>Ga0315899_10004528_pt1 | contig 15014 bp, 18 predicted proteins | sample LakEriMetagenome_2_FD_203518 | JGI IMG/M metagenome (GOLD analysis project Ga0315899, IMG submission 203518) | Freshwater fungal communities from buoy surface, Lake Erie, Ohio, United States - Buoy 4 MA112 | ecosystem: Environmental > Aquatic > Freshwater > Lake | place: USA: Lake Erie, Ohio... | reverse complement strand
TGAAGGGCGCCCAGTGCTTGGTGAGCTGCTCCGTGACACGGCGCTGGGTAGGGATGACGGACTTCGGGGGCTGCTGGGCCTGCTGGTCTTGAGAGCTGGAGGACGCCGAGGGGGACACCTGCTTCCGCTTGAATGCCACGGACGGCGGCGGGGGTTGGGGTGCGGCTTGCTCGGTGCAGTCGTACTGCTGCAAGAGGTCCCCATGCAAGCGCTTGAGCGTGCAGAGGGGGCATCTCAGGTGGTGGGGTCCTGGATGTCGTTGCCTGGCAGCCAGACCTGCTGAGCAGGGCGTGCAAAGGTGCCCAGGAAGGCAACAAACCTGGCGTTGGTCGTGTAGGAGGCAGCGTGACGGGTGATGGTGTTGTTGGAGACACCGAAACCGCCCTCTTCATGCGACTCATGGAGCCCATGTCAACCCAAGCACGGTCCTGGGTCCACGTCTTGTATGCCTCCCGGGTCCCTTTCTTGAGGAGGGCGTTGCTGATCTTCCAATCGACATGCTGCTGCTGCAGGTAGTTTTGATTCGGGCCCCCCCCCCCAAACGCCCACGCCTAGACCACGAAAACAATTTTTTTTCGAGTTTTTCGGGTTTTGCAACGACCAGGGCGTCCAGGATCGCGCGGAGAGCCGCCGCCAGACCACTTTCCGCAACATTTGGGACCATTCCCATCAAGTCTGCCGTCTCGTCCCCCCGGCGCCGGCATCATAGTATGCGACTCTGGGGGAGGGGACGTCTAGGCGGGGACCTAAACCAGACTTTCCAGGAGCAAAAAAGCAGCTCCGCTGCGTTTGTGCCCCTGGAAAGTCCGAGGAGGGAGTTGCCGTGCACCTTTTTCGTGTAGCCCGCCCTTTTGGGCCGCCGCTGCACGGCGGCAAGCCGACGCCGCCGCTGCGCGGTGGCAAACCGCTGCTGCTAGCTCTGCTCACAGACAACCACCTAACTCGTGGCCGATCCGAGGAGGGTTGCTTGTGCCGGCTTCGCCGGCGTGAGCGGTCAACACCATCCGATAGTTGATGTCGACGTTGAAATATGCACGCTCAACACCATACCGGCAGTTGGCGGCGCGCTGTGTCCAGCATACCTGGAAGCCAGCATACCTGTAAACTAAATTCTTTAACTAACTAAACTAAACTAAGCCAGCATACCTGTAATCGTGTATTATTACTGGGGTGTTAGTGTGTGTCTCCTGTCGTTCTGTATCGTTCGGCAAGAGTGGGCGCGGAACAGTGGGTCCAGTGAGAGAAGTTGATCTCGAGATCGGGGAAGCATTCGTTGTTTGACCTTTGCAGGGGCTTATCTTTAGTATTGCAGTAGACTAAACAGAGTCGGAGCAAGGATTCCAAGGATTTCGGGAACAGTACAGTGGGTCCAGTCGGAGAAGTGGTTCCTCCTCCTACCGGCTCTCCTCGTTGACCTGATCATGTATCCTCCTCCTCATACAACAGGCCGGTTTTCGAGCGACTACCGCTCCTGTGAGATTAAGATGAACAATGCGTAATTAAGATAAGCAGTAGATAATCCGTGAATACAAGACCAGCGCCCGCACCATTGACTCCGGGTTTCACTTGGGGGCTGAAAATTCCGTCTAATAATCAAACAAGCCAGAGATAGATACTACTTCCGTGCTCGAGGCTGGGCGAAGGCGCACCGCAGCATCGGGCAAGGCCAAGCCTGACTGTTACTTAGTCCAGAGGGGCAGTTTTTGCTCATGGGCAACCCGAAACTTCCAGGCATAGTAGCTTTCATACGGCTGCTGGGTCAACTGCTCGGCCTCCTGGGCTTGCCTACAAACGCAACGCAAGTTCAGCGCACGCACCCGCTGTGCACAAACGAGCACTTTCCCTGATCCGGAGTTGGCGGCAACTGCGTGGCTGCGCGCAGCGGCAGCGTAGTTGGTCTAAGACATTTGGCGAAGGCCGGCAACCTAAGCCGCGGATTTTGAGATCGTGCGAAAGCAAGGCAAGAGGGTCACCTGTTTGACATCCGCGGCCGGCGTGCAAGAGGCTCGCGGTGCCCGGGAGTCTTCTGACGCGCGTCCACCATCGCCGCCCGCAACGTATTCATTGCATCTGACTCCTCGGAATCAGCCACTGCGCCGTCCTCCATAGACCTGGCCGCCATTTTCGCATCCAGGACATCCCCCCCAGCATTCACAGGCCCCTGACTCCCTGCAGCCATCCACGCCGCGGCCTCTGCCGCGGCCTCGGGCGTGTACTGTTTCTGCTGCTCGCGCGCCTGTGCCTGCTCTGCCGCATCCCTCTCCTCCTCCCTCCGCTGCGGTGTCTTAGACGGCTTTTCGCGCATTGTGCGCGCCTTTTCCTCGGCCTCCCGATCCTCCTCTCTACCCTGCGCACGCTCCCGCCGTGACGAACCGGCAACGGAGGAGGAGGGGCTGGGGATGGACAGAGAAGAGCGTGAGGCAGACTCTCTGGGGGCCTCATCTAGGCGCAGCTCAGGAATGCCATTGTTATCCTCAACCTCAGCCTCCACTTGCGCCAACATAGTTTCGCGGCGCGGTGTCCCTGTCTCCCCGCGAGCCCCGAACACCGGCGCCCAGTACTTGTTCACGCCGAACCCCTCCGGATGCCCCGGTGCAGGTTGTAGGCCATAGTGCGTGCTGAAGCTCTCCTCAATCGGCACCTGCTCGTCGTCCCAGTGGTCCTCGCCCTCCCACGCGCCCTCCTCCCCGGTGTTTACGCCGAAGGCATGCAGCTTGCCGCCCACGCGGGGCACGTACTCGACGCGGTCCTCCGGGTAGCCCGTGTTGACGCCCCAGAATGACAGGCGATCAGTGAGCATCGTCGTCGGTGCCTTCTCCGCGTTCAGCATATCCTTTGGAATCGCGTCAAGCGGCCCTGGTAGCTTTGCGCTCTCCAGCTTCGCGATGCGCGCCTGGTCGGCAGGCGGCACCGCGCGAGCCCTGCCCTGCGCCGAAAAGAGCGGGCTGCTGAGCGAGTGTTGCAGGTCCGCCAGCGTCTGGCCGCGCTCGAAGTGCTCGAACTTGCGCTGCCGCGCCTCCTCGACGTCGGGATCCAGCACGTTGGCCCAGGCAGCCTTGCGGGCCTCCGCGCGCGCAAGCTGCCCCCGGCTCTTGGAACCCGCCGCGCCCTTGCGCCGCGCGTGGCGGTGCAGGTTGTGCCCCTCCAGCTTCTCGTCGGCGTCGGATTTCAGCCCCTTCAGCGTCTGCTGAATGTAAAGCGCCGCGGGGTGCCGGCGCGGCGATATGCCCGATGGCAGCACCGGGATCTCCCGTAGCGCGACCAGACCGCTCGGCAGGCGGCCGGCATCAAGCAGCATCACGGCACAGCCCACGGCACACAGCCCGGCACTGGCGGCCAGCAGCCTCCGCCGCCCTTGGTGCGGAATGCTCCACGCCGCCATCTGACCCCTGGCAACCTGAGGGTTCGTGGTTTCTGGTTCGTGTTTCAAGGGCACGTGCGGTAGGACAAATGTCCAGCGAGAAGGTGAAAGGCGAAGGGAAGGCGGCGCAGAAGACGTTCGAGGAGCTCGGCATCAGCGAGCAGCTGGCCGAGACTTGCCGTGAGCTGGGGTGGAAGGCGCCCTCGGAGATCCAGCAAGAGTCCATCCCGTGGGGCCTGCAGGGCCGCGACGTGATTGCGCTCGCCAAGACGGGCTCCGGCAAGACCGGCGCGTTTGCGCTGCCGATCATCGAGAAGCTGCTCGCGAACCCCGCACCTTACTATGCGCTGGTAATTTCGCCGACGCGCGAGCTCGCGTCGCAGATCGAGGACTCGTTCCAGGCGCTCGGCAAGGGCATCGGGCTCAAAACGGTCACGGTCATGGGCGGCATCGACGAGGTGACGCAGATGCGGCTGCTGGCGAAGAAGCCGCACGTGATCGTCGCCACGCCCGGGCGCCTGCTCTACATGCTGCAGAACATGAAGGGCTTCAGCCTGCGCACCATCAAGTTCCTGGTCCTCGACGAGGCCGACCGCCTCCTGCACGAGGACTTCGAAAAGGAGCTCGACATGATCCTGCAGGTGCTTCCGCGCGAGCGCCAGACCTTTCTCTTCTCGGCCACCATGACTTCCAAGGTGCAGAAGCTGCAGCGTGCCTCGCTCACAGATCCGGTCAAGGTGGAAGTGGCCAGCAAGTACTCCACTGTGGACACCCTCAAGCAGCAGTACCTTTTCGTCCCGCACATATACAAGGACACGTACCTTGCCTATCTGCTCAACGAGCTGGCCGGCAACACTGCCATTGTCTTTTCGTAAGCCCCCCCCCCTCCGGCGCTGCGAGCATGTGCAGTGCCAATCAGCGGAGCAACCCGTGCGTGTATGACAGTAATACACTGATGCCTACGCAACTTGCAACGCCCGCGGCGCGCGCCAACAGATGCACGTGCTCCAACGCGCAACGCACCTGCATCCTCCTCCGGAGTCTCGGCTTCAAAGCGCTTGTGATCCATGGCCAAATGAGTCAGAGCAAGCGCCAGGCCGCCCTAAACAACTTCAAGGTCTGCATGCTGCCCCTTCTGCTGGACCTTGTTGCGTGCAAGCTGTCACGACAGCAGCCTTCGTGCTGCTCGCACCGTGTCCCGCGCTTGCACTCACCGCGCTGCTGCTGATTACGCCTCCTGTCTACAGGCGGGTACACACACAATATTGCTGGCCACCGACGTGGCATCGCGCGGCCTTGACATCCCGTCCGTCGATTTAGTTGTGAATTTTGAAATCCCGCGGAATTCGAAAGACTACATCCACCGAGTGGGGCGCACTGCGCGCGCGGGACGGTCAGGGCAGTCGGTCACATTTGTGACGCAGTACGACGTGGAGCTCTTCCAACGCATTGAGGAACTGATAGGCAAGAAAATGGTGCTCTACCCCACCGAGGAGGACATTGTGCTGCAGCTCTCAGACCGTGTGGGCGAGGCACAGCGCGTCGCCACCCAAACGCTCAAGAATGAAATGCTACGCAAAAACGGGAAACGGGGACGAGACGAGGAGGAGGCAGGGGACACGGTCGACCACTTCGAAAACGGCTCAGCTGTGGCTCATCATAATAAGAAGAGCTTCAACAAAGGTCAGAAGAATAAGCCCGGCGGTTTCAAGGGCAACAAGAAATTCGGCGCAGGCGCTGGCAAGGGCCAATAAGAGGTGCAGGCGCCGGGAGGCCCGTGGAGTTCGTGGTGCTGCAGTGCCGCACACAAGCGCCGTAAAAGTAAAAGCTAGCGAAGCTTACTCTCAGGTTCAGGTGTCCCAGGTGACAAGCCGTTATGTCCGGCAGCGAACTTGGGCACGAGACAACGGCCGGCCGTTGTCAAGCCGTTGTCTCGTGCGTGGAGGGAGTCCGGGGGGCCAGGTGGCCACGGTGCCACGTCCGCGGAGCCGGCCCAAGCATGCCTCCTCGTTCGACATGGAGAAGGTGCATGCCACTGCCTCCTTCCCGTGACGGCTGGGCACGGAGCCGCCCGTAAAAATTTGTACATATCATAAATAAGCATGTTCCTTGGATCGGCCACGGCCTCCTCGTTCGACATGGAAAAAGCGGTGAAAAGGTGCACGGCCACTGCCTCCTTAGCTCTTACCGCCGCCGCCCGTTTGCTCCGCGTCCCGGAGCACGCTGGCGTGCGCCAGGCGTGAAATGCGTGCCCGGCGATTTTTTTTGGGTGTTACGTGCGTTGTCAGTTTTTTGTTTGGCATGAAGTTTGCCGTCGCGTAGCGTGACGTGCGTGGCCTACCCCCGTAGTCAAAACACGGCGCAGGCGCCATAGTGTGAGGAGAATGGGTCGGATGCAAAGTGGAAAATTCAGTATATTCATCAATGGCTCTGTGCACAGATGATTGCAATATGCCAGACTACCCCGTGTATGGTTTTTATCGACTAGACTGGCCCCTGCTGCAGAGCCCCCTCCAACCCCCCTTTAACCAGCACGACCCGTTGGTGCGAACCCGTGAAGAAGAGCGAGAGTCAGAGTGACCCAAAGTCACCCAAAGATTTTCGGCAATGGGCGTTATTCACAGCGGGGGTAGGCGGTGGAAGCGGGCTAGCCGGCAAGGGGGTCCTTCTGCTGGCAGACATCAACAGGTGGGAAGGCGAAGATGATCTACGCTCCTGGTGTCTGGGCGTAGCGGGCGCCCGTATGAGAGCCCCTTCGCTCGTGCCGCCAAGGAAACTCACATGCTGTTCAGAGATCTTCCCCCGCCAAGAGCTGGAACCTGACACGGACCCAGCAGCATCGTCGTTGCTACCCCACTGCCCGTCGCCACGCTGCTCTCGCTGCGCGAAGGTGTAAGAGGCGATCTCTGCCGCACGCAACTTCTCTGCAGTCTGGTGCATCTGCGCCTGGAGCTCCTGCATGCGCATTCGAGCCTCCTGAGCTTGGGCCTGGGCAGCCAGGGCCTTTGCGCGGCTGCGCTGTCGCTGCAAGATCGGCGAGTCGGGCACCAATGCCGTCGGCTCGAGGCTTGCGGCCTGGATGAAGCTGCGTGCAATCACATGGCCCTGGGAGACCACGGTCTTGAGGACGACCATGACTTGCAGCATGAGAATCTTGAAGAGCGCGCCCGCCCACAGCGATGCCGACTCGGAAACCAGGGTCTGAAGACCTCTGCGCGCGGGCGAGGGCGGCACCAGGCGCGCTGCCACTTCTGGCAGGCGCCGCACTCTGCTCTGCATGTCCAGTGAGGTCTGTTTAGTCTGCTCCACGCACGTTGACCACGCAGCGGACAGCGCAAGCATTCCACGCTGTGCCGCCTGCCGAGCGCTGTCCGCAGCCGCCGACGCCACCTCGGCCGCCTTGCCTGAGAGGCCCTTCCCTCCCTGCGACGGCTCGTCCCACGCGGGCGCTTCGTCCTCGAGCTCCGAGTCTAGATTAATGTCAACAGGGACGCTCAGCTGCGTGTCTGCGGGGGGCAGTGTCGCCGGGGTGGCGTCGGGCCGCGCACCAGCAGCAGCCCCACCCCTCACCGCTTCAGGCGCGTCCGAGACCAGCGTCAGCATGCCAGGCGGCGCACATGCCTCGGGGACGAGCCTCTCGTTGACCCGGGCCGTGCTCTTGGCGGCCTTGGCCACGACCGTTTTTCTGCCTGCCTTCTCCTTGTCCTCGCCGCCCTTGGCCGGCAACGCTCCGCACGGCCTCTGCCGCGCCGCCCGTAGCTCCGCGAGTGCCCCGCCGCCCGTAGCTCTGTGCGCGTGCTCCGCCGCCCGTAGCTCGGTGAGCTCGCCATGGCAGCACTGAGCGGTCAGCGCCGAGAGCAAAAGTACGGCGCGCCCCGGGCCTCGCATCTTTTGCTCGTGTAAAATTTGAAAAAATTTGAAGCAAAACAAGGTTTTTCAGTTCGTGGCACGCATAGAAGAGCTGTGGAATGCACTGTGGAATGCGGGGGCCTTGTTTTCTGGCGGATGCCGCATTGCTCGTCGCGCTGCACGTGTCCCTCGGGCCCGGCCTGGCAGGTGCGCGGGCGAGTGCGACCCCGCACGCGCTGCAGGGGCTGATGCGGCTGCGCGGGGGTGCCGAACTGGGGAAGGGAGACCCGCGCTGGATCGTGCAGGACCGCGAGGACGGCAAAAACGTCGGCTCGTGGCACTGGGAGGAGCGCGACATGATGATCTGGACGCGCGAGCAGCTCCCGTCGCTCGTCATCGGCGCGCGCGGTGAGATGGCCGATTTTGAGGGCTGGTCTGGGCACTATGAAGTCACAAACGTCACCGCCATCACGGGCGACTGCGTGATCCACCTGCGCAAGGGCCGGCTGTGGCCGCTGTGCGACCTCAACGTGGCACTGGCCATCAAGGGCACGTGCGAAAAGGACGGGAAGAGCTCGCCCATTACGGGCTCAATCACCTTTCCAGAGGTCACCATGGACGACCGGGACGAACTGCAAGTGCGAGCCACCACCACAGGCGCTGGCGGGGCGGCGTCGGAGGCATTTGGGCGCTGGCTTCGGAAGGAGGGATATAATGCTGCCGAGGACGCAGTGCAGAAATACCTGGACGCGCTCAACGACAAGGCGGGGCAGGAGAATGCCAAGAAGCCCCCGGAGGAAGGTGCAGAGAAGATAAGGGAGGCCCTGATTGCCGCTGAGAAGATGGCACAGATAAACAAGGTGATAGCGGACAACGTCCCGACCCCTGCCGACGACTACACACATAAGGGCCCACCCACGGGCAAGCTCGAACTGCAAGAACACTTCTTTTGTAGCGCTCAGGACGTTTACGACTGTCTGACGGTAGTCACGGTGAGTTGCCTGACTTTTTTTTTCTAAACCCTAACCCCCCCCCCCCTTTTTTGTCTGACGGTAGTCACGGTGAGTTGTGTCCCGCGCCCAAATATGGGCTTTGTTTGGAAGATTGGCAAGAGAAGCCGCAGGCCCACGTCAGCGACAGACTAACAAGGAAAGTGTCACGTGGCGCTGACGCCTGAGGTCATACAATGCAGCGCATCAATGCCTACACGCGGTGTTCGGACGCGTCCGTCGAGCTGCGGGTGGGCGGTACGAAGAGATTGCGCTTGTGCTGGCGGCGCGTCTTTTTCTAAAGCAGTCTCCTGTACATCCCCCTGTCCTTCCCCGACTAGCGGGCTCACATGTATCCTCCTCCTCACATGTATCCTCCTCCTCACATATACCGGTATCAACGTGCACAGGCGAGTATCCTGTCCTTCCCCCTCTGGTGCCAGAGCATCATGAGGCACTACCTCCAATGACTAGATGGGGATGTTTGCAGGACGATTTAGCACGTTCGGGGGACAGATTACCGGGGGGTTTGAGGAGCTTGCTCATGGCGGGCATATCAGATGCAAGTGGCGTATGGCTGATTGGAAACCCGGGCAGGTACGATACAAGTCTGATGGTGTGTGGTAGATAGTTGCGTAAAAGATCTCGGCGCAAGGGCGCAAAACACACAGTTTGTTGGGGATCCGTCGCCATGTTTTGTAGGGGATCCGTCATCTTGTGCAGTCCAGTGTCTTAAGTGCATGTGTTCTTCCATGGCATCCAAAATTCATGGACTTGTCCTCGCACTGCATGGCTGCCGGCGGTTCGTGGACACGTTACCGAGGACGCGGTGGGCAGCCTGCGCAAGGAGTGTCTGCACTCCATTCATTCTCTTTTCTCCCGTGTGCTGTCGTGATGCCCTGCAATGTTGTGCGCGCACATATGCATGTACACAGTTTTCAAATGTGCGGGTCGACATTCATGACCGAGGCGCTGGCGAGGGCTGCCAATTAACGCTTGTTCAGGACTCCATTCCCAGTAACTGTGTTGATGCTGCCGACAGGTACCAGCGTCTCTGCTATCGCTTTCCTCCCTCTCTCTCCTTCTGCGCCTCTCCCTCCCCACCTCACTCTCTCGCTCTCTCGCTCTCTCGCTCTCTCGCTCTCTCGCTCTCTCTGCACACATGTATGAGCAGCGATAGGGTTTAAGGGTTGATGCTGACCTAGAGTTTAAGGGTTGAAGCTGACCTTCTGAGCGACAGGCATTGGAAGGAGCAGATTTTCAATGGGATCAAACGAACCTTTGGATATGGAGACCTGAACGCTGGCGCCCTGCTACGCTGAAGAGTTCAAGGGGGGAAGCGTGTTGTTGATGTGAGCGAGCCTTACCCTCGGACTTGCCGAGGGCGGTCAGAGAGGGGGCGAGGGGGCGAGGGGGCAAGGCGAGACAGGTATGTCAGGGAAGTCGTCTTCTGTCCTCGGCGCATAGCTGGGAGGAAGAGGGGGGCAGGTCGAGGGAGGAGGAGGAGGAGCTGGGAAGAGAAGGTGTATTGCGTGGCTGAGAGAGTGAGAAAGGAAGAGCTTGTATCGTTGTCGATAAATGTTTGGTGTACCGTTGCGGTGCAGCGCTGTGTTATTGATGTTGTTGCATCTTGCCCGTGTGAACTTGTTGGCTTTAGCGGGTGCTTTGCTGGTGCTCATTGAAGCTCGTCGACATTAACCTACGCCGGGAGTGGGGCCAATGGGCGGCAGAGCTGCGCGCACTCTTACAACGTGCGTTGTGCGAACGTGCGGGCGAATCGGAGAGGGAGGTTCTCTCTCCTTTCTCCTCCTTTCTCTCTCCTTTCTCTCTCCTTTCTCTCTCCTTTCTCTCAGCCGCTCTCTCCTCTTCCCTTCGCCTTGCCCCCCCCCCACTCCTCCCTGATCCAAATGCGCGCGCTTCTTCGCGAGAACCACGTCTGGGCCATGTGTGCGGTACCCTTGAACGTGAAGTGGGCTTTGAAGGTTGCAAACGCGGCAGCAGAGACATCGCGAGGCGTGAGAGCGTTTTAGGCTTCAGCATTGTCGTGTTCCTAAAAAGAGCACGCGTCGTCAGCTCTGTCACAACCCGGTAGTTCTCCGATTTCCTCCCTGCCCCCAGCCTCTTTGGTTTGGCAGTACTCGAACAGGAGTCGTCGTGGTGGCCGGAGCACCGGCGCCTCCACGGCCACCACGGACATTCTCCTTTTCAAAAACACAGTTGCTGCATCCCAATACAGCTGGGCGCGAAACGATGACACCCTGTGCCCCCTCCGTCTTGAAGTATTTCTCGTTATGATAATCTCACGCACCTTTGCTTCGGTTGCCCCTGAGGAGGAGGATACATTATACATGTGTGTTATATGAGGAGGAGGATACACGCCTCTGTGCCGCGATAATTATGATAATCTCACGCACCTTTCCTTAGGTTACCCCTAAGGGTTTAGGGTTCAGGGTTTAGGGTTTAGGGTTTAGGCACTCACCTTTCCTTAGGTTGCCCCTAAGTGGCCCTGAAGGGTTCCACGTCATCGACCATGATGGGCAGATTTCTCACTAATGTCGAGTTATCCGACACGTCCGGCAGCCGCGTGATTTTGAGGTGAAGCTGCGCGCCTCCCAATCTTTTGTCGTCCATCTTGTAGTTGTGAAGAGTGAACCACTTGTCATGTTGCACCCAGACTTCGAGCTCAGCAAGATGCACGTGTACCACTCCCACCAAGTCGTCGGACGTGACAGAGTCGAAGTCAAAGATGGCGATGGTGAGAGCAGCTGCTCCTGGCATGATGGGCAGCTCCATGTCTGCATTCCACACAGGGTTCAAGTTGTTGAGAATGGTTTCCGTACGGAAGGTCACCGCGCCAGTGACGGACTCGCCGTAAGGCTCTGAGAGGAAGACTAGACAGTACGGGTCCGTGCCACCGAACAAATCCATGGCCGGGAGGTCCTTGGCCTCGACTACAGTGACGCGAAGGAGGCCTTTGATCTTGCTTTTCACGTTCACATTGCCGGTAGCCGAGGCATCGGCTGCGACAGATGTCGCCTGCATCTGGTCAGGCGGCAGCACGGTCTCGGCAATTTTCGTGATTTGCTCCTCCATCTCGGAGATGGTAGAGTGCATAAGCTGCGCTGCGCGGAACATCGAGAGCTCCCTCTTCAAGTGCTCAACTTGGAGCAAACAAAGGGTGTCTTCTTCATGCTTTTCTGCTTCTTTGGCGCTTTCCGCCGCATATCGCTGAACCAGATCTTCTAACAGCGCTGCTTCATCTTCGTTTTCTTTCACGTTGCCATCTGCAGCCGTAAAGAGGGAAAATGAGTGAAACAGCGCGCGCAAGAGAAAGAGAGGGTGGCGGGGGGGGAGAGAGAGAGAGAGCGCGCGAGCGAGCGAGCGAAGGAGCGAAGGAGCGAAGGAGCGAGAGAGAGAGAGAGAGAGAGAGAGAGAGAGAGAGAGAGAGAGAGAGAGAGAGAGAGAGAGAGAGAGTGAGAGAGAGAGGTTGAAGGTATTTTTGTGTGTGTGTGAATGCTAATGAGTGCGGTGACATACGAGTCAAAGGCACGCATGCAGTCACTCGCAATCAAGTCTGAAGGCAGGCCCATCAAACCGATACGAATGTCGAAGTAAAAGTGCAAATGACTAAATGCACGATAATGCTGTAGCCCAAGGCCACGTTTATTGAGTGCATGAAGCCGCTGGCTGTTACAAACCCAAGATAGGCAGCTAACAAAGAAAAATACAAAAAGATGACCGTATCTGGATGTCGATGATCCTTCTTTGCAACTGTCTCGGTCGCTGTCAAGGTTCCAACTGCAGCAGAATACATTGACGAACATATGAGTGCGCCAAGACCCTGCTCACGGTTGCGCCAAGGCAGTACAGAAGCCTAATAGACCTTTTCTGCACTCTCTCTCTCCCTCCCTCCCTTCCTCCCTCCCTTCCTCCCTCTCTCTCTCTCTCTCACGGGGGGCACCTGGAGGATTCCCCATCACGACTGTCGGCGTTGCGTGCAGCGTCGCCACCTGCGTCCGCGACTGCAGCCGGCGGGACAAGCCCATGCTCAATCAGCGCTCGCATCGACGCCGCATCTATTGTCACGCCGCCGGGCAGAATGATGGGTTCTGGCTCCGCAGTTGCGTCGTACAAGGCCTACCAGCACATTTGAGAGATGGACCGGGCGTGGTGGAGCCAAGTGCACAGGTAGGACAGTCAGTGTTGCTTGAAGACCTTGCTGCAGTGTTGCTAGAACACCAGTGTTGCTAGAACACCAGTGTTGCTAGAACACCAGTGTTGCTAGAGGACCTTGCTGCCCCCCGCGTTTCTGCCTTGGGTGATGCTTAAATGCTGATGCTCTATGGAACCTGGTGGGTCCACATCAACTCGTACTATATCAACTCGTACTACTGGTTCAAGGGCCCAGGGACTCCCGGAGGAGGAGGAGGAGGATACCGCAGCAGCCGATGCTGCCGCAGCGAGCGACGGTGGTAATGGCTAAAAGATGTGCAACGCGCGGGCTCTTGCCGAGGAGGGTGGACCAGCGGCAAAGCTGTACCTGATTCAGAACAAGCTTACGGGATTTAGAACAAGCTTACCTGGTTTAGCTTACCTGATTTAGAACAGCGGTGGACGGGAGGCCAGCTTTGTGCTCCTCCAGGATCTCGCGCAGCCTGTAGTCCGGGAGGCGCTTCGAATGTGACGTGAAAATGTCGGCCGCAAACGACAAGCAGATTGAAGACAGCTCCTCCAAAAAACTGCGCACAATGGGCAAGCCGATCAAAGAGTGTGAGGTGCTGATGTGCAGGGAAGTGGACATACGCAACAGGCGGTAAAGCAAAGTCGGTGGCCCTGGCACAGGAGAAGCACAGACCCAGGGGCGTCGGGGTCTTGCCCGCTCTTGACCTCGCAGTACGTGTCAATCAAGATAGCGAGCAGCACGTTGAAGAGGATGAAATAGACGATGATCAGGTAAGACCAGAGGTAAAGCTGAAAGGCCCAGCTGGGCGCAGCGTGCGACATGCCGTCCCAGAACGAAGTTGGGTCATAGCCGATGAGCCAGAAAAAGAGGGTATTCACCGCTTCATCTAACGTCGACAAGGGCCCGAACAGATGCCCAAACATGATGTGTCCTACGACCACGTAACCGACGAAGACAACGACGAAGAGGAACATGAAGTGCAGCAGGTCCGGAATTGCCGTCATTATGGTGCGCGACACCACGCCCATGCGCTCCTGGAAGTCGAGATTTTTGATGAGGCGAAAGAGGAACATGAGAACCGACACGCCTGTCAGGGATTGGTAGGATGCGAGCCTGTCGCAGGCAGTGGACACCGAGGAGAGGAATTCCAAAAACTCCTTTTCCTCCTGTGCATTTGTCGCGAGGAAGCGCAGATCGCTTGCTGGGTCGGCCAAGATGGGATAGGCAGACTTCATCTCAAAGCGAGAGGCGGCTTCGGTGTACATGAGCCAGGTGCTCCAGCCGGACCACATGAGAAAGAAATGCGTCCAGTCCACGTAGTTCCAACCGTTGGATAAATAGTCCATGGGCCGCATGACACGAACAGCAGCCACCAGATCGTTGGCCTCGAGAAAGAGGTTGACGCACAGCAGGAGCATGCATACCACTTCTAGGGGCATTTGCAGCGGGTGGGTTGAGGCGCTGTAGACCGGCGGACCGGGAACAGTGCGCATTGCATATTCCCACGTGATGCTGCCTCCCGTATCCCACTTAAACTCGAACACCACGTGCGCAAAGTAGTTTCCGTTGTTATTGAACGTCACAAATGTGACCTTGACGGACTCTGTTTGCTCGTCCACGAACCCGCCTTCCCGCATGTACTCCACCATAGCTCCGGCGTGCGACATGGAGGCACGTGAGTCAAGGTATACGAGGAAATTCTCTGCGTAGTCTCTGTCGATGAGCGACTCATTTTTGCGCCTGCCCGCAGCAGTATCATACGAGTGATTGAAGAAGCCAAACGCCGAGTCGAAAAACTCGCTGGGCGCCTTTTCAGAAGGGCGGTAAGCCGAGGCATAAGTGACTTTCCCGTTGTAGATGGTCGATGTCGACAGCAGCACCGGGTCCCACCCATAGGGCTGCGCATCCGCCGTTTCTGCGAGGCATATTGTTTCGTTGTCGATGAAGGACTGCACCGAAGGGTTGGAGGAGGCGGCGCAGCTGGTGGTAGCGCGGCGTGAGAGCGAGATGAGCACGCCGCCGACCAACCGGTTGAACGGTGTCATATAACGCGCCTGCTCCTTTGGCGGGTACGACACCTCAGGGGCGCTCTTGGAGTCGGGAAAGTGCTTGCGCACTTGAAATTTGTAGGTATCCGGACAACTCCATTCCGTGAGGAGTAGCCTGGCGTCTAGACAGATGGGCTGATTGCCTGAGCCAGGGCACAAGTCCTGGGGGCATTTACTATCAATGGCATCAGTGGCGTCATTTTGGCATGCGCCACACGTGTCACACGTCCCATCCTTGGCGCAAAACTGTCCAGGCCCTCCACCCCTGCCACAAATTCTCAAAATTGAGTGCCCTAGTATATTTCCTATATAAATGTCACTACGTAGAGTAATTTTGAGAATTAGTGCCATTGGCGCACGCCAGAGAAGGGATCAATGATGTAGCCCTGCTGGCAGTGTTTGTGTTCGCGGCAAGTTTGGCCCGAGGTCCAGTGCCCGATGCTGCCAGTTCGAATTGGAGCGGGGGTGGGAGCTGGGGTGGCCTGTAGCATTTTCCGCGCCATATCATGCGTCTTCGCTTCCTCGTCTGCCCCTGTGTGTGCAAGTGTGCGTGAGAGAGAGAGAGACAGACAGAGAGAGGGGGG
>Ga0315899_10004526_pt1 | contig 15017 bp, 13 predicted proteins | sample LakEriMetagenome_2_FD_203518 | JGI IMG/M metagenome (GOLD analysis project Ga0315899, IMG submission 203518) | Freshwater fungal communities from buoy surface, Lake Erie, Ohio, United States - Buoy 4 MA112 | ecosystem: Environmental > Aquatic > Freshwater > Lake | place: USA: Lake Erie, Ohio... | reverse complement strand
GCCCACCCACCACACCCTCACCCAGCGAGCTCAGCAAAAAAAATAGCCCCGCAATTTAGCGAGGCTATTGACTTGGCGGAGAAGATGTCCTTCGCATCCGAACACGGTAGGCTCTTTAGAACTCTATTTCAAACTTGATTTCACTCACAAAACTGCAAGTAGTCTCTTTTAAACTCCAGTAATGCCCACTACAATCCAGCTTATCCTGGAGGGTAAAAAGGTGGGTAGAACAGCGACTAAGGCTCTGACAGCCAAACAGGTACAAACCGAGACTCGCGCCGGTTATCACGCAGACGGACTTAGCTCAGGTCTAAACCTGCAAGTGACCTCACTTCGTGAACGGGTCACGCGCTCATGGGTCTTTCGCTACACCAGTCCTACAACACGCAAACGCAGAGAGCTAGGACTGGGCTCAACGCTCACCCGAAAACTGGCTGATGCAAGGGCGATCAGTGGTGAGCTTAGGCTGAAGGTTTTAAACGGTATTGATCCCAAAGATGAGAGAGACCAAGCCCGCGCATTAGCCATCTTCGCAAGAGCTCAACAAATCAACTTTGATGAAGCCCTCAGACAATGCATGGATGCCAAATCTGCCGAATGGAAAAGCATCAAGCATGGACAGCAGTGGCAAAACACACTGACCACTTATGCCAGCCCAGTTTTAGGGAAGTTACCTGTCGACCTCATCACGACCAACCTGGTGTACAAAGTCTTAGAGCCGATTTGGCACACCAAGACTGAAACTGCGACCAGAGTACGCCAGCGCATCGAAACCGTTCTGGACTGGTGCAAGGCCCGCGGTTACTGCAAAGGCGAAAACCCGGCTCGGCTAAAAGGCGCCCTCGGGCAGCTCTTACCAAAGTCTCAGAAGATTAAAAAGGTCGAGCACCATCCTGCTTTGCCATACCAACGAGCCAACGAGTTCGTGCTGGCCTTACGCGAAAAAGGCGGGATGACTTCTTTGGCGCTGGAATTTATATTGTTGACTGCCTGCCGAACTGGTGAGGTTGCTGCTGCACGCTGGGAAGAAATCGACTTTTCCACCAGCGTCTGGACGGTTCCAGCCGAGCGTATGAAGGCAGGACGGGAGCACCGCGTCCCGCTGTGCACTAGATCAATTGAAATTCTGAAGGTACTGGAGGAAAAAGCTCAAAACGAGTTTGTATTTCCCAGCCACTCCATCCAAAAAGATACCCACATGTCGCTTGGAAGCTGCTTGGTTGCAATGAAGCGAATGGCAGGATTTAAAGGGTACACGCCGCATGGCTTGCGCTCAACATTCCGCGACTGGGCAGCAAATACAACCAGCTTCGCCAATGAAACGCTTGAACTAGCCTTGGCGCACACAATAAAAAATAAAGCCGAGGCCGCCTACCGCCGACAAGACCAGCTCGAAAAACGCGCAAAGCTCATGCAGCTATGGCAAACATATATTGAGAAAAAACCGATACCAGCGAAGGTTGTAAATCTAGAGTTGAGGGGAACTGCGTGAAAAAAATCCCCAATAAAACAATTGCCATAAATGGCGCCAGGTTACGATTAGTCAATAAAAAAACCGGCAAATTAGCTTCCAGCACGAATTGGCTGGTCGATTTGGCTGCAGAGGCAAAAGTGCTGGGGGACTCATCAGGAGTTTCCGCATTACTGCCGCAGAAAAAAGCCTCAAAACTTTTAGTTCGGAACGAACTAAAGCCTTTCAAGATACATAAGGGAAACCCCATGACGCCGGGGGAACAGACCTCGCACAAAGACCTGCGCGTATTGGCGAAATTAGCTTACCCAGAACTAGCCCTTTTTTACATTCAAAACGTAGTTCAAAGCCACAAGCCAAATCAAGTAAACCGAAAAGGCTTTAGAGCTTGGCTGATCAAGGAGCTAAATACAGTAAACGGAGGGCTCAATCGGCATTTGATGTCGATTCCAGCCTTTCGACCGTTGATTGAGCTTAATAGGAGCGACGACTGGTGGCGCAAATGCCAGCTGCGAACAACAGCGTTAGCCATCAGAAATCTTCCGCACACCCAAAGTTGAGTAGTCAGGGGATAGGGGGCTGACGATTTCTGGTACCCCAGTATGAGGAAGCTGCCCTTTGCCTTGCTGCTCAACGCCCCAGATCGAAAAAGCTGCATTAATCCTTTCGACTCAAACCTCCATATCTTGAAAAATCATCTTTTCACAGAGACTCGGGCGACAGCAAAGCACAGTAGGGTAAGCTACATTGACAGGAGTACTGCCATCACTAATATCTGAAGTTATTGTCTTGAATTCCAAAATTCATTAATTCATGTCCAACGCCATCAAAATCTTCCAAGGTCGATTCGGTCGGGTTGCATTGCTCAACATGAGCACCTCCTTGATTGGTCATGCGCACCATCATTGTCACTTCCTCATCAAAGTTGGAGGTGCTGACAGTGCCTTTCGCGTCCGCGGTCAACTCACTCCTTTGACACAAAGGCAAGCGGTATTGGTTAACGCTTGGGAACATCATGCCTACGAGCACCAAAGCCCGGAACAGACTCAAATTTTGGCTCTCTATATTGAGCCCAGCTGGCTAGCGGAAATCCAGCGTTCTTTGGTCGCAAGTGGACATCCGCATTTTTTCATGCAGTCGACTGCCACTTTGAGCGAACAGACTCTCAAAAACGTAGAAGGTTTTTTATTGGAATTTTGGTGGAGTGATGAATTCTCCTCTGCACGCCTTGAACAACTGTTGTTTGACCTGGTCATCGACATCATCCGCAGCCATTCACAGTGGCATGAATTGCCACAACTGATGCGCATGCGTCCTCACGTAGCCAAAGACGCTCGCGTCCGTCAAGCCATGGCTCTCATGCAACAAGAGGAATGTCAATCATTTGTCGCTGGTGATTTTGCCGAAAAGGTAGGGCTTTCGCGTGCGCACTTTTACAGCTTGTTTTTGCGAGATGTAGGCGTTACGCCTTTGGTCTATGCCAACGTTTTGCGTTTTGAAGCCGCTGTCAGACGCTTATCACTCAACAAAGAAACAGTTGCAGACATCGCTCACGATTTAGGTTTTTCTGCTTCAAGTCACTTTTCACGTTTCTTTCGCGAACATTTGGGAATCACCCCCCGTGACTACCGTCAGAAGCTCAGCCTGTTTGAAGCGGGTAATCGACTTTAAATTGGTTATAGCTAACCCTTATTGGTCTTTGCTGAGAAATCAATGGGTGAATTCATAATTTAACCAGACAGTTTGGCAACTAATCAGACGATTTGGTTAGTTTTCAGACCTTGCTGTTTGTCGACAATCCGCTTGATCCAGATACTTGTCTGCAGTTTCATATCTGCAAAAGTAGTCCGGAATGTCGGTTTTCTCCCCTTCGATAGAAAGTCATCAACGACCCCCTCAAGCCCATAGGTTTGTGGGCCAATCCTTGCCCCGCCTGGAAGATTCAGCTTTGCTGCGTGGTCGAGGCGCGTATGCAGACGACGTTGCCATCAAGCCCGGTACCCTGCATGCTTGTGTGTTGCGCTCGCCCCATGCGCATGCAAAGCTTTTAGGAGTCGATGTAAGCGCCGCACTTGCCTTGCCAGGCGTGAGTGCCGTGCTCACTGGGGAAGACGTTCAGCGTTGGTCGGTGCCTTTTGTGGTTGCCGTTAAGCAGCCACTTGCTTATACGCCCTTGGCCATCGAACGGGTGCGCTACGTCGGTGAGCCCATCGCTGTTGTGGTGGCGAGTGATCGCTATGTGGCTGAAGATGCGTTGGAATTGATACAGGTTCAATACGAGCCTCTTCCTGCAATAGCCAGCATCGAGGCGAGTTTGGCAGAGCATGCACCGCTCCTGCATGAGGCGGTCGGTAGCAATGTTGTTTCCGAACGACACTTTAGTTATGGCGATGCACCCAAAGGTGCCAACTTTCGGCGTATCAGCACCACCGTGCATTACCCGCGCAACAGTTGTGCACCCATGGAGTGCGGGGTCGTTTTGGCAGATTATCTGGGCGCAGATGAAGGCTATGAAGTGCTCTCAAATTTCATGGGTCCGTTTTCGCTGCATTCGGTCATGGCCATGGCGCTTAAGGTACCCAGCAACAAGCTACGCCACAAAGTGCCAACCGACTCCGGTGGCAGTTTTGGTGTCAAGCAGTCTGTCTTTGCCTATGTCGTGCTGATGTGTTTGGCCTCTCGAAAAGCGGGTGCACCTGTGAAGTGGGTGGAGGATCGATTGGAGCATTTGAGTGCGGCCACCTCGGCCACAGCGCGGCTCACCACTTTGTCGGCAGATGTTCAGGAGGATGGCAAAATCTTGGCCCTGCATTGGGATCAAGCAGACGACGTGGGCGCTTATCTGCGCGCGCCCGAGCCTGCCACTTTCTATCGGATGCATGGTGCTCTCAGCGGCGGTTACGACATTGCACATCTGACGGCCCGAAACCGTGTCGTGCTGACCAATAAAACCCCAACAGGTTTAGTGCGTGGGTTTGGAGGTCCGCAGGTTTATTACGCCTTGGAGCGTTTGATAGACGTTATTGCGCAAGAGCTACAAATCAACCCATTCCAATTGCGTGAACGCAATTGGGTGAAGGCAAATCAGTTTCCTTACCAGGCTGCAGCAGGCGCTTTGCTGGACTCTGGTGACTATCACTCGTTGGCGCAAGCTGTGATGCAAAAGGCGAGTGAACTTGGACTTTACGAAAAGCAAGCTGCAGCAAGGCAACAAGGGCGCTTGTATGGAATCGGCATGTCGGCAATTGTCGAGCCTTCAATCTCTAACATGGGCTACATCACCACAGTGTTGACACCAGAGCAACGTGCCAAAGCAGGCCCGAAAAATGGCGCTGTTGCGACGGCCACGGTGGGTGTGGATTTACTTGGCGGTGTGAATGTGGTGATTGCCTCCGCTCCCGCTGGGCAGGGCCATATGACCGTGTGCGCGCAAGTGGTCGCAGATGTATTGGGTGTGCGGCCGCAAGACGTGACTGTGAATGTGGATCTGGATACTGCCAAAGATGCGTGGTCGGTTGCGTCGGGCAACTACTCCAGCCGCTTTGCGGGCGCAGTAGCGGGTACCGTTCATTTGGCTGCTTGCCAGTTGCGCGACAAAATCGCAGCAATTGTGGCGCAGCAATGGCAATGCGATGTTGCCGACATTGTGTTTGCAGACGGTCAGGTGCGACAAGCCACTCATGAGAAGCACCTACAAGCCTTCACTCGCATGGCCGCGCTCGCTCACTGGGCACCAGCTTTGCTGCCAAAGGGAATGGAACCCGGTTTGCGCGTCACCGCTTATTGGAGCCCCGAGGTGCTTAGGGCACCTGATGCACAAGACCGCGTCAATACCTCTTGCGCTTACGGATTTGTGTTCGACCTTTGTGCATTGGAAGTAGATCAAGCTACTGGAGCGGTGCACATTGAGCACTACATCACTGGGCACGATGCAGGGAAAATTTTGAATCCAGCCTTGGCAGATGGGCAAATTCGCGGCGCCTTCGCGCAAGGACTCGGCGCAGCTTTGTACGAAGAATTTTGCTATTCCGAAGACGGCTCATTTTTGTCTGGCACATTGGCTGATTACCTTATGCCTACTGCTTGTGAGGTGATGGACCCCATCATCATCCATCAAGAAACACCGTCTCCCTTCACCCCTCTCGGAGCCAAGGGACTGGGTGAAGGAAACAACATGAGCACGCCGGCATGTGTTGCCAATGCCTTTGCCAATGCACTGCAAACCCATGCTGCCTGCTTGGACCGTCAAGTGGATGTGCGTTTGCCGCTCACACCTGGGCGCGTGCTGGATATTTTGAAGGTCGACGACCCGCCATCCCGCATAGCCATTCCTCAAGAGGAGCCCTCCCAAGTGGACGCAGCACAAGCGAACTTGTCAACTGCTTCTAGCAAAACGAACGGAATGGTCCTTAAAGCTACAGGCGATATTGATATTGCTGCCTCACCGCAGCAGGTTTATGACACCTTGCTTAAACCAGAATCGTTGGCGCGGGTCATCCCTGGGTGCCACGCTTTGCAAGCTGATGGTCAGCACGCTTACCGCGCCGAGGTGACTGTGGGTGTGGGCTTCATCAAAGCGCGTTACCGCGTGCAATTGCAACTTTCTGAATTAAATCCTCCGCTCAGCTTGCGGCTATCTGGAAGCGGGGAATCTTCAGTTGGCACGGGCGCAGGGCAAGGCATTGTTCGATTGACCGCTATAGATACGGGCACTCGCCTGCATTACGAATACCAAGCACAAGTGGGTGGCAAAGTGGCCATGGTCGGTAGTCGAATGTTAGAAGGTGCTTCACGCATCATCATTGGCCAATTGTTTGAGTCTTTGGCCAAACAAGTGAATCAAGGCGGGGTCAGAGCACATATGCAAGGACCAGCCCAAGCCCAAACCAGCCATGAAAGTACTTGGTGGAAAGCTGTGTGGGAAAAGATTCACAGGCTGTTTAAAGGAGGTGCTGAATGAAGCCCCGCGCCTTTGATTACGTCAGAGCAGAAACCATACAGGAAGCCTGTGAACTCTTGGAAGTTCATGGTGAAGATGCGCGTATCTTGGCTGGGGGTCAATCGTTGATGGCTGTACTCAATATGCGTTTGGCTCAACCCAGCGTGTTGATCGATATTTCACGCAGTCAATCGCTTGCGATGATTTCAGAGGTGCAAACCCCTCAGGGTCGAATGTTACAAGTGGGGGCGGCTGTGACCCAAGCTAGTTTGGAATGGCGAACAGGTTTGGCCGTTGATTTGCCCTTGTTGCACCAAACCTTCCCTTACATCTCGCATTTTCAGATTCGCAACCGCGGCACGGTGTGTGGGTCGGTGGCACATGCAGACCCCAGCGCTGAGTTGCCACTCTGTCTGTTAGCGCTAAAGGGCGACATTGTGCTGCAAAGCGCTAAACACGAACGAATTTTGAAGGCGCAAGATTTTTTCACAGGAATGCTCAGTACTGCCCGACTCAATGATGAACTCTTGACTGCGGTTCGCTTTCCATTAGCCAGTGCTGACCAGGGTTTTGGCTTCAAAGAGTTTTCGATTCGACATGGCGACTTTGCCCTTTGCGCGGTAGCTGCGATGGCTTCAAGCCAAGGATTGCGTGTAGCCGTGGGGGGTGTAGCCGATTGTCCAATTGCCCAAGACTGGCCGTTGTTGCAAGGGGTTGATTTGGATGATGCATTGAACGAATTGGCATGGAGCTTACAAGCCCGTGACGATTTGCATTTAAGCGCTGCCCAACGCCGACATTTGGTTCGAAGCTTGGGGCGACAAGCCTTGGATCAGTCGCTGGCACAACGCGCAATGAAAGAGGAGAAAGCATGAGTGGTTTTAAGCAAAACACAGGCATCTTGCGTGCAGATGATTTACATCGCATCTCATTTCAAGTTAACGGTCAAAACCACATCACTTACACCCATACCCGTACGCTACTTGTGGATGTTCTACGCCACAAGCTTGGTTTTACCGGAACACATGTGGGCTGCGAGCATGGTGTCTGCGGGTCTTGCACGGTGCAAGTCAATGGCGTCGCTCAACGCAGTTGTTTGATGCTGGCCGTGCAAGCCGATGGTGCTCAGTTGCAAACAGTCGAAGGCTTAGCGCAAAACGATGGCGTCTTATCTGATTTACAAGAAGCGTTCAAACGTCATCACGCTTTGCAATGCGGTTTTTGCACATCCGGAATATTGATGTCCTGCGTCGATTGGTTAGAACGGTTTAAACAGTTGGGTAAAAAGCCCAGTGAAAGAGATGTAAGAGAGATGTTGTCTGGGCATTTGTGCCGTTGTACGGGCTACACACCCATTGTGCAAGCTGTGATGGAGGTTGCCAATGCTTGATCTAGGGAAAACATTTTTGCAAAGTGTTGAGCGTTCTCCAAATGCGTTGGCGGTTGTCGATGGCGATCTGCGCTTGACGTATGGAGCATGGTTACTGCGGATTGGTGCGTTGCAGCGTTCTTTGGCTGAGTTGGGTTTGAAGCGTGGTGATCATTTGGTTTCAGTGCTGCAAAATCGTCAAGAGGCCGCCACGCTGCACTGGGCTTGTCAGTTTGCAGGCGTGGTGATGACACCGCTAAATTGGCGCGCTAAACCCGATGAGGTCCAATTCGCACTGCATGACAGTGCAGCCAAACTGGTGGTGTACGAGAGTATTTCCAGCAGTGCCGTGTTGCAAGCTTTAGCAGAATTTGAAAAAGTCTTGGCCGTGGAGATCGGCTGCGCAGGAAAGGATAGCTTGATCGAAGGTGCCAAGCTTAATTTGACCTCGATCTCTTATACCGATTGCGTTTGCAACTTGGCTGAACCTTTACCACTCGCACATGCGGATGACTTGTCGCTTATGCTTTTTACCTCCGGCACGACTGGCCTTCCCAAGGGGGTGCCACGCCGCCATCGCGCAGAGCGCATGGCAGCGTTAGCACATGTGGCGCAAAATCAATATGGTCGAACAGAATGTACCTTGGGTGTTATGCCCCTGTATCACACCATGGGAGTACGTTCTCTCTTATCGATGTCACTGGTCGACGGTTGCTTTATCTGTATGCCTAAATTTGATGCAAGGCAGGCCTTGGAGCACATCGCTAGAGAACGCGTGAGCCATCTTTATCTGGTACCCACTCTTTATCACGACTTACTGGCGCACTCAAAGTTTTTTGAAACAGATGTGAGCAGCGTTCGTCGCTTGGGCTTTGCCGGAGCGCCAATGCACGACGCACTTTTGCTGCGGCTTCAAGATGCGTTCAAACCAGATTTGTTTGTCAATCACTATGGTAGTTCTGAAATCTATACCTTCTCCTTCAATCCCGATGCGGTGGGCAAACCCGGCAGTGCAGGGCGAGCGGGCATCAATACCCGATTGCGTGTGATCAAGTTCAATACCAAGAGCACCAACCACTTGGTTGAGCCTTTGGAAGAGGGACAAATCATTGCCGACCTTGATTCCGAAGAAGCCTTTGAAAGCTATCACAACCGTCCCGATGCCAATGCCAAATGCCTGCATGAGGGTTGGTACTTTACGGGTGATACAGGCTATATCGATAACGACGGCGATTTGTTTGTGACCGGTCGCATAGACGACATGATCATCAGCGGTGGTGAAAATATTTCGCCTGTGGACATTGAATCCGTTATTTCGCTACACCCCTCTGTCGATGAGGTGGCGGTGGCGGGTATCAAAGACGAACGCTGGGGTCAACGTGTGGTGGCATTTGTCAAATGCAAAAGCACCGTCAATAGTGAACAGTTGGATGCGCACTGCCGCTCATCTGACCTTGTCAATTTCAAGCGGCCGCGTGAGTACGTTTTCGTCCAAGAGATTCCCAAATCGCCTGTGGGTAAGGTACTTCGGCGAAAGCTTGTGGCAGGCGAGTACAGCCCTGCAACTGGAGAAATGGAAGCGCCAGTTATCCCCCCGTTTTAAATCTTATCAACAACATCAATAACCCATAAAGGACTCATGATGAACCTAAACGATCTTCAGCATCCCGCCAGCACATTGCGTCAAGAATTGGACGGTTTTTTTGTCGAGATTGACGTCAATCAAAAGCGCGCTGATATTGTGTTGATGCGACCGCCTTACAACGTCATCACGATGTTGCAACGCGAACAATTGCGAATCACCTTCGAAGCTCTAGACGCCAACGACGCTGTGCGAGTGATTGTGTTGCGTGGCCAGGGTGAGCATTTCTCTAGTGGAGGAAAAATCAAGGGCTTCTTGGAAGCCAGCCCAGAGCATGTTTCTAAGTTGGCTTGGAATGTGGCTGCGCCAGCACGTTGTAGCAAGCCAGTGATTGCCGCCAACCGCGGCTATTGCTTTGGCGTAGGTTTTGAAATTTCGCTCGCTTGTGATTTTCGATTGGTCACAACCACAACGCTATATGCCCTACCCGAACAAAAACTTGGACAAATTCCTGGCTCAGGCGGTTCAGCACGTTTGCAAAAAATGGTGGGTATCACCCGCACCAAAGACATCGTAATGCGCTCGCGCCGTATCTCGGGTCAGCAAGCTTTCGATTGGGGTGTGGCAACCGCCATTGTTGCGGATGCCGATTTGGAAAAAGCAACTGACAGTTTGGTTCAAGAACTCATTGGTTTTTCACCTTTGGCACAGCGTACGGCCAAAAAGTTACTTAACGATACAGAGGATGCAAGCCTCACAGCCTCCATTGAACTCGAAGGTCATTGCTATTCCCGCCTGCGCAGTTCGCAAGATTTCAAGGAAGGCGTTGAAGCCTTTCATGAAAAACGCAGTCCAATTTTTGTCGGACTGTGACACACAACGCGGCCCCACATGTCCTGAGCCTTCATCGAAGTTTCTCAGGTCATTGAATGCCGTATCTGAATCGCTTTCATTTTTTCAACTTTTGAGGAGACACACATGAAAACTAACAAACTCGTGGCCATGATGGCCTTAGCTGGTCTGAGCACTGTCGCTTTGGCACAAAGTGGCCCAATTCGCATTGGTGTGGTGACTCCACTCACCGGCACCTATGCGGGTATTGGTGAGCAAGTTAAATGGGGGTTGAATTTAGCCGCCAAAGAAATCAACGCCAGCGGTGGTGTGATGGGGCGTCAGATTGAGTTGATATATGAAGACGAAGAGGCTAACCCTTCAGTCGCTGTACAAAAAGCTGAGAAACTTTTTCAAACCAGCAAAGTAGACTTTTTGACGGGAACAGTCAACAGTGGTTCCACCTTGGCTGTAGGGCAAGTGGCCGAGCGTAACAACAAATTGATGGCGACGACGGTTTCGTTTGCAGACTCTATCACCGGCGAAAGGTGTAGCCCCAATGTGTTCCGAGTCAATGCCCGCGCAGGTATGCAGTCGGCAGCGTTAGCTGCTTGGGTGGCCAGCACCAAGCCTGGTGCGCAAGTGTTTTATTTAGGTCCTGACTATGAAATGGGTCGCAGCACAGTGGCCGCTTTCAAGTCGGCGGCTGAAGGCAAAGGTGCCAAGTCGGTTGGTGAATTGTTTGCGCCCCTCGACAACAAAGACTATTCACCATTCTTTGGTCAAATTCGTTCGGGAAAACCCAATGTGCTTTACACCTCAGTCGCTGGCAACGATACGGTTCGTTTGTTCAGCCAAATGGCTGAGTTTGGTGTCAGTCGCAACGTTCAGATCGTTGGAGCATCTGGCACTGTGACTGGACAAAACTTGACTGCAATTGGCAAAGCCGCTGAAGGCTTTGTGACGGGTGCAGGTTACTCCACCTTGATTGATTCGCCAGAGAATAAAAAGTTTGTTGCGGCATTTAAAGCTGAAAACAAGGCGGACCCTGACCTCTATGGCGCAGACAGTTATGGCGTTCTATTTTTATACAAAGCCGCAGTGGAAAAAGCCAAGAGCACTGAAACCGACAAAGTGCGCACTGCAATTCGCGACCTGAAGTGGAGTACCCCACAAGGTGTCAAGACCATGCGAGGTGGCGACCATCAGGCCATGCAAGATATGTACGCCATCATCATAAAAAATGGCAAGTTTGAGATTCAGTCGAAAGTCTCTGCAGCTGATGCTATTGGCCCTGATACCTGTACCAAGTTCTAAATTGATCAAGGCTTTTTAATTATGACCTCCATCCTTGAATGGCTGCAATTTGTCTTGGCCCCGCAATCAATCAATGGCTTGTCCATTGGCGTAGCGGTCGTTTTGATGGCGCTAGGCTTGACTATTATTTTTGGTCTACTTGATGTCATCAACATGGCGCATGGCGAATGTTATGCCTTAGGCGCTTACGCTGTGGTGATCATTCTGGGTATGGGGGTCTCATTTTGGTGGGCTTTAGTGCTCACCCCAATTATCATGGGGGTAATGGGATATGCAATGGAGCGTGGACTCATCCAGCGCGTGTTTCATAGTAAAGATCGCCACACCCTGACGCTGCTTCTCACCTTTGGCATGGCGACTGTGATGGAAGACGCGATCAAGATCGTATTTGGAGCCAACCCACGCAGTGTCGAGGCGCCTGTGACGGGAGCTACCGAGCTCTTTGGATTGTTCTTTCCTAACTACCGACTGTTTGTCATGCTCTTGGGTGGTGCCATTATCGTTTCGGTCTGGCTACTTGTGTTTCGAACCTCGATCGGGGCAATTGTTCGGGCGGCAGCTCATGACAAAGACATGAGTGCGTCGTTGGGCATTCCTGTTTCTCGCGTTTATGCGTTGACCTTTGCTTTTGGTGTAGCGCTTGCCGGTATTGCAGGTGTGTTGCTCGCGCCAATTTATTCGGTTTTCCCGACCATGGGGCGTGACTTTGTGCTAATGGCATTCAGTGTCGTGATCATTGGCGGCATGGGCTCGATCAAAGGTGCTGTTATCGCAGGCTTGGTGTTGACTCAGATTCAGTCAATCTCAAGTTTATTGATATCTCCTGTCTGGAACGATACCTTGCTATTTGGCATTATGGTGATTGTTCTAATGTGGCGACCGCAAGGTCTCTTTGGCAAGCTTGGCCATGCTTGATCGATTCAACTCCAACACTTCCAAACCCAACGCTGTGCGTTTGTTGGCGATTGTTTTTTTTGCAACTGCGCTGATGTTTGCCATTATTGGCACAGTGATGGGCGATAGCTTTTATGTGCGTTTGGCCACCGAAGCCTTGATTTTTGGTGGCCTGGCCTTGTCGGTAGACTTGTTGCTTGGGCATGTGGGCCTTTTGCCATTAGGTCAAGCCTTGTTCTTTGGACTTGGTGCCTATGTCTCGGCACTGGTTCTCAAAGAATGGGCTGCCTCGTTTTGGCTGGCCATCGTTATGAGTATGCTATTTTGTGCCCTCGCAGGTTTGGTAGGCGGCTTGATCGCAATCCGATCCAAAGGCGTCTACTTTGCGCTGATTAGTTTTGGACTTGCACAAGTGTTCTCCAAGGTCATCTACAACACGCGTGAACTTGGCGCTTCAGATGGTATGACGGGTGTGCCTGTCGTCACTGTGATACCAGGCCTTCAAACCGATAATCCATTAGGCTTTTTTATCGTCACTTGGCTGGTGATCGGAGGCATTTACTTGGGCCTACGCTATATCATGCAAACGCCGATGGGCCGTTTGTTTGGTGCCATTCGTGTCAATGAACATCGCGTTTGTTTTTTGGGTTTTGATGCTTGGCGCTTCAAGATTACGGCGTTTGTGGCAGCCGCTGTGGTGGCAGGTTTGAGCGGCGCACTCTACCCCATGTTGCGTGGATTTGTGTCTCCTGAATTGATGTTCTTCCAAGTTTCTGGCAACGCTATTGTCAATGTGATTGTAGGCGGTTCAGGCACGCTAATTGGTGCGCTGTATGGTGCAGGACTCCTGACAGTGCTCAAATCCATTTTGGGCTCTTTCACGGTTCATCACCACATCGTGATTGGCTTGCTTTTTGTTGTGGTGGTGATAGCTTTTCCGCGTGGGATTGTGGGCTATTTGGTACCCGTATTGGAAGCGCGTTTGTCCAAAAAAAAACCTGGAGAGCACTAATGAGTCAATCACCCAATCAAGATACCGTGCTAAGTGTGCAAGGACTGGGAGTGAGCTTTGGTGCCTTGAAAGCGGTTCATGATTTGAGCTTTGACGCAAAGCGCGGAAATGTCACAGCAATCATCGGCCCCAATGGTGCTGGCAAAAGTACGGCGTTCAATTTGATCAGCGGGGCAATTGTTCCCAAAACTGGTCAAGTCAAGTTTGAAGGACAAGTCGTAACTGGTTTTTCACCCGATAAAATGCTTGCAGCCGGTTTGTCTCGCTCCTTTCAGATCACTAACTTGTTTTTTGATTTGACTGTGCATGAAAATTTGCGACTGGCTGGGCAGTACTTGGAGCGCGGTCAAGGCTGGTGGGCTCCAGTCCAAAGAAGTCAGGCTGCATTGGCAAGAACCGATGAGTTACTCAAGCAATTCGGATTGGCTTATAAGTCCAATGAATTGGCTGGGCACCTCTCTCACGGCGAGCAGCGTAGATTGGAAATCGCTGTAGCACTGGCCTCAAAACCAAGCATGATCTTGTTGGACGAACCCACTCAGGGAATGAGCCATGCCGATACCCAAGAAACGGCAGAACTGATAGCAAGTCTAGCAAGAGATTTTGGTTTGAGTGTTCTGCTGGTTGAACACGATGTGGACCTCGTGATGCGAGTCTCTGACCACGTGGTGGTCATGGCGCAAGGTATCAAGATTGCAGACGGTTCGCCCCAGGAAGTGCGAGCCAACCCCGATGTTCAGACAGCCTATTTTGGCGATAAACACTAAATGAGTGCAATATGCTAGAACTCAAAGACATCAACACATACTACGGCCTGAGCCATATCTTGCAGGGCGTGAGCTTATCGGTGAACCAAGGTGAGGTGGTGGGATTATTTGGCCGCAATGGTGTGGGCAAAACCACTGTGATGAAAACTGTTGCGGGTTGGGTCAAACCCACTGCGGGCGAAGTGTTGTTTGAGGGTCAGTCTTTGACTGGTAAAACTGCCGACCAAATAAGCCGGATGGGTATTGGATTGGTCCCAGAAGACCGACGCATTTTTCCTGGTCTTACTGTTGAAGAAAACCTAAATTTGGGTTTCTTACAATCCCCAGGCATGGGCAGCGCAGAGAAGCGCATCAAACTGGATGGTATTTATCATCGATTTCCCCGCTTGGTCGAACGACGCAAACAAATGGGAACCACTCTTTCAGGGGGCGAACAGCAAATGCTAGCCATTGCCCGAGTGCTCACCGGAAAACCACGACTGCTATTGATTGACGAGCCTACAGAAGGCCTTGCTCCGCTTATTGTGCAAGAGATCGTTTCCTTGATTCAAGACCTTGCCAAAGAAGGGCAGGCTATTTTGCTGGTTGAGCAAAATATCCATCTTGCCCTCAAAATAAGTCAACGCTTTTATTTGATGGAGCGAGGGCAGATAGAACTTTCTGGTGCTAGCGATGACCCAACAGCAAAAGCAAGTTTGTTGGATGAAGTCAGTGTGTAATTGAATGATAAACGCTTCGACCAGTATAAGAACTTATTTAAGACTGCCTAAGCCACAAAAAAAGTGCTCAGCTAATTATCCTAGAAGAGGAATGAGTTGCAGAGCTCGCCGGGTGA
>Ga0315899_10004525_pt1 | contig 15018 bp, 2 predicted proteins | sample LakEriMetagenome_2_FD_203518 | JGI IMG/M metagenome (GOLD analysis project Ga0315899, IMG submission 203518) | Freshwater fungal communities from buoy surface, Lake Erie, Ohio, United States - Buoy 4 MA112 | ecosystem: Environmental > Aquatic > Freshwater > Lake | place: USA: Lake Erie, Ohio... | reverse complement strand
TTTTATGATACGCTCCTACCCCGCGCGCAAGCGCATCGTCACGATGTAGCTGGCGAGAAACCCCTCTGAGACCGTTTTGCGCTGTTGTACTCAGGGTCTTACCGGCTCAAACAGTCAATTACGCTGGTGTGCGGGCCTTGCGTACGGCAACGAGTGTCAGTATTGACTTTAATGTTGTGGTCTAGGTGACCGAGACGGTGAATGATAGACCTCCGGTGGTGGTCTCCAGAGCATGCCGATTAGATGAAGCCGGAAAGGAAACCAGAGAAACATACACATTGAAACGCTTCCCGGTAATGGAGGCCGATCCGCGACGTCAACTCGTTGCGGAGCTTGACGGTTTGCTTGAAATGCCTCCCCACCTAGTCGTCCAGCCTGTGGACGCTTTCATGGACAAATTGGATGCAGTACTGGTGCTTGACGACGAAGGAGGCCGATATTTGTCGGAGTCTGTGTCAAAGTTGGGGGCAATGCCAGAGAGGCTAGTCTCAATTGTAGTGCGACAAGTCTTGTCAGCCCTCGTCTACATTCATAACGAAAAAATGAGGGTCCACAACAACATCACTCCTGCAAATCTCTTGGTGCTTCGCACCGGCGAGTTGAAAATCGGAGGGTTTTCTTTTAGCTCGAAGGCCTTCATGGGTCATACGTCGTGCAAGTTTGCCGGGGATTATGCTCACATGGCGCCCGAGCGATTGCTGGGGCTTGAGTGCGGATTTAAGGCAGATGTATGGAGTGTGGGTATTCTCACCCTGGAGCTTCTCATCGGTGCATCACCATACGACATGGCGAGGTTCACCGGCCCCACTGCCATTTTCGACTTCAAGAAAGTGGTTATTCAAGAACCAAGCCCAGCTCTCCGTCGAGGCGGAGAGTGAGTCATTCTTTGTTGTTCATGTGTTCAGATCTGCACTGAATGATGATGAGTTTCTGCGCGAGCTTTTGTTGGATTGCGCACACGTGCGTCGAAAGTGATGAACTCAGTTCTTGGGATACGATATACGATAAGCAGATCACGTGCATCTTGCAGCTGTCAGTGGCTGCAAGTTGCGAGGATCACTTGTAGGTCTTTAGCATGACGATGTGTTTGGTGCCTGGGTGTTATCGGCAGGCACACTGAAGATGCACGGCTGTTTGTGGACTCGTGCCTCAACAAGAATCTCAAATTGCGGGCTGATTGCAAGGCGCTCTTAGTGCAGCAGATGATAACGAAGTGGGAGGTGTTGACTCCTAATTACGTTTCTAGATGGCTCAACAAATCCAAGAAGAAGGGTAACACAGGGGATTTTGAGTCCCCGAACAGGGGAATGGCGAGCCCATTGAATGGCGCGCAAGATTCTCCGACTACCAAGGATGTAGTATCCCCAGGCGACCTATCGGGCAAATTTCTCCCGGGGTGATGATCGTGTGCCCAAGACCAACCAAGGGCATATTTTGTTAACGAAAAATATTTTTTAATCTAAGAAAATTGAAATGCGAAATATCTAAGGACAAGAACCTTCCCCACCTTCCTCCTTCCAGTGCGCCCATGCAATGGGTTTTAGACCTCGTAAACATCTCCTCATGACATGAGAGATGAAATTGGAAATGGAGGCCAGCAAAAGAAGTGGCGCTCAGACCTTACATGAGCTCACCAGCCTCCAGCGAGGCCAACGCACGGACAGTGGCGAAGTTTTTCAACTCGTGTCGATCGTGAGTTGTGATAGGCTCCCATTCTGGCACGACTGCTTGACCAGCTTCTGCACTGTAGCACATGCGAGCAACACTGTTCGCCTGCTGGAAATTTTCTGAATCGATTTCCTGTGCACATCTGTGCGCGCGAGTGGCTGCGAAGGCTTCGGATCTGCAGACACGGTCAAAAGAGCCACCTACATAGATGCAGCCCCTGATACTCGCTATGGCATACACCGGACCGCCAGCACCCGAGCCCAGAGCTTCCCAGATTCCATTTCGATACCGTGCCACGTGATCAACAGCTAAATGCTTGCTGTTGTGGGTTCTGATCATCCCGTACTGGACCTCGGAGAACGCGCCACCGACATATAGCCAGCCCGAAAGATGCGCAAAAGCATGTACGTCACCATTCAAATTTCCGATAGAGATCCACCCAGAGCCATCCCACAACGCTATCCGATGGGCTTCCTTGTTGCCAGCCTTCTTAAAGGTACCACCTACATAAAGCTGTAGCGAGCCGTTATCGGTGCATGGCCCGGCCGACCCCGTAGTGCGGTTGCCTGCTTTCACGCACGTGCCGTTGCCCGGCACACATGAACTTTCAGTACCATTCGTTACGTTCTGGAACTGGGGACTGGACCCTTGCGAAGAGCATCGCAGCAGCAATGCGAGAACATCACCACCCGTCACCCCTTCCCCCAAGGCCATCCATTTTTCAGTAGCGCTGTTGTACATCGCAAGTCCATGAAGATTCCTTGTCGACGGAGAGAATCGATCGAATTTCCCTCCCACCGCCATCATGTTTCCTTCTGCCGCCAAAGCCATGACTACACCAGGGAACGTATTAGTAGTCATCCCCTGCACCTGGCTCCACTGTCCCCGAGCAATGTTCCAGAAAGCCAGCCCTCCAGTGGGTATTGCGATGCCTTTATATGGATACACTTCTGTAAAAGCGCCTCCCATCGCGAGGAGACCTTGGAACGTTATGATTACGTTGATTTCTCCGTTGGTACCTGCACCAAGTGGGGTTGCTTCATTGCCATCATACTTGGCAATGCGATTGACTATGACTTTACCTCCTTCTAATTTCCCATCCGGCACCGTGAGAGTTTCAAAACCGCCTCCAACGTAGATTGCGCCGCCATGTACAGCAAGCGCAGTAATTGCCGAAGGCAGCACGAGTTCCATCGGATCCATTGACGGGGTAGGGACGGCTGTGCTTCCAGGACTATGCACGCTTGGTCCAAGACCCAGGAGGCCGTGTGACATGTCTGTGGGATCTTGAGCGCGTTCAGAGCCCCCAAATGCAACTAGTGCGTACCTGTAACCCAATCTCGCCTCCAAGGCACCTGTCCTGTGTCTCGTGCTCAAAAACTCAGTATTGTTCTTGCCCGGATCATCAATTGCAACCACAACAGCTCCAGAGCCGACAGCCGGGGCAGGGCGGCATTCAATTTCAGAATCTGAGATGTATCTGTGCTCCAGACAGTCGAGGCCCCCAATAGTCACTGACGCAAAAGCGTATTCACTGCTAACATATCCACGGCTGTATGTGGATCCGAAGTACTGTCCTTGAATAGTCACGACGTTGCCGCCATTGACAGAGCCGATCCTGGGCGAAATTCCCCATACGCGTGGCTGGGGTAGCACCTTTACAATCAAGGGAGCAATAGACGTGTCTTGGCCTCCATATGCGATTCCTCCATCGTCCTGCAGCACAACCTCGAACACAGCCACCCCGTGCTGGTCACGAGCAGGCGTCATAGTCAAAACTCCTTCGGAGCTGATGTGCGGATAGCTACCATCACAGGCGTCCGGAACTTCAAACCCGGAGAAATGAAGTGCAGTGTGGTTTGGAGTCCCCAGCGCCAAATTCTCTCTGCTCCAATATTCGCCCACGCACCTGTCCTGTCTGCATTGCGATGTGTTGCTGCAGCTTTTGCCTGCAAAGAGACGAAAGGCATCGTGCGCCGGGACGTGTTGCGTGGGAAGCACCTGAAACGTCAGGGTCTGCCAGTACTCGCTTGGACTACCTTTGCTCAATCCTTGCGTGAATCGAGGCACGTTAATATTATGAGAGTCTTCAACGAGGAAAACTGTCGACGGAATATCAAAAATGGGCTTTTTGTTGACTGGAAGAACATTTATATCGATTTGGCAAGTTGTGTTGTAGTTGCCTCCAAATTCGGTGCCACCGTCGTCGAAAGCCACAACAATCATTCGAGCAGAACCGCTACTAAAAGGGAGGAGAGTAAACTCAAGCGTCCCATCCTTCCGTATGACGGGCGGTGTTTGGAAGAGGAGACCGTGATTTCCAACATGCTCCACGGCGAACGACACGTTTGCTTGATCCTCACGGAACCCATTTGATGCTGTGATCATTCCTGGGAATCTGTGCAGAAATGTGACGCTGGACTCCAGCAAGCGCAACTTGTGCGCCGCAAACTTAGGGCCTTCATTGACATAGATCAACTTCAGAACAAATGTTCCCGTCCAGGTGTCTTCACCGTTGTACTTCTGCCCTCCATCGTCCTGCACTACAACCGTTATTTCCAGTTCTCCATACACGTCTGGAAGAGGCACGAACACCATTCCGAAACCCGTGGTGCCTTGATTGTCATCATAGCCCACGGCATTTGTCGTATTTGTGTTGGGAAAATGCGGGATGAATACGTCAAGTTTACCAGAGCAATCGGGGTTCAAACATTTTCCATCACAGTTGCCGCTGTTTGCCATGTCATCGTTGCATTGCGTGTGACAGGAATCACCAAGACATTTGCCGAAGCAGCGTGCGTAGTTTTGGTTGCACTGCTGGCAAAAAATGTCAGTCAACCGCTCCTGCTCATGTCTGATAGCATCGATCGCATCAATCACGATTGTCGGTGAGTAAGAAGTCGATGTTCTGTGATGGCTGAACGTGACATTCAGCAGGTCGAGGTGTGAAAATCGTACATAATTCTCAGTATTGTTCCATAATTCCAAATAGTGCTGTTTGGCAGTCACAAGATTCGAGGGATCACATGATGCTGTGAAGTGTGGTGGCAAGAAGACGCCGCCCCCGTTATTCAGAATATCAGCATCTGATCCCCTGAAGTTACCACTTAGCTTTCTTGCTTTGACGACATGGAATCTAAGCGTCTGGTCGCGTTCTGCCTTCGGACAGAACGCAGTCGATCTGCAGTAAGGGTAATTGAGGCAGGCCGGACGTGCTTTACAGTCAGAAATGGATTCGCAGACCAAGCGCATCCCAACCGTCAGTAAGCAATCATCTGATGGATCTACACACTCGTCATCAAATGATCGATCGTCGCAAATAAGCATTCCGTTTCCTATGCAGGTGTCAGGGTCGCTCCTTGTGCTCCCGCAACAAAGTTCCACAGTGCAGACCTGCTCTGTGGCTTTGAAGGGAAATACCATGTGCTTCAGCCTTCCGCCGGGTGCGGCAATTGCATTCAGGATGTCGGGCCTATTGGGATCGGGAGCAAGCCTGCCCATTAACGCGTGAACGGATTGCTTCAATTCAAGAGATGGCTTGGTATTGCGATAAACCACGGTCAAATTGAGCTTTTTGATCCCAGATGCACTCTTAGAGCCGGTAATGTTGCCCACCTTGTCATGTTCTCCATCGTCTTCAAGCATAACATCGAACAGCACAGTTCCAAGCCAATAAGGCTTTGTCTTAAACGTCATTATGCCAACCATTTTATCATCAATTATTGACACGTTGAGTTCTGGCTGCTGAACGAAAACGCTTGCGGCATCTTCAGGCACAGGTGGAGTAGTAACATATGTGTACGTGAAACTCATACGTGCAGCTTCACCATACAGGTCTAGCTCACTGTATCTCAAGGTCACTCCGGGGGTGACGTTGACGGCAAATACCAGATGTTTTAGCGTGTGTTCATCCTCTGGTAATGACATTCCTGTGATGACATTGACAGGATCAAAATGCGGCGCGTTGTTCACAGGAACAACCTCAATGTGGAAGTACTGTGGTCGGGACAGTCTGAAGTCGGTCGGAGGGGCTGGAAAGCCAGCATCGCTAGCCTGAATACGGAATTTCGCATTACCCACCGCAAACTGTCTGGGGGTGAATCGGAGGTGCCCGTCCGGAGTAATATCTGGAGGGGCCGCCAACAGTGATGGATGTCCAGAAACGGGTGTGATATGAAATGACAATGCTTGGCACGGACCGTGAGAAATAAACCCGCACATTCTCTCCGTGGAAAGACCTTTGCCAACAACAGCAAGTTGTGGATTGTAGATAATCGTCCCCGATTCATAGTCGTGCCCGTATTTACGTTGATGTTCCGAACTATTGGCGTTATAGATGATGGGGACATTAAAAACACGAATGTATGAAGGTCCACTCAAACCCTCGACCACATGCGTCGTGGCATCGTCGCTGGCACCAGTCTCCTTCGTCGCGGCCGCTGTCCACCTTCGCTCTAGCGTGAGCTGGGAGATGTTATTTCCAACATGGTCAACTCGCAGGATACGCCTGAAATGGGAAAGGCTCTTATCAAGTTCTGCGTACGTGTAAATGCTGTCTATGTTACGCTCTCCTCGACTCGCGTTTAGGACCAAATCAGCCGAAGTTACATGAGGAAATGGAACACTCATGAAGCTGCTGATGCCCATTTCACCGGGGGTCTCATCTGTTTTAGGTTTGTACACCTTCTCAGCAAAGACAGTGTTGCGATCCGAGTCTGTATCGAGGACAAGCGTGGGCATCAACGCTGTAACTGCTGAGCTTCCGTTCAGTCCCCTAATCACGCTGAAGTCCCAATTATAAAGTATGGTCCCTTTGCTCATGCTAGAAACAACGAGTAAAGACGTATTATGTATTTGTGTCTTACTTCTGACCTCAAAACTCTCCCACCCCGCCGCGATTCCAAGAGGCAGGCGGAGTGCAAAAGAATGGAATTGATGGTGTGATTCCAACTCAACATCTGATACCCTTTCTCCGCGCAAGAAAATATTTTCGCTGTCTGTGATTGATAACAACTCAGTAAATCGCTGCAGAACACGATTCCACTGAAGCACGCTTGACTTGGGCTGGACAATAGTTTGCTCGCCTGTGCGGACTGATCTCATCACGCACTGCTTTGCACCTGCATACAGCGGGCACATGGATTGTGCTATTGCTAAGTAATGCTCTCCATGGCCTTCAAAGAAAGCCAGCGCTGTGGCCCCGAGCATTCTCGTGTTTGTTTCTGGCAAACTTTCATATGCCGTTTGAGATGCTCCCGCGAATTTATCAAACATATCCAACACTGTCTTCCCGGGAGCAACAGGGTCCTGACCATCAACAGAAATGCCATCAATAACTTGGTGCTCTATAAAACAATTTGCTTCTTCCAAGTTGCAGGTGGAAGTATTTGCATCATTCAAGCGCCAGATTCTTACTTGCGAACCAAATTTGTCAATTTGCGTGGCGTCAATGCTGCCGAAGTCTTCCTGTCGCTGTGTCCACCCAAAAAATGAACCACCATCAGGAATATTGAAACCAATCACACCAGACGAAGCATTGGTAGTGATCGACATAACCTTCTCGAAATATCCTGCAGTTCCTACATTCCACAGCCCCATGTTGTCAGGGTCAAAATTTTGCGACTTAGGACGAAATCTCCATATCACACCTGCACTCTGTAAGCTTGATGGAGAGCCAAAAGCAGAGATTGCCAGGAAGTGAACATGTCCATCAACACACACACTCGTAGCAGATATCGACATCCCACTGTGACAAAGCGATGATATATAAGCGAAGTCTGTCGCACCAGTTGCTCCCCTCAAACGTTGGAAGGCTTCGAAGCCAAATCCAGAAACAACGGTTCCGTCCTCCATTGAGCGCTGGCCATCATGATTCCAAATGTAAATATACGATGGTACATCGTATGTCTGCTGCAACGAGCTAAAACGGCTAGATTGATGAAAAGCAACTGCAAGAAAGATCTGCGTTCCAATTACAAAAGTATGGATGCCCGACGGAACCATGAGGGCATCGAACATTTTCTCGCCATCAGGATGTGTCTGTGGAATGTTGTGGTGAAGTATAAGCTCTTGCGCAGCATCATTCCACCGGTATACTTTCACTGCTGCTGTAGACACTTTGAGAGGATCCCACATCCATCCTTCTCTGCTTTCATAGAAGGAAACTACGAGATGATGGGCTCCTCTGCCATCGTCATCAACCACGTAGATACTCTCCATATCAATCGCCCCGTGATCAATTGTTTTACGATGTACATGCGTGAATGATTGATCATCGTGCATCCAGATCAATACATCTAGGTAGCTTTCGCGCTGAGGATCCTTGAACTCAAAATCCATCGACACATCAGCTACTATCGCAAGGTATTGCTTTCCATCTACGTTAAAGTATTTTGCCCTTCTTGAGGCCTCTCGACGCAGGTTGATGGGAAAGGGGGGACGAGGAGACTCTTCCTGCGCACGCGGATCTGCTAGGCTCCATATTCCTGTGAAGCCGCTCCGTACAGTCGCACCGTCTGACGTGAAGGTCACCTTGAGAAAGCCTGTGGTAGACGTGTAGACATTGCTTGCGCTCAGAGACGACCCCGAATGCTTTAGGAGCTCTGTCTGCGGAGAGCACGAAGCAGAGCTGCACTGGTAAATCGTCACAACGTCGAAGGGAGCCTCTGTGTTGAACGATGGAAACGAAATTCGAATCTCAACGCCCGGCGACGTGGCCAGGAGCCACCAACAGTTTGCAGAGTCTGCGTAGTCTCCGGTACCGTCGGAGATGGTGCCCGAGCTCGCGCCCGACGACGGAGTGCAGCCTGCGCCGCAGTTTGTTCCACCGCACGTAAGAGTCGCCGTTGGTGGTGGAGGAAAGTAAACCCTTGCTTTAAGAAGTTGCACTTCATTTAAAGAACTTTCTCGAGGGTCCATGTCGACTCGGAATTGCTCGAACCTTCGTTCTCCATTCTTGATGCGATCAATGTATTCTAGAGTTCCCTGATCCGGATCCCGACTGAAAGCCACAAGCGATTGGTCAGTGAATCCCACTACGTAAGCACTTTTGTTGTCATAGCTCAGAAATATGCCGCTTGCACCAGCTAATCCGTCTACGACGTGGCTTCCAAGGACTTGCCTGGTTTTCACAATTTGAACATGCGTGAGAGCACCAGATGCATGCCGTCGCAGCACCGAAACAGAGTGCCCAAGAAAGTTAGTGGTGTACATGAATCGTCCATCCGATGACATAGCAAGGTGAGTAAGTCCTTGGTAAGGTCGCCCGTATCCTAGCTCACTGCAATCGTACCCATGCTCGCAGACAGCCAGAGGAAGGGCACGATCATGTTCAAACTCATCGACCGTGTAGCTTCCGTTGCCGTTCAGGTCGGGCCTGTACACTAACAGCCCTGTCGAGGGCGAACGGTCAAAGGCAACAATGGACCTTGAATAGTACCCGCCGGCATATACATGACGGCCATCAGGGCTGACAACGATGGAATTTGGCCCTCGCAATGGAAGGACGGGCTTAGTCTTGGCAATCTGCACTGAATTTTGGACAATGCGCGACGGGCCGTAGGTACGGCCTGCTTTCCTGATCATCTCCACGGCACAGATTCCACACAAGTTACAGCTTTTTGGGCATGCAATACAATTCTCTACAACTGGAATGCACTCTCCACTGACTGATTTCCAGTCTGCGCATTGCGGATTGTTAGCGTCTATTGGGTCTGTTGATGTCCACGGCTCGGAATCGCCCAAGTTCAAGGATTTGAGATCTTGGTTATCTTCACACACGCCTACTGTGGCCTTATAGTATTGATTGTTGCAAATGCTGCAGGTTCCACATGTTTTAGGGCAAACGTCGCAATGATAGTTATAGGTCTGCAAACCACGTGCATCTGTGACACATGCGCCATTCTTTCCTACGTCGTCGCAGTATGTGGCATTTGAATCCTGGCAAAGATACGGGTTTTCTGAAGACGCGAGTATGGCAAAGTCGTCGCTTTTGCCCTGTATGAGAGTAAACAAAGTGGTGCTGAACCCAGCGAATGCCTGCCCACCGGAGAGATCTTCTGACAAGGTCTTGGGATTTGCAACATCTTGCCACATGGTTCCATTCCATCGCAGCATCAGCGACCGACCTTCTTCAAAGTCTTTTGTTCTGGACGCGCCGAATCCCCGAACCCCAGCCATGTCATAGGCATCATACAGTGCTTCATTTGCGTCATCTCCGCACACTGGCGTGTCCGCAAGCTGATCATCCAGCAGGCACTGTTGTGCAACGCCAGTTTGCGCAAGGAGACCGAAGAGAACTTGTTCACCACCCACATTTCTCTTGAATGTTGACATGCTTCGAGCACCAAATGTGGGGATTTGTTGGACAAGAACAAATCGTTTTTGAGCCGACGCCCAGGAGAATAAAGGTGAAATTGGGCCTCTCTCATTTGCAAAGATGAGATAGGTCTTGCCATCGAAGACATACGAATCCACATCATGTGCAGCAAACGTGTCAAATTCCTGCACAAGACGCAGTTTTGGATAATCATCTTGCCCCCGTTCGACACGAAACATGGGAGACTTAGTCTTGTGCGCTGCTTCCACAACTGCGGCAGGGTACTCTGGCGAAAATGGATTTTGCACAGGCATTCCATCAAGAAGACGAAGAAATTGAGAACGATTGAAATATGAAGAATATACCAAATATTGCTCGCCATCGACGTGCACCAAAAGAACATCGGTTGCCCCTTCAACAGTTGCCGTAGTAGCATTCTGCAGATCCACGCCAGAAGTACTTGCGAGTACACGGGCCTCAGATGCACGAGTAATTCCAACACAAGGCCCAAATCCCTGCCCATACGGGGCAGCTCGAGAACACAGACCCTTTGAACTGTCTTCAGCAGAACACATTGCATCGATATCGCTTCCATCAAAAACACCAGGAACCGATCCTGAAAATCCAATAGCATGCCGAATGATGGCATGCTGGAACTTGAACTGGGCATCTAAATTAGATTGGTCTTTATGATAGTCATCACGCTCTTTGGGATGTATGGACAATTTAGTGGAATCTGTGTAGTTAGTGCCACGCCTCTCTTGCTTCACGCGCGCAATCTTTCCAGTGACGATTGGCCGAAACGCAGCTAGCATCGGCATCGCAGAGGCCTGAGCGGGACCGGGGACATTCATCTCAGAGGATATTGATGCACAAATTGATTCACCAGACCGCCCAATCCTGCTCTTGGGTGTCCCTCTTCCTCTCAGGATGAGAGAGTGGTTTCTGACAAACCTTTGTGTCGCGCTTCTGACTAAGGTTAATCTGCTGGCGTTTGTGGCGTTTGTGGCGTTTGTCGAATTCACCCACAGTGCATCGGTTCGATTTATCCAGCCATCGAAATTGACCGCTTGCAAAAGCATGGACCACGCGATCGTAGGCTCCTCATTGACGTCACTTTCCTGGGGCGGGCTTATGATGGATACGTATACTGCCTGAGACGTCGGGTCATAGCAGCATCGATCCTCATAGCGGTTCACGTCAACCCGAACACTGAAATTCTTGAATGGAAACGCGCACTGGTCAACGTCAGATTGAAGACCAACAGCCTTGGACGGCCGACACAGCAAATCGACGGCTGACTGCACGGGCATTGTGATCGAAGTATGCTTTTTGATGTAAGCCCGGAATCCTGGTCCAATCTTTCCACATTCGCAGCACGCTATGTATCCGGTGACATAACCTGAGCAATTGCTGTGGTTACATGCTGTATCCTTCAACTGGTCTCCCGTGAATGACATGTTCGGAGTTATGTAGTACGGACGTGAAAAGTTGGGATTTATCATTAGTAGAGACCAATTCTGCTTCACGAAGGATTCGTTCACAGGGCAAATTCCTGCTTTCCGCAAGTCTGTGCAGTTACGATGAAACCCATCTTTCCAGGTAGAATTTGACGTGCATCCTTTCGATCCCGGGCCCTTGAAAGAGCGATCGGCAGTCTCGTTGCGCCAGAAGCCATCCGGATCTCTCGACGTGATTGCATGAACCCAACACTGGCCCTGGTTGTCAAAGTCTTTTCCGATATCAACCGCGACGCACTCAGGGATTTTCAAGCATAGTTCAACGCACAAGGGTTCGAACAAAGTGAAGTTGAGAACAACAGGGGCAGTTCGATTTGGATTAAATGGGGGAATAGAGCGCAAGTAGGCAGAATTGTTTCTAGTGAAACCAGCCTTTGCGTACATTTCGTCTGTGGCCAGATACGAATGTGAACCTTGGTCCAGAAAAGCTTCAGCAGATGCATTTCCGTGGAAAACACACTCATCGCAGAGAAATTCCATCACCTCAGAGATCGTCGAGTTGCGCGAAATCACTCCAATGTGTTGCATTTCGATTTCAAGCTCTATACCAACAATGCCTTGTCTGTCGCCACTCAAGGGCATCTCGTATTTACTGTTTTGAGATGCACTAAACCACACTTTGCGCTGCTCTCGCACGATTCTCAATGAAGGATCTACCTTTTCCGCATAAGACAATTGATCGAAATTGAATTCATGGTTTGGCATGACCTTTTTGACCTCCATTACTGGAATCCCCACGGCACCAACGTTTTTCAACGTGTTATTGACATCAATTATTTTTGTTCCATTCACATCCAAAAAGCGTCTAGTTTCGGCAGGGTGATCCGTGATGCTTATAGTGGGCATTGAGGTGTAACCCAAACCTGAATTCAGGACTTCAATCCTGTCGATGTATGAAAAATTGGTTCCATTGGCGGCCTGCACAAGAAAGGCAATTGCCGTCGCTTGCACCCCGCCTTTTGCTGTGGGTGGATCAATCTCAACGAGAGGCGCCCGTGAATATGGCGTTCCTTTCTGTGCAACAATAATGGACTTAATGCCAAGGAGTGCAACTGCAGATGCACCCAGACCACCTGACTCGTACCTTTCGTCCACCAATATTTTGACTTTCGGCATCACCGAAAATCCTCCGCCGGCACCTAAGCTGACAGTTTGCGAAATATTGCCCTGAACATCATATGTGGCGGAAAATTCAGAGCCAGGCCCAGACATTGAAAGGTATCCCGATGAATATTCCTCACCCGGGTACAAAATTTCAAGCTCAGTGACAGTGGTGCCACAGCGACATCCGGGATCTGATCCCTTCAACACAGGCATTGCATCATAGTTCCTTCCATGGTGCCCGGCATTCAAAAAGTAGACGTCAACTATCTGGCCCTTGTCGTTGGTGTTATATGTGATGGTCACCTTGTCGCCATTGGATTTAAGATCATCACCGTCTTGCAAAATTCCAGGGCGAAAGCAATTGTTTGTGTGCCCGATCTTTTTCAAACTAGCCTGAATGTTTTTGCCCGGCAGAATCGTAACAGGGGACAAATGCACTTTAGTGATACTGTTTGACATGGGCACGTTTTCGCATTGTGAGTCTTCACGAGCACAGCCATAGGTGTAGTATGGCTCAACGGTGCCAATCACTCTCTGTTGGAAACATTTTGCGGGCACCGTTCTTGTACAATCCGGGTCCATGATGTACGGGTCGCATATCCGAGGGCAATCTGGATCTGAATGCATCAATTGGGATTCTGCCAGCGACGTAAACGGCAGCCCCTCGAATCCGTGACCGTTACTGACAATGCTCATGCAGGTGAATGGATCGGTACACTGCACATTGCCTCCTTTCGACGAAACCCTTGAATCCAGAGGCACCAGTGTCGTCACGTCACTAGTACCAAAAACAGCACGAAAATCGCGTCCATTAGCAGCCGTTATTCTAATGATCCCAGGAATGTAACCTTGCCCAGGCTTTACGAGGGACAAAGTCGACACCCTACCCGAGCTGACGTCAAAGCGAACGATTTGTGACGCTCCGCCGTAACTGGCCAATGCGAGATAATCCCTCATGATTCCACTTGGCGAGAGATATTGGAAATGTTCCCACGCTCTTGCACTCTGGGTTGGCAGAATGCTCACTATTGATGTCTCCGTTGAAGTAGAATTGAATTCAGCGATGCAGGAAAGTGTGGTTGAGGATAAACCGTCCCAGAAATTTGCAACGGCCACAAACTTCCTGTTTGCGACTGAGGAAAACACTTTAAAGGCAGATGCCCCCAGCGCAAATCCGATGCCATTCGCACTAGTATCAAACTGCGCTGAACCTTTATCGAACACTGAATAGTACGAAGGCACCCTCCACAAAAACCGAGTCGGGTCGCCGCGATTAAGATACCAGAGACGAGCGTCAGGGTTCACAACCCTCCATCTAATAATTGCTGCATCAAAAAAAGAACAGCCAATCTTGACTGTCTGTTCGTTCGCACATTGCAACACGACTGCATTACCAATTAGACGCCGCGATATCCCTGACATCCACCAGAGTGCCTCTGTGTTTGAAAGAACAGAGCCCTGCTGCGCCAAATCCTGAGTGGGCAGGAAGCCGCAAGCTTTGTCCACGCATGTTCTTTGCCACAACACGGAGTAAGTCGACCCCCACCTTATTTTCCTTGTACATACTGGCAAACAAGAAGTCTCGATCCACGCTTCTTCAGCGACAGGACACTCGTTTCCGGGTAAGTTACAGCGCAACCTAGAGAATAGAATTTCTGCATCGGAGGAGCACTGGGCCATGCACGCCGCCCGACATTCTGCACCACACTCTGCACTTTCAATGATCGTCATGACTGAAGCCTTATAACCCATGTACCAGCTTGGTCGGGTGCAGAGTAGCTGGTTCCTTGTCCTGTCTTGTCCAAATTGACGGGATCCAGACGTAATGTCTTTGTCGCAGCAATAGAGCGTTCCTTGACAAAGCAAGGAGTTCGTTTGCATGGAGCACGTTTGTGCACCATCTAGCGATTTCGCGTTTTGCACAACGCAATCATCAGATTCGACATAGTACCCGGGAACCGAAAATCGGATCCGATACTGCATTGAGACATTGAATCTACCCATGACCGTCATGTTTGGTGCATAATCGCCATTTCCGTCCGAGAACATAAAGACCTTCTGATTGTCGGTACCTGGGCTGGGAATCATCGACTCGTCATTTGTAGTTTTGACCCAATAACTCGGCGAGATCTTTCCCAGTCCAGATGCTCTGCCTGCAGCATAGGCAGTTGCAATTTCGTCCTGCGACAGAGTCGTATTGTATATCCGTACACTTTTGATCATTCCGATGTGACTGCTAGCCGACGAGCCCAAGTCAAACATTCCGATTGCAAAAGCTGCAGGGTAATTGAGGGCGCTAGTTTTCCGACACTTTCCTGCACCATCATAATCACATTCAGGGTATTTGATAGGGCACACTTTGTCGGTACAGACTTCGTCATAGCCAATCGGCCTTCCGTTGTAATACAC
>Ga0315899_10004524_pt1 | contig 15020 bp, 14 predicted proteins | sample LakEriMetagenome_2_FD_203518 | JGI IMG/M metagenome (GOLD analysis project Ga0315899, IMG submission 203518) | Freshwater fungal communities from buoy surface, Lake Erie, Ohio, United States - Buoy 4 MA112 | ecosystem: Environmental > Aquatic > Freshwater > Lake | place: USA: Lake Erie, Ohio... | reverse complement strand
CTCGCGTTCATGGTAAAAATCGCGTTAAGCGCGACCTGAGCTGAACCGGGCCGCGAGGGACGATTACAACCTGAGGTGAACTTTATCGGGGCTGCATATCTAGTTTAGGTTGTGCTGGACCCCGAATCGACCTATTGTCCCGCTTATGGCGCAGGGGCGAACCCGCGTTTTGCGGGCCAAAGCCGGCCCTGCGGCCATTTTTAAAAAAAGGATTGCGACTAAGATGATCGGAAATAACCTGGCGCGGGCCGTTCAGCCCCATTCCACCGAAACCACTCCCGGCGAACTCTGGACCATCGGCGACATGGCGCGCCGCTATGGCCTGAGCCTGCGCGCATTGCGCTTCTACGAGGACCGGGGGCTCATCCGCCCCCTGCGCCACGGCACCGCGCGGCTTTATGATTCGCGCTGCCGCGTCAGGCTGGAGAAAGTGCTGAAGGCCAAGCGCCTCGGCTTCACACTGGGCCGCATCTACCAGATGATGCCGCGCATCGAGGCGGAGGATTCCGACATCGAGCAAGCGCTCGCCCCCGCAGAAATCGCAGCGCAGATCGCAAGCCTCGAGCGCCAGAAGAGCGAACTCGACGGCGCCATCGCCGCGCTGCGCGCCGCCCATGAGAAACTGGCCGATCAGGAGCGCGCGCCCGCGCGTTGAGCGCGCTCGCGCGAGGCCGGCGCGTCCGCGCTTGACAAGGACGCGCCGCGCCCCGACACCAGCGCGGTTTCGGAGGCTCGCCGATGGCCCGCATGCTGCACTATTATTTTTCGCTTCTCAGCCCCTGGGCTTATCTGGGGCACGCGCCGCTGGGGCGCATCGCCGCCGATCATGACGCAGCGATCGATTACCGCCCCGTCGACCTGATCGAGCTGTTTCCCGAAACCGGCGGTCTGCCGTTGGGCAAGCGCCATCCGTTCCGCCAGAGCTATCGCCTTGTGGAGATGCAGCGCTGGCGCGAGGCGCGCGACGTTCCGCTCGTCCTCAAGCCCAAAAACTGGCCGTTCGATTTCAAGCTCGCCGATCGTCTCGCGCTCGCAGCCGGCGAGGCCGGGCCGCAGGACAGGGCGCACGCCTTCATCTCCATGGCGTTTCGCGCCGTCTGGGTGGAGGACCGCAATCTCGCCGACCCCGACGAGCTTGCACGCTTGCTCGCCGAGGCGGGCTATGACGCCGACGACATGCTGGCGCGCGCGCGCAGCGCGCAGACCATCGCCGCCCATGAGGCCAACAAGGCGCGCGCCATGGCGGAGGGCGTGTTCGGCTCGCCCTCCTATGTCCTCGACGGCGAGGTCTTCTGGGGACAGGATCGGCTTGATCTTCTGGAGGCCGCGCTCGTCTCGGGTCGCCCGCCTTACGCGCCGCAGGCGTGAACGGCCCGCTTACTCGGCGGCGCGGCCCAGCACGCGCCATTGGCTGAGCAGGGAGCGCAGGCCAGCAGGCTTCAGCGGCTTGTTCAGCACGCGCACGTCGGCGGCTTGCGCGAGATCGCGCACTTCCTGCGAGCGATCCGCGGTGACGAGCAGGGCCGGCGTCTGCGCGCCATAGAGGGCGCGCAGATGCGCGATGGCCGAGAGGCCGTCGTCGCCGTCCAGATGATAATCGGCGATCACCACATCCGGCGCATCCCCGCGCTGCGCGAAAATCGCCTGCGCCTCAGCGGCGCTGGCGGCCGCCGCCACGTCGCAGCCCCAGCCTGAGAGCAGAATGCGCATGCCGTCGAGAATGCGCGGCTCGTTGTCGATGGCGAGCACGACGAGGCCGGCAAGCGGCTGATGCTGGTCGGCGCCCATATGCGAGGCGTCGACGGCGGAGCCGGCGGCGGCGCGCTGCACGAGGGGCGCCTCGACGGCGAACATCGAGCCCTTGCCCGGCGCGGAGACGAGCGTGACGCGATGATCCATCACGCGGCTCAGGCGCTCGACGATGGACAGGCCGAGGCCGAGGCCGCGCGCGCTTTTGGCGGCGGGCGCCAGCCGCTCGAATTCGCGAAACACGTCCTGCTGTTTGGACGCGGGTATGCCAAGGCCCGTGTCCCATACCTGGATCGACACGACGCCGCCGCGCCGGCGACAGCCCACGAGCACGCGCCCGCGCGGGGTGTATTTGATCCCGTTGGAGATGAGGTTCTGCAACAGGCGGCGCAACATGCGCCGGTCTGACCGCACGGCGAGCGAATTGGGCGCGAAGACCAGCTCCAGACCCTTTTCCTTCGCCAGAGGTTCGAATTCGACGCGCAATTGCGTCATCAATTCGCTCAGACGGAAAGCGCTGAACTCCGCCTTCATCGCGCCCGCGTCCAGACGCGAGATGTCGAGCAGCGCCGTGAGGATCTCCTCCACGGCCTCCAGCGACATGTCGAGATTGCCGACCAGCTCGCCCGCCTCGCTCGCGCCCGCGCGCTCGCGCAGCGACGTGGCGTAAAGGCGCGCGGCGTTGAGCGGCTGCAGGATGTCGTGGCTGGCGGCGGCGAGGAAGCGCGTCTTCGACTGGTCGGCGTCCTCCGCCACAGCCTTGGCCTTCTCCAGCTCCGCGTTCAGCCGCACGAGCTGTTCGGTGCGTTCGCGCACGCGCTGTTCGAGCGTCTCGTTGGTTCTCTCCAGCGCCTCTTCCGCCGCCACCGCTTGCGTGACGTCGGTATAGGTCGTCACGAGGCCGCCGTCGGGCATGCGCGCCGAGCGGATCTCGATCACCATGCCCGTGGTGAGGCGCAGGCGCGAGGGCGCCGTCTCATGCACCAGCACCTCCATGCGCGAGAGCACATGCAGGTCCATGCTGCCGGGGCCGTAAATGCCGCGGTCCGCGTTGAAGCGCAAAAGCTCCTCCAGCGCGAGGCCGACATGCAGCGTCTCCGCGGGAACGTCGAACAGATAGCGGAACTCCTGATTCCAGCACATGAGGCGCAGATTGCGGTCGAAGACCGTGATCCCCTGACGCGCGAAATCGAGCGCATGCTGCAGCAGGTCGCGATTATATTGCAGCGTGGCGGAGGCTTCGTCGATGAGTTTGAGCGCGGCCTCGCGCGACAGGTTGCGTCGGCGCAGCAGCAGCGACAGGACGAGGCGCGAGGACGAGGCGCCGATGGCGGAGGCGAGCAGATGTTCGGCGAAGCGCAGCAGATGGGCGTCCGCCTCCTGCGCCGGCGACATGGGCGCGCCGCGCGCCTTCATGAAGCTTTCGAAGGAGCGGCGCGTGTGCTCGGCGCCGAGATAGCGGCCGACGAGCCCTTCCAGCTCGCTCACCGTGACCGTCGCCCCGCCCACGCGCAGCGTCTGCCCCATCAGCGCGGGTTCGGCCCCGATGAAAGCGTTGGCCTGCAGCCGCTCGATGGGATTGGCGTGGCGGGTGAGCGAGAAGCCGATGAAGGCGAGCACGTTCGCCGAGAGGCTGAAGAACACGCCATGCACGAGCTGGGGCAGATCCACGCCGAAGAGCGCCGTCGGCTTGAGGGCCGCAAGCCCCAGCGGGCCATGGGCGACGATGCTCGCCATGGCCGGAGAATCGAGCGCGAGCGAGGGAAGCAGCAGCGTATAGGCCCATACCGCGACGCCTGCGAGCAGGCCCGCGATGGCGCCGCGCGCATTGGCGCGACGCCACGCAAGCCCGCCGAAAAAGGCCGGCGCGATTTGCGCGATGGCGGCGAAGGACAAAAGGCCGATGGCGGCCAGCTGCGATTGCGCGGCGTAGCGGAAATAGAGATAGGCCAGCGACAGGACGAGGATGATCGCCAAACGGCGGATGATGAGGATCTTCGACGCCGGATCGCCCGCCTCGAAGCGACGCTGCATGAGGCGCCCGCGCAGCAGCAGCGGCATGGCGAGATGGTTCGACGCCATGATCGACAAGGCGACGCAGGCGACGATGACCATGGCGGTCGCCGCCGACAGGCCGCCGATCATCGTGATGACGGCGAGGATGGGCGCGCCATTGTTGAGCGGCAAGGCCAGAACCGTCATGTCCCAATCGATCGCGCCGTCGGCGAAGGTGAGCCGGCCGGCGATGGCGAGGGGAATGACGAAAAGATTGATGAGGAGAAGATAAAGCGGGAACAGCCAGGCGGCGGTGCGGATGTCGGATTCGTCGCGGTTCTCGACCACCATCACATGGAATTGGCGCGGCAGAAGGATGATTGCGAAGGCCGCCAGCAGCATCGTGGCGATCCAAGTCTCCGGCTCGGGCTGGCGGGCGAGCATGGCGCGCAGAGCGGGATCGGAATTGGCGCGCGCGGCCAGATCGCCGAGGCCGTCGAACATCCACCAGGTGACATAGGCGCCGCAAATCAGGAAGGCCACGAGCTTCACCAGCGATTCCGTGGCGACCGCCAGAACCAGCCCGTCCTGATGCTCCGTCGCGTCGATGTTGCGCGTGCCGAAGGCCATCGCGAAACAGGCCAGCAGGCCCGCGACCGCCGCCGACAGCGCGCCATTGTCGCTGGCTGCGGAGACCGCGCGCCCGGCCTCCATGGATTCGAGCACGATCTCGATGGAGCCCGAGATCGCCTTCAGCTGCAGCGCGATATAGGGAATGATCCCCGCCACGCAGATCAACGCCACCAGCGCGGCGACCTGTTCGGACTTGCCGAAGCGCGCGCCCACGAAATCGGCGACGGACGTGATGTTCTGCGCCTTCGCCGTGCGCGCGATGCGCAGGATGAGCGGAAAGCCGAGACCCACGACCAATATCGGCCCGATATAGATCGGCAGGAAATCCAGCCCGCGCGAGGAGGCCAGGCCCACCGAGCCGAAGAAGGTCCAGGAGGTGCAATAAACGGCGAGGGTGAGCGCGTAGATGAGCGGGCGCGCGCGCGAAGACATGATGCTGCGGCCCGACGTGTCGCCGTAATGCGCGATGGCGAACAGCCCGCACAGGTAAACGAGAGCCGTGAGGATCGCGAAGCCGCCGTAGGTCATTCCGCCCCTTCCATGGGCGCAACGCTAACATGCGCGCGCCGGGCCGTCAGCGACCGCTTTCCTTGCGCGCGGCGACAGGGTAGGAAGAAAGCCATTCTTGACCTTAACTTTGAAGACTCATGCGCACGAGGTTTGAAATGCTCAAGGAATTCAAGGAATTCGCCATGCGCGGCCCTGTCGTGGACCTCGCCGTCGGCGTGATCGTGGGCGCCGCGTTCGGCAGGATCGTGGAATCCATGGTCGCCGATCTCATCATGCCGCTGATCGGCGCGATTTTCGGCGGCCTCGACTTCTCCAATCATTTCCTCGCCTTGTCGGGCGCGGTGAACGCGCCGACGCTGGCGGAGGCGAAGAAACAGGGCGCCGTGCTCGCCTGGGGCAATTTCTTCACGGTCTCGGCGAACTTCCTGATCCTCGCCTTCATTCTGTTTCTCGCCGTGCGCGCCATCAACAGCCTGCGCAAGACGGAGGCTGCGGCGCCCGCCGCGCCCCCGCCGCCGCCGCGTTCGGAGGCGCTGCTGGAGGAGATCCGCGATCTCCTGGCCCGCAAATAGAACGCACGGGCCCGCCGCGCTTGCGGAGCCTGCGGCGCGCGTGGTTTATCCTGCGGAATGACCACAAGCTCGACGCAGGCCTTCCGCAACCCGCCGCTCTATCGCCAGCTCGCGACCGTCGCCGCAGGCTCTTGCGGCTCGGCGCTGTTCCTGTGGCTGGGCGTGCCGGGCGGCGGCATTTCCGGGGCGATGGTGATCGTCACCCTCATGACGGTCTTCGGCCTGGCCGCGCGCATCGAGGGGCCGATCCGCGTCGTCGCCATGGTGGCCTCGGGCGTGACGCTGGGCGCGGCGGTGACGCCCGAGACCTTGCGCGGGATCGCGACCTATCCCGGCAGCCTGCTCATCATGGCGCTGGGCGTCGTCGCCACGACGGCCGCGGGCACGCTCTTCCTGCGCATGCTGGGCTGGAGCCGCGCGACGGCCCTGCTCGCGACAAGCCCGGGCGCCTTCGCCTATATCATCTCCATCGCGCCGCGCGTGGGGGGCGACGTGCCGCGCATCGTCGTGGTGCAGATGTTCCGCGTGCTCGTGCTGATGGCGATCCTGCCCATGCTCGTCGTCGAGACGGCGGGAACCGCGGCGCAGAGCGCGCCGGCGGCCTTGCAGGATCCGCTATGGCTGGTGGGCGGCATGCTGGCGCTGGGGGCGCTGGGCGGCTGGATCTTCCACAAGCTCAAAGTGGCCGGCGGCGTGTTCTTCGGCGCGATGATGGTGTCCGCGCTCTTTCACGGCACGGGCTTTGCGCCGGGCCGCCTGCCCGGCGAACTCGCCTTTCTCGGGCAGGCGCTGATCGGCGCGTGGACGGGCTCGCGCTTCGTGGGCTTCGACTGGCGCCGGCTGCCTAGCATCGCGGGCGCGGCCTTCACCTCGATCCTCATCAGCATCGCCGTATCGGCCCTGTTCGCCTGGTTCGCGGCCGTCGCCGTGGGCGTGCCCTTCGGCGGCGCGCTGATCGCCTTCGCGCCCGGCGCCCTTGAGGCGATGACGATGCTGGCCTTCGCCATCGGCTTCGATCCGCTTTACGTGGGCGTGCACCATCTCGCGCGCTTCATGCTGCTCAACGTCTCCATGCCGGCCATCGTCCGGTTCTGGCTGGAGGACCGCAAGGCGCGCCCGTAAGCGCGCCTCACACGGCGTCGCCTCACACGGCGTCGCACGCGGCCTTCAGGTCTTCGAGCAGGTCGTCGATGTCCTCCAGCCCGATCGAGAGGCGCAGCATGCCCTCGCCGATTCCCATCTCCTCGCGCGCGGCGCGCGGAATGCGCTGATGCGTGGTGGTGGCGGGATGGGTGACGATGCTCTTGGCGTCGCCGAGATTGTTCGACAGCTTGACGACCTCCAGCGCATTGCCGAAGCGGAACGCCGCCTCCTTGCCGCCGCGCACGTCGAACACGACGACCGTGCCGCCGCCCGTCATCTGCTTGCGGGCGAGCGCGTGCTGGGGATGGTCCGTGCGCCAGGGATAGAGAACGCGCGCGATGGCGCCGGTCCGTTCGGCGAGGAAATCGGCCACGCGCTCGGCGCTGCGCATCTGCTGGTTCACGCGCAGCGGCAGCGTCTCCAGCGATTTCAGCATCACCCATGCGTTGAAGGGCGACATGGAAGGCCCCGTCTGGCGCAGGAAATTGTGGATGTGCTTGTCGATGAATTCGTTCGAGGCGAGGATGCAGCCGCCCAGCACGCGGCCCTGCCCGTCCACATGTTTGGTGGCGGAATAGACGACGCAATCGGCGCCGAGCTGGAGAGGCTGCTGCAACAGCGGCGTCGCGAACACATTGTCGACGACGAGCGTGGCGCCGGCCGCATGGGCGATGTCGGCCACCGCCGCGACGTCGATGATTTCGAGCTGCGGATTGGTGGGGCTCTCCAGCAGAAAGGTGCGGGTGTTGGGCCGCGCCGCCGCGCGCCATTGGTCGAGATCCGTGCCGTCGACCAGCGTCGAGGCGACGCCATAGCGCGGCAGCAGATCCTCCACGATGAACCGGCAGGAGCCGAACAGCGCCTTGGCGGCGACCACATGGTCGCCGGCGCTCAACTGGCCCATCATCGAGGCCGTGACCGCGGCCATGCCGGTGGCCGTGGCGCGCGCGGCCTGCGCGCCTTCCAGAAGCGCCATGCGCTGCTCGAACATGGCGACGGTGGGATTGCCGAAGCGGGAATATTGGAAGCCGGGAGATTCGCCGGTGAAGCGGCCTTCCGCCTGCTCCATGCTCTCATAGGCGAATCCTTGCGTGAGAAAGAGCGCCTCGGACATTTCGCCGAATTGCGAGCGCATGGTTCCGCCATGCACCAGACGGGTGGCGGGTCGCATGTCGGCGATGGACTTGCGGGCGGGCGCGCCCGCGGGCTTGGCGTTCTCGGTCATCTCTGTCCCCAAAAGTCCGCCAGCGGGCGGAGCCGCCATTTAGTCCCCCGCCTCGGCCCGCCGCAAGCGGGGCGCCCGGCCCGGCCGCGCGCGGGCGATCCGCTTCGTCCACGGGAATCACAGGGCGATCCCTTGGCCCGGCCGGACTGAGGGGCTAGTGCTGGGGGATGACCGCTTCCGCCGATCCCCTGCAGGGCATCCTGCCCGCCCATCACATCGAAGCCTTGGCCGCCCGCGGCGCTCTCAAGCTCGCCGCCCCCTTCGCGGAGGGGCAGGTGCAGCCCGCCAGCCTCGACCTGCGGCTGGGCCGGCGCGCCTGGCGCATGCGCGCGAGCTTCCTGCCGGGGCCCGGCCGCGTCGTGGCCCAATGCATCGAGCGCCTCGCCCTGCATGAGATCGACCTCACCGCCGGCGCGGTGCTCGAGACCGATTGCGTCTATGTGGCCGAATTGATGGAAGGGCTCGACCTGCCGCCCGAAATCGCCGCGGCGACGAATCCCAAAAGCTCCACCGGCCGCATCGACGTGTTCACCCGCGTCATCGCCGACCGCGCCCGCGCCTTCGACATGATCGAGCCGGGCTATCGCGGCGGGCTTTACGCGGAGATTTCGCCGCGCACCTTCCCCGTGCTCGTGCGCACGGGCTCGCGCCTGTCGCAGGTGCGTTTCCGCCAGGGCCATGCGCGGCTCGACGACGCGGGCCACCGCGCCCTGCATGCGCGCGAAAGCCTCGTCACCTCGGCCGAACCCTCGATCTCGGGCGGCGTGGCCGTGTCGGTGGATCTCGCGGGCTTCGATTCGTCGGGACTGATCGGCTATCGCGCGAAACGGCACACGGGCCTCATCGACGTCGACAAGCCGGGCGCCCATGCGGTGCTCGATTTCTGGGAGCCGATCCACGACCGCGGCCGCCGCGACCTCGTGCTCGATCCCGGCGAATTCTACATCCTCGCCTCCAAGGAAGCGGTGCGCGTGCCGCCCGACCATGCGGCGGAGATGACGCCCTTCGATCCGCTGGTGGGCGAGTTCCGCGTGCATTACGCAGGTTTCTTCGATCCCGGCTTCGGCGCGGCGGAGGCCGGCGGCGCGGGCGCGCGCGCCGTGCTGGAGGTGCGCTCGCATGACGTGCCCTTCATTCTGGAGGATGGGCAGATCGTCGGCCGGCTCGTCTATGAGCGCATGGCCGAGACCCCGCGCGCGCTCTATGGCGCGGGGCTCAATTCCAATTATCAGGCGCAGGGCCTGAAACTGTCGAAACATTTCCGATAAGGACGCCGGACCCGCAGGCGCAAGACCGTGCGGGCGAGACCGTGCGGGTAAGACCGTGCGGGTAAGACCGTGCGGGCAAGACCAAAGGGGGGCGAGAGCAAGTCGAGCTTGCCCCACGAGCGCGGCGCCGTTATCATTCGCGCCTGCGCGGGCGTAGTTCAATGGTAGAACGGCAGCTTCCCAAGCTGCATACGAGGGTTCGATTCCCTTCGCCCGCTCCAACAGCCTCCCGACATTTTCAGCTTCAAGGCATGCCTGCTTCAAGGCATGCCTGCTTCAAGGCATGCCTGCTTCAAGACAGGTCTGCTTCTCACGCGCGCGCAGCGGCGCGCGTCAGCGCAGCAGTCCCGTCAGCTCCAACAGGCCCCATGTGATGAGGCCCGCGATCGGCGGCAGGATCAGCGACGACAGAAGCCGCACGCCCACGAAGCGGAAGCCCATCAGCGGCGCCTCATAGATCATCACGCGATGGAAGGCGAAGACCGACCATGCGGTGAGAAAAGCCACGACCTGCGGGAAGCCCGCGCCCGCATTGAGCAGAACGACGACGATGGGAAAGGCGACGATGGGGCCGGCGGGCGTGAAGCCGCCGAAGGCGGTCGCGAGAAGAATGCCGTTCAGGCCCGTCTCATAGCCGATCAGATGGCCGATCACATCGGCGGGCGCGATCTTGGAGATGAAGCCCGCAGCCAGAAGCGCGCAGGCGATGCGCGGCAAAATCTCCACGAAGCGCAGCGCGGCGTTGCGGAACGCGCCGCGCACGAGCGTGGGCGACTTGCGCCATGCGAAGGCCCCGAGAACGAGCGCGACCACGCTGAACGTCAGAAAGGCGCTCATGGAGCGGGTTTGCCGTCGTCGGCGGGTTTCGCCGCAGGCTCTACAGGCGCCGCAGGCTCGACGGGAGCCGCAGGCGCGACAGGCGCGGCCGAGGGATCGTCCCACGCCGGCAGGCGCAGCGTGATGAAGGCCGCGATGAAGGGCAGCGGGATCGAGGCGATGAAACGCAGCGCCGTATATTCGATGCCCAAAAGCGGGATGTCCCAGATGAGAATGCGCTGGAAGCCAAGCGATTCCCAGGAGGTGAGATAAGCGATCAGCGCCGGGCGCCCCGCGCCCGCCTTGGCCAGCGAAGCGACGAGGGGAAAGGACATCATCGGCCCGCCGGGCGTGATCGCGCCGACTCCGGTGGCGAACACCACGCCCTTCATGCCCGACTGACGCCCCAGCCATCGCGCGATGGTCTGGCGCGGCACGAGCGAGGTGACGAGCGCGGCCACGAAAAAGGCGACGGCCATTTTCGGCGCGAGATCGACATAGAGCCAGAAATCCGCGCGGATGCTGTCGAGCACCGCGTCCATGCCCTTCAGCCACCAGCAGGCGAAGCCCGACACGAGCGCGAAAGCGGCGAGCACGAGGACGGACCGATCGAAAAAGGCGGCGCGCAGATCCAGCCGATCCCGACGGAAGGTCTTCGTCTCGACGACCATGGACGCTCCTTCAGGCCCGCAGGGCGGTGAGCATTGCGGAAATATAATCGGGCGCATGGGCGATGACGAGCATGCGCGCGAAGGGACGCAGATGCGCCATGGAGGCGGACACGTCCGCATCGCTCGCGCCCTCGCCCGGCGCCACAAGCGCGACAAGCGACTTGTGATGCAGCGCGCAGGCGTCGGCGATCACCGAAACGGCGCGCGCGTCTTCGCCCGCGCTGGTGACGACCACGACGAAATCGCTGCTCGCGATCTCCTCCACAAGGCTCATGGTGCGCCCGGCGATGTCCTGCAGCCAGGCCTGAAGGCCCGCGCCCGTGGCGCCGGGCTCGCCGTCGGCGGAAAAGGACAAGGCCGTGAAGAAACGCGCGCCGTTCCACGGTTCCTGCGAAATCTCGTCCAGCAGTTTCGCGCTGGCGGGATCGAGAGCGATCACTTTCACCGAGCGGGTTTTCGAGTTCGGATATTGGATGCGGTAACCGGCTTCGCGGGCGGTGGTGACGCGGGCGGACTCGCTTTGCATCGGCGTTCTCCGGAAACCTTCAGGCAAGACACGCGGCGGGCGCATGGCCCGCCGCGCTGCGCGGCGTCGATCAGACCGAGGCCTGACGCACGCCCTTCTTGGCGACGAGCGCCTCTTTCGCGCCTTCCTTGTAATGGACGTCGCGCGGCAGGAGCAGCGCGGCCTGACGCACCTGATGATGCGCGGGATCGACGCCCGGCGGGATCACGCCCTTCTCGCGCAGCGCCTTGGCGGCGCGCATCAGACGATGGCGCGCCATGATGATGCCGTTGTCGGTGCCCACGAGATTCTCCTTCGTGCGGTCGCAGATCGGGCCCATGCTCTCCTGCAAGGACGCGTCCTGCATGCCGATGCCCTCGATGCCCGAGAAGGTCCGACCGGCCTTCTGGGCCGCGCGATCCATCAGGTAATCGTTGTCCTTGTTGGCGAGCGGGCGATAGGTGCCGGGCACATAGCGCACGTGAATGCCCTTGCCGTCCTTCATCGCCTGCACTTCGCTGTCGGTCAGCGGCCGCGTGGGATGGTAGTCATAGCTCCACGCCCAGCAGGAATGGTCGTCGATCGGCACCCAGAAATGGCCGTGGATCGGGTGGTCGCCGCGCGGGGGAACGCCCGTGTAGCAAGGCATGACCCAGGGGGTGATGCGCCAGTAATATTGGTCGTCCTCGGCGTTGCGGCGCGCGCCGATCAGCAGGCCGCCGTCGTTCTCGACGATTTCGAACACCGGCGACATGTCGCCGAGATTGTATTTGTTGCCGGCCGCGCCCTTGAACAGGGGATCATTGGCGAGGTCGCCGCGATGCAGCCAGGAGACGTGGCTCGAATCGATGCCGCCTTCCATCGCCTGCAGCCAATTGCATTCCTGAATGCGCTTGGACGAGAAGGTCTGGTTGAGCGGGACGGTGCAGAATTCGAACATCGGCTCCGGCGGCTGGCGCTCCGGCGGGCCCATATAGGTCCACAGCACGCCGCCCTTCTCGATGAGCGGATAGGACTTCAGCTTCACTTTCTGGGCGTAGCCGGATTCCTTGGGCTCGGAGGGCACGTCCACGCATTGGCCCGTCACGTCGAACTTCCAGCCGTGATAGGGGCAGCGCAGGCCGCAATCCTCGTTGCGGGCGAACCACAGCGACACGCCGCGATGGGCGCAGAACTCATCGATCAGGCCAAGCTTGCCCTCGGAATCGCGGAAGGCGAGCAGGCGCTCGCCCAGCAGTTTCACGCGCACCGGCGGGCAATCGGGCTCGGGCAGCTCCTCGCTGAGCAGCGCCGGCATCCAATAGCACCGGAACATGTCGCCCATCGGCGTGCCCGGATCGGTCTGGCAGAGAAAGTCGTTCTGTTCTTTCTTCAACATGGTCTTCGCTCCCTCGAAGCGTCCCGAAGCCCTCTGCGGAGAATAAGCCAGCCTGGATCGTTGACCAGCGGGCCGCGGCTTGCTATCTCCGGCGGGTTCCTGCATGCGGAACGTTGTTCCGCAATGGCTGAGAACGATCTACTCCGCTCCGGCGGGGGCGTCAACGAGGAGCAGGCGAGGAGAGCCATGTCCGTTCAGAAAATCGAATTGTGCAAGACCGCGGACGTCGACGAAGGCGCGGCGATCAGGGTCGAGACCGGCGATCTCAGCCTCGCCGTCTTCAATCTGAACGGCGCGTTCTATGTGATGGACGACACCTGCTCCCACGGCCCCGGCTCGCTGTCGGAAGGCCCGATCCACGGCGACGTGGTGGAATGCGATTTCCACAACGGCTCGTTCAACATCAAGACGGGCGAGGTGGTCGATCCGCCCTGCATGATTCCGCAGAAGACCTACAAGGTGGTCGTCGAAGGCGACGCCGTCTTCATCGAGGCGTGAGCCATGGGCGCGCGGCCGACAAGGCGGCTCACATGAGGCAAGCGGCCCAGACGAGCGCGGGGCGCGCCAAATCCACGCGCGGCGCGCCCGTCCAGCCCAAGCCGGGCGCGGCGAAAGCCGCAGCGCCGCAAGGCGAACCTGCGCGCGCGGGCCGCGCCGAGCCGCAGCGCCTGTCGTCGGTGGGCGCGGCCGTGCGCCTGCTGAAATGTTTCAGCGAGGGCGAAGCGGAGATCGGCGTCACCACGCTGTCGCGCCGCCTTGGCGTGGCCAAGAGCACGGTCTATCGCCTCGCCTCGACGCTGGTGGCCGAAGGCATGCTCGAACAAAACCGCGAGAACGACAAATACCGCCTCGGCCTAGCGCTGTTTGGGCTGGGCGCGCTCGTGCGCCAGCGCATGAACGTCTCCACCGAGGCCCGCCCGCATATTTTCGCCTTGCGCGAAGCCACCAACGAGACCGTGCATCTGGCCGTGCCCGAAGGCGCGCAGATCATTTATGTCTACGATCTCGAAAGCACGCAGGCGATCCGTCAGCGCGCCAATCTGGGCGAGCGCAAGCCCGCCTTCTGCTCGGCGGAGGGGCGCGCCATGCTCGCCTTCGCCGATCCCGCCGACGTCGAGGCCGCGCTTGGCGCGGGGCTCGCGCCGCGCACCCCGCGCACGGACACGAATCCCCGCAGCCTGCGCAAGGCGCTGGAACAGGTGCGCGCGCTGGGCTATGCGCTGGAGGACGAGCAGAGCGAAACGGGCATGCGCTCGCTGGCTGCGCCCATCCGCGACGCCGAAGGGCGCGTCGTGGCGGCGGTTGGCATCGCCGGGCCCATGCAGCGCCTCGACGACGCCGCCATCGCCCGTTTCGCCCCGCTCGTCGTCCAAACGGCGAACGTCATTTCCGCCCGGCTGGGTTTTCGCTCGCCGGCCGCTTTCTAGACGCAAGGATCGACGCCAAGATGTCCAGCAAGTCCAAGATCACCATCGCCAATGCGAATGTGGAGTTCGTCTGCGACGACGACACGATTTCGCGCGCGGCCGTGCGCGCAGGCCTCGGCTTTCCCTATGAATGCAACGTCGGCGAATGCGGCAATTGCCGCTTCGAACTGCTGGAGGGCGACGTCGCCTATCTGCGCGAGAACCCGCCGGCGATCACCGAGCGCGACGCGCAGCGCAAGCGCTATCTCGGCTGCCAGGCGCAGCCCAAGGGCGATTGCACGATCAAGGTTCCCCTGCGCGATCATTACAAGAGCAAGCATCTGCCCAGGAAAGTCACGGGCACGCTGACGCAGGCCATCGACGTCACCCATGACATTCGCGAGTTCCGCTTCGCATTGTCGGAGCCGCTGAAATTCCTCGCCGGTCAATACGGCCTTATCACCGCGCCCGGCGTCGCAGGCGCGCGCGCCTATTCCATGTGCAATACGGGCGAAGACGGCGCCGAATGGCATTTCCAGATTCGCAAGACGCCCAATGGCGCGGCGACCGGAGCGCTGTTCGACCGCATGAAGACAGGCGAAAGCCTGCAGCTCGACGGCCCCTATGGCATGGCCTATCTGCGCGAGGACGCGCCGCGCGACATTCTGTGCCTGGGCGGCGGCTCGGGCCTTTCGCCGATGGTCTCCATCGCGCGCGCGGCCGCGGCGAGCCCCGCGCTGAAGGATCGTCATATTCATTTCGTCTATGGCGGGCGCACGCCGGCCGACATCTGCGGCGAAGACATGCTGCGCGTGCTGCCGGGCTATGCCGAGCGCATCCATTACACGCCCGTCGTGTCGATGGCGGACGATCCCGCCTCCGCCGGCTGGACCGGCAAGACCGGCTTCGTGCATGACGTGGCGGAGGCCCTGTATGGCGAGGCGCTCGCCGGATTCGAGGTCTATTTCGCCGGCCCGCCCATGATGGCGCAGGCGGTGACGAAAATGCTCATCAAGGCGAAAGTGCCCGCCGCGCAGATGCATTTCGACCAGTTTTATTGAGAGGGCGCGCGCAAGCGCCCTCTTCCCCAAGCAAGAACATTCGCAGGGACTTCGCGAGGAAACATCATGTCCAAGTTGAAACTCACGC
>Ga0315899_10004523_pt1 | contig 15022 bp, 18 predicted proteins | sample LakEriMetagenome_2_FD_203518 | JGI IMG/M metagenome (GOLD analysis project Ga0315899, IMG submission 203518) | Freshwater fungal communities from buoy surface, Lake Erie, Ohio, United States - Buoy 4 MA112 | ecosystem: Environmental > Aquatic > Freshwater > Lake | place: USA: Lake Erie, Ohio... | reverse complement strand
CGTCTCAAACATGTTATTTGACATGCCGGAGCCCCCCCACAAACGAGCATGCACACACAGGACGTGGTCCGATAGGATAGCTGCGCATTTGCGCAATCGCGCATGCGCTGTTGCACTGTGTGTCGCATAAAGCATACGCTCGTGATGGGTATGTGTTGTGTGTGTACGTGGGAGTGATAAAACGACGCCGTGTCACTCCCAGGCAGACCAAGGACATGCACGTTTTTCTGGAGCAGGCACGCTGGCGCCGAGCCCGCGTTCTTTGGTGCCCGCACATCGCGCACGCACGAGAACCTGGTAAAAGTCCTGGCAGGGATCTACGGTGGTGTCCATCCATTTTTGCATGTCAGCGGGGACGGTGGTGTTGCTCCACGCCTGCTTCCACAGGCCGGTAGCTCGCACCTTTGCACCGCAAAAGGGCACGCACGTCTGCATCCACGCGGTCACGCCCACCGTGATGAACACCAGACAGCACACCAACGCGGTCGTCCGGCACCAGTTGTCCTTGTCACAGCCCAGGCCCGCCTCCTCCAGGAATCCTCCCGTGCCCGGCTCGCGCGGCGTTGAGGTCATCTTCTTCCGCCCCTTTTTGGCGCCGCTGCCGGCGGATCGCTGGGGCGCAGCCGAGTCCATCTGCTCGATCGCGCCATAGGAGCCGCTCATCACTGCAATGCTCTTCCTTGCCTACGAGTCTTCACGAAGCTAGATTAACCCTGCACGATGACTCATTGTTCGTGGTCCCAAGTTTTAGTAGTTCCGAGCAATTGTGTACCAGATCGATATTACTAGGGACCCTACTCTCCAACAAAAACGCTTTTCTGACGGTACATATTTCTTATGAAACGGGAACGAAGGATAAAACTGTTCAAATCATGGTACAAGAATTTGTACCATGTTCATTGACGAAACTTGCTGAACACTCTCGAGTGTCAGAGCGGAGGTGGAGAGCTGTTGACGCCGCGCCTTCCGGAACAGCAGGCACGGCCGGCTGACGAGAGTGGCACTCGAGTGTGCGCAGGAGCAGCGATGGCGTCGAGAACAAGCTGGTCTTTCTCTCAGTCGACGCCAGACAACTGGCGCAAGCGTCAATTAACACCGACGGGAGTGGAGCGCAGCGTACCCCAGCGTACGCCGCCGCCGCCAAGGGGTGATGGCCCTTATCGGCATGGGGGGGAAGGGGGCGGGTCTGACGGGTACAGGGTCCATAGCAAACAAGCCTTAGGGTATGGGACGGACTTTCGGGAGCAAAAGCGCATGCGGATCTTGTTCCACGCAGGGGACCGCGCAATCGGAGCGGGTCAGGGTGAGGAGCTCAAGGAGGACAACCAGGCCAGGATTTTCAACAACATGATCAACAAGACTCTCAAAATGTCGGCGCAGGAAGGCCTCGATCAGCTCTGCAAGCTGATGAGCGTCGAAAAGGTCAAGATAGGACGCGTGGTGACCGAAATCGACAACCTTGCAAACATGAACGTCATCCATTTGTCAACTGCTGTCGACACACTGGGCAAGATTCTGGAAAAGGGCGTCAGTGAGCGGGTGCCAGCGACTCTCGAACGGACAATCAACGCGCTGGCGGACGGTGTCGCGAAACGACTTGAGCCGGGCTTCGGTTTCTTCGGCGACAACTTCGGCGACAACCCGCGCGCGCTGGCCTCGGTGATGCATGGGCTCGCGCTCATCCACGCGTCTGGGCACTCTAACATCACGTCGAACAAGCCCTTCCGGGACAGTCTGATGCGCCACATTCACAACATCAGCGTTCCCGAGTCGTCTCTCAGGCCCTGGGACATCACGCAGGTGTTATGGGGCTTTGCCAAACTTGGCTGGTTCCAGACCAAGGACGACTTGTCCGTTGAGGTTCTGCACAAGATTGACAGACTGTGCTGTAAGAGTCTCGACAGTTCCCTGGGGGCGGTGCCTGCGCGGTTTAACTCCAAGTTCGACGGCGTGGATCTTTGCAACGTTCTCCAGGCGCTCGCAATGATTGAGAATGCCTGTGGGCTGACAGTCTCAAATGAACTTTTGGGAAAACTCGAAGTGTGTGCTGGCAACGAGGCGCACACCCTCGAATTCGCGCAAGGGGTTGTTACGACGGTGACGGGCCTTGCCAAGTTGGAGCGTGACCCGCCCAACTTCGTCAAGGCCAGACTCTGCATTCAAGCTATTCATTGTATGAAAAACGCCAACGGCCAAGACATTTCCAACTTGATGTGGGGCATGGCAAAAATGGGCTGGCATCCACCCCCGGAATTGCTTGACCTTTTGTACAGTCGTATGCGCGACACCGCGCAAATGTTCAATCGGCAAGAGATCGTCAACATGTTTTGGGCAACGGCTATGATGAGCGTGCGCCTGGGTCCCGGCGATGAATACTGGGAGAAAATGACCGGGCGGATTCAGCAGGTGATCGCAGACTTCATCGCCCAGGCACCCATTCGAAAAAGTACTCTCTGTAATGAGTTGATATAGTAAGGGTCTAATATACACTAGGGCGCTGACTCTTGAGAATTTTTTTGATAGGATATGTCCATGGTGTTCCACGCCTTGAGCCTCATGGGACATGCTCCCCCGGCGATGCTTGACAGTCTCCTGAAACGCTTGCCGCCTGTGTTCCAGTTGCACGACTGCACTCCGCAGAACGTGACGCTGACATTCCGCGCACTCGCCGTCCTGCAGGTCGACGTGCCAGATCAGGTGCTGCACGCTGTCGAGGACAAATGCTTGTCTCTGATCCGAGACTTCAACGGCCAAGATATTTCTGGTCTGTATTGGTCATTCGCAACCTTGAAGAAGCGCCCGAGTGTGCAGCTCATGGAGTGCATGGCCAAGCGCGTCGTGAGGATCCAGCAAGATCTGAACCCTCAGGACGTGTCACTGATTGCGTGGTCCGTCACTACGGGCAGTTGGCATCTGTCCGAGAGCGAGAAGGAGCAGGAGGAGGACCTGCTTTTGAATGGCGGGGTGTGGCTGCGCCGCTCCGCCGCTGTCATTTGCGAGTATTCAAAAGCGTATGATCCTACCCCGGTTATGGGCGCGCTGGAGGAGCGGATCTACGCCATCAAGGACAAACTCATGCCGCGAGACTTTGCAAATGTCTTTTGGGCTGTCACACGCCTTGGTGCAGGCTTTTCCAACTTTTTCATGACGCTCTGTGAAGGTCTTGAGAGCTCGGTGAGCGACTGGCAGCTGAAAGATATGGATCCTCGAGATATTGCCCAAATCGTGCAAGCTCTGTCCATGAACCACACCTGCCTTGACGAAAACATTGTCGATCGCGAAGGGCGGACACGGCTGCGAAACCTGCTCGACATTTTGGCAAACATGTGCCTCAACCTGATACACAAATTCAACGCGGCTGACATCAGCGATGTCTTGAAGGCTGTAGTGCATCTGGATTGGACGCCAAAAATGCAGGCAAAACTTGTGAAAAGTCCCATTTATAGTTACCTTACGTAGTAAATTCCCAGGGCACTGACTTTTCAGAATTTTTCACAGAATGAGGTCATGACCAAGCTCCTGGAACGCTCGGTGCACGTGACAGATACACTTGATGGACGCTGCCTGAGCGAGCTGGTGTGGGCTGTGGCTCGGATCGGCCGAGAGCTCGACCATACACTAGTACACATTGTGTCAGAGCGCGCAAAGGATCTGCTCGACATGGCGCGATTGACGCCAGACACCTTCAAGCCAATCGATATTGCCACATTCATGTGGGGCATGGCCAAGTTGCGCATACAGCCAGACACTGCGCTCAGCATGCGGCTCCATCAGGTCGTCAGCGCCCACGTTGAGCACTACAAACCAACACACCTCGCCCAGATCCTGTGGTCATTAGCCTCTGTCCCCGCAAAGGCCTCGCCAGAAAACTCGAGTGAGCGCCAGGCGCACGTTGAGTTTCGCAACCGTGTGCTCCGGAGGATCAAGGAACTCGCCCAGGACTGCAGGACTGCTGATGTCACTACAATTCTGTGGTCGCTTGTGGTGATGAGTGACGATGAGCAATTGTTTAGCCACGAGGTGTTCAGGGATGATTTCCGGGAGGTCGTGGGCGAGTTTGCGCTGAGGGTGGAAGCGGTGTTTGAAGACATGAAGAAGGAAGGCGCGGGAGAGGAGACCCGTGCTATGAGTCCTCGCAGCCCGCGTAGCAGGGTACAAGGCACGTTTGACAGGAGTGACATGTGCATGCTGCACCAATTTTTCATTTCGTGTGAGTACGACAGACGCTTGAGCGAGGCGGTTGGAGCCTCTGACTGCTCGATGCACCGCGTCCGGCAAAAATACAAGGTGCGATGCAGGAATGCCTTCGAGGAGACGCGCTCTGCGGCCTCGGATACGCAGAACAGGGTGTCGGAGGTATTGAAGAAGCACATGAATTTCGATGTTGAATCTGAGACTCGCTGCAAAGACTCGGGTTACTCGATCGATATGCGCGTCACATGTCGCGCGACTCAGGAAGTGTGGCTGGTAGAGGTCAACGGCCCGTCGCATTACTTCGCGGGAGAAAACCCAGGCAAGCTTGGCGCTACACGCCTGAAAGAGCGGCATTTTGCGCTGCTGGGCCATCATCTCGTCACCGTGCCCTACTGGGAGTGGGACAAGTTGTACGACTCGTCGGGCTATAGGTGGTTTTGTGTGGTGGTGTATAGTTTGTTTTGTGTGGTGGTGTGTCTTGTGTTGCAATGGTGCTGGGTTTCACGGTCCATCTGCAGTGCGTTTGTTGTCCTGTGTGTTTCGTGTCTCTGAAGTCGAAGATGACATTCCGTCATCATATCTGCCTGCAAGTGCTGGACGAGTGCTCGGTTGCTGAAAGGCTTACCTGCCATAATAGGGAGCACGAGGGACCAAGTCGACTAGCGCGCACGAGGGACCAAGTCGACTACTTGCAAAAGCTTTTGAGACCGCAAGTAGATGCCAGCATATCTCTCGACGTGTCTGCAACAAACTTGTCTCTCGAGGCCAATGAGCTGTCGAAGGCAGACACACCTGTCAAGGAGCCGGCAGAGGCGGACGCGTCCAAGCTTCTCGCTGGAGAGGATTTGCAAGACGGAACAGGGTCCTTGCTGGCAGGTTTGTGAGGAAATGGTGCAGGTCTGCACAAGTGGGGAAATCTTGGACTTTCGCGCACAGCTTGTCAGACCCTGCTCGATAGGTGTGCGCGCAGGATTGTGGCCAGCAGCTGGAATGCGCAGCTGGGCGCGTGGAATGCGCAGCTGGGCGCGTGGAGTGCAAAGAGTGAAACCTGGCAAGGAGTGTGGGGTGATGGATTAACCTGCTCGTGTGACCTAAGTCTCCCTTTTCTTCGATCCTCGCGTTCTGTGACTGCATACAACAGCTCCCGGGAAACAGAGAAAAAGCTTCTTGATTGTCAATAAGACTTCTCTCTCTCTCTCTTCTCTCTCTCTCACACTCACTCACTCACTTCATAGCAAGCGTACACGCCTTCACATGTGTACCTCACCTTCCAGCTGCTAATCTCGCGTTAGCTGCTGATCTCACGTTAGCTGCTAATCTCGCGTTGTCGATCCGATTTACCCACAAGCGGTAGCAAGAGTAATGATTCATTTGATCAGCACCGATTAAATCTTCGTGCTTCAAGGGGGGCTCTTTCCTCTCAAAGAGACTACTCGCAGGAAATTATACCCGCTCCTGCGCTGTTCTCCCTGCACGCTTCCTTATCGCAGCGCCCGAATCTTCTATCGCTCAGTTGATACTACGAAAGACTCGTTGGTGGCCTATGTCGGCGCTTTCGAGTGTTTGCGAGACGTCGGCAACGACTTTTTGGTTGCGAACACTGCCTGTGAGAGGCAGTGCTCTCTTTAGCACTGCCTCTCACAAATTTCAAAATTGAAAATTGCGCCAGCTTTCCCGCCGTCGCTTGCCGTATATATGTATAGTATCACTGAATAAAAAAACACGAATACAAATAATGCTAAATACACACGTCCTCCTCCTCCTCCGGCCCTCGCAGCACACTTACAACAATAGCAGCAAGCAAAGGGAGGGCTCGGAGGGGTTGGTGATCCCTCTCGCGCCAACGTCACGGTGGGGCTGCGAGAACGGTAAGGTGTCTGGGGTTGCAGCCTCGTTTTTGACGTGTTTCGAGTCATGGGAGCGTCGTTCCTAATAATCTCTCCCACCCACCCACCCCACTCCCCTTCTCCCTCTCTCGCTACCTCTCACTCTCTCTCTCTCTCTCCCTCTCCCTTCCCCTCTCCCTTCTCCCTCCCTCTCCCGCTCCCGACTGTGAAGCGAGGGGCTGAGGTACACTAAGCACAGGGAAAGTTTTCCCGCATGGCCGAGGGCCAAGGTATTCCGCGAGTGTCGCAAGATGGGTTCCCTCGTGCAGCAATCCACTCTTCAGTCGCTTCTAGAGATCTCGCTTCGAGAGCTTGGGGATGATCAATTTATCTAAATCGCAACGCAACCATGCATAGCCCCGGTCAGCTGCAGAGACTGCGGCCGCCGACGTAAGGGAGCTGCACGCCGTCTGCGCAGACTGGCTTGTTCGCAAGCGGTGCATCTGGAACGAGTTTCTTCCAGGCACTACCCCCAAAGGAGAGGACCACGCCAGCATCCGAACTTAATGTGAGGACCCTTCTCAATCAGAGTAGCACACACCGTTCGCCGTCCTCGCGAAGAGCACAATCTGCAAATTGCCGTTGCAAGCCAGGTTCAGACTCCCCAGAATTCCTGGACCTGCGAAATCGCTCCCGACTGATGCTCAGGCGTGCAGGCATTACTTTCGAGCGCTCACCCTCGTTCAGCCATGCTGCAGACGTGCTGTGTCGGCATCAGCATTACATGTAGCGGTATTCAGCAGCATCGTTGCCGATGCCTGGGACAACAGCACCTGCTCATCGGCAGGGTAAGGTGACGCGTACAGCATTGCCTTGCAGCATAACACCAGCCGAGCAAACGATGCCAAGACGCCAACAAAGGCTTCAACTGCCCGCCTGTTCGCGCAGGAGGGCTCATGATGCAAACCTACCTTCGACTCCGCACTCCAACGACGGCTCAACGGGATACAGGCCGGACGGGCACGTAGGCAGATTCGCAAACGGACACTGCGCGGGCACGAGCACACGTCAGCAAGCCAGAGTTGACAAGCCCCACGCATGGAGCAGGCCACCAGCGGCGGCAGGCGGGGCAGACGGCCCCGTCGCGGCCCAACAGCAGCCTCCATAACACGCAAGCACTCACAGTTTTGTAGTATTTGTAGTTGGTGCCGTTTCCACCGCCGCCAACGACACTGCACATGGGACGAGAGCGGGCAAGCGAGCAAGGGTAGCAGCCAGGAGCCGGGGTGGGGCGACGGATGATCAGCTCTGACGGTGCTGCGTGCGTGCGCGGACACGGCCGGGAGCACCGCGCGCCACGCCCACAACCCACACGCCTCGAACCCTGGTGCAGGCGCTGCCCTGACAGACCGCCTCTCGTTATCCCAGCGGCGCCCCATGACATGACGTCTCTCATGCTGCCGTCAGCCCCCCTGCTGCTGGCGCCTCTGGGCGGCCCTTGCAGCTGCCTCTACCTCGGCGTCAAGAGCCCACCCGTGCTCAAGACCAGCCGATGCGAGCACCGGGCAGCATATTGCCGTCCCGGGCCCCATACCGCACCCCAGCAGCTGCGCAGGATGACGGCCATCGCCCGTTCTTCTCTGACCCGCACCGCAGCATCTGCCGCTACCTGCCTCCGGACCGAGCCACGCTGCGCTCATCCTCGCTTCCCGGGGTCCCTACTGATGCGGTTGCCGCCTGTCTGGGGCCCCGAGGGTATCGAGAAACACCTTACTCCACAGTCAACAACCTGCGCTGCGTGGGGTGGGTCGTGCCGTCGATGGTCATGCAGCTCCCGTCGGGCGCGGCGCCCGACAGCTCCGTAAAGGTTCGGATCAAGGCGAACATTGAGTGTGCTGAAATAGAGAGTTTTTTAAAAAAAAATCTGAACCGCCGGAGTACAACCGTACTGGTATGTCGAAGAAACACCGGTCCCGGTTTCCTCCGGAATTCGAGGAATGCGCAGGACGTTGGCGCTGTGACATTTAGCGGCCTGCAGAGGGAAAGCTGCTTCCATGCCCGCCGATCCAACCGCCAGTACTCAGAAACAGGATTCTGGTTCTTGGTTCTAATCCCCTTTGCGCCATGCGGCACTTGCGCATGGGCAACTCGTTCGAGCACTTACGCGCGGAGGCGAGAGGGGGCGTCGATGACTATGCCAGCAATCCAGATCTGCTCGTGCTCCGGAAGCTCATTGAGGAGGAGATGGAGCATGACTCTTCGGGAGAGGCATGCACGACGCCGCCGGGGGTCGGCAGCAGCTTCTTTTCGCCGGGCCGGTTTTCGGCTGACCGCAGGGCCGCCACGGGCTGGGCCGCCGAGGCTCGCCTACACAACTTTCGCGCGCATCAGCAGGTACTGTGCGCTCCGGAAGCGTCCCCTGCCGCTGTCGACGACGAGACAGCTCGACAGGTCGAAGTCTCAGAGCAAGCAATCACTTCTAGCTGGCTCTCCCGGCTCTTTGGTCTTGGCGGCTTCCAGACAGACGACCGAAAACGAAGGGCATCCAAACATCCGGCGAAAGCGCCCCCGAAGGCAGCACCGCCAACCCGCAAACACGAGCACTGGATTCCCGAGAGGGAATTCATCGTCAATCAAGTGGAGTCACAGGCGCCTGAATTGTCCCCGCCGGGGACTCCGCCTGATGTCGCGCACGCTGCTGTGGAGGCAAAGCAGGCTCAGCAGACGGCACCAGCTCTTACTGACATGCTGAAGGCAGTAGTGCCCGACATTTTGCAGCTCTCTACGCCAGAGCAGTGGATTGTGAGCAGCCTCGGGCTCGTCCTGAGCGCAAACAAGGACACGGAGGTGGTGTTTGTGCGAGCCCTTCCAAACTCGCCCGCAGACGCCCTGCTGGAGGCTGACGCGAAAAAAATGCTGGAGGGGGATGTTCTCTTTGCCGTGGATGGCGAGAATGTGTACAAACTGCCCATGCGTCAGTTAGTCGAGAAGCTTGGGGGTGCCGCTGATACTGTAGTGACACTGCACTTTCTCCGTGGTCAGCCTAAAGCCGCTGGCCAAGAGCAGAGCATTCAGAATGACAAGAGCAAGCGTGTGTTTGTCACCCTCATTCGTGCAGACCCCACTGGCAAGGTAATTAACGAGCAGAACGATCCTAACAAGAATTGCGAAAGCGGAGCACCTAATTGTCACAGAAAAACGCAGGACAATTCATCTTCTCCAGCTTCCAACTGGGAGATTGCAGCAAAATCGAAGGATCGCACTGCAAGCATGTTTGACTTTGGCATCGAAATTGAGAGCGAAAGCCAAGCATCGCAAAGACTTGGTAAGGCCACCCCTGCCTCAAACACTCGAAATGCTTAGGGAGGACAGTGCAGCGCACGCACAGTGCTGAAAAAATCCGGTTGTGATTCACAGGGAGACATCCGCTGCTATCAGAGCTTCGGCTCGAAAAGGGGGAGGGGGGGGCAGTGCGAAATGCAGACGAGAATGTTTTGGGAGCCGATAGAATGAAAAAGACGCTGCGCCTGGGCACTGGCAGTACAGTCTCGAAGGATATTGATGACGAAATGAGAGCCCTAAAAAACAGGTCATTTAATCAGTTTCTGTCTCTTCCTTGTTCACTCGCTGTTTCCTTCCCTCGCACTTTCACTATTTTCACTTTCTGAAGGTGAAAATTATTCCGGTAGGTAATTGCGTGTGGATTCTATTGCCTTGATATCTGCGCACCAGTGTGCAAAGGACTTACACATGCATGACATGTTCAGATTGAGCACAAGAGGGCGTCTTTCGTTGGGGGACTCGATGCTGAGGTCAGTCGACGCTAGCATGGATCCAATGGGAATGTTGTTGGACAGACATGAGGAGCAGGTTGCGCTACAGGTACAAAGCCCCACCCCTCAACGGCCTGGCACGTGAACGCGCATGTACGCTCGCGAGAAAGTGCCAAATATGATTGTTTGCGCGCCTCGATGATGGTGATGCGTTGTGGTATGCAGTTGAAGAAGGCTGCAGCGGAGGCTCGGGAACAGTACAGAGAGTTGTCGAAAGTTCGCAACGCGCTCAAAGAGGAAGCTGTCGACAAAGGTGCTTGCATGCTTCCCTCCAAACTTTATCATCATTTATGTGCTCGTACGCCTGTGCTGGCAGAAATTCTATGAGATATGCCAGACGCGCCGTTTATGTTTCCGCAAGCGTGCCTGCATGCATGCGAGAGGCCAATGACACTCATGTGTTCGCAGTGCGAGACTTTGCAAAGGAGTGGGGCGATCGTGAGAGGCGCATTTGTCAATATCTGGGTCTTGTCAGACGGTGAGAGAGAATGGAGCGGAGAGGGATGTTTGCCATCGCAGGAAAACATATAGATTTTTTTTGGCATCATGCAGTTTCAATGTGCGCGCAATTTGAGAGATCTCCCCATCTGCGTTCTTTTTTAACACACACCTGTGACGTACATGCGCACAAGTGTCACATGCACGCACACACACATACATAAACACACACAGGGAAGAGGGAAAGGCTTCGAGCCTGCAAGAGGCCATCGATGGAGCGCTTACGCAACACAAAGACAGCACGCGTGCTCTTGTGCTAGCGACGTACAAAGCTCACACAGCTAATGAGGCAAACAAGGGGACAAAGTTCGAGGGCGGATATCCATCAAGCACGAGATCGCGCTCCGAGAAAGCATCAGACAACTTCGAAAAGTTTTTAAGTAACATGAGCAAGGAAAATGCCGACAAAAAGGCGAGGGCAGAGAAGGGTCACAATGCTACAGCAGGTGCCAGTCAGGCAGAGGAGCAAGGGGAACTGCCGATTTACGAACCGATTTCACCTAAAGCTAAGAGTGCGGGCTTTGCAGCCCTAAAGACGCAAAAGGGTTACACGGCGTCGCCGGTTGATTCGAAAAACGTTTCTATCAGGAGCGAGGATGAAGATGTATCAAGCGACGAGGATTCGGAGAAGCAGCAATGGACGGAGCTATCGTCACGCAGCCGTCTGCATTTGGATCTCAAGAGCGCCGGCAAGCATGCCTCCCCCTCCCCGCCTGTCAGCACTCCAGCCATGGCAAGCAGTGAAGGGCTGTGGACTGTGCACGTGATGGTGTATGAGTTGGAAAATCTACCGAAGACTGACGTATTCGGGAATGTGAACCCATATGCGTGTTTGAGTTTATTGCGGGAAGATGCCGAGAGGTCTGTATTGAGGAAATATAGCATCAGCCACAATCGCGATCGTAATCGCAAGGACCCGCACTATTGTGACAACAGCAGCTACGACGGTCAGCTTTATAAGGTCAATGCCGAGCATATGACTAGAACAAAGAGCAATCGAAGTAACGCCAGCTATCAAGAGGTAGAAGACTGTTCTTCATCTTTCTATCATTCCTGTCGTCTTCTTTATCGCGTCCGCTCACATCTGAGCATAACCTCAGCAAAAATATCGTTCTTCTGCGATTTGATGACAAGAGATGTGTGTCACCGCAGGAATTCAGATTTTACAGCTCCCAGGCGTCGCCCGCACATTGCGAGGCCATCCTCAATGGTTCTCCCGTATGGCTCCTCGTCACAGGTAAAGAAGTGCCTGTGAACAGGTATCTGTCACATGTGATAATCCAGTGTCAATGAAGCTTACGAGTGGACGTGTTTTTTTGCCGCTCTTGTCAGTTTGGAACGACTCCACTCGTGGCGCAGATAAGCTTGTTGGAAAGATTATCGTCGAGCTCTCTGGTTCTAATCTTATCCTGTTCTTTTCCCGACGTTGCTTATATTAGTTTTTTTTTTTTGTTGGACAAGGTCAATATCTCCGACGACACGCATACATGATGCTAAGGATACTTGTGAAAATGTGCACCCTTGTACCCATACCCTAACACATTGCAAGTGCAGCGAATGGCGATGACGCACCGCCGAGCGCAGAGGTCAACGAAAACCAATGGCGGACGCTGGTTGATGAAGACGGCCGCGCCGTGCTCGGCTCCGATGGTTCGGCAGCCCGGGTATGCACAAATACTTGTATATTACACGTCGAATGTCTTTCTAGCGAAGCAGATGGTGGATGGAGGAAGGGGCAGGGGGCAGAGTGTAAGAGGAGGCTATTCATGAGGATGCAGAGAAAGGGGGGCAATGGCTGCCGTGGAGCTCACCGTGTGTGTGTGTGTGTGTGTGTGTGGGTGCGCGTGTGTGTGTGGGTGTGTGTATGCGCGCGCGCGCGCGCGAGAGTGAGTGAGTGAGTGTGTGTGTGCAGATTCTGCTGGCAGCGAAGTATGTCAAGGGCGACTTCAACGCCTCCTTCACTCCCTTGAGCTAGTACACCGGAACAGAAAATGCATGGGGACGCTGGCAAGGACTCCCCGTTGGAGTATTGTTCCTCATAAACTCTCTCTCTCGCGCGCGCGCGCGCTCTCTCTCTTTCTTGGAATGTGCACCAGATGCTGTAGCTTCCTTCCCTTGAGCCTCGTCTGATAGCGCCCTGCCGCCTGCGGGGTCTCTTCTAGCTGTGCTCGTTCCTTTGCCGTGAGATATACGTGTGGCACTGTACGCCGCCGTGGAACTTGTTGTATGTCGTCACCCTTTGTGGCTGGGTCCTGCCCACAGCCGCGGGTTCTTGTCCTCCTGTCGGTGCTGGACTTCTCAGCCCGGTCACCGCCCTTCGGCGCTACGCCATCCGTCGCACGAGTATACTGTACTGAATGAAGAACAAATTCTCCTAAGGAACGAATTTTCCAATTTACTACCAATCCGTGACATATCTTCAACTCTCACGAGCTAAATTGATCTGTGACCAACAGCATATTTTAACACTCCCTCCTCGTGTGAGTTGAGACTCACTCCGATGCTGCTTCTCTCACCACATGTCAGTCACCATCCAGGTCTTCTCATCTGACATGTTCTGCACTTGCTCATCTGCAAGTCTGACATAATACTCCGGGTGTGATACTCCCCTCGCTTGCTGTCTCGACACTTCTTTACGCCTTTGTCGCACATCCGGAGTCCCCCAAATTCATGTCAGTAGGAGAATACCTCACCCTAACCGATCCCTCCGTAACACGGAGGGACGGAGTCGCGCGCAGGGCGGAATCGGGTTTTGCAACCCCTCCGGCCAACCCCCTTACCCAGGAACACCCGCCCCGGAACACGCGCTCGCGAAGCGCACGCGTTACGCGGGAAAAACGGCGCGCGGCAACCCCCGCCCTGCTAGAGCTGCATTACTGTGTGTTTTATTACTTCCCGTCACCCTCTTCACCTGAGAGATGTGTTTGTGTATTCACAGAAGTAACGCCACGGGCACCTACAATGTAAAAAACACTCGGAAGCCTGCTCGGCTCACTATACCAGGAATACTACATACTAGTACATACGCTATTGTCTAGTCCTGGTCGTCGTCGCTACTCTCTCCGAGAGGCGGGAGGTCGTCGTCGCTACCCAAGAACCTTTTTGTAGCGAGCGATGCCGATGAAGACGCCTTGCTTGGAAGTAAGACCGAAGGACTGATCTTGTAGTTAACGACGATCAGAGTATACAGCGCGGAAGGCGCCGATTGGTGGAATTCGACGAACGATCGGCGCGGCGACCAGTATCGCTCAAGACACAAGATTCCAAGATCACGAACGTCTGGGTCACATCTCCTTCAAGCGAATGCGTCAACTCGAAATCGATGGTATTACCCCACCAACGTCGAAACGCCTGAAACCAATCACGTGCCCAGTCTGTATCACCGCCAAAGCTCGACGCGCCAATCGACCTGCTCCATCTACTCCGCCGATCGACCGACAGAACCGTGGCAAGATGTCTACACCGATCTGTCCGGCAGAGTACGCACTGCTAGTGTCACCGGCGCCAAATACTTCGCCGTCTTCGTTGACAGCTACTTCGGATCAAAGCATATTGAATTTATGAATTCCAAAAATCACTTCATCTTCGACTACAAACGCTTTGTCTCTTACCTCGGTCGGCACCCAAAGACTCTCCGCTCCGATCAAGGTACAGAGATTCTGAACAAAGAACTCACTGCCTATCTCGAAGCCAATTTCCTTTTTTGTCTTCTTTCGTGGTGTCGAGCCGCAGGGTCAGGACAGAAAGAAGGATCCGAGGCCCGCATCATCCCCAGTGTCCATAAAAAGATTAAAGCTTTAATTGGTATTGTATTTGACCTTTTCTCTCTCGCTCTCGCTCGCTCTCTCGCACGCTCGCACTTGCTCTCCCTCCCTCCCTCCCTCTTGCTGTCTCTGCGCGTGCGTGCATTTCATTGTGCATGAGCACACACGCGAGCGTTGGGATGCTGAATACTCTAGAGCTTACACAACCACGCGGCCTCGGCTGGCGTATCCACTGCGGTGTAGAGGTTACTGAATCGAGTACCAATAAACAACACACACTCTCTCCCTCCCTGCCTCGCCCCACACTTTCCTCGCCCCCTCTCACATGAGAGCACCTCCTATCTTGGTGTGAGGATGAGCATGCAGCCTCCCATCGGACCCCCTGTTATGCAATCGTTCCTTATAGTCTCTCTCTGACTCTGTATCTCTCTCTCGCAGGTCCACGACCCGAGCACGAAGATGAACACGGCGCGCTAAGGCCGCACCAACTTGGTTAGCGCGCCGTGTTCATCTTCTACATGCAAGGGCGCGTGATATGGCGCATGAGGTGGTAGGAGGACGAGGAAGCGCTGGTTCGAGGAAGCGCTGGTTAAGCTTCAGGAGGTGCTACACATCCGAGAACACTGCACATCCGAGAACCCTTGTGCAACTCGGGAGGGAGCAGTATATCATCCTGGCTCTCCTCATGGCCCAAGTAAGTGACAGACCGGGACTGGGGCCTATCTTCTTCTTTCTCAGAAGGAGCAGGCTTTTTAGTGCGCAAAAAGGAAAGCCAGTCCTTGGTTCGCTTGTAGATCGTCGAATTTAGCGGCACCTTAACCAGCGCTTCCTCGAACCAGCGCTTCCTCGTCCTCCTACCACCTCATGCGCCATATCACGCGCCCTTGCATGTAGAAGATGAACACGG
>Ga0315899_10004522_pt1 | contig 15024 bp, 5 predicted proteins | sample LakEriMetagenome_2_FD_203518 | JGI IMG/M metagenome (GOLD analysis project Ga0315899, IMG submission 203518) | Freshwater fungal communities from buoy surface, Lake Erie, Ohio, United States - Buoy 4 MA112 | ecosystem: Environmental > Aquatic > Freshwater > Lake | place: USA: Lake Erie, Ohio... | reverse complement strand
AATTATGAAATATTCTAAAAAATGCATTTTGATCTGACCACCCTTGACCTCTAACTTCACCATACATACTATGCATGTTATATGCCTCGCCACCACCTTGGCTTGCCATGTCTACAGAAAATTGATTATGCCAAGTTGAATCAGCGCCTGGAGGATTATTTATTGCAACTGGATAAAAATTTGTAGCGGATTGGCTGCTTAAATTAATTACATATTCACGAAGAGGATAGGCTATATATCCTGATTCTGACAATGTTCCTGTTACTGTAGCATTGCCATTTATTGTAGTCGCTTGTAAACTTGCCATAAATTATTTATTTTTTAAAATTTCTATTTCTTGTTTTAGTTCTTTAACAGCCTTTATTAATAATACAGTTAATCTAGAATAATTAACTGATTCGACTTCTCCATTATTATTTTTATTAACAAGCTCAGGGAAAAGATCATTTAATTCTTCCGCTATAATACCATATTCAATATTATTAGGATTATCTTTCTTATTATAAGTAACAGGGCGGATTTTATCTAGTTTAGGTAATATTGGCGCAGATACTGTTTGTATATTATCTTTATAACGTATAGAAGAAGATTCTGTTAATGTGCCGCCTACTGTAAGATTATTGCTTATTTGTATAGTTGAAGGAGAAACTCTATATATTCTAGCCGCAGTATCATCACCAAATTGAATACCACCTGTCGCTGAAGTTGGAGTTCCAGTATTAATTTGTAATAATGTTGCTGGAGCAGTTGTACCAATTCCTACTCTTCCAACAGTATTTATAACTAAATGATCAAAACTACCGGCAGCGCCAAAACTTAACGCTCTTCCACTTTCCGCTCTAACACCGAATCCAGTTCCGCCGCCCATCGAACCCCAAGTTATAGTTCCTATACTTGGCCCAATATTTACTGTATCTCTGAAAACGCTAGTACCATTTACATCTAATTTATAAGCAGGAGTTATTGTATTAATACCAACATTACCAGAACTATTTATATAAAGGACATCTGATCCTGTCGTCCAAGAATATATTGATAAAGCATCGACATTATTTGCAGCGCCTGTTCTTATTTGCCATTGTTTTGCACCTGCGGCTCCCCAAGTTGAAGCTCCAGTTAAAAATCTTATATGAGCTTGATTATTACCATTAACTATAATACCACCAAAAGAAGTAGACGTGTTAGTATTTCTAAAGAACGCTACAGAATAAGGCTCTGAATTTATATTACCTATAACATCTAATTTATGAACAGGACTCGCCGTTCCAATTCCGACTTTATTTCCACTTATAACAAAATCATTTTGTCCATATTGCCCAGCGATAATGCTATTATTAGCAAATACTTCAAACACTGGTAAGCCGCCAATTGTATTTACCGACATTAATGAATTTGAAAGATCATCAGTAACTTCAAATAATGTTCCATTTACGCCTTCAGTTTTAAATACTGAACTTAAAGAAGATGTAGAAAGAACATTTAATTTAGCATCTGGAGTTGTTTTACCTATACCTACATTACCGCCGCTCAATATTGTAAATAATGGTATACCTGAATGAATGTGTTGAAATGCTTTGTTATTATCAGTATAAGTGTACAACGCACCAGCCAAAGCACCGTTACTTGTACCTGCTGATACATTTTTAATTAAATAGCCATAGCTTGAGCCATCATCTAGTTGGATATATGAATACGCACCACCGCCATTTACTCTTATAAATGGATTACTAGCTCTATAAATCGTCAAAGGTGCGGTTGGAGACGCTGTTCCTATACCAACATTACCGTTATTTAGGACTTTCAGTCTACTTATCCAGTTCGCATGAGAAACCGTGCCGCCTGAATAATAACCTATATCTACAAGTGGATTAAGCCCATTACTATAATCACCGGCTAATCTTATACCGGCAGTAGTTTGATCCATTCCAACACCTTGTGCGCCGCCATAAGTATTTATGAATAATGGATTATTTGGAACTGTAGTGCCAAATGACAAAGCAATTGTGGTGTTAGTGCCTGCTATATCTAATTTAGCAGCAGGAGTTACTGTACCTATACCTACATTACCACTTGCTCTTAAATTTAATAAATTATCGTTTTGATAAAATCCAAATGTCAAAAAATTGGAAGTTGATCCCGCTCCTTGAAAATTAAAACCAATATATCCAGAATTATTTTGACTTTCTGCTTGTCCAATCAATCCGATATAATTTTTTCCAGCAGTAAGACTGGAATTCATAGCAGAGATGAACCAACTAAATGTATTAGGAGCAGATGTTGTAATTAATCTTATAAGTGGAGTTCCATCTGTTCCTACTTCTCGGATTGTTAATTTATTATTTGGGCTTGTTGTGCCTATACCAACATTACCACTGGCATCTATTCTGACTCTTTCAGTAGGAGTAAAACCATTTCCGCTAGTTAAGCTTGCATTTCCATAAAAACGAGTTTCACCACTACCAAACTCAACATAACTTGCGGCTGTAGACCTTGCTGTAAATGTGCTTGCTGCTGTATATTCAACGCCACCACCAAGCGAAGCTAACGATGAACCTCTAGTCCAAGCGAAAAGACCCGTTCTATTATTACCAGTAGCATCATAAGATAAATTTATTCCGCTAACATCTCCACCAGCAACAACTACTAATTTATTACCAGGACTTGCTGTACCTATACCAACTTTACCGCTTCCATGAGGAGATAAAATTATATTACCATTTCCAGCATTTGTTGCTAAAGTTAAATTTCCAATACTAGTACGAATAGTTTGCGTATTATTTGCTTCTAAAATGCCATCGCTATAAATCACCCACTTCTCAGCATTATTTATACTAAAATGTATTACGTTATTTGCCGAAGCATTTATAAACGTTTCGCCTGTTGGTCCTTGTAAGAGACAATAAGAAGTAGAAGTATCAGCAATAGCATTATGCACAAAAGCTGCATAATTTCCATTGCCTATCCAAGATCCAATTCTAAGCTCTCCTATTCTCGCGCCAAACCCAGCAGTTACAACGCCAGTATTAACATCTAATTTTTGTATAGGATTACTATTTCCTATACCAATTTTATTATTTCTTAATACAAAATCATTCGCGCCGTATTGACCAGCAACAACGCGATCATCAGCAAAAACTTCCAACACAGGCAAACCTGCGCTGTTATTTACGCTCATTAAACTATCTGATAAATCATCAATTACAGAAAATAACGTGCCGTTTGTGCCATCGGCGCGTAGCAAAGTCGCGCCTGATGTAGTTGAATTTAAATGTAAAGTAGCAGAAGGAACAGTAATACCTATGCCAACATTTCCATTATTAGCAATACGCATTCTTTCAGTTTGTCCCGCAATATTTGTAGTACTTGATCTAAATATAATACCATTATAACCAGATATATTTACTTGAAGAGCGGCGCTAAAAAATAATCCGACGCTATCACTTGCTGATCCATTATAAAGCTTATAACTATCACTTAGACTTATATTTCCATTAACTACTGTTAATTTATCACTTGCAGTTGTCGCGCCGATTGCGACACTTCCTTCTACAATTAGTCCATTTGTTGGCGCAGCAGTATTATAACCGCTACCAATGCTGACCGAACCCGCAATCGACAATCTATTAGTAGGAGCTTCAAAACCTACACCAACATTTAAAGTTGGATCAAAACTCATTATTACTGCTTCAGAATTATTTGGAGCAGGATTTCCAGAACCTCTATAAAAATAAAATCTATTTGAAGCTGCCGCCGCTCTTGAACTTAAAGACCAATAAACTCCATTCCAACCATCTTGATTTGCTGCGACAGTATGCCCGAATAAAACATCAGATGGAAAAGCGACCCCATTAGAGTCTAATCTTACTGTGGCTCTATTTGTTATTGAAAAATCTCTACCTAATCTAACTCCTAAAGTATCTAATTTAGCAGTAGGAATTGTTGTACCTATACCGACATAACCTTCTTTATTAATAACCATTCTTTGCTTTATACCTTCTGAAGCTGCACCAGCAGTCGCAAATATCAATTCACCATCTATCCAACTATCTGCATTACCTGTTCCTAATGGAGATCTGGCGTAAATACCAGCCATTGTAGCTTTATATGGAGTAGACCCGCTTTCTTTTTTAGTAAACAACAACATCGGAGAAAACGCTCCCGCTGTTGCATTATTATTATGTAAAACAAGACCAATTTTATCAGGACCAGTAGTAGTTGATGAACTATCTGTTACTAATAAAGAAAAAACAGATGTATTTTGAACTCTCGGATCATAGCTAGATAGAGTACCTGCCGTAGTAGATTTAACATAAATATCATATCCACCATATCCATCATTTGCATAATCTGCGCCTAATTGTAATTTTCCTGTAGGATTTGTTGCGCCTATACCAACATTGCCAAGAGAAGTAATTCTCATTCTTTCACCTTCATTAACACCACCTTCATGAGTGTTGAATCCAATAAACTGTGAATTGAAAGCTCCCGCAGCCGCTGCTGTATTATATACCGTCATTCCTCCCGGAACACTACCGCCATCTAATAAGCCAAATGCTATATTAGCTCCTCTATTTATTGTAGCATGTGCCGTAAGAAATGATCTGCGAACGGAGCTATCTGCGGTTGTAGAGTTGTAATTAACCTCTATGTTCCCTTGTACAGTAAGCTTTCCAACAGGAGTTGCCGTTCCTATACCAACATTACCATTTATTGAAACTACTCCTGAATCTCTTGTTAATTCAGTTTTTCTTATTTTCCATCCGCCAATATAAGTAAGTATTGTACCTGAAGGATTATTTACAATTATATATGGACGTATGTATCTTACAGGTCCGCCATCACTACCATTATATGAAGTGTGAGTTGTTGGTAGTGTAGTTGTATTGCTATATTTTGTCCAAGTACTATTAGATGGAACTGTAACTGCATTAGCAATAAAATAAGTCAATCCTAGATTACTATCTATCATCTTCTTATCTTTATCGTATCTAGCAATACCACAATAAAGCACTCCTGCTGTTCCTGCCGCTCCAGTAGCTCTGTATGCCCAAATTTCTCCATATACCGTTTCTCCTGCTTGAACTGGTATATAATCTCCGAGTGCTGCTTCGGCATAAGCACTAAAAGACATTACTTTACTAAATGGAGCAGTAGTATTAGTCAGAGTAACAAATGTTGGTGCAGTTCCTACAAAAGGCAAAACATTGTTTGTTGTTTCTGATTCTATATATGGCTGTATACTAAAATAATTAAAGTCATCTGTTTGAACAGCTTCATTGTATACAATTCCTCCAAATCTTGTTGTTCCATTTACATCTAATTTATAAGCGGGAGTTACTGTGCCTATACCCACATTACCATTGTTTAAAATACTTAATCTCTCAACTCCTGCATCATCATCAATGAAACGCAAACGATCATTTGCTATGATAGTCCATTCACCATCTGAATTTTTCATCTTAATTCCAGCATTACCTGCGCCAGAATTTCTTGCGTAGAAGTATGTATTGTTAGTGTTTAAATCATTATATAAATAAACTTGATCTCCACGAACATGTAGTTTAGCTAGAGGATCTGTTGCTCCTATACCAACATTTCCAGTAAAGCCATTTATAAGCATTACATTTGTCGCTGTAGTATTATTTATCTTCGTTTTAAATAATATACTTCCTTGAACAGAATTAGTCGCAGTTCTGCCATAATTTTCAATTGTTAATGTTTCAGGACTAGCATTATATTGTATTGTGCCGCCATAAGTGCCATATACTTGAGAACTTAATTCAAGAGTTGCGGTATATGGCGCAGTACCAGTTTCATAAACAATTAAACGACTATCACCAGCATTATTAATTTCTAATTTACCTCTAGGAGTTGCTGTGCCTATACCAACATCGCCGTCGTTTGTGAAAGCAACTCTATTTGTAAATACTGTGTTCGCATCGTTAATAGTTCTAAACTGAAGAAATGGAGTAGCGCCAGTTCCTACACTTCTAATATCCCAAGTGTTTTTGTCTGCTACTGGTGATGACGTCCATTTTAATCGCAAAGAAGCATCAGCAGCCGTCACTTGTAACGCACTCGCCGAGGCAACAGTTGCGCCAGTAAACAAGCCACGACCATTAACTTCAAGCGCTTGTCCAGGAGTAGCTGTTTTTACACCAACATTACCATTTTCGTGTGGACTTAAAATTATATGACCATTACCTGCATTTGTCGCTAAAGTTAAACTATCAATACTAGTGCGGATAGTTTGTGCGCCAGTTGACTCTAAAATTCCTGCGCTAGTTATTTTCCATCTTTCTGTTTGTGTGCCATTACCAGTATAAAATCTTATACCACCAGTATTAATAGATTCAATCAATGTGTAAACGGTTGTTTCAGAACCCATTGCCAATGCGGCGAAACCACCTGATTTTTGTAGAGATAGTGTATTACCAGAAGCATTGTATACTTGCAATGTCCCATTTGTAGGACTTACTGTTCCTATTCCGACATTTCCTTGCACTATCAAACCATTACTTGGAGCGGCGACATTATACGAAGATCCAATACTAACGGCACCAGAAACTGATAATTTATTAACTGGATTTGCATAACCGAGGCCAATTTTATTTCCTGATATTACAAAGTCATTCGAGCCATATTGACCTCCAATTATACTATTATTTGCGAAAACTTCAAATACGGGAAGTCCGCCAATAGTATTAACAGACATCAAAGAATTAGAAAGATCGTCTGTTACTTCAAAAAGAGTACCATTTACGCCTTCAGCTTTAAACGCTGAACTTAAAGATGTCGAAGATAATACATTAAGATTACTATTAAAACTAAATGCCGTACCAGATATATTTAGTCTTTTTGTAGCGTTAGATCCGTCAGTAAAATCTATTTTACTGCTTGCTGGCGTTATTAGTACATCGCTTGGCATATATCCTTATATTTTATTTACACTTAAAACGAATATATAAATTAAATATTAAGCTAAGTATCTTGACTTGGTAGCATTATAAATTTGCAAACTTTCGTCACTAGATAAATTTCTATTATATATCATAATTTTACCTACAGCGCCATTTCCAAAAGTATAACTACCGTATCTATTAAATTCAAATGTTGTCCAAGCGCTAAAATTTACATTTTTCATTTCCCACATATGCCAATTTCCATCTAAATATGTAGGGTTTGGATTAGCCACTGAAAGAGTATCTATCCAATAAGTAGGACTTCCACAATTTTGGTTATAGAACCCAGATCCAGCATTATAAGCAGCTAAATAATAATAAATATCGCTATTTCCTTTAAAAGTTAACGCTTGCGTATCAGTAGTTTTTATCCAGATTATAACTGTACATGCAGTACTAGTTGTTATAGCGTTATTTGAAAGAATTGCTCCTCCATCTGCTAAAGTAAAATATTTTCCAGAATTCCAAGTTATTCCTGAGCTATCTAAAGCAAAAGTTTTATTATTTCCACTACTATCATACCAATTTAAATAAGGAGTAAAAGTTCCGCTGCTAGTAAATGTATGTATTGTATATCCAGCGACAGTAGATATTGTGCCTCCAATTGCTTTTTGTGGTCCAGAATAACGAACTATAACAATGCCAGAACCTCCATTGCCGCCTCTGTTATTTGAGTTATAATGACTGCCGCCGCCGCCACCACCACCAGTATTAGCTCCTGCGTCTCCGCCGGGAGTATTTGTTTGCGAATTAGGACTTCCCCCTCCACCAGCAGAACCATTGTTTAATCCAGCACCGCCAAAAGTAGTGCCAACTGCGCCACCACCACCGCCACCAATACCACCATTTCCACCATTAATGCTATATCCAGCGCCACCACCACCGCCTCCAAAATAATATGGACTCATCGTTGGATAAAGTATACCGGAGCCTCCATTTGGCGTGTTTGGTCCTGAAACGCCAGCTCCTCCTGCACCTCCACCACCACCAGAATAATACTGTCCACTGCTTCCACCACCATTAAAACCTTGTCCAGAAGTTCCAGCACCAGCCCTTCCTGTACTTGTATCACTATATCCAGATGCACCACCACCGCTTCCGCCAGAACCACCATATCCATAATTAGGTGTATATCCAAAATAAGAACTACCACCAAATCCGCCGCCAGTAGCCGTAATTGATCCAAATACGCTATTGCCACCTTGAGTTGCTGAGACAGTATATTGATGACCTCCAGGTTGACCACTTGTTCCTGCTGCTGGCGCTCCTGTTCCTCCATTTCCAACAGTAACTGTAATCGCCGTTCCTTGAGTTACAGAATAAGATGAATTATAAACTACTCCGCCACCACCGCCGCCGCCGCCCATATCCATACCACCACCGCCGCCACCAGCGACAACGAGTACTTCTACAGTCGCGCCCATGACGCTATTTATATCTCCAGCGTCTAGAGATAATACCAATCCATCTTCTATTAAATTTGGTCCTAATGATGCAGCCATAAATTTTTATAATCCGAATCTACCTTTTGTTGCGTTGTAATTTTGTAAAACTTGAGCAGCAGATAAAGCGATATTGTAACATCTAGCTGACGCTATTCTACAACTTTGATATCTACCTAAGTGATTTCCACCAATCACTAAATTTTGACCGGAGGTGGTTGTCCCAGTAATTTTAGTTTTTGATGCTCTTACGACTCCATCAACATAAAGTAACATATTTGAACTATCAACGACTCCGACTAAATGATGCCATACTCCATTGCAAATACTTGTGCCATAAACTGCGTCGTCTGCCGTTCCTGAACTATTTCTCTGTCCAAAAAATATATTTCCAGTGTCAAGAACGTGCAAAGAAGTGTATGGAGTAGTAGCCACTGCTCCATAATTAGAAATTATAGCAGTATTGCCAGCAAATCCACCGGGAGAATTATCCCAAAACCAAGCTTCCCATGTTATTTGTGCATTGTCTGTATTTTGATTAAGATCAGTCTGAATATAACCATTTACGCCATCAAGAATAAAATCTCCACCGTAAAGTGATGAATATGTTACTCCCCCAGTTAATGTGCCAATTTTACCATTTCCGCTAACATCGTACCATGTTACGCCTGATCCTGCGTAACTATAATTATTTCCAGCATCTAAATTTAGCACTAAACCTTGTTGTACAATTGTATTTGTAAATCTAGATTTTTGCGCGTTATAATTTTGACTAACTTCTGTGGCACTTAATGCTCTGTTATAGATTAATACATTACTAATATTACCATCGAAATACTCTGCATTTAATTCTCCCTGTCTACCAATAATAAGTGGACCAGTTCCTGTGTAAGTAAAACCAGAACCTTTTGTAGCGGCTAAAGATCCATTTAAATAAATATAAGCATTTGATACAGTGTACACACCAACTAAATTCATCCAAACGTTCGTATTTCCCGCACCAGCAACTGTGATAGGATTCCAATTATCGGTAAACCTTACGGCGCTATTGTCAAATCCAAAAAAGAAAGAATTGCCAGAATTTGCGTTTGTCCATTGAGCCAACAACTCTTTTAAACCTGTATTATTTGTATTTCTATAACACCAAACACTTACGGTATATGAAGCCGTACTAGTTGGAACTATACTAGATACTCCTGTAGCAATATAGTCATTGGAACCATCAAACTTTAAAGCACCTTTGTTATAAACATCAAATAATGGCATAGCTGAAGTAGTGCCATTTCCCAATAAACCTACATAAGCGCCGCCAGATGCATCAACTATACTTTTATCAGTATTTAATATCCCCCATTTTTGCCCGAGATATGTGTGGACTTGTTTCATTTCAGTAGAGCTTAATGATCTATTGAAAATAAGTATTTCACACATGTCACCGTTATAAAAACGACCACCACCAGCTCCCAAAGAACCAATTGCCAAACCAGTAGTATATTGTGCAGTGGCAGCACGAACTGATCTTGATGTTTGAGCAGTTCCACTGATGTACGGAGTTCCAGTTGATGACGCTTTATTTAAAGATAGTAATTGAATAACATTATCTGTATAAGTCCAAGGACTTGCAGATGTATCAATAAACCCTGTTCCATCTCCCGCATTTGCATAATAAAATTGAGCATTTGTGCTAACACGTTGTATAACAAATCCATAATTTCCACCTTGACCATGATAATTATCAATTAATACTGCGTATTCATAAATTTGAGTAGAAGGTTTATAAACTATAAAAATACTTGCATCATTTGGAAGAGCTATTCCAGATGATATCGTCATATAATCAAGACGACTGGCAGCATTAAAAAACACACTTTTTCTACTATTATTAAATGTATTTCTAGATGGCTGTTGTGCTGTTGTAGATTGATTTGCGTGAAAATTATTTCCGCTTTTATCTCTCCATTGGCTTACAACAGTTCCAGAGCTATAACTAAATGAATCATCATCTGCTGCGTCAAGCCATAAAAGTAAACCATTTTTAATTGGTAAATTTTGCGCGGCAAAACTATTATCATCAGAAGGATCTAATGCTAATACTAATCCATTTGTTACTAATTTTGGTCCTCTAGATATTGCCATAATTATAATCCAAATCTTGCTTTTGTTGCTTTATAAATTTGTTGTAATTCTGTTTCTGATAAATGTCTATTATAATAATAGAAATTAGAAATTCTGCCCCAATTTTGATCATATGATGTAGGATCACTACTAACATTATGATAAGCTCCTATACAACCAGTTCCTAAAGTAAATTGAGCATTAACATTAGTTAAAGTTCCAGATGAAGTTGCTAAATTACCATCGTAATAAAATTGATAATATGGACTAGATGACGAAAGCTTCCAAACATAAAAATGAAATTGAGTTGTATAATTTGATAATGTATTTACATCAAATCCAGTATCTATCCAACCTCCGCCATTAGCATCATACATTCCTAACGATACACCATCAGCTGCATAAATAATCACTTGATGATCACCACTAACACTTCTCCATAATGTTTTCCAATTTCCATTAGCTGGCTTAATAGTAGAATACATGCATATTGTAACATTTGGATATACTGGCAAATCTGTTAACGTCCCACTTGGAAGATATTTAGCAATACCATTTTCAAAATCCATACAACGAACATTATTATATGTTGTAAATACGCTAGGATGACTTAAAGTAAGATTATAATTATTGCCGCTAATATCTCTCCATTGAATAGGAGATCTACTTACTAATTCTGCTATACTTGGTTGTTTTCCATCTACTAAATCTACTCTTGGATCATAAAATTGTAATCTTGTAGTATTATCTGCGCAATAAAAATGATAAGTTCTATGTATTCCTGTCGTAGAATTGCTTGACCATTTTAAATCTCCAGACCCAATATTACAACCATTAACGTCTCCTTGTTTAATTGGATTATTTACAAAATAATATCCTGTATCAGGATGGCGACCTGTATATGATGTATTAAATGGATACACATGACCAACATATAAATACCAAACATCTTGCGTTAAGCCACTAGTACCGATACAATTCCAATAAGGATTTGTATTTACTGTATTATTATCCATTTGTCTTGGACCATCACCATTAGCGTTCATTCCAAAATAAAAAGTGCCGCCAAATGTAGAACTAGTTCTTTTAACCCAAACACTAAATCTATATAATTTAGTATTATCTATATTAAAATCTGTAGTATTCCAACCACCATCTGCATCATTTTGACCTAATGGGAAAGTTCCCCAAACTATTCCTGTATGACCCCAAGGATTTGCAGCGGCAAATCTTTGATTTTCCGCAGTAGCTCCATTTTGATTATATCCAGTTACACTTCCACCAGAAACTGTCCAGCTATTCATGTTTATCAATGAATTAGGCAAACAGCTATTTCTATCGCTAGCATCATATCCTAGCACTAAACCATTTGTTACTACTTTGGGGCCGTATTGCATGTATTATTGTTTACACTATTATAATCCAAATCTTCCTTTTGTAGCATTGTAATTTTGTAATACTTGAGCGGCGGATAAAGCAATATTATAAATTCTAGCTACTGGCATTTTTCCATTTACATATCCTGTAGGACCAACATTATATCCACTTCCATTAAAATCTGCTCCAATAGCTAATAACGTATTATTAGTATCATAAGATATATTACCACTCGCAGAGCTATTGAATGTAGTCGTTAATACTCCATTAATATATAAATATTGAGTAGTTCCATTATAAGTATGGACTAAATGATACCAAGTTCCAGTAGAAGGAGCGGAAGAAGTAGTGTAATAAAAAGTACCTCCTGTATTTACTCCAAAAGAAAATGTTCCACTTTGAATCCACAAAGCAAAAGAATTATTGCTACTTGTTCCATATTGACTTCCTATAAAAATTTGATCGGCAGTACCAGACAAATAAACCCATACTTCTTCCGAAATATTAGCTACTCTTAAGGTGCTATTCATAGACACCGTTGCGTATTGACTGCTTGCGCTGGCCCAATTTAAAACTCCTCCATTATCTGAAGAATACGTAGGAGAATTAATTAATGTAGCGTTAAAAGAATTTCCACTAACATCATACCAAGTTGTACCTGCTCCAGCATAACTATATATATTACCAGCATCAAGATTTAATACAAGACCTTGTTGTACAATTGTATTTGCAAATTTTGACTTTTGAGCTTCGTAATTTTGAGCAACTTCTGCGGCACTTAATGCTTTTTGATAAACTCTTACAACCCCAACATTTCCCGTCAAACAATAATCTCCGTAATTATAAATACCTACAAGAGCATCGTTAGAAGAAACATTTATCGTTCCAGAAAGCGAAGTGGAACTTCTTAATATTCCATCTACATATATTTTTTGAGATGTGCCATCGTAAGTCCCGACAACATGATTCCAAGTATTGAGTCCATGAGAATAAGAAGAATTAACATTAGAATCAGCAGTTACTGAAGTACTTATTCTAAAATTAAATTGTCCACTTTGATCCTCTAACAACCATGTCCACGGATAACCTTTACATGTGATAACTGAATAAGCTCTAGCATTATATCCACCCTGTACATTATATTTTACCCAAGCTTCAACAGTAATTGAAGATGCAATATTTAATTGAGAATTATTTAAGAATATATAATCATTAACTCCATCAAATCTTAATGTTCCGTTGTTATAAAAATCATAAACTGGCATATTAGCAACTGTTCCATTGCCAAATAAGCCATTGTCGTCATTCCCGGCTAAATCAACTATACTTCTATCAGTATTAGATATACCCCACTTTTGTCCAAGATATGTGTGGACTTGTTTTAATTCTGTGGTAGAAAGCTGTTTGTTAAAAACTATAATTTCACAAACCTCTCCTACTAAAGGCTGAAGATTTCCAGTGGCATAAGTATTTAATTCGTATCCAGTATACGCAGCCGGATTTGTTGCCTTTACAGTCATTGCTGTCCCATCATAATATGGAGTTGCTCCTGCACCAGTATTAACAGCAGAAATAATTCTTAATGTATTTAATATTGTTATAGATGGAGAGTTTGCATTTACGTCATTCCAACTAGATCCATTTCCCCAAAACGTAGCTATATTATTAGCTAACGCTCCTATGAAAACATAAAGATCTGAATTTCCGCCACCATTATATACTCTTTGATATGTAGCAGAACTTGTTGTTGCCCTACAAACAACAATATGAGTTGCAGTAGAAATAAATGCTCCTGTAACGCATTTAAATGATGTGGTACTGGTAAAACTTACAGCTTTTCTACTATTTATAGCAACTGACCTCAATGGACTTCCGCCCATTACTATGGCATGATTATTTTGACCACTTTTATCTCTCCATTGGCTGACTGTAGTTCCTGAACTATAGCTAAAAGTAGTGTCATCAGCGGCATCTAACCATAAATTTAATTGATCTTTAACTGGCAAATCAGTTGTTGGATATGATTTATTTTGTGATGCATCTAAACACATCACTAAACTATCCGTCACGATTTTTGGAGAATATTGTAGCATTTTTTCCTTTATAATTATAATCCGAATCTTGTTTTTGTTGATTCGTAATTTTGAGATACTTCAGTTTGAGTTAAAGCTTTATTATAAACTCTAACTAGTCCATATTGAACATTAGGCCAATTAGCTCCAGAATATCCAATTAAAAAAGCATTAGAAGTATTATAACTTAAAGTTCCATTTGGAAGAGATGTTGTAGTAGAGGCGACTGCGTTGAAATAACTTCTTATCGCATCTCCAGGTTTAAAAGTAAAAACTACATGAGTAAAAACAGAAGTAGATATACTTTGAACAGTATTGCATCTATACTCAACTCCATCAACAAAATGCAGCGCTCTAATTAATTGACCCCCAGTTTCTAAAAATATAAGAGGACTTAAAGAAGTATATGGATTTATTCCAAATATATGATTCCAACCAGCAGTTGTTGTTACTGCTTTAATTACTAATTCAATAGTTAATTCAGTTGTGGGCCTTAAAGAACTTACATTTGTTATAGAGCCATAATCATCAACTCCATCAAAAACTATAATTCCTTTATTATTAGTACTATAAGTTGGTCCGTTTATTAACGTGGTGTTATTTGAATTGCCGCTTAAATCTTTCCATTGAACAGGAGATCTAGTTACTAATTCTGTGATGCTTGGTTGTTTTCCATCTACTAAATCTACTCTTGGATCATAAAATTGTAATCTTGTAGTAGAATCAGCGCAGTAATAATGATAAGTTCTATGTATTCCTGTTGTAGAATTGCTTGACCATTTTAAATCTCCAGATCCTATATTACATCCATTAACGTCTCCTTGTTTTGTTGGATTATTAACAAAATAATATCCTGTATCAGGATGGCGACCTGTATATGATGTATTAAATGGATATACATGCCCTACATATAAATACCAAACATCTTGTGTTAAACCACTAGTACCGATGCAACTCCAATAAGCGTTTCCTTCTACTGCGCTATTATCCATTCTTCTTGACCCATCACCACTAGCGTACATACCAAAATAAAAAGTGCCGCCATATGTAGAACTA
>Ga0315899_10004521_pt1 | contig 15027 bp, 11 predicted proteins | sample LakEriMetagenome_2_FD_203518 | JGI IMG/M metagenome (GOLD analysis project Ga0315899, IMG submission 203518) | Freshwater fungal communities from buoy surface, Lake Erie, Ohio, United States - Buoy 4 MA112 | ecosystem: Environmental > Aquatic > Freshwater > Lake | place: USA: Lake Erie, Ohio... | reverse complement strand
AGATCAGCGGGATCTGGGCGTAATCGTAGACCGCGACGTGGGCGTTCGGGGTCTCGGCCGCATCCTGAATCGCATAGCGGTTGCCGAAGCTGACGATCCGGCGCGGGGGGCCGTTGTGGCGGGCGATACGGAGGGCGATGTCGAGAACGTGAACCCCGTTGTTGCCGAGCTCGCCGTTGCCGGTGTCCCAAGACCAATGCCAGTCATAGTGCAGCTTGCCGCGGGTGAGCGGGGCCATCGGCGTGGGGCCGCAGAAAAGGTCGTAATTGATCCCTTCGGGATACCACGGCAGGCGTTTGCCGATCGACTGGCGGAGATTGTAGACGATGGCGCGGATGTGCTGCACCTTGCCGAGCTCGCCGGAATGAAGGTACTGGATGGCTTGGGCGAGGCCGGTTTCGGAGCGGTAATGCGTGCCGACCTGAACGATCCGGCCGTACTTGGCGGTGGCCTCGATCATCTTGCGGCCTTCCCAGACCGTGCGGGACATCGGCTTCTCGACGTAGACGTCCTTGCCCGCCTGGCAGGCCCAGACCGTGAGCAGGGCGTGCCAGTGATTGCTGGTCACGATCATCACCGCATCAATGTCCGCCCGGCCGATCAGTTCCCGCGCGTCGGTCGTCTGGAAGGGGGCGGGGTTGCCCTCGGGGAGGTTGCGGGCGACACGGGCGAGCACTTGGGGGTCGACGTCGCAGAGTCCGGCAATGCGGACGCCGGGCATCTTCACGAGGTTCTTCAGGTGGGCGGAGCCCTTGCCGTTGAGCCCGATGACGCCGAGGCGGATGGCGGAGTTCGCGCCGGGGGCGGCAGCATAGACGGACGGGCGCAACCCGGCGGTGAGGGCGGCCCCGGCGGCGAGGGCGGACTGGCGAAGGAAGGAGCGGCGCGGGAGCGAGGGCATGGGCGGGGAAGGGGTGGGCGGACGGGCGCCCGGGGATGGACGCGCCTTGGTAGGAGGGGACTGTAGGCCGGGGGGGGCCCGCGACAAGCCGGGACGCGGCGGCGGCGGCGAAATCCGGGCCTTTGCGTTCGCCAGCGGGGGGCGGCGGGCTTACGTCGGCAGGATGAACATCGACACCGAGGACCTGCTGGCGCGCTTCTGCCGGTATGTGCGGATCGACACCCGGAGTGATCCGCACACGGGGCTGACCCCGAGCACGCCGGGACAGTGGGATCTGCTGCGCCTGCTGGAGGCGGAGCTGAAGGCGCTCGGGGCGGAGGAGGTCGAATTGACCGGGCACGGGTATGTCCTGGCGACCATTCCCGCCACCACGAGGCGAGAGGGCTTGCCGACCCTCGCGTGGCTCGCGCACGTGGACACCGCGACGGAACTCCCCGGCGGGGCGACGCCGATCGTGCACCGCGCCTACGATGGCCGGCGGATCGTGTTGCCGGATGATCCGACGCAGGTGCTGACCGTCGAGACCATCCCGCACCTGCGGGAGGCGATCGGCGACGACATCATCACGGCCAGCGGGACCACCCTGCTGGGGGCGGACGACAAGGCGGGGGTGGCGGCGATTATGGGCGCGGTGCGGTACCTCGTGCGACACCCGGAGATCCCGCACGGGCGGATCCGGATCTGCTTCAATCCGGACGAGGAGATCGGCCACGGGCTGCGCACCCTGGAGCTGGATCGGCTGGGAGCGGACTTCGCGTACACGCTCGATAGTGAGGCGCGGGGGGAATTGGACGACGAGACGTTCTCGGCGGATGCGGCGGTGGTGGAAATCCGCGGGGTAGCGGCGCATCCCGGGTGGGCGAAGGACGTGATGGTGAACGCGCTGCGGCTGGCGGCGCGCTTCATCGCGGCGCTGCCGCAGGCGCGTTCCCCGGAGCGGACGGCGGACCGGGAGGGGTTCATCCATCCCAACGAGATCCGCGGCAACAGCGAGCGGGCGACCGTGCGGCTCATCCTGCGCGATTTCGAGCTGGAGGGTCTGGCCGAGTCGCGGCGGCTGGTGGAGCAGGCGGCCGCCGCGGTGCAGGCGGCGGAGCCCGGCGCCCGGCTGGAAGTGACCTTCCACGAGCAATACCGGAACATGCGTTACTGGCTGGATCGCGACCCGCGGCCCGTGGACTACGCCCTGGAGGCGATCCGGCGCACCGGACTCACCCCGTTCCGCCATCGGATCCGCGGGGGCACCGACGGCTCGCAGCTGACCGCCCGTGGCCTGCTGACCCCGAACCTCTTCTGCGGGATGCATCAGGTGCACAGCCAGCGGGAGTGGGTTTCCCTGCAGGATATGGGCCGCGCCGCCCAAATGCTCATCCACCTGGCCCGGGTCTGGGAGGAACGGACCCCGGGTCGGCCGGCGGCGTGAGCCGGATCGGCCAGAATCAGGTTGGTTTTCCGCCCGGGACGGGCCAGCCTTCCCCCTTTCCTCTCCTCGCTATGGCCAAGACCAAATCGGACATCGGACTCATCGGCCTCGCCGTGATGGGTCAGAACCTTGCCCTCAACATCGCTGATCACGGCTTCCGGATCTCCGTCTATAATCGGACGACCGAGAAGACGGAGAAATTCGTCGCTGAGAACCCGGCTACTCCGGGCGGCCTGTACGGGGCCAAGACCCTCGAGGAGTTCGTGGGATCCCTCTCGCGCCCGCGCAAGATCGTGATCCTCGTCCAGGCCGGCAAGGGCACGGACGCGGTGATCGACAGCCTGGTGCCGCTGCTGGACAAGAACGACATCGTCATCGACGGCGGCAACGCGCTGTGGACGGACACCATCCGGCGCGAGCAGGCCCTGCGGGCGAAGGGGCTCCGCTTCATCGGCTCGGGCGTTTCCGGCGGTGAAGAGGGGGCGCGCTTCGGTCCCGCGCTGATGCCGGGCGGTGATCCGGCGGCCTACCAGGAGCTGGAGCCGATTTGGAACGCGATCGCGGCCAAGGTGGACGCGAAGACCGGCCGGCCCCTGACTGGGGCGGCGCCCGGCAAGCCGATCGAGGGGGGCGTGCCGTGCGCGACCTACATTGGCGAGAATGGCGCGGGCCATTACGTGAAGATGGTCCACAACGGCATTGAGTACGGCGATATGCAGATGATCTGCGAGGCCTACGCCGTGATGCAGGGCCTGCTGGGGCTGAAGGCCCCGGAGATGGGTGCAATCTTCGCCGAGTGGAACCGCGGGATGCTCGGCAGCTTCCTGATCGAGATCACGGCGGACATCCTGCAGCAGAAGGATCCCGTGACCCGGAAGCCGATCGTGGACGTGATCCTCGACACGGCGGGCCAGAAGGGTACGGGCAAGTGGACGTCGGTGAACGCGCTCGATATGGGCGTGCCGGCGCCGACCATTGCGGAGTCCGTGTTCGCGCGCTGCCTGAGCGCGATCAAGGAGGAGCGCGTGGCGGCGGCGAAGGTGCTCAAGGGTCCGTCCCGCAAGTACAAGGGTTCGCGCAAGGCGCTGGTGGCGGCGATCCACGACGCGCTGTACTGCTCGAAGATCTGTTCGTACGCGCAGGGTTTCCAGCTGATGCGGGAGGCGCAGAAGGAGTACAAATGGCAGCTCAACTTCGGCGAAATCGCGCAGATCTGGCGGGGTGGCTGCATCATCCGCGCCGTGTTCCTGCAGAAGATCACCGAGGCCTACGCGCGGAAGCCGGACCTGGCGAACCTGCTGCTCGACCCGTATTTCAACAAGACCGTGCGCCAAGCGCAGGAGAACTGGCGCAAGGTCGTGGCCCTCGCGGTGGAGTGTGGCGTGCCGGTGCCGACCTTCAGCTCGGCACTGTCGTACTACGACGGCTACCGCTCGGCGCGCCTGCCGGCGAACCTGCTCCAGGCGCAGCGCGACTACTTCGGGGCCCACACCTACGAGCGGACGGACCGCCCCCGCGGCGAGTTCTTCCACATCGACTGGCCGGAGGCCGGCCGGCCCCAGCTGGCGATCAAGTAATTAGTCGGCAGACCTGAACGGGGTCAGCCGAAGGCGGACCCCGTTCCAATTGGCGCGCAAGGGACGCGCAAGGGACGCGCGGGCCTCGGCAAGGGGTGCCGCGCGAACGGGGCGGAACGTGCGATCTTGGCGGTTCCTTCCGCTATGAAAACCGCTTTCGTCCCGCTCCTCGGCCTCGCCGGCATCTTCCTGCTGGCCGTCGCCTGCTCTTCGCCCGCCTCCCGCATCGAGGCTAATCCCGAGGCCTTCGCCCGGCTCAGCCCGGAACAACAGACCCTCGTCCGCGCCGGCCAGATCGGCCTCGGCTTCCCCAGCGAGGCCGTTCGCCTCGCCCTCGGTGACCCCGACCGCACCACCGTCCGCACCGACGCCCGCGGGGAAACCGTGATCTGGCACTTCCTCACCTACGAGGCCAGCGGCCAAATCCTCTTCACCGGGCACTTCCACCGGGGCTACCGCGGGGGGACCTGGGGCTGGGGTTGGGGCGGCGCCTACCCGTACTACCTCGATTACCCCGCCCGCACCGTCCGCGACCGCTTCCGCGTCGAATTCCACGACCGAAAGGTAACCGCCATCACCAGAGAGGACAGCCGATGAACCAAAACCTAAAGTTCCGCCAAGCCCAGTTCCATTGGGGCAAAGCCCATCTTGACAGACTTTACTCCAGCCGGCACCCCGAACCCATGAAGTATCTTCCGCACCCGTTCACGGAACGGCCCCAACACCCACGGGGGGTGTCGCGGGGAGGGAACCCGGCGCGGGCGCGATGATTCCCCCAGATCCGGGGGCAGCGCTGGAGGAACAGATCGCGCACTGGCGCAGCTACCGGCGCCGCCGGCAGGCGCCGCCACCGGACGAGGGGGAGAAGGTGGAGGATCAGCTGCGCCAGTCGATCGAAGGGCTGCGTGCCGGGGGTCTTTCGACGGAGGAGGCCTTCCTCGTGGCAGTGCGGCGGCTGGGCGGCAGGGATGCGCTGTCGCGGGAGTTCGCGCGCGAACACTCGGAGCGCCTCTGGAAACAGCTGCTCCTGACCGACGCGGAGGCGGCCGGCGGGGACCAGGCGAGCGGGCGAAGGGAGGCGGCCGTGGCGCTGGGGCTGGCGGTGGCCGCCGGCGTGGCCGTGAAGGTGCCGGCGTTCTGCGGCATTCCCCTGGAGGGCGATGCCGTGTTTTACGCGCGGAATGCGGCCCTTTTCGTCCTGCCATTTCTGGCGCTGTTCTTTGCGTGGAAGCGGCGGCTGACTCCGTCCGCCCTGGCGCTCCCAGCGGCGGGAGCGATCGTCGCGGCCCTGCTGGCGAACCTCTATCCGTTGCGGGCGGCGGGCGACACCTTGGGGCTGTTCGCGCTGCATCTGCCCATCGCCCTGTGGCTCGGCGTGGGGGTGGTCTATGCGGGTGGTCGTTGGGCGCAGGGCAAGGCGCGGATGGACTTCATCCGGTTCTCCGGGGAGCTGTTCATCTATTATGTCCTGATCGCGCTGGGGGGGGCCGTGCTGATCGGGAGCACGGCCATGACCTTCAAGGCGATCGGGGTGGATCCGGGGCACTTCATCGGGAACTGGCTGGTGCCGTGCGGGGCGGTCGGGGCAGTCTTGGTGGCCTCGTGGCTGGTGGAGGCCAAGCAGAGCGTGGTCGAGAATATGGCGCCCGTGCTGACGCGGATCTTCACCCCGCTGTTCGCGGCCGTGCTGCTCTCGTTCCTAGTGACCTTGGTGGCGACCGGCCGCGGGGTGGACCAGGCGCGCGAGGTGCTGATCGGGTTCGATGCGCTGCTGATTATTGTGCTGGGACTGTTGCTCTATGCGGTTTCGGCGCGGGACCCGCAGGCGCCGCCGGGAGCCTTCGATGTCCTGCAACTGGTGCTGGTGGCCGGGGCATTGGCGGCGGACGGCGTGGCGCTCTGGGCGATCGCGGCGCGGATCCAAGAGTTTGGCTTCACGCCCAACCGGCTGGCGGGCCTCGGCCTGAACGGGGTCCTGCTGGTAAACTTGGCGTGGTCGGCGGTGCTGTACGCGCGGTTCCTGCGGGGCCGGGGGCCGTTCGCGGCGCTGGAGCGTTGGCAGACCGCCTACCTGCCCGTTTACGCGGTTTGGGCGGGGCTGGTGGCGGTGGTGTTCCCCCCGCTGTTCGGCTTCCGCTGAGGCCCGCGGGGGGCCAACCTTGCCGCGATGACCCCTTTGTTCCTGCTCGTAGGCTGCGCGGGCTGCGTCGCGCTGGAAATCTGGCAGCTGGTGCAGGCCGAGAGGCTACTCGGCCGGCGGGCGCCCTCCGCGGCAGCGGCAACGGCGTCCGGACCCGATGAGCGCCAAGCCCGCCGTTGGAGCCTGGCGTTGCTGGCTTACTGGCTGGGAATGGTGGGGCTACTGTTCCTCCCCGTGGCGCGGCTGCACGCCCTCGGACTGCTGCTAGCGACAATGATCGGGTTCTCCCTGCGGCGCGGAGCGGAACGGCTCTGGACCCTGCGCCTCCTCACCTTCGAGGGGGCAATTCGCGTGGGGCTGTTACTCTCCCTCGGGGCGCTGGCCTGGCGACGCCTTTAAGCAAAAGCGATTCAGCGGACCCAGCGGCGCGACTCAGCCTTGGGGGCGGGCTCCTCCAGCGACTGGGCGAAGAACTCCTGCGCGGCCGAAACCAGCCGCGCGTAGCGGGTGTAGTCGCCCGCCCAGGAATTCGGGACCGACAGCCGCCGCAGCACCCCGCGCCCCCGCCGGTCGGGAGCCGCATCGTCCGGGCTCAGCTCGAGGCTAAACTGCGGATCGTGGGCGTGGACGACGTAATGGCGGACCCCGCCGGGGGCTTCCCGCTCGATCCGGACAAAGGCCGAGGAGTCCATCGCGTCACCGTGCGGGGGGCCGGCGCGGAGGCAAACGCCGTTTTGCCCTTGAGCCGGGAGAAACGCGGGCGCAAACCCTCCCCACCCGCCGGCGCGGCGCCCCCGATTCCACCGCGGGCGAACCGGATGACGCCGTCCCGGGCTCTCCCATGAAGTCTTCCCCGCCCCCCGGCCTGCCCTCCTGGCTCTTCATCCTCACCGATCTGGCGCTGCTCGGCGCCGCGGCGATCGTGGCCTGGGCCAGCCCCGCGCCGCTGTCGACCGGCGCGCTGGTGGCCATCGTGGGCAGCGTCCTCCTCGGCGTCCTGGTGGGGCTGGTCCCCTTGGTGCTGCGGATGGAGCGGGCGAAGAACGCGGCGCTCGACGAGCGGCAACGGGCCCTCGAGGCGCTGGCCGAGACGGTCCGGGAATCCGCGCAACAGGTCAGCATCGCGACTGGAAGCCTGCACGGGATCGCCGAGCTGGCGCGGCGCACGCTGCGCGAGGCGGAACAGTTGCCGGAACGGCTGCAGGAACGGGTGTCGGCCCTCCAAGGGCAGCTGGCGGAGGCGGACGATAGCGCCCGGACGGGATTGGAGGAGGAACTGGCCACCCTGCGCGGCAGCGAGCTGGGACGGATCGAGGCGGCCGTGGCCCAGATCGCTCGGACCGCCACCGAACTTACCCGAATGGAGGCCGCGGCCGCCAAACAGGTAGCGACCCTGCAACGCGAGGCCGCCGACAGCGCCGCCCGCCTGCAGCAGGCGCTCACCGCCGCCCGCGAGGAGAACGCGGCTGCGATCGAAGCCCGGCTCCGCGAGGCCCGCGCCAGCCTTGCCGCCGCCGTGGAGGAGGCGACCGCGGCGGGGCGCGCGGCGACCCAGGCGCAGTGGGCGGCCCTCGATGAACGGATCGCACGCCTCGCGTCCACGCCGCGCCCCGAGGTGTCCGCCCCGGCCGAACCACCCCCGGCCGAACGGCTCCCGCTAGAGATCACCCCCGGCGAAGCCCCGCTCCCCTCCCCTCGCAAACCCCGCCGCCCGCGCCGCGAGGAGGCCCCCGCGCCCGCCCCGGCGGAGGCCGCACCTCCCCCCTCGGCCGAGGCCGCCGCGACCATAGAGGAGCCGCCCTCCTCCCCTGCCCCCGCCGAAGCTACGGAAGCCATCGCTGCCCCAGTCGCCGCCGAGCCCGCCCCAGCCTCCCTAGAGCCGCTCCCGACGCCCCCGGCCACAGCGGCGGAGCCTGACCCCCTACCGCCCGCCCCGGAGCCGGTGGCGATCCCGGAACGGCCCCCGCAGCCCGTAGCCACCGAGGCTGCCGTGGAGCCCCCGCCGACCGATCCCTTGCCCGAACCGGCCACCCCAGTTCCGGAACCCCCGCCGCCGCTCGCGCCCCGGAAGCGTCCGGTCCGCCGGGTCGAGCCCGAGCCGCAGCCCACGCTGGATTTCGGGTTCGAGGACAGTCCCCCGGCGGCGCCGGGAACGGTCGAACGCACCCTCACCTCGGACGGCGCCACCCGCCTGCTGGTCACGGCCTATATCGGGATCGGCAACCGGCTGTTCATCCGGGGCGACGGCCCGGGCCTGAGTTGGGAGCGCGGCGTGCCGCTGCAGTTCATCTCGATCGGCAAATGGCGCTGGGAAACCGGCGAGGCCAGCGGGCCCATCCGCTTCCGCATCTACAAAAACGACGAGCTCGAATGTTCCGCCTTGGGCGAACAGGTGCTCGATCCGGGCTACCTGCAGGAAGTCACCGCCTCGTTCTAAGCGGGCCCTTGCCGCTCCGGCGGGCTCAATAATGGGGCGGGCGCTCGTCCGCAGGCTCCGGGGCAGCGCCCGCGTCCGCCCTAGCCTCGCGGACCCGCCTCAGCTCGCGACGCAGGGCGTCCAGTTCCTCGGTCAGCTCCAGCATCGCGCGATCCTGGGCGGTGACGTGCCGCTCCAGGTACGCGATCTTCTCCTCCAGCCGGAGCAGGCGCTCCTCGCTCACGACGCACCTCCCGGGTCCGCGGGCGAGGCCAGCAGCGCGCGGAGGGCGGCCGGGGACTCCACCGGCGGCAGGCAGGACTGTTCGTCGCACCCAAAGGCCGCGGCGCGGCCGCCCGGGGGCCGCAGATCGGCCAGCCAAGGGGAACGCTGCGCGAGCCAGCGCTGGCCTTCGGCGCCGTCGGCGGCAAGGACGATCCGACGGGGGCCGAAGCTGGCGGACACCTCAGCCGCGAGCGCCTTGAGTTCAGGGGAAGCCGGATCGCCGGCCAGCACCACGTGGCGCGGAGCCTCGAGGCCCAGCTCGAACGCGCACAAGAGCTGCGGGACGGCGTGCGGAGCCCGTTCCCAGCGGCCGCGGAACGCCTCGATCGTGCGGACGCCGCGCTCCCGGTACCCGGCGTCCTTGCCCAGCAAGGCGCCGAGCCGGAGCAAATTGAGCGCGGCAATACTGCTCGGGGCCGGTTCCGCCCCATCGTAGTCCTCCTTCAGACGCAGAACCAGCGAGGGATCGTCGGCGGACGAGTTGAAGTAGCCCCCGGCGGCCTCGTCCCAGAAGAGGGCGTCCATCCGCGCCTGCAGGCGTTCGGCCCACTGGAGCCAGCGGATCTCGAAGCCCGCCTCGTACAGGTCGAGCAGACCTTGGATGACCGCCGCGTAGTCCTCGGCGAAGGCAGGGGTGCTCCCGCGGCCGCCACACGGGTCGGCGAGAGCGGGCGCGCGCCAGACCCGGTAGAGCGTGGCGGTGGCCTCGTCGTGCATTTCCCGTTGGAGGAAATCGGCGATGCGCCCGGCGGCCGCGAGGTAACGGCCCCCGTCGTCCAAGGTGCGGTGGGCCAAGGCAAGGGCGGATAGCATCAGGCCGTTGGGCCCGGCGAGGATCTTGTCGTCCAGGTGCGGCCGGGGCCGGGCGCGCCGGCCCTCCCGCAGGCGCTCCAGCAGCAGGACCAGCCGGTCGTTGGCGGCGCCGGGATCCAGCTGGAGCTGGGCGGCGGTCGCGGCGAGAGGCTGGACCTGCGCGAGAATGTTGCCGCCCTTGAATTCCCCCTGTGGGTCGAGCTCGGTGGGGACGTTGCCCTCATCCTGCACGCCGAAATGCGCCGCGAGCAGCGGGAAATCCTCCCCAAGGAGCCGGCGGAGCTGCGCGGCGCTCCACAGGTAGAACGCGCCTTCGGTGAGGTGGCCCTCGGCATCGGCGGAATCGGCGTCCTCGGCGGTGAAGCAAGCTCCGCCCGGGCTGGTGAGGTCGCGTTCGACGTACCCGAGGATATCGCGGGCCATCCAGCCGTAGCGCTCGTCCCCGGTCGCGCGGCGGGCCTCCAGGCAGATCACGGCGATCTGGGCCTGGTCATAGAGCATCTTCTCAAAATGGGGCACGAACCAGCCGCCATCGACCGCGTAGCGGTGGTAACCGCCCCCAACGTGGTCGTGGATCCCGCCGCGGGCCATCGCCTGCAGGGTAGCAGTCACGAGACGGAGCGCCTCGGTGCCGGCCTCGCTGGCGGGGCCCTGCAGGGCGGCCGCGCGGAGCAGGAACGCGAGTTGCGCGGGGCGCGGGAACTTGGGGGCGCCCCCGAAGCCGCCGTGCTCGGGATCGAAGGTCTCGACCGCGTGGCGGAAGGCCGCGTCGAAGGCCGTGCCGGCCCGTTCGAACAGGGGCTTGTCCTCCCCGTCCGCCGGAGCCGCCTCCGCGGCAATATGGCTGCGGATCGCCTCCAGCGCCCGGTCCCCCTCGGCGAGCAGCTTGGCGCGGTCCTCCCGCCACCCTTTGCTCAGCGCCGCGAGCACGCGCGGGAAACCGGGGCGCGCCGGCAGGTCCTTGGGCGGGAAATAGGTGCCGCCGTAGAACGGCTTCAGGTCCGGCGTGAGCCACACGCTCAACGGCCAGCCTCCGCGGCCCGTCACCGCCTGCACGTAGGTCATATAGACCTTGTCCACATCCGGGCGCTCCTCGCGGTCCACCTTCACCGGGATGAAGCCCGCATTGAGGGCGGCGGCGATCTCCGGGTCATCGAACGACTCGTGCGCCATCACGTGGCACCAGTGGCAGGTGGAGTAGCCGATGCTGAGGAAGATCGGGCGGTCCTCGGCACGCGCGCGGGCGAAAGCGGCCTCGCCCCACGGCAGCCAGTCGACCGGCTGGTCGGCGTGCTGGAGGAGGTAGGGGGACTTTTCGGCGGCGAGGGCGTTGGACATCGGGGCCGCACGGAGTCACAGGCGGTGCGGGACCGCAAAGGCAAACCGCCGCGCACGCCGCGGTTTGACCCCGGGCCACGGAGCCCGCACGGTCGCCCTATGCCCCCCGCCCTGCGCGTCCCCTCCGCGGTCGCGCTTCTGTTCGCCCTCGCCCCCAGCCTGCCCGCCCAAGTGGACCGCATCACCGGACGCCCCTTCGCCACCCGTTCCGAGGTCATCGCCCGGAACGGAATGGTCTGCACCAGCCAGCCGCTGGCGACCCAGATCGGCCTCGACGTGCTCCGCCGCGGCGGGTCCGCGGTGGATGCCGCGATCGCCGCCAACGCCGCGCTCGGGCTGATGGAACCCACCGGGTGCGGCATCGGCGGGGATCTGTTCGCGATTGTCTACGAGGCGAAGACCGGGCGGCTCCACGGTCTAAACGCCTCCGGCCGCTCGCCCCGCGGGCTCAGCCGGGAGCAATTGATGGCCGAACTGCAGCGCCTGCAGCGGACCACCATTCCGCCGCGCGGCCTCCTGCCCGTATCCGTCCCGGGCTGCGTCGATGGCTGGGCGGTCCTGCACGGGCGCTTCGGCCGCCTGCCGTGGGCAGAGGTGCTCGCGCCGACCATCCGCTACGCGCGCGAGGGCTTTCCCGTGACCGAGGTGATCGCCGACGGCTGGGCGCGGAGCGTGCCGCTGCTGTCACCCGAGCCCGGCGCCTTCGCGGCCACCTTCGCCCCTGGGGGCCGCGCGCCGGCCAAGGGCGAAGTCTTCCGCAATCCGGACCTCGCAGATACCCTCGCGGCGATCGCCGCGGGCGGCCGCGATGCGTTCTACCAGGGGACGATTGCGGAGCGCATCGACGCCTTCTTCCGGGCGCAGGGCGGCTGGCTGCGGCGGGAGGACCTGGCCGCGCACACCTCCGACTGGATCGATCCCGTCTCGGTCAATTACCGGGGCTACGACGTCTACGAGCTGCCACCGAACGGCCAAGGGATCGCGGCGCTGCAGATGCTGAACATTCTGGAGGGCTACGACCTGAAGGGGATGGGCTTCAATTCGGCGGAGGCCCTGCACGTGATGATCGAGGCCAAGAAGCTGGCCTTCGAGGACCGGGCTAAGTTCTACGCGGACCCGGCCTTCTCCCGCATCCCGCTGCGCGGCCTCCTCTCGAAGGAGTACGCGGCCCAGCGGCGCGCGCTGATCCGCCCGGACAAGGCAGCGCGGACTTACGACGCAGGCAACCCGGCGCTGCAGGACGGGGATACCATTTACCTCACCACCGCGGACGCCGAGGGCAATATGGTGTCCCTCATCCAGAGCAACTACCGGGGGATGGGCGCGGGCGTGGTCGTACCAGGTTTGGGCTTCGGGTTCCAGAATCGCGGGGAAATGTTCACCCTGCAGGAGGGCCACGCCAACGACTACGCTCCCGGCAAGCGGCCGTTCCACACCATTATCCCCGCGATGGTGACCAAGGAGGGCCAGCCGTGGCTCAGCTTCGGCTTGATGGGCGGCGCGATGCAGCCGCAGGGGCACGTCCAGATTTTGGTCAACTTGATCGATTACGGGATGAACCTGCAGGAGGCGGGCGACGCCGCGCGCTGGCAGCACGAAGGTTCGACCGACTACAATGAACCGCGGATGACCACGGGCGGCCACGTGTTCCTTGAGAGCGGCATCCCGTGGGCGACGCGGGCCGAGCTAAAACGGCGCGGCCACGATGTGCGGACGGACCTCGGTGGCTTCGGTGGCTATCAAGCGATCGGTTGGGACGCCAAGCACCGCGTGTTCCTCGGCGCCAGCGAGAGCCGCAAAGACGGCCAGGCGGCCGGATTCTGAACCTTTACCCCCCTCCCCCAATGTCGACTCCTGCCCGGGCGCTGTCGCGCCTCTGCCTGCTCCTGTGCCCTGCCCTGCTCGCTACGGGCGCCGAAGCTCCGCCCGATGCCGTCTTTGTGGGCGGGAAGGTTCTCGCGGTGGACGCCGGCTTCGCGATCCACGAGGCGCTCGCGATTCGCGGGGGCCGGGTCGTGGCCACTGGCTCCACGGCTCAAATCCGGGCCTTGGCGGCGCCGGGGCGCACGACCGTGCACGAGCTGGGGGGGCGGATGTTGTTGCCGGGGCTGATTGATTCGCACGTCCACGCGCCGGCGGCGGCCGTGTTCGAGGCTGACCACGAGGTGCCGGATATGGAGACCATCGCGGACGTCCTCGCCTACATCCGGGCGCGGGCGCAGGTGGTGCCGGCGGGCGAGTGGATCCAGACTTCGCAGGTGTTCATCACCCGCCTGCGGGAGTCGCGTTACCCCACGCGGGCGGAGCTGGACGCGGCGGCGCCGCGGCATCCGGTGAACTTCCGGACCGGCCCGGACAATATGCTGAACTCCCTCGCGCTGGCGCGGTGCGGGTTCACGCGGGAGTTCAAGGTGACCGATGGCGGGCCGGGGCATCTGGAGCTGGATGCAGCGGGTGAGCCCAATGGCCTGACGCGGGGCCTCGGCCGCTACATCAAGACCCCCTCGGCCCGGGCGATCCCGCGCGAGGAGCAACAGTCCCGCCTGCAGGCGCTGTTCCGCGATTATAACCGGATCGGCTTCACCACCGTGGCGGACCGGGGAGCGTCGCCCTCCTCCATCCGCGACTATGAGGCCCTGCGGGACCGGAACGGCCTGACCGTGCGCGTGGCGTTGTCGCAGACCTTCCCGACTGTCGGCCCGATGGCGTCCATCCTGACGGCGATCGACCAGATCGCGGAGAGCCCCTTGCGCGGGGAGCATCCGTGGCTGCGGTTGCTCGGGACCAAAATCTGGCTCGATGGCGGGATGCTGACCGGCAGCGCCTATATGCTGCAGCCGTGGGGCCGCAACGAGGCCTACGGGATCCGGGACGACGCCTACCGTGGGGTGCTGAACGTCCCGCCGGACCGCCTGCTCCAGATGGTGCGGCGGGTGGCGGGGCACGGGATGCAGTTCACGGCGCACGCGGTGGGGGATGCGGCGGGGACCACCCTGCTGGAGGCCTATGCGGCGGTGGACCGTGAGGTCCCGCTCAAGCCGCTGCGGATGGGCATCACCCATTCGAACTTTATGACGCGCGAGGGCGTGCTGGAAGCGGCGCGTTTGGGCGTGGTCCTCGATATCCAGCCCATCTGGTTGTACCTCGATACGCGGACCTTGGTGGGCCAGTTCGGCTACGATCGGCTGCGGTACTTCCAGCCGTTGAGCTCGATCTTTGCGGCGGGCGGCGTGGCCGGGGGTGGTTCGGACCACATGCTCAAGATCGGCGACCTGCGGGCGATCAACCCTTACAATCCCTTCCTCGCAATGTGGACGACCGTGACGCGGCGCGCCCGCTGGCACGAGGGCCAGCTGCACCCGGAGGAGGCCCTGTCGCGGCGGCAGGCAATCGAGTTCTATACCCGGAACAATGCCTACCTCCTGCGCTGGGAGGCCGAGATCGGCTCGCTGGAGCCGGGCAAGCGGGCGGACTTCATCATTGTGGACCGCGACCTGCTGCAATGCCCGGACGATGACTTGCGCGCGACGCGGGTGCTGGAGACCTGGGTGGACGGACGCCGAGTGCACGGACCCGCTGGCGGCTAAGGCGCTTCGGCCTTCCGGCCAGGGGTCAGGTAACATCATCCCGTCGGTTGCCCGGCGGCTTGGTGTGGCTGGGGCGCGTCGCCCCGGTCATCGCCGGCGGAAGCCAATCCCGCTTCGGCGAGGATCGCTCCGCGGTATTGGGCGCAGCCTTCAATCCCCGGGGCGGACGGGGTCAGCCTGCTGCATGTTGCCCAGGCGGGTTTCACACCCGAGCCAACCAGCGAACGCGAGGACGAGCGCAACACGCAACAGGCTGACCCCGTCGCCTTACGGCTCAGGCGGCCAAGGCCACCGGGCGGTTGGCGGGTCGCCAGCCCGAGGCATCGGGCGCCCGGGTGCCGGTGAGGCCCCCGACCGTGGTGCGCAGGAAGGGACGCACGCGGTGGAGGCGGACCTTGACGGAGCCGATCGTCAGCCCGAAGCGGCGGGCAGCGTCCGCGTAGCTTTCGCCGGCCACGATCATCCGGACCAGTTGGCGGTCGATCGGCTTCAATTGGTCGAGGGCCGTCTCTAGGGCGCCGAGGATTTCGCGCGTGGCGAGTTCGTG
>Ga0315899_10004520_pt1 | contig 15029 bp, 18 predicted proteins | sample LakEriMetagenome_2_FD_203518 | JGI IMG/M metagenome (GOLD analysis project Ga0315899, IMG submission 203518) | Freshwater fungal communities from buoy surface, Lake Erie, Ohio, United States - Buoy 4 MA112 | ecosystem: Environmental > Aquatic > Freshwater > Lake | place: USA: Lake Erie, Ohio... | reverse complement strand
CGCCTCCTCGGCATAGGGATCATTGCTGCTGATCACCACCAAACCTGGAACGGCAAAGCGGGCACGGGCCGGCGGAGCAAAGTCGGCAAGTTCGGGTGGCGTGTCCGCCCGGCTGGGATCGGGAGGTGCCACGAGCATGGCGCCGGCAATCGATGGTGGCATGGGCTGGGCCATCAGGTTGGCTGCGGCCAGGCAGCCAAGGCTGTGGGCGATCAACAGGGGGGGCTGCGGGCAGGCCTGCACGGCTTGACGCAGAGCAGCCGTCCAAAGCTGCACTTTGGGATGGAGCCACTCGCCAAAGTCAACTCGGCCAAGCTCGGGCCGCAGGAGTTGCCAGCGGCTCTGCCAGTGGGCCGGACCGGAATTGAGCCAGCCCGGCACCAGCAACGCAGGCAAGGATCGATCCAGGGGGCTCAGCTCCACAGGCCCAATACCTTTTGTAGCTGATGAATCAAATCAACCATAGGGTGCCTCGCGCCCATCTAAATCGCCCACGGTTTGGCGATCAAGGCAGCCAAAGATCGCTTCCTGGTTGGCGTAGTGCTTGAACTCCAACCAATGGTGATCAGGATCAATCAAAAAAAAGGTGTGATGCTCAAGCACATCACCGCCATAGCGGAGTTTGGGCTCCACTCCAAAACGCAACCCCGCCCGCACGGCGCGCCCCCGCCAGGCGTCCCAGTCCGAAAGGGTGTCGAACACCAGGCCGAAATGGCGTGGATAGATGCCACGTTGGGGCAAGTCCTGCCCCAACGTGGTGTGCTGAGCCACCAATTGGTGTTCGCCCAGGTTGAGAATCAATGCCTGAGCGCTGCGTCGTCCCACCCCGCAACCCAGCCCATCCGCATACCACCGCTCGGTGGCCGCCAGATCCGAAGAGGGAATCGAGAGATGGAAACGGAGGAGAGCCATGGCACCGGTACGAGCGGGGCAGAACTCAAACTATGGCGACAGCAAAGAAAGGCAGCAGTGGTAGAGCCCACAGTGGTGTAGTTGAGAGCACCAACTTGACCCCACGCGGCAGGGCACAGCTGGCTGGCACGGCAGGAAATTGTTTCCCAGCGATCCCCTCTGCTCAAGGAGCGTTCGCTTCCATGGTCTGCAAAGCTTGGCTGCATTGGGCCTTCGATGCATAGATGAGGTACTCCCGGCCGCCTGAGGCCTGACAGCGGTGCATCGGGTAGCGAAGACCAAAAGCATTGGCTTGCGCATCAAAGATGCAGCGCTGGAAGCCAGCCGCATCAGCCTGTGTGATCGTTTGGCAGGCCGCCCTGCCAGGGTGCAGCCAATCAAAGCCCACACCACCAACCACCTGAAAGCCATCGGCAAGGGCAGGCTTCGTCAACAAGGCCAAGGCTCCCACCAGCAAACCCAGAGAGGGGAGAAGCGGGTGCACGCACGGGGACGGGTCCATGGGAAGCTGTTGGCACGAACCATCACCCTAAAAAACGCGTCTGAGTGTGTCCACACACTGGCCAAAGATATTCATGCAGCCGCTGCGGGGCAGGTGTTGGCTTCACTCAACCGAGAGGCCACTACCTTCAAGTAGGCGTGCGATTAGAAGAGCGACGCGCCTCTCGACGACAGCGCTCTGAGCAGTAGCGCACCTCCTGCCAAACGCTCTTCCATTTCTTGCGCCACTGGAAGGGACGTCCGCAACAGGCACAGATTTTGGTGGGGCGATCAGCGTGGTGTGCCATGGCGAATCATTGTGACGGCAGATGCGATTGCTGGGGTGCAACAGTCCTCTCAGGATTGCGCATCTGCGATCGCAGGCGGTTCTAAGGCACAAATGGCTCACCCTTACTGGTGGAGGCTCAAAACCTCAACCCGCCCCGCAACCCCACATGGGTGCGGAGGCCCGCAACGAGACGTTCCAGCCGGCCTTTCACTTGCTCTCGATTGAGTTGGGCCTGGAGGCGCTGGCCATCATCCAGCTCCAATTCCACCTGATAGTCACGGCCAAAAGTGGTGAGCCGACGCACGGTGGCTGGCAAGGTGTGATCGGCTGGGCGATCAAGCAACTCCAGATCGTGGGGGCGCACAAACAGGGGCGCCTCCTCGCCCAGCACATTCACCTCGCCGACAAACTGCATCACAAAAGGACTGGCCGGCCGGTCGTAGATCTCTTCGGCAGTGCCCACCTGCTCGATTCGACCTTCGTTGATCACCACGATCTGGTCGGCCACCTCCATGGCCTCTTCCTGATCGTGGGTGACGATCACGGTGGTGACATTGGTTTGCTCGTGCAAGTTGCGCAACCAGGCCCGCAGCTCCTTGCGCACCTTGGCATCGAGAGCGCTGAAGGGTTCATCGAGCAGCAGCACATCCGGTTTCACCGCCAGGGCTCGGGCCAACGAGACCCGTTGGCGCTGGCCGCCGGAGAGCTGGGAGGGGTAACGATCGCCGTAATCCCGCATTTGCACCAAGGAGAGCAACTCCTCGACGCGCTCCTTGATGCGCAGCGGGTGGAGGCGGCGCAACTCCAACCCGAAGCTGATGTTCTCACGCACGGTGCGGTGCTTGAAGAGGGCAAAGTGCTGAAACACAAAGCCCACGTTGCGGCGCTGCACCGGCAGGCCGGTGGCGTCGCTGCCATTGATGTAGATCCTGCCTTCATCAAGGCTTTCCAGCCCGGCGATCATGCGCAACAGGGTGCTTTTGCCGCAACCGGAGGGCCCAAGCAGGGCCACCAACGACCCCGTGCCCACATCGAGGCTGAGTTGGTCGATGGCTTTGAGGGAGCCAAACGTCTTGCTGACGTTGCTGACGCGGATGCCCATGGCGGAGGAATAAAGGGATTGGGCCCAAGGGGCGGTGCGGCGGCACACCAAGGACGATGCCGCCGCTGTGAGCCTCAGCGGCTCTTGGCGAAGATCTGGTCCCAGATGCCGCCCTTGCCGAAGAATTTCTGATCCACGCTGCCCCAGCCACCGAAGTCACCCACCTTGAAGAAGCTGACGCTGGGAAATTTGCCCTGGGCATAGACCTTGCCTGCGGGGGTCACCGGGCGGAAGCCGTTGTCGACAAAGATCTTCTGGGCCGTTGGGGTGTAGAGGAAGCGCACGAAGGCTTCCGCCACCTTGCGGGTGCCACGCCGATCCACCACCTTGTCCACCACCGTCACGGGCTGCTCGGTGAGCACGTTGGGGGAGAACACCTTCACGGGGCCTGTCCATTCGCCTTTTTTCTTAGCGAGGATCGCTTCGGTTTCCCAATTGAGCAGCACATCCCCCTGGTTGCGCTTCACAAAAGTATCGGTGGCCTCGCGGGCATCTTTGGGCAACACCTCGGCGTTCTTGTAGACACCGGTGATGAAGCTCTTGGCCTGGGCTTCGTTACCGCCCGTGCGGGTGATGGCCCCCCAGAGGGCCAGGAAGTTCCAGCGGGCGCCGCCGGAGGTTTTGGGATTGGCGGTCACCACGTCAACATTTTTGTTGTCGAGATCTTTCCAGCCATTGATCTTCTTGGGATTGCCAGGGCGAATGAAGATGGCCACGGTGGAGTTCACCGGCGTGGAGTTGTTGGGCGCCTCGTTCTGCCAGCCAGGCTTGATCAAACCGGCTTTCTCGATCTTGGCGATGTCGGCGCCCATGGCCAGGCTCACCACATCAGCTTCCAGGCCATCGATCACCGCACGGGTTTGGGAGCCTGAACCGCCATAGCTGCCCTTGAAGGTGACGGTTTGCCCCGTTTTCTTCTTCCAGTCGGCGGCGAAAAGCTTGGTGATCTGGTCGTAGGCACTCTTGGTCACCGCGTAGGAGACCAGGGTGAGGGTTTGGGGCTTGGCGGGCTGCTGGGCCTGCGCCAGCGGCAGAGCCAAAGAAGCAGCCGCCACCAGGGCCAAAGGAGAAGCCACAGCCACCAGCGAGATGCGCCGAGGCGTGAGGGGGGCAACTGGAGGAAGGGGTTTCACGGTTTGCCGGTAGGGAACACAAAAAAACTACAGAGCGCAGGGCGCCAGCCTTGTGCCCGGAGATACAGGGTTGTGCAGTTCCCGATCGATAAACCGTTTTATGTTCTGCTTCTGCTGGAACAACGAGGCGGCCTGCCGTCACGCCATCCCGGAGCGCTACCTCGAACAAATGCTCACCAGCCTGCGCAAGGGAGGTTTTTTGAAAAGTCTGCGGGGACCACGGGGCGGCTTTCAGCTGCGCCTCCCCCCGGAGGAGATCCGGATCAGCGCCGTGGTGGCGTGTCTGGAGGGCGATCGCCGCTCGGAACAGGAGCCCGAGCGCGACACCCCGGAATTCCGAGCCGTGGCCGCCCTGGATCTGAGGGCCGACGAGGCCAGGGCCGCCGTACTGGCCCAGCTCACCCTGGTGGATCTACTGCGGGAGCGGGATGCGCTGCGACAGTCCCAGCCCATGTTCTTCATCTGATGCGATCCAGCCCCCTGGTGCCCAGGAATACCACTAAGCCAATCGGGAATATGCAATAGTTTGTCCATCTTCCTCTCCGAGCCCCATGGCCCGTCTGTTCCCCACCTGTTGTCGCCGAATGTCACGCCTCTCCCTCCATTCGCCTCCGCCAGTCCTCTCGCTCCTTTCTCCATGACAGCCAGCCTTCAAAAGCGCCCGTTGCGACTCACCCTTCACCCCAACGATGTGTTGCCCGAAGCCATGAGCTGGCGGGTGGTGGAGGGGTATGTGCGCTCCCTCACCTGGGATTGGGAAGGAGAGTCGATCACCCTTGGCCTGTGGGGCCCGGGCGATGTGATCAGCAGCGAAGATCCGCCCCTCTCCCCTCTGGAGCTGCATTGCCTCACCACGGTGGTGGTGGATCATCTCGAGCCCTCCGCCGTGGAGCGCGAGCAACATCTGCGCCGAGAGCGACAAATGCTTGCCGAGTTGGCCGTGATCCAGCGCATTCGCTCGGCTGACGCCCGTTTGCTCAAGCTTCTGCTGTGGATCGGCGGCTCCTTCGGCCAGGTGAACAGGCATGGCTGCCGGCTCTCCCTGAGCGAACTCAATCTCACCCACCGGGGCTTGGCCGATCTCTGCGGGCTCACCCGGGTGACGGTGACCAAAATCCTCAGCCGCTTCCGCGCCGATGGACAGCTCCTGGCCATCGGCGAAGACGACCTGTTGATTCCTCCCCTGCCATGAGCCAGCCCCTTGCCCCCTGGAGCCTGCACTGGAGCAGCAATGGTGAGCTCAGCCCCTTGGATCGGCAGGACCTTTTTCTCTGTCTGCACCTCCCCGGGATCAGCCCCTTTCACCAGGGGCTGGGATGCACCGGGGAAGGAGTTCCAGGCGAGCTCCGCAAGGCCACCGATGATTTGCCGTTTCCCTACCGCTAAACCGTTCCATCAGCCCTGACCCGGTGATAGCTTCCAATGGCCCCCCACCCTCCGCCATGGCCCTCTCCCGCACGGCCAGTCGCCTGGCCTGGCCTCGCTGGCTGCGGCTGAGTTGGTCGTGGCGGATCACCTGGCTCTATCTGATCCTGGTGTTGTTTCTCCCCCTGGGGGCCATGACCCTCAAGGCCTTCGCGGTGGGGCCGGCGGAGTTCATCCATCTGGCCACCCAACCCGAGGCCCTGGCCGCCTACCGGGTCACGTTCGGCCTTTCCCTGGTGGCGGCTCTGCTCAATGGCGTGTTTGGCGTGGTGATCGCTTGGGCGCTGGTGCGCTGCACGTTTCCCGGCCAGCGGCTGCTGGATTCGTTGATCGATCTGCCCTTTGCCCTGCCCACCGCCGTGGCGGGCCTCGCTCTGGCCGGCCTCTACAGCACCAATGGCTGGCTCGGTGCGCCGCTGCAGGCCATGTTTGGTCTGAAGGTGTCGTTCACCTGGATCGGGGTGGCCATCGCCATGGTGTTCATCTCCCTCCCCTTTGTGGTGCGCAGCGTGGAGCCGGTGCTGCGAGCGCTGGAGCGTGATCAGGAGGAGGCGGCCTGGTGCTTGGGAGCCACTCCCCGCCAAACCCTGCTGCGGGTGGTTCTGCCCCAGCTGATGCCCGCCATTCTCTCGGGTGTCGCCCAGGGCTACAGCCGAGCCGTGGGCGAATACGGCTCAGTGGTGATGATCTCCTCCAACGTGCCCTTCAAAGACCTGATCACCCCCACCTTGATCATCCAAAAGCTGGAGGAATACGACTCTGCTTCCGCCACCGTGATCGGCATGGTGATGCTTGGCTTTTCCCTGGTCAGCTTGCTGGTGATCAATGGCCTCCAGGTGTGGGGTCGCCATTGGGAAGCCAATCCCGCCGTGGCCTCCTAAAGCGAATTCCCTGCCTCCCGCTTGTATGGCTTCCCTTCGACGTCTACGCCTGGCCTTTCCCAAGCCGAGCGCATCGGTTCTCATCCCCCTGATCGCCATCTTGTATGTGACGGTGTTGATTTTGTTGCCTGCGCTGCAAGTGGTGGCAGGGGCCTTCGCCAAGGGATGGCAACCGTTTCTGGAGCACTTCACCTCCCCCGACCTCCTGTCTGCCATCCGCTTAACGCTGCTCATGGCAGCCATCGCCGTGCCTGCGAACACCATCTTCGGTCTGGCGGCCGCCACGGCCATCGCCCGTCGCCAGTTTCCAGGCAAAGCGCTGCTATTGAGCGTGATCGATCTGCCGTTTTCAATCTCGCCAGTGGTGGTGGGATTGATGTTGGTGTTGCTGTACAGCCCCACCAATGGCCTGTTCAAAAATGTCGTGGGAAGCTTGGGCTGGAAGATTATTTTCTCGTGGCCAGGCATGGTGCTGGCCACGATCATTGTCACCTTTCCCTTCATGGCCAGGGAGGTGATTCCCCTGCTGGAAGAAGAGGGATGGGATCAGGAAGAAGCCGCCCGCACGTTGGGAGCCACCAATTGGCAAGTGTTTTGGAAGGTGACCCTGCCTTCGGTGCGCTGGGCCGTGCTCTACGGCCTGGTGCTCACCACCGCCCGAGCCCTTGGAGAATTTGGAGCGGTGGCTGTGGTGAGCGGCAACATCGCTGGCCAAACCCAAACGTTGCCCTTGTTCGTGGAGGACAGCTACAAGCAATACAACACCGAACTTGCCTACGGAGCTGCGTTGGTGCTTGGCGGGGTGGGGTTGGTGTCGTTGCTATTAAAAATGGCTGTGGAGCGATTGGTGGGCGACCTTAGGGAGAACGAACCGATGAACTGAACGGCCAATTCGCCCCACGGCTCTAACTTCCCTGGCTTGGCTCAGGATTGATGCTGGTAAAGAGGTCTCCTTGCAGGGGGTAACCAGGGTGATGAGGGCGGACTGGTTTGGCCCGAGAAACCGGCGAGCTTAATTGTTTTTGTCTCGAGGTTTCAGATGGCGCTCGGGCAGAAACGGGAGAACATGGCTGGGCGAGAGAACCAAACCGCGACCAACCCAGGTCACCAGCTCGAAAAACGACGTAAGGCGAAGAAATGGACATGGCCCCATGGTAGTAGACCTGTACTATAACTGCTGCTCGGGTTTTGTTGCGATTGCCTGAACTGGGTTGGATCCAAACGGTTGAGAGACTGCTTGGGAGTCCTGGAGCCCCGGAAAGAAGCCCCAACCACCCTCTAGATCAAGGGAGGCTCGGTCCGGCCGGGAGTCACCCCCAACTGCTGGCCAATCACCCAGTTCGTCGCTGCCTTCTGGGCATGCCAGGCCTGCAACAGCTGCTTGGCGATCGCCTTGAGATCCTCAGGATCGGCCGTTGCATCGATGGCCCTACTGAAACGCTCGATCTCAAATTGCTGGCCGATCGAGAGTTCCATGGTTAGCGATGCAGAGAGAGAGTCACCCATGGCGTCTTGTCAACGAGCAGTCACATATTTAAACTACCCTGAATTTGCGGGACGCCGGTAGTCACGGCTACGGGACAGGCGCTTGTCAGTGTTTCGGAGTATGAAGCCACGGCGATTGATTAACGTTTCGTATCACTATCATCAGAACTTCTCCAATGGCGGCATGCGACTGACCTGGCCCCAGCACCTGCAGACCGCCCGCACCCTTGAGCTCACGGGGGACAGCCACCGTGGCGAAGCACTGGCCCTGATGGGTGTCGCCCTTCTCCTGGTGGCCCAGGATCTCCTCGAGTTCGAGCTCGACAACCCTGGCAGCGCGAAACAGCTGGACAACGGCACTGGGCTTTGTTAACCCGCCAATGCCGCTACAACCGATCTACCGAATCTGAACGCAACACCACCCAAAGCGCTTAACGGGTGAAGTGGCGTCGCAGTTGCCCCCACCAGTCACCCGGCCCATCTTGAGCGCGGAGCCGCAGGCTCATCATGGAACGGGCCAAGGGCCATCCACCTCTGGCCAAAACGGCTCCCACATGTGAGAGCCCTGCTCCGGCCACCGCCATCCAGGCCAGCAAATGGACGCTGTACACCCCGTGGTTCAGCTCCCCGTCTCGCAACCAGTCTTCCTGCATCAACTTGCCGCTGCCCACGGCCAGGGCAAGAGCCAGCAAGGCGATGGCATTGGCAGGGTGACGCAGGCGCTGACGACCGAGGGTGAGGGCATACCCGGCAAAGATCAGGGCCACCGGCCACAGCACCACCGCCACCGTGCCGTGGATGTCGATCCACTCACCACTGAGGGCGAAAGGCAGCCGCCCCCAGCGCCCATCAAAGCGGCTGTACACCATCAGACCGCTGCACCATGCCCCCAACACCAACAGAGCGGTGGCTCCATGAAGGATCCGCAGCAGGGATGGTTGATAGGGGCGGGGCATGGCCGTGGCCTCAGCGAAGCGCCTGTTGTAGCGCCACCATGCCAAAGGCAAGAAACAGGCCACCACTCAGCCGATAAAGGACTTGTTCGCTCAAGCGGCCGCCGATCCACTTGCCAGCCCCCACCGCCAGTCCGGTCACGAGGGCATGGCCCGCCAGGGTGCCTGCCAACAAGCCTGCAAAGGTGAACGCCGGGGCGGTGGCCAAAAAGATCGTGGTGAATTGCGTGCGATCCCCCAATTCCGCAAGAAACACCAGCACAAAAGCCTCCCAAATCACCGCCCCGACCGTGCGAAGGGAGCCCTGACGCTCGGCCTTGTCGATCGCCTCCGCGGCATCTTTTTCCTCCTCCAGGGCCTGATCGGCAGCCATGCGCTGGGCATCCCAGAGAAGCTTGAGTCCGAAGCCAAGAAACAAGGCCGCCGCCAGCCAGGGCACCACAGACGCAGGGAGTAATTCGCGCAGGCCATAGCCCATACCCAAGGAGAGCAGGGTCACGGCAGCCAGGGCGAAAAAGGCCCCAACAAACACATCGCGTGCCCGGTGACGAGCGGCGAGGATCAGAGCCATGAAAAAGGTCTTGTCCCCCAGCTCAGCCAAGGTGATGGCCGTGAAGCTGGCCCCAAACGCTGTCCAGCCCTGATGGGATAGTCCGGTCATGGCTGGTGCTCCATGGGCGACAAAGACCTCTCCAGCTGGTCGAGTTGCAGGGTAGTTTTGCGGATCCCCATGGCCAGCAGGCGTTCCCTGGCAAGGTTGAGCAATGCCGCTCGATTGCCCCTCTCACCTTGAGGCGGGCTGCTCTCAAAAGACGAATCCACGAGCAGATGGGCCGTGAGAGCGGCTCGGCTTGTGCTCAACCCCCACACATGGAGTTCATCCACAGCGAGCACCCCCGGCAACCCAAGCAGCTCCGCCTCCACCCGGGCCAGATCAATCCCCTCCGGCACGGCATCAAGGTTGAGAGCCCAGGCATCCGTGAGCAGCCCCCAGGCGCTCCACATCACGGCCACCCCTACGCCAAGGGCCGTGGCCGGATCAAGCCAAAGCCAACCGGTGGCTCCCACCAGAAGGGCACTGATCAACACCGCCACGGAAACGGCGGCATCCGTGAGCAAGTGGAGCACCGCAGCCCGCTGGTTGAGGTCGTGATGGTGGTGATGGCCGAAGAGCCGGGCTGAGAGAAAATTGATGGCAATACCAGCCGCAGCAGCCCAGGCCACCGGTGTGGTGACCAGGGCTACAGGCTCGAAAAAGCGCTGGATCGCCTCCACCACCACCACCACGCCCGCACTGAAGATCAGCAGGGCATTGAGCAAGGAGGCCAGGTGAGTGCTCCGGCCATAGCCATAGGTGAAGCGACCGGTCGCTGGGCGTCGGCTCAGACGCTCAGCCCCCCACCCCAGGGTCAACCCCACCACATCGCCCAGATTGTGAAGCGCATCGCCGATCAGGGCCAGCGATCCAAAACCAAAACCGATCACCAACTGCAGAGCGGTGAGGCCGCTGTTGAGAAGGATGCTCCAACGAAACGCCCGACCGGCCTGGGACGGCGACCCTGGATCCTGATGGGCATGATGGTGCTCACCCACAGGCGTCAGCCAACCGGTCTCGATCATCGCCCCGCAACCAGCCATCCATCAGCTCCTTGGCCTTTGGCAAGGCCTGCAGCAGGGGAGTGGAAAAGCTTGTTCCATGGGGGAAGGCAAAGGCGGGCACCCGCAGCAAGGCCCCTTCCCCTCGCCAGCCGTAAAGGCTTTGCGCCAAGGCCAGCAAGGAGAGGGGGGCCCACTGGTGGCCCCCCAGCAACCACGAGGAGGCTGCCGGATTCTCCGGGAGCTGGAGCCTTTCGATCCAGGGTTCAGCCGAGCGCGAAGCCATGCAGGCATCGAGAAACAACACCCGCTGCACGCCGATCACCGCCAAAGCGAGCTCCGGCGTGAGCTGATGCACGGTGTGCAACTCGGCGCTGGCGGTGCGCCAGCCTCCCAGCTCCGCCGCCAGCGCTTCGAGCAAGGCGGGCCCCACGCCATCATCCCCGCGCAGGGGATTGCCGATCCCGATCAGCAGATCACGCCGCACCCCCATCTCAACCGCCCCCGCGCCGCCGCTCCGCCAACACCTGGCCACACGGGGCCACCAGCTGCAGCTGTAAGGGCATTTGACCTGCGGCATGGGTGGAGCAGGAGAGGCAGGGGTCAAAACAGCGAATTCCCGCCTCAATGCGGTTGAGGATCGCCTCCGGAATCTCGGCATCGGGTGGCACTGGATCGGGGAGAAACTCCTTGGCGATCTGATGGATGGTGCGGTTCATCGCCAGGTTGTTTTGGCCGGTGGCGATGATCAGATTCACGCGCGTCAGCAGGCCCTCGTCATCGACGGTGTAGTGGTGAAAGAGGGTGCCCCGGGGGGCCTCGCTCACCCCCACGGCTTCATTGGCGTTGAGGCTGGCCCGGGAGCGCAGCCGGCCCGTGCGCAGCTCCCCATCCTCAACCAGAGCCTCCATGGCCTCCAGGCAAGCCACGATCTCCACCAGCCGGGCGTGGTGATACGCAAAGCTGGAGAGAGCCACGCCACCAGCCCGCTGGCGAAATTCGACCAGTTCCCGATCCGCCCAGGCGGTGCCGATGGCCTCGCAAACGTTTAGGCGAGCCAAAGGACCAACCCGATAGAGCCCCTCTGGATAGCCCAGGGGTTTGTAGTAGGGAAATTTCAGGTAGCTCCAGGGCTCCACCGCCTCACCCAAAAACGCGGCGTAATTGTCTTCGCTGAGGCCATCGGCCACGATGGCGCCGTCAGCCCCACGGAAGCGGATCAGCCCGTCGATGTGCTCCCACAGCCCTGCCGGGGTCACCAAGCCCATGAACAGGCTTGGGAACGAGCCAAACACTGCCTGCTCCCGTTGCAGGGGACCATCCAGCAGGCCTTTGAACAACCCCAGGGCCAGCTCAGCGGTGGCGCGGGCTTCCGGCAAGCCAGCCAGGATCCAGTCGCGTGCCTCCTCGCTCAGGGGGGTGCGCACGCCTCCTGGCACGGCCCAGGCGGAATGGATCTTCCTCCCACCGAGCAGCTCCAAAATCTGCTGACCAAACTGCCTGAGCCGAATCCCGGCGCGGGCCAGATCAGGATCGGCCGCCATCAAGCCGAACACGTTGCGGCGAGCCGGATCGCTCTCCCATCCCAACAAAAAATCCGGGCTGCTCAGATGGAAAAAGGAGAGGGCATGGCTCTGGGTGAGCTGGGCCAAATTCAGCAGGCGCCGCAGTTTCTGCGCCGCTGGAGGCACCCGCACCGCCAGCAACTTGTCACCTGTTTTGGCAGCGCAGAGCAGGTGGCTCACCGGGCAGATCCCGCAGATGCGGGCGGTGATACCCGCCATTTCAGTGAAGGGGCGCCCCTCGCAAAACTTCTCAAAGCCGCGGTATTCCACCACGTGGAAGCGGCTGTCGCAGAGGCGCCCTTCCCCATCCAGGTGGAGGGTGATCTTGGCGTGGCCCTCGATGCGGGTCACCGGATCGATCAGAACGGTGCGGCTCATGGATGCGGCGGTGCAAAAAAGCGAGGAGGTTCAGCCAAAACGCAGCATCTGGGCTCCCTCAAGCTGGGGCAATTCCCCGGCCAGCAGGGGAAGCAGGGCCGCTTTGATGCGCGCCGCCGATGGGGGGCAGCCCGGCAGCCAGAGATCCACCGCAATCACTTGATGCAGGGGCAACACCTGCTCCAACAGCTCCGGCACAATCCCCGGGGCGCAGGGCAGTTGGCCCCCATGATCGGCCAGCTCCAAATAGCCCCGGCTCAGCACCGGCTCCGGCCCATTCCAGAGATTGCGCATGCCCGGCACATTGGCCGACACGGCGCAGTCGCCAAAGGCCACCACCCAGCGACTGCGCTCGCGCACCTGGCGCGCCAGGGTGAGGTTGTCGGCATTGGCCACAGCCCCCTCCACCAGCACCAGATCCACCGCCTCGGGATAGTGCTTGGCATCGGAGGCCACTGGTGAATACACCACCTCCACCTGCTCAGCGAGATCAAACAAAAACTCATCCAGATCCAGAAACGACATGTGGCAGCCCGAGCAACCGGCCAACCAAACGGTGGCAAAGCGCAGACGTGAGAGGGGAGGGGAAGGCACAGGCGGTGGAGGGCAGGTCATTGGTTGTGCCACTCTTGTCGCTCACGGGCGGAGCGCAGGGCAGCGGGCCAGTCGCGGTGGGGATGTTTTTCAGCGGTGGTGTCATCCTTGCGAAAGAGGGCACCGGTGGGGCACACATCCACGCACTTGCCGCAGGAGGTGCAGGCCTGCACATCACCCCAGGGCTCATCCAGCCCGGCGATGATGTGGCAGTGGGCTCCACGGTTGGCCACATCCCACACGTGGGCCCCTTCGATCTCGTCGCACACCCGCACGCAGCGGGTGCAGAGGATGCAGCGGTTGTGGTCCAGGCTGAAAAGGGGGTGAGAGGCATCCACAGACCGCTGGGGATACTGATACGGGAAACGGGAGTGATCCATCCCCACCTGCACGGCCACATCCTGCAACTCACAGTTGCCGTTGGCCACGCAGAAGGCGCATACATGGTTGCCCTCGGCAAAAAAGAGCTCCACCGCCATGCGGCGAAACTCCCGCAACTGCTGGGATTCACTGTGCACCACCATGCCTTCGCTCGCCGCCGTGGCGCAGGCCGGCAACAGCCGGCCACTGCCTTCCACCTCCACCAGGCAGAGCCGACAAGCAGCCACGGGGCTAAGGCCATCCAGGTGACACAGCACTGGCAGGGCAACGCCCGCCGTGCGGCACGCCTCCAGAAGGCTGGCCCCCTCGGGCACGGCCACCTGTTGGCCATCGATGTGGAGGGTGAGAACGCTCATGACGCGGGCAGTTGGCAGTGAGTAGCGCTCAGGCACTCGCTGGGCTCACGGCAGGCGGCTTCATACTCCGCCCGGAAGTGGCGCAGCGTGCTCAACACAGGATTGGACGCCGCCTGGCCCAGCCCGCAGAGGCTGGTGGCCTTCACCATCGAGCAGAGCTGTTCGAGCTGTTGGAGATCCGCGGGAGTGGCCTGATGGTCGACCACCCGGTCGAGCAGCTGGAGCAGCTGCACGGTGCCAGCCCGGCAGGGAACGCATTTGCCGCAGCTCTCGTTCACGCTGAAACGCATGAAGTGGCGTGCCACAGCGGGCATGGAGGTGGTGTCGGCCATCACCACCAGCCCCCCGGAGCCCATCATCGAGCCGAGCTTGAGCAGGCTTTCATAATCCACGGGGGTGTCCAGCAACGCAGCGGGAATGCAACCCCCAGAAGGACCACCTGTCTGCACCGCCTTGATGGCCGAACCATCGGGCACCCCTCCCCCCATCGTCTCCACCACCGTGCGCAGCGTGGTGCCCATCGGCACCTCCACCAGGCCAGGATTGGCGACCGCCCCTGAGAGGGCGAAGACTTTGGTGCCCTTGCTGCCCTCGGTGCCCATCGCCGCATACCAGTCGCCACCCTCCCTGAGGATGGCCGGCACGGCGGCCAGGGTTTCCACGTTGTTGATCAGGGTGGGAGTACCCCAAAGGCCCGACTGGGCCGGGTAGGGAGGCCGGGTGCGGGGTGTGCCGCGCTGCCCCTGGATGGAATGGAGCAGGGCCGTCTCCTCACCGCACACATAAGCCCCGGCGCCCACACGCACCTCCAAGTGGAGCGAGAAGGTGGAGCCAGCGATGGCCTCGCCGAGCAGTCCCTCCCGTCGGGCCTGGCGCATGGCCAGGCGCACCCGCTCGATTGCCAAGGGGTATTCCGCACGCACATACACATAACCCTTGCTGGCGCCCACGGCAAAAGCAGCAATCGCCAACCCCTCCAACAGGCGATGGGGGTCGCTCTCCAGCACGCTTCGATCCATGAAGGCCCCTGGATCGCCCTCATCCGCATTGCAAACCACATAACGCGGGCCAGGGGGCTGCAGGGCCACCGTGTCCCATTTCAGGCCGGTGGGGTAGCCACCACCGCCTCGACCGCGCAAGCCGCTGCGCTTCACCTGCTCCCGCACCTCCTCGGGGGTGCACTCCAGCAGGCAGCGTTGAAACTGGGCGTACGCCCCTGCGGCGAGGGCCTCCTCAATCGATTCCGGATTCACCCTTCCGCATCCCTCCAACACCACAGACCTCTGCAAGGCAAAAAAGGGATGGGCCGGATCGAGCTGGTGAACTGCCAAGGAGGAGGTCCCGGGCTGGGAACCAGGAGCTGGCGTGACCAGAGGGGCCACCTGCCGCACCAGATCGATCGCCAACTCCCGCGGCACCCCCCCAAAAAGAGAGAGCGATCCATCGGCGGCCTCGGCGGCCAGCAAGGGCCCGCGGCTGCACAACCGCAGGCAGCCGAC
>Ga0315899_10004519_pt1 | contig 15030 bp, 9 predicted proteins | sample LakEriMetagenome_2_FD_203518 | JGI IMG/M metagenome (GOLD analysis project Ga0315899, IMG submission 203518) | Freshwater fungal communities from buoy surface, Lake Erie, Ohio, United States - Buoy 4 MA112 | ecosystem: Environmental > Aquatic > Freshwater > Lake | place: USA: Lake Erie, Ohio... | reverse complement strand
TCTTTGCAGTATCAGGACCATACCAACCAATAGCAGAAGCTGCAATAAATGTTTTTACCTGGTGTTTATTTTCACTTAAGGCTTTTACCAATAAATTACCCGAATGCACCCTACTATCTACAATGGCTTGCTTTCTTTTATCTGACCATCTTTTATCGGCCACGCCTTCTCCTGCTAAGTGCACAATTATATTTGTATTTACTAAAGCATATTCATCTATTTCTCCTTTTTCAATATCCCATTTTGCATAAGTTAAATGCTGCCTACTTGACCTTTTAGGGTTTCTGGATAGTATTATTACATCATAGCCATTCGCTAGTAACTGCTTAGCCAATGCGTGGCCAATCATTCCTGTTCCGCCTGTAATAAGTACTGTTTGCATGGAGTAAAAATACAACAAAAAACCCCACCTTTTAAGGGGTGGGGTTACAACTAAAATCAACTGTACACAAAAAACAAGTTTAATCTGGTTTTTTACCGTCTAAAAAAGTATTAATGGTAGAGATTTGTGTTTGGTTATGCTCATCTTTTTCCACTGTATACTTACTATAATAGTTTTCTACAGAAGCCATGGTATTACCAAATAAATCTAAGTTTCTTCTTACATAAGCAGGCACTGCATCAAATTCATTATTAGGATCAGAGGCGCTGTTTATATTGAAAGATAAGTTTCTTAATTTCTGAATACGCTCAGCTACCTTTCTTCTTTGTTCTTCTGCATCATCCATTGGCATATCTAATGAAGAAGGATGTCTCTTTGAAGTATTCTGATTTGAATTAAATGAAGACTCATCTCTCATCACTAGTTGCATAGTAGGCTCTTCTTCCATTCTAAATGAGCTTTCATATACAACAGGCTCTTGTACTGGAGCTGCTTGCATACTTATCTCAGCTACTTCTACTATTTCTTCCTCTACTAACTCTTCTTGTACAATTTCTTCTTCAACCATCTCTGGTGTTACTTGCTCTAATATAGTTTCCTCCACTAATTCTTCTTCTACTATTTCTTCTTCTGCTATTTCTTGCATGGTGACAGCTAAATCATCTTGCATAACCATTTCTTCCATCTCTTCCATCTCCACCATCTCTTCTTCTTCAAACTCTTCCATCTTCTCAATGACTGGCATTTCCTCCATCTCTTCTATTGATGGCTCTTCTTCAGTATGCTCAGCATAAATATTAGTAGGCTTTGTTAATATGAAATGATTTACCAAATGATTCGTATCAGCCACAGGCGTTGCAAATTCATTTACAATTACTTCTTCTATTTCATCTTCTACTTGCTCTTCTGCAATCAGTTCTAACTCTTCTTCCAAGTCTTCTTCTTGAAAACTTGCCACTATTACTTCTTCTTCTACTGCATTCACTAATATTTCCTCTTCTTCTAGATCTTCTCCCTCATATACATCGTTGATTTCAAAAACGATAGGTTGACTTACCATTTCTTCCATCACTTCATTTGCAGCGATGCTAATTTGTGCATCTATTTCAGCCTCATATTCTTTTTCTGAAATTTCATCTACTTCATGCATGCTCATCACCTCTTCCACTTCTTCCTCTATTATTGAAGCTACTTCTTCAATGCCTTCTACCGCTTCTTCTCCTAAAGTAAAATAACTATCACCTATTGTAGGCTCTTCTATTTTTGGCTCTTCTGTTGGAGTTTCCGCTACCGCTTCGATAGGCGCAGTCATTAAATTGCTTGCATCATTGTTGGCTTCTTCAGAAACCAATGTCATTACAATTTTTTCTTCAACAGGAGCCTCAGCTTTTTTTGGTGTTTGCTTTTGGAATGGGTCCTTATGTTCAAAACCAGTTGCAATAAGGGTTATACCTAATTTTTGTCCAAGTGTTTCATCGTAACCCATACCCATAATTACATCAGAATTTTCTCCAGTACGCTCGCGTAAGAAATTATTAATGGTTTCTAATTCATCCATTGAACATTCATAATCTCCTTCTGCACTATTAATATTTAATAAGATCCATTTTGCACCTCTAATATCATTGTCATTTAATAAAGGTGAATTCAATGCTTCTTCAATCGCTCTTTGTGCTCTATTCTCTCCTTCTACTTCTGCTTTACCTAAAATAGCGACGCCCCCATTTTTCATTACTGTACATACATCCGCAAAATCTACAATAATATGACCGCGGCTATTAATAACATCGGTGATACATTTTGCTGCAGTAGCTAAAACGTTATCGGCCTTAGTGAAAGCCTCTTTCATTTTTAAATTACCATATTGAACACGTAATTTATCGTTTGATATAACAAGTAATGTATCTACTAATGGTTTTAATTGCTTAATACCTTCCTCTGCTTGCGCTTGTCTACGTGGTCCTTCAAATCCGAATGGAGTCGTTACAATACCTACAGTTAATATGCCTAAATCTTTACAAATTTTTGCAATAATGGGTGCACCACCTGTTCCAGTTCCACCACCCATACCCACAGTAATAAATGCCATACGGGTATTTACTTCTAATATTTTTCTAATCTCATCTAAAGATTCTTCTGTTGCTAACTTTCCTACTGAAGGATCGGCACCTGCCCCTAAACCTTGTGTCAAATGTGGTCCTAACTGAATTTTATTGGGCACTGTACTTTGCTCAATCGCTTTAGAATCGGTGTTGCAGATAATGAAATCAACGCCTTCAATATTCTGATTAAACATAAAGTTGACAGCATTGCTTCCACCGCCGCCTACGCCGAGGACCTTGATGATGGATGATTTTTGCTTTGGCAAGTCAAATTGAATCATTTGTTTGTGTTTAGATGGGTTAGTTAGATGGTTAGTTCTTAGTTAGATGGTTCGTTCTTAGTTAGTTATATCGAAATTACCTTTTTTAGATTTTATTCTATTGGTTTTTTATAACCATAATGTGGGTAAATATTATGGCAATAATTTGTCATCTTCCTCACTGAATATTTCAATGAGATTGTTCTTGAATCGATCCCAGAATTTGCTCTTTCTTTTCTCGATTTGTTCTGCTGTTAAAGTAGTTGGAACTGGCTTCGCTTCTACTCTTTGGCTTGTTAAACCATTCGCAGATCCTGTATTATTTACAGTTAAAGACTTAGGTACTTCTACTTTCTTAAAGGTCTCTGCAAATACTTTATAATTTTGTTCGTAGTCGTTATATCCTTTCAAGATTAAACCAATACATGTTGAATACATGGGTTTCTTTAATTCTTCAATATGATTTGGGGCTAAATGCTCATTAGGAAGTCCTATTCTTGCATTCAAACCAGTAATATATTCAGTTAATTGAATTAAATGTTTCAATTGAGAACCACCTCCTGTTAAAATCACACCTCCATTTAACATGCGGCTATCCATACCCACTTGCTTTAAGTGGTAAGTTACAAAATCAAGTATCTCACTCATTCTTGCTTGGATAATCCCTGCTAAACTTTTAACACTTATTTCTTTAGCGGGCATTCCTTTCAAACCTGGGATAGTTACATAGGCATTGGCTTTTGCTTCATCTGTTAAAGCACTTCCAAACTGAACCTTCATAGCTTCAGCTTGACTTTTCAATACACCTAATCCCATTCTAATATCATTGGTAATATTCTCCCCACCAAAAGGTATCACCGCTGTATGCTTTAATACACCTTCGTAAAATACGGCAAGGTCACTGGTTCCACCGCCAATATCTAAAATAGCCACACCTGCTTCCATATCTACATCACTCATCACCGCACTTGCAGAAGCTAAAGGTTGTAAGACTAAATCTTTGGTGATTAAACCACTTCTTTCAACAGAACGATTAATATTTCTAATGGCGTTTCTATCTCCTGTTAAGATTAAAAAATTGGCGCCTACTTTCACACCATTTACCCCTACTGGGTCTTTGATGTTTTGGTTATTATCTACATGAAATTCTTGCGGAATCACATCAATGATTTGATCTCCTGCAGGAATAAATGTTTTTCTTTGATTGTTGATAAGTTGCTCAATCTCCCAAGCTTGGATTTCATTTTCGGCGTCTTGACGCACTTGATCTCCTCTTGTTTGTAAACTTTTGATATGATGACCTGCAATACCCACGTATACTTCGTTTATTTCTAAATCGGGATTGCTTAAATGGCAGTTTTGTAAAGCTTGTTGAATGGCCTTGATGGTTTGGTCAATATTCAAAACTTGACCATGTTGAACACCATTACTGTTGGCACGCCCAAATCCTAGGATTTCTAACTTACCAAACTCGTTCTTTCTTCCTGCGATGGCAGCGATTTTTGTGGTTCCAATATCAAGACCTACGATAATGGGTGATTCGTGCTGACTCATTTTGTTGTTTTTTAGTTGTTTGTTGTGGAAGCCTTCTTTTGGGGCATTAACGCCTTGGCAGACTGCTTCACTTTAATTAACGATTTTGATTTCTTTTTATTGTTTGTTTTACTACTTGTTTTAGCTAGATTTTTAGACCCTTTTTTTGATGCCGGTTTTACAGCTGGTTTAGACGGCGTTTTAACTGTTGTTTTGGAAGGCGATTTGACCGCCGTTTTTGGAGCATTTACTAGAGCAGGCTTAGTGGTAGTGAGATTAGCTGAGTCTACCGCTCCGTTAATAGCCATAATTGAATCCTTGGTGGGTAAATCATTGGCTGAAAACTGAATAGGTTGCATGCCTTTTTTAAGCGCTACAATTTGGTTATCAAAACGACAATCAATTACCTGATAAGCGTTCAAGCCGCTTTGCACCCAAACTTTTTTATAAAATGTATACAGCCTATTTAATTTATCTTCTATATTTTCCACCGATCCAATTAAAACTAAATGATCTCCTACTGAGGGCACCAATTCAAAATCGCCATTGGTAGCAATATTTACCTGTGCTGTTTGAGCCATAAAAAATGAATCGGTTGCTACTGCTTGGGTGAAATGTAAAACATCATTTAATAGTAGGCTATCGGGTTTTGATAGTTTTTCCTGATCTGAGGGAAAATTGGTAAATACCGGCAAACGCAGTACAGTAAGCTGTTTCAGTGGTAATTGCAAACCTTCTTTATCAATATAAAATGAATTACCAGAGGCTGTAAAAATGCGCGCAATGGGTATACGTTGCTCTATTCTTACTTGTAAGGACTGGGTATTGTCTAAAAATAATTCTACATTTTTAACCCAACGAATAGTTTGTAAATATTTTTCAAGTGTATTTAAATTCACGGCTCCAATGGGTAAGCCTTCTTTGACACCTTGTTCATGAATAATTTGCAATATTTCTTTTTCATCCATGAATAAGGCAGCTGTATTTTCACCTACTAATTCAATTTGAATAGAAGTACATTTTTTTTCTTCCTTGGCCTTCCAGGCTACCACAAATAATACAATCAGTGCTGCACCTGCAATACTCCAAAGGACTCTCACTAATATGGTTTGCCAGTGATTCATTTATTTTTTTATAAGTATTTCTTGAACTTTTAATATACAGGTATCAATATCGCCTGCGCCTGCCATTACAATAAGCTTATCTGAACTGCTAGCCGCCCATGCAAATAATTCTTCTTTAGACATTATTTTTTTATGCTTCAGTTTCATTTTATCCAATAACATTTCACTTGTTACTCCTTCCATTGGAAGTTCACGCGCCGGATAAATAGGTAGTAAGATAACTTCGTCAGCCTTGTCTAAAGTTTCTACAAATCCATCGCACTGGTCCTTGGTTCTGCTATATAAATGTGGTTGAAATACTAGTACCATTTTTTCATGAGGATATAAACTGCGAACACCGCTTATTAAAGCATTTAATTCTTCAGGATGATGTGCATAATCGTCAATCAATACCTTATTCGCTGTTTTTACCTTGTATTCAAATCTTCTTTTAACACCAGCAAAACTAGCTACTGCTTCTTTAATTTTTACTTCCTCTATATCCAAGCTTAAGGCAATGGCAATAGCAGCACTCACATTTTCAACATTATGTAGGCCTCCCATATTCAGTACGATATCCTTGCAAATACCTGCAGGATGCACTAAATCAAAATGATAAGAACCATCTACCACTTTTAAATTACTAGTATGATAAGATGCTTTATCATGGTTATATCCATAAGAAAGCACCGTCTTATTACTTGTATTGGTATGAAATTCAGTATCAAATTTTTGTATGAGTACACCGCCTGGTTTTATTTTATCAGAAAATTCACCAAAGGCTTTAACCACTTCTTCTGCTGTTCCATAAATATCTAAATGGTCTGGATCTACTGCAGTAATGACAGCGATATTGGGTGCTAATTTTAAAAAGCTACGATCATACTCATCGGCTTCTACTACCACTACATTTTTTTCATGGCTCCAAAAATTAGTACCATAATTAGTAGCAATACCTCCTAAAAAAGCATTGCAACCATAGCCTGTATGACGAAGTATATGCGCTGTCATAGAAGTGGTGGTGGTTTTACCATGGGTTCCTGCAATGGCAATAGTGAAAGCGTTCTCTGTAATCCACTGAAGCACATCACTTCTTTTTACCACCAAGTATTTGTTGTCTCTATAATAATTTAATTCACCATGCTCACTTGGTATAGCAGGGGTGTACACAATCACTGTTGCTGCTTTATCTATTTTGTTCAAATCGTCTTCAAAATGAATTTCTATTCCTTCTTCTATTAAAGCATCGGTTAATAGCGTTGGCGTTTTATCATAGCCGCTGACTACCACCCCTTGTGTATTAAAATACCTTGCTAAGGCGCTCATACCAATGCCTCCAATACCAATAAAATAAATGTTCTTACAATTTGTTAACGGATTCATCTTTCGACTATTCATTTATTTGTTTCAAAATTTCTTTCGCTATCAGTTCATCTGCATTACTAAATGCAAAGGCCTTTATATTCTTTTTCATTGCTTGCATTTGTTCATCACTACTTAATAATTGAAGTACAGTAGATATTAAATCATTGCCTACTTCTTTATCTTTCACCATAGCAGCCGCATTTTTATTCACAAGTGTCATTGCATTATAAGTCTGGTGATCTTCGGCGGCTAATGGATAAGGTACAAAGACTGCAGGCTTGCCAGTAATACAAATTTCAGCAACTGCCATGGCCCCCGACCTGCTAATAACAATATCTGCAGCAGCATAAGCAGCGCTCATATTATCAATGAAGGAATGCACGAATACATTATCATAACTATGCGCCGACTGGGCATATAGTTCAGCATTCGGTTTACCTGTTTGCCATATTAATTGAATATTATTTTCAAAGAAGGAAACTAAATTGGCTTGAATGGCTTTATTAATAGAACTAGCGCCTAAACTTCCGCCAATAATTAAAATGGTTTTTTTAGTTGCTTGCAAACCAAAAACTTGCAATGCTGTTTCTTTTGAATAGCTATGATCAATAATATTTTTTCTTATCGGATTACCTGTAATTAAAATTTTAGAAGCAGGGAAAAAAGACTCCATGCCTAAAGTACCCGTAAATATTTTGACTGCATTTTTTGCAAGCCAAGTATTGGCCTTGCCTGCAAAAGCATTGGACTCATGAATATAGGTAGCAATATTTTTTGTTTGTGCATATTTTAATACAGGAAAACTAGAATACCCTCCCACTCCAAAAACCGCATTGGGCTTAAATTCGTTAAAAATTTTACTTACTTGAAAAAAGCTTTTAACTAGTTTCCAAGGCAGTGTAATATTTTTAAATAATTGAGACCTGTTAAAACCAGCAATGGTAATACCTTGAATTTGAAAACCTGCTTGAGGTACTTTTTCCATTTCCATTTTACCTAAAGCACCTACAAATAATATAGCCGCATCGGGCGCCAAAACTTTAATGGCTTGGGCTACAGCAATGGCTGGGAAGATATGTCCTCCAGTGCCACCACCTGAGATGATGATACGTAGTGTATTATGCTTTTGCTTCAATGACATTTTTTTCTGTGTCTAATTCTTCATTATTTTCTGGCATTTCAATCTCTGTTTCTATAGGCGCTTTACCTTCCATTTGTTCTACGTTTCTAGCTACACTTAATATAAGTCCAATCGAACAACAAGTAAAGATGAAGGAGCTTCCTCCCATACTTACTAATGGCAAGGTCACACCGGTAACGGGTACGATATTTACATTCACCGCCATATTTGCAATGGCTTGAATGATTAATGTAAAACTTAACCCCAATGCTAGAAAAGCACCAAAGGCATAAGGACATCGTCTAAATATTCTTATACATCTAAATAAAAAAACGAGATAAATAAAAATAATAAAGACACCACCTAATAACCCGTACTCTTCAATGATGACTGCATAAATAAAATCGTTATAGGCCTGAGGAAGAAAATTTCTTTGTCTGCTATTGCCTGGGCCCAATCCCATAAAAATACCACCGTTCGCAATGGCAATTTTTGCTTGCTGCACTTGATAAGGTACATCATTGTCCTTGGCATACATAAAATCCTGCACCCTAGATACCCAAGTACCCACACGACCATAACTTTTCATTTTCTCTGCTACCACAGGACCGCCTTCAACCGACTTACTGGAATGCGTGGCCATAGCCACGCCAACAATAATAGCCAAGGGTATCATGGCCACTAATATGGTTAATAAAATATGTTTAATACTTATTCTACCAATAAACATTAATAATAGTGAAGTAGCCCCTGTTAATAATGCATTCGATAAATTCGCAGGCATAATTAATGCGCAAATAATGATTACAGGTGTAATCACTGGAAGAAATCCGTTTTTAAAATCTTTGATCACTTCTTGCTTCTTACTTAACATTTTTGACAAATACATAAATAAAGCCAACTTGGCTAAATCACTTGTCTGAATGGTCATATTAATGATGGGCAACTTGATCCACCTACTTCCTTCATTAATTTTCGCACCAAAAAATAAAGTATATATTAATAAAGGAATAGAAAATAGGAATAAGATGGTGGCAATTTTAGAAAAGACAGTATAGTTTACGCGGTGTAAACCAAAAATAGCCAGCAAACCCAGTAAAGTAAATACAACTTGTTTAAATAAATACACACTTGTATTTCCACGATACATTTTATATGCCAATGAACCAGTAGCGCTATATACTACCAATATAGAAATAAGAGACAATACAATGACTAACCCCCATATGTATCTATCCCCCCTAGTTCTTTGGTCTAAATGTTCTTTCATCCCACCAATAGTGGGCATTTGTGAAAATAGTTTGTCTGTAGTATCGTTAAACATAAATGATAGCTCTTTTATAAATTACAGTTCTTTTACAGACTCTTTAAATTGACGACCTCTATCTTCATAATTTTTAAACAAATCAAAGCTTGCACAAGCAGGACTCATTAAAACCAAGTCTCCTTTTTCTGCTAATTTGAAAGAAGCATTCACTGCTTTTTTAGCACTATCCACTTCAACGATGGTGCTTACTTTATCTTTAAAAAATTCAATTATTTTTTTATTGTCGGTACCCATACAAACAATGGCCTTTACTTTCTCTTTGACTAGATCGGCAATTAATTCGTAATCGTTTCCTTTGTCAACACCGCCTAAAATTAAAACAGTGCTTTTTTGCATGCTCTCTAAAGCATACCAAGTACTGTTTACATTGGTGGCCTTGCTATCATTAATGAAATCAACGCCTCTTACAGTAGCTACAAATTCCATTCTATGTTCTAGACTGTGGAAATTACTTACTGCTTCGCGAATTTTTTCCTTTCTGATACCTAAGGTAGTAGCTGCAATGCTTGCAGCCATGGTGTTATAAGCATTATGCTTTCCTTTCAAGGCAAAATCATAAATGCTCATTGTTACACGTTCTTCTTGGATTTTTAACATCATTTGATCGTTCTTGATGTAGCCTCCTTTTTTTACTTCTTGTTTCATAGAAAATGGTAGTGGGTTAGTATTGATGGTTAGTAGTTCTAGATGTTTTACGATGGTTTCATCATCTATACAATAGATGAAATAGTCTTCTGCAGTTTGATTCTCTATAATTCTAAACTTGCTTTTAATATAATTTTCGAATTGGTGATTATACCTGTCTAAATGATCTTCTGAGATATTTAATAAAATGGCTACCTCAGGTTTGAAATATTGTATATCGTCTAATTGAAAAGAGCTCACTTCAATTATGTATAATGCCTTTGGCGCTTGTGCAATTTGTCTTGCAAATGAATAACCAATATTACCTACCATGGCTACATCTTCATTTACTAATTTGCAGATTTGATATAATAAAGCCGTAGTAGTACTTTTACCATTGCTTCCTGTAATGGCTGCAATTTTACTAGCACCTTTGTATCTATAGCCAAATTCAATTTCGCTAATTACGGGTATGCCTTTTGCTCTAATCGCTTTCACCATTTCATTTTTCTCTGGTATACCTGGACTTTTTACGACTTCATCTGCTGCTAAAATTCTCACTGCACTATTTACCCCTGCTTCAAATTCAATGCTAGCATCTTCTAATTCTTTTTGAAAATTAGCCTTGATAGCGCCTCCGTCAGATACGAATACTTCATAGCCTTTTTGTTTGGCTAATAAAGCAGCACCTACCCCGCTTTCACCTGCACCTAATATGACTAATTTTTTTGCCAAGGGTCTATCTAGTTTTCAAGGTTAATATAGAAGCCACGACTAATAAAATAGTAATGATCCAAAAACGAACGGCTATCTTACTTTCGTGAAATCCTTTCTTTTGATAATGATGATGTAGTGGGCTCATTAAAAACACTCTTCTTCCTTCACCATATTTTTTCTTCGTGTATTTGAAATAACTTACTTGAATAATTACAGATAAGTTTTCAATTAAAAACACACCGCAGAAAATAGGAATTAATAATTCTTTTCTAACAATAATGGCTAGTGATGCAATAATACCTCCTAAGGCAAGGCTTCCTGTATCTCCCATAAAGACCTGCGCTGGATAAGCATTGTACCATAAAAATCCAATACAGGCCCCTACAAAGGCACCTACAAAAATGGATAACTCCCCTAAATTAGGTATGTACATTACATTTAAATAATCGGCAAATACATAGTTACCACTTACATACACAAATACACCTAAGGCTGCACCAATAATGGCGGATACCCCGGCGGCTAGTCCGTCGAGACCATCTGTTAAGTTGGCTCCATTAGATACAGCGGTGATAATAAATGTGACAATAAGAATATAAATAATCCATGTATACTTTTCAGCACCTGGGCCCATCCAACTAATTATTTTGCTATAATTAAATTCATGATTTTTTACAAAAGGAATAGTAGTAATAGGTGTTTTTACTTTTACAAATCGTCTTTCTACCCCATTAATTTTTCTAACTACTACATCTGCACCCTTTGCCACTTTCTCCCCTTTTTGTAAGCTTCCAGAAATAGTGGTAGAAACAATTTCTCTTTCCACAGTGACAGCATTACTAAAATAAAGTGTTACGCCAATAATAATACCTAGTCCTACACTATTTTGCTTTTTATAAGCACCGCCTTGGGCTTGCGCTTGCTTTCTTGCTCTAATTTTAAAGTAATCGTCTAAAAAGCCAATAAGGCCTAACCATACTGTACATAAAATCATTAAACGGATATAGACTTTATCTAAGTTTGCAAATAATAAAGTTGGAATTAAAATACTCAATAAGATAATTATACCTCCCATGGTAGGTGTACCCTTTTTCTGTTGCTCGCCCGCTAAGCCTAAGTCTCTAACGGTTTCACCAATTTGTTTGCGTTGTAAAAAAAGTATTATTTTTTTACCATACACAGTAGCAATAAATAAAGACATTAATATAGCCATGGCTATTCTGAAAGTCAAGAACTGAAAGGCCCCCAAACCTGGGATATTAAATGTTTTGTCCAACCAAGAAAATAATTGATACAGCATATTGATTATTTTTCTAATTCTTTAAATTGGTTTGCTAATACTAGTTTATCATCAAAATCGTGTTTCACGCCTTTAATATCTTGGTACTTTTCATGGCCCTTTCCTGCTATTAAAATAATATCGCCCGATTTTGCAAAACTTACAGCAGCCTTAATAGCTTCTTTTCTGTCAACAATATTGATATACTTTCTTTTGGCAGCACTTGTTAATCCTTCTTCCATATCCTTGATAATTTCATTCGGATCTTCCGATCTTGGATTATCACTGGTAAAAAATACTTTATTACTTAAATCACAAGCTACCTGCGCCATAATAGGTCTCTTTGTTTTATCTCTATCTCCACCGCAGCCAACCACTGTAATCACTGTTTCATTGCCCTTTCTCAACTTAGCAATAGTGGTTAATACATTTTCTAGTGCGTCTGGCGTATGCGCATAATCAATAATGCCAATAATTTTTTCTGCACTCACGATATAGTCAAACCTGCCTTCTGCGCCTGTTAATGCACTTAGTACAGTTAATACTTCTGTAGTTTTTTCACCTAATTGAATAGCCACTCCATATACGGCTAATAAATTATAGGCGTTGAATGTGCCAATTAAACGGCAATGCACTTCTATATCATTTACCAGCATCACTAGTCCACTTAATTGATTCTCTAAAATTTTTCCTTTATAAGTAGCAGGTGCATGAATGGCATAAGTAAGTTTAGTGGCCTTGGTATCTGCAAACATTACAGACCCGTTTTTATCATCTAGATTGATTAATGCAAAAGCAGTAGCAGGCAATTTATCAAAGAAAGTTTTTTTAGCATCTATATAGGCTTCAAAAGTTTTATGATAATCTAAATGATCATGTGTGATATTAGTAAAAGCCCCTCCTACAAATTGCAGACCAGTAATACGGTGTTGATGAATAGCATGGCTGCTTACTTCCATAAATACATGTGTGCAACCTGCCGCCACCATTTTATGGAGTAATGCATTTAATTGAATCGCATCGGGTGTTGTATGTGTAGCTGCAATGACTTCCGTACCAATATGGTTTTGCACAGTGCTTATTAAACCACAGGTATAGCCTAATTCAGAAAATAATTTATACAATAAGGTAGCCACTGTCGTTTTACCATTGGTACCCGTTACGCCCACTAATTTTACATGGGTAGAAGGCTCATCGTAAAATTGATGCGCCATAATTGCCACTGCCTCTTGTGCATTCTCCACCATGATATAAGTAAGTCCGTCTACTAAAACTGCAGGCTTATTTTCACAAACAATTACAGTAGCCCCTTTTTCTATAGCTGTTGGTATGAAGGAATGGCCATCGGCTTGTAAGCCTTTAATAGCCACAAATACAGCGCCTTTAATTACTTTTCTAGAATCTATTTGTATATCGGCGACTTCTTGTTGGGTAGCACCTACTACCTCTCTCAAAGCCACACCAAATAATATAGATTGTAATGATTTCATTAATTTAAATCAATTTGTACTTGTTGTCCTTTAATAATAACTTCTCCTTGAGCAATACTTTGTTTTACCACTTTTCCTTTACCCACACATTTCACTAGCAATCCCTTTTTCTCACAAAGCCATAAAGCATCTTGTAATTTCATGCCCGTCATATTAGGCATGGTTGTATCTGAAAGTATTTGATTGGCTGCTTTTAAACTTTTTCCTTTTCCTTGTAATTGAATCCAATTATTAGAAGCTATGGAAGAGTCTTGATAAGAAATAGATAATTGTTTAGCAATCGTTTGCAAAGAAATTTTTGAAATACTATAATTAAATAGTGAACTATCTTTTACTGCAAATACTGGTGCGATATCTAATTTGTTCTGTATATAAGTGGAATATAATCTGTCAGCAATTTCTTTAAATACAGGACCTGCAACAGAGGCGCCATAAAAACTAGCGGCATGTGGCTTATTTTTTATAATAACTACCACTGTATACTGTGGATTGTCTGCAGGAAAATAACCCGCAAAAGAAGATTGATAAATTCCCTCTCCATAGCCCTTATTGCCATTCGCCACTAAGGCTGTGCCCGTTTTGCCTGCTACTTTATACAAGCTATTTTTAAACAATGTTTTTCCAGTACCATTAATACAAACACCCTCTAAGGCTATACGTAAATCTCTAATAGTAGTTGGCTTACATAATTGAGCATTGTAGACTTTAGGAGAAATGGATTTAATGATTTTGCCTTCTTCTTGTATTGAATTAACAAGATAAGGGCGCATCATTACGCCGTTATTTGCAATAGTATTATATAAGTTTAAAGTTTGTAGTGGTGTAATTTCAATATTATACCCAAAGGCCATCCAAGGTAATGTAGTAGGACCCCATAATCTACTACCTGGCTTTACAAGCCTAGGTTGTCTTTCACCTACTAAATCAAGGCCCGAAGTTGAATCTAATCTCAACTTTGTTAAATGTTTGAAATACTCATTCACATTATTACTATAATGTGTCATCGCAATTTTTGCCATGCCCACATTTGAACTTTCTTCAAAGGCTTCTAAAATGGATGCGTCGAATTTTCCATGCTTTTCAGAATCATATACTGTTTGACCGGCTATCTTCCATACACCCCCCTCTAAATTGACTCTTGAATTTAAATTCACTTTGCCGTCTTCTAAGGCCGATAATAAAGTCACTAATTTAAAAGTAGATCCAGGCTCTGTGGGTGTGATGGCATAATTTAAATCTTCCGCATATTTATTTTCACCCACCTTACCCAAATTAGCAATAGCTTTAATCTTACCTGTCTTCACTTCCATGACTATGGCAACACCTGTTTGTGCTTCATTTTTAAGCATCATACTCATCAAGGCCTTTTCAGTTACTTCTTGTATGAATACATCAATGGTGCTTACAATATCCTTACCTGTTTCAGGCGCTATTTCAAATTCACCTTCTTGCACGGGAACTGTTACACCACCTGCAATAGCGCGTACTAATTGACGGCCGTTGCGACCGTTTAAAACAGTATCATAAGACTTTTCTAAACCTACTTTATTTTCATCTCTAGCAAGTCCAATCGTTCTATAGCCAATATTTTCATAGGGGTTTAAACGAATATTTTTTTCTTCTGCGATCATCCCACTTTTATACCTACCTAATTTAAATAAGGGGAATTTGACTAATTGTAAATATTCTCTATAAGTAATTTTCTTTCTTAATTCATAATTACCTAAA
>Ga0315899_10004518_pt1 | contig 15030 bp, 13 predicted proteins | sample LakEriMetagenome_2_FD_203518 | JGI IMG/M metagenome (GOLD analysis project Ga0315899, IMG submission 203518) | Freshwater fungal communities from buoy surface, Lake Erie, Ohio, United States - Buoy 4 MA112 | ecosystem: Environmental > Aquatic > Freshwater > Lake | place: USA: Lake Erie, Ohio... | reverse complement strand
AGTTAAGGTTTTAGTTAAAATACTTCTATCTTCATCATAAGAGTATTTTTCTTTAAATATCGAGGGCTGACACCTTTTTTAATAATTACTGGATTGACGACACTCGGCTGTGCTTAACATTGTGTCAGGGCAGGTCAGGATTAGCTGAAAGTAATCGCTTTAGTAAAAAATAGCTTTGCTTATATGGAGATTTTGAAACTTACTTTCAGTCTGGCAGACTAATTATTTTATATCAAAAAGCCCAAATAAAATCAATGAATTAAGTTATCTTTTTCTATCATTTTGCTTGATTGCATCTCTTTTGAATCGTATTTTTTTGCCATTGTCACAAATATGATGCTGGTATGACATGATTCTGACAAACATTTTTCACTAGATTGAGATGGCTATGGACAAAAATAAATGTCAATCCCATCCGTTCGGTTTATTTAAAAAACATTTAAACTTAAAATCAATGGGCATCAAACTGTTTACAAAATCAATGAAAATCAGTGATGTAATTAATAGATCTAGTGTGTGTTGATAAGCATTAATTTTTTCGTAAACGCATGAAGTCGTGCATTTCAAGATTTCTCGGCAGGCCATAGCAAGACAGTCCCCAGAAATGCGACAATTAGCGATTACGTCCCAAAAATTGCCCCGGTAATGAGTCTGAACTGGATTAGTCGTGCCGATCGCCTACAAGCGTTACCCCCTTATGTCTTTGCCCGCCTGGATGAACTGAAAGCCAAAGCGCGGGAGCAGGGTCTAGATTTGATTGATTTGGGGATGGGGAACCCCGATGGTAAAGCGCCCCAACCGATTATTGATGCGGCGATCGCCGAGTTGGAAAACCCTGAAGCCCACGGTTATCCGCCCTTTGAAGGAACTCAGAGTTTTCGCCAGAGTATTACCCGTTGGTATGCGCGTCAGTATGGGGTGGAATTAAATCCTGAATCGGAAGCGTTGCCCTTAATTGGTTCTAAGGAAGGGTTGGGGCACTTGGCATTGGCCTATGTCAATCCGGGGGATTTGGTGCTAGTGCCGACGCCGTCCTATCCCGCCCATTTTCGCGGCCCCTTGATTGCTGGGGGGGAAATTTATCCGTTGATGTTGTCAGCCAAGGACGATTGGATCATTCAACTGGATCAAATTCCAGAGGCGATCGCCCAGCGAGCCAAAATTCTTTACTTTAATTATCCCAATAATCCCACCACCGCCACGGCTCCCAAGGCATTCTATGAGGCGATCGCCGATTGGGCACGACATTATGAAGTGATGTTGGTGCATGATTTGTGTTACGCAGAATTGGCCTTTGACGGCTATCAACCCACCAGTTTGTTAGAAATTCCGGGGGCGAAAGACTTTAGCGTTGAATTTCATACCTTGTCGAAAACCTACAATATGGCTGGGTGGCGCGTGGGCTTTGTGGTGGGCAATATGGAAATTATCCAAGGATTGCGAACGCTGAAAACCAACTTAGACTATGGCATTTTTCGCGTTGTGCAAAAGGCGGCGGAAACGGCATTAAGTTTGCCGGAAAGTTATATCGAAACCGTTCGTCAACGATATCAAAAACGAAGAGATTTTGTGATTGCGGGCTTAAATAACCTCGGTTGGTCGGTGATTCCCTCTAAAGCTACCATGTATCTCTGGATTCCTTGTCCGGTGGGGCTTTCTTCCACAGATTTTGCCCTAAATGTTCTCGAAAAAACCGGGGTGGTGTTAACACCGGGCAATGCGTTTGGAGAAGGGGGAGAAGGGTATGTGCGCTTAAGTTTGATTGCCGATGACGATCGCCTAGGGGAAGCATTAGATCGCTTAAAACAAGCCGGTATTCGCTATTGCTAGGGTGATTGTCTAATTATTAAGCCTGAAAAAGCCTGAAAAAATAATCAATTGTTGTCAATTAATCATTATGATCACCTGTCTAGGTTTTGATCCCGGCCGTGACAAATGCGGGGTGGCGGTGATGAACGGAGATCGCCTCCTATATCATGCCGTCATTCTCTCTGAGGATGTAAAAAGTAAATTGCCGCAATTGTGCGCCGACTATGACGTTCAACAGGTCGTGATGGGCAATCAAACCACCTCAAAACAATGGTATGAAAGTTTGCATGAATATTTACCAGCCCATATCCCTTTAACGTTAGTGAATGAACGTAATAGCACCGCCGAAGCACGGGAACGCTATTGGCAACTTTATCCGCCCCAAGGTTTAGGCCGGTTAGTGCCCCTGGGACTGAGGACGCCCCCCCGCGCTGTTGATGACATTGTGGCGATCGTTTTGATTGAACGGCATCTAGCGGCGATCGCGTCGGGTTGATTACCGGGGTTGAGTATAAATTTAAATGGGGATTAGGGATTTTCAGTCAAGCCCTGTTGACAAAAATTAACATAGTTTCTACTATGTAGGGGATGAGGCTATGGAAACCCAACAGAATTTCATTGCGAGAAGTGATATAGACGCAATTTCCTGGGGTTTCGGTACCTTCCATTGACATTGAGTTCTCCTAGATATTCCTCGGTTTACGCCGGGGTATTTTTTTGTATTTAATTTTCGGCAGTAGCGGCAAAGGTTGGTTTGTTAATCGGGGACAAAACGCGACAATTTCACCGCACAGGCTTTCAGTTCAGGTTCGCCGGAAAAGGGGCAAGCTTCGGGATGAGTGAGGGCGTTGGCTTCGGTGGCGTGGCCCCACAGTGCCCCCCAATGCATCGGGACAAAAACGGTTCCAGCACGGATGGCGGTGGTGATTTTGGCCGGTAATCGGGCCGTGCCACGGCGGGAAATCACTTCAATGAAATCTTCGGCCGTAATCCCTAATTGATCGGCATCACGGGGATGGATTTCTAAAAATGCTTGGGGGTGCATTTTGGTAATTTTATCAATGCGTCCGGTACGGGTTTGGGTATGCCAATGGCCATAGAGTCGGCCGGTGGTCAGGATAAAGGGATAGTCGGGGTCAGGGGGTTCTGCGAGGCCATTGCTGTGGAAGGGTTGAAACAGGGCACGATTATCACTGCTGGAAAATTGTCGGTCGAGGTAAAGTCGTTTGCTGTCGGTAGTGGGTTTTGCTCCAGTCAGAAAGGGCCATTGTTGGGGGCCAAATTCGGCCAAGATTTCATGGTTTAGCCCGGATAAATCACAAAGGCGATCGCCAGTTAGTTGACTAAATTCTTGGTAAACATCGGCAGCGGTTTGAAAAGTAAATTGCTCCGTAAACCCCAATCGTTTCCCCACTTCGGCAAAAATTTCCCAATCGGCTTTGGCCTCTCCCATCGGCGATCGAAATTGTTGACAGAGGGTAACGCGCCGTTCGGAATTGGTCATGGTGCCGGTTTTTTCGCTCCATTGAGCCGCCGGGAGGAGTAAATGGGCAAAGGCAGCGGTTTCGGTGGGGTAATAGGCATCTTGAACGACGGTAAATAGGGAGTTTCGCAACGCCGCTTTGACTCGATTTAAGTCGGGTAAACTGACCGCCGGATTAGTTGCCGCCACCCAAAACACTCCCACTTGCCGCTGTTCTAAGCCCAAAATCATTTCCCACGCGGTTAACCCGGGTTGGTCTGCGATCCGTCCCGCTGGAATTTGCCAAAATTGTTCCACCGCTCGGCGATCGCCGTCATTAGCCACAGAGCGATAACCTGGCAATAAATTGGCTAAGCCCCCCGCCTCCCGACCGCCCATGGCATTGGGTTGACCCGTCAAGGAAAACGGCCCCGCCCCTGGTTTACTCATTTGCCCAGTGAGTAAATGGAGATTAATTAACGAGCATATTTTAGCTGTGCCTTCCGACGATTGGTTTAAGCCCATCGACCAGAGAGAAAGGACGTTGTTGGACTCGGCCCAATAGATGGCCGCTGCTTCTAATTCCTGTGGGGTAATGCCACAAATTTCTGCAACTTTTTCGGGGGGATAATGGGTGAGTAATTCTAAATAGCTTTCCGAATTATTAGTGGCAGTTTTAATAAAATCATGATCAATTTTTCCCCATTGCCATAATAAATAGCCAATACCATTTAATAAGGTAATATCGGTTCCCGGCTCAATGGCTAAGTGTAACGTCGCAGCTTCAGCGGTTTTTGTGCGGCGGGGATCAACCACAATTAACTTTGCTTTGGCATTTTGTTTAATCTGCTTATTTAAACGATTAAAAATAATTGGATGACATTCAGCGGTATTGGTGCCAATCACAAACGCACAATCGGTTAAATCCAAGTCATCGTAACAACAGGGCGGTCCATCAGATCCAAAACTTAATTTATAGGCCGACACCGCCGAGGACATACATAAACGGGAATTAGTATCAAAATTATTGGTTCCTAAACAGCCTTTCAGTAACTTTTGGGCGACATAATAATCCTCCGTTTGTAATTGCCCTGACCCATACATACAAACGCCATTAACACCGAGATTTTGAATAGTTTGCCGGATTTTAGTGGTGAGAAGGTCATAGGCCTGTTCCCAACTAATTCGTTCAAATTCAGCGTCTAAATGCTGGCGAAAATGGGGATAAATTAAGCGATCTTTGCCGAGGGATTCCGCCACCGTTGCCCCTTTGACACAGACCATGCCTTGACTCGACGGATGTTGGCGATCGCCACTGATGCGCCATTGATCAACTCCTTTGGCGGGGACAGCATCGAGACCACAACCCACCCCACAATAGGGACAGAGGGTTTTATTGACATCTGACATGGGGGATAGTGCTGGAGAATTTCACAACAGAGAACAAGCAATAGCCCTTAGCCTAGCGAGTTGTTTCCCTGATCAATAGCTCCTGAGTCTCAATTTATGCGGAAAATACTTTAAATAATGCGTTTATTGAATATTGCGCGTGTTTGACACAGATCAAGTTATGCTCATTAGGTCTAATGACCTCACCAGGTTTTCGGCGTAAAATTATCCCCATTCAAAACCGCAACACTTTCCCCGGCTTGGGCTAACACAAATAATCCTTGTCGGTAGGCGTATTTATCGGCCCCGTCTTCAATTTCAATGCCAGCGATTGCCCCGTAAATATGTTTATGAATATCGTCAGGAAAAAAGCGATGAAAGTTGTTAAGGTCGTTAACTAATGCTTTGACATCTTCAACCCCTAAACTACTTTTAACTTCTACCACTAAAATATGGTTTTCGTTGGTGACCATCACATCAATCTCTAAAGTCTCGCCATTGAGTTTACGTTTGACCCGTTGACTCACTTGATGCACGGGAATACCACGTTTGATAAATAAGGTTTCACAGGCTGGCGCTACCATATTTTCCACAAACCGTCCCCACTTTCCGCCTAAATCCCCAATTTGTTTGTTGACGACTCGAATGAGACGATCGGTCTCTTGGAAACGGCGATCGGTTTCTTGAAAACGGCGATCGGTCTCTTGGAAGCGGCGATCGGTCTCTTGAGCTTGGGCTGTGAGTAAACGTTCTGTTTCTTGAAAGCGATATTCTGCTGCTTGGAAGCGTTCTTCCGTCGTCTTTTGGGCTTCAGCTAATTCAGCAATGATTTGCCAAACGTCATCGATGGTAGTTGACATTTTTAAATTCCCCATTCCTTAACTATTTGTATCTTAATTGTTCTAGGGAAGCCGGTTCTAGACCTTGATTAATCCCCTGTTGGGCCTGTAGGGCTTGTTGCAATAATTCCGCCCCTGAAGTAGACAATCGCCGCGAGTCACTCAGCAGCCTCCGCCAAGTTTTTGCCCCGGCCACACCGTTAAATAGACTTAATAAATGACGGCTGATTTGATTGAGTCGGACGCCTTTACTTAAACAAGTTTCCACGTAGGGTAGCAGGCGATCAACAATTTCCGCACGGGTTGGCACTGTCTGGGTTGTTTGATAAATATCCCGATCAATGGTGGCGAATAAATAGGGATTTTCATAGGCGGCCCGGCCAATCATGACACCATCCACCTGGGTCAAATGCTGTTGAATTTGTTCAATGCTGGTAATGCCGCCATTAATTTCAATCCATAGATGGGGAAATTCTTGTTTTAAACGATAAACCTGGTCATAGCGGAGGGGCGGAATGGCGCGATTTTCCTTGGGACTGAGTCCCTGTAACCAGGCTTTGCGGGCATGGATGCTGAAGCGTTGACAACCAGCCTCTGAGACGATGCGTACAAAGTTGACTAAATGTTCATAACTATCTTGGTCGTCAATGCCAATGCGGTGTTTAACGGTGACAGGAATGGTGACGGCGTTTTGCATAGCGGCCACACAATCGGCCACTAATGAAGGTTGGGCCATTAAGCAAGCGCCAAAGTTACCACTCTGTACACGATCGCTCGGACAGCCCACGTTTAAATTGATTTCGTCATAGCCCCAATCTGCCCCGATCCGCGCACAATCCGCTAATAATTGGGGATCATCACCGCCGAGTTGCAGGGAAAGGGGATGTTCCGCCGGGTCAAAATCGAGGAGTTTATGCCGATCTCCGTGGAGAAGGGCTTGGGCGGTGATCATTTCGGTGTAGAGCAGGGTGTGGCGGGTCAACTGCCGCAGAAAGTAACGAAAATGGCGATCGGTGTGATCCATCATCGGAGCAACACTGAGGGGATTACCGCCAGGGGCAAAGGTCGGGGTCATAGAAAGGGCTGGCCAGGAAATGGGGAAGTCAAGTTGTTGGCAATTGCTGTAAAACCAGTTTAAGGGGCGGCGATCGCCAGAGATCCGTTAGGCGATGTACCTGTAGTTTTAGGGATGCCCTTGACGAGTATTCTTGATAAGTGTTTGATCTGACCAAAACAAAACCATGACTACTGCTGCGAATCCTGGCGATTCCTTGCCCAAATTACCCCTGTTGACCATGTTTCGGTTGGGGTTATTTCAAATGGGGTTGGGGATCATGTCCCTATTGACGTTGGGGGTTTTAAATCGGATTTTGATTGATGAATTGGCCGTCTTGCCCTGGGTGGCCGCAACGGCGATCGCCATGTATCAATTTGTGAGTCCGTTTAAAGTCTGGTGTGGACAATTATCAGACAGTAAACCCCTGTTGGGATTACACCGCACCGGCTATGTTTGGCTAGGCGCTCTCTGTTTTACCAGCTTGTCCTTTGTGGCGTTACAGGTCGTTTGGCAGTTGGGACTGAGTTTACAAACGACGGGTTGGAGCTTAGCCACCGTCCTTTGGAGTATTACGTTAGGGGCAGTGTTTGCGGCCTATGGCGTCGCGTTGAGTTTAAGTTCAACTCCCTTTGCCGCGTTATTGGTGGATGTGTCCGACGAAGATAATCGCTCTAAATTAGTGGGAATTGTCTGGTCGATGTTAATGGTCGGGATTGTGATCGGCGCCATTGTCAGTTCTAAATTACTTGATACTCCAGAGATTTGCGGCAAGGCCCTGCTCAATGCTGATGCTCTTCGGCCCAGCCAACCCACCAATATTGCCCAGTTGCAAAGGGGCATTAATCCCGTCTTTATGATCATGCCGGCGATCGTCTTGGGCTTAGCTTGGCTGGCAACGGTGGGGGTGGAAAAAAAATATTCCCGTTTTAGTCATCGTTCCCAATCGGCAAACCGAGCAGAAGACATTACCTTTGGCCGGGCATTAAAAGTGCTCACCGCTAGCCGACAAACCGGCATTTTCTTTAGCTTTTTATTGTTGCTGACCATTAGCTTGTTTATGCAGGATGCAGTCTTAGAACCCTACGGTGGTGAAGTATTTGGGATGTGTATTTCGGAAACGACCCAATTAAACGCCTTTTTTGGCATGGGCACATTATTTGGCATTGCGGCGACGGGCTTTTTAGTCGTACCGCGTTTGGGAAAACAACGGACAACGGCCTTGGGCTGTGGCTTAGGGGCGTTATGTTTTAGCTTGCTAATTCTGGCGGGGTTTCAAGCGAATGTCAGTTTACTTAAATCCGGGTTACTCTTTTTTGGCCTAGCTTCGGGCATGATTACCGCTGGCGCGACCAGTTTAATGCTAGATTTGACCGCCGCCGAAACTGCTGGAACTTTTATTGGGGCGTGGGGATTGGCCCAGGCGATGTCGCGGGGGATGGCCACGGTGCTAGGCGGGGCGGTTTTAAATGTGGGGAAAACGTGGTTTACGAATCCAGTGCTGGCCTATGGGTTGGTTTTTCTGCTGCAAGCGGTGGGGTTAGTGCTCTCTATCCTGTTGTTGAATCGGGTCAATGTACGGGAATTTCAAGATAATGCCAAAACGGCGATCGCCACGGTTATGGCGGGGGATTTAGATGGCTAAAGAACCGAGGATTCAAACTCGCCCCACTTCTGCCCGTCAGTACCCAGACAATAGACCGAATCTGATCTCGAAAAATCCGCCAACGGGATTCTGATTTTGATAAATCCCCACATGTCCCTATGCCCCGCAAACAAGGCACTGCATAGGGGGTAAAAATAATACCGCGACTCCCCAACACCCACCAGGCGATCGCCATTGCCCTGGGCAGATGGTAATCCGACGTGATCAAATACACATGGCGGATCTGAGCTTGGCTTAACTGATCCACTGTGCAGGTAAAGTCCGTCACCGTATCCGTGGCGCAAAGGTCGTAATGAAGGCGATCGGGGGTAATATTCAGGCGATCGAAATAGCCCTCAAAGCCTAAGCGTTCTTGGGAATATCCCGTCAGCCAAATCGGTAAATTAGGCTGTTGAGCGGCCAACTCCGCCCCAAATTCGGCCCGTTGGGGGTCGCCGCCCAAAATTAAAATCCCTTGGGGGTCGGGGACTTGTAAACGGGTTAGTGCTATCCGTAGGGGAATGTAAAAAATAATGCCCAGCAGCACCAGACTGCCAAGGGTTTTCCCATTTAGCCCGCCGAAGAATTTTAATCGATTCATTTTCCCTTGACCAATAACCTGAGCCTCAACGAATTTAAGCCCATTCTGGCCGACCTCGCCCCGCAAAATACAACGAATCCTAACAACCTGTTGAAAAAATGTGTTGCATTGTAATTAGCGACACTAAAATAGAATGGTTCACTGCCCGCTTCACTCAAGCAATTTGTCCTGTGGTTGCATCTCTTCCTAATCCCCAAGCCAGCTTTCTGAAATCTGTTCCCAGTCAACGGCAGACCGGCGCGTTTGTCTTGATTGATAGCCTCAAACGCCATGGGGTAAAGCATATTTTTGGTTATCCCGGTGGGGCGATTCTGCCTATTTATGACGAACTTTACCGTTTTGAAGCTAGGGGAGATATTCAGCATATTTTGGTGCGCCATGAACAGGGTGCAGCCCATGCGGCGGATGGTTATGCCAGGGCGACGGGAAAAGTGGGAGTCTGTTTCGGGACTTCTGGCCCCGGTGCAACCAATTTAGTCACCGGCATTGCCAATGCTCACCTCGATTCCGTACCGATGGTGATTATTACGGGCCAAGTGGGTCGTCCAATGATTGGCAGTGATGCTTTCCAAGAAATTGATATTTTCGGCATTACCTTGCCCATTGTTAAACATTCCTATGTGGTGCGCCATGCCAAAGATATGGGCCGCATTATCACCGAAGCATTTCATTTAGCTAGTACGGGACGCCCTGGGCCGGTGTTAGTGGATGTGCCCAAGGATGTCGGACTGGAAGAATGTGATTATATTCCCGTCGAACCCGGTGATGTTAATTTGCCTGGTTATCGTCCCACCGTCAAAGGGAATCCCCGCCAAATTAATGGGGCCCTGCAATTAATCGAACAGGCGAAACAACCTTTACTGTATGTCGGTGGTGGGGCGATCGCCGCCAATGCCCATGCCCAAGTCCAAGAATTTGCCGAACGGTTCCAACTGCCCGTGACCACCACGTTGATGGGGATTGGGTCTTTTGACGAACACCATCCTCTATCGGTGGGAATGCTAGGAATGCACGGCACCGCCTATGCCAACTTTTCGGTGAGTGAATGCGATTTATTGATTGCCGTGGGAGCCCGGTTCGATGACCGAGTTACCGGCAAACTTGATGAATTCGCTTCCCGTGCCAAAGTGATTCACATTGATATTGACCCCGCCGAAGTCGGCAAAAACCGGCCTCCCGAAGTGCCCATTGTGGGGGATGTGCGCCATGTCTTGGAACAACTGCTACAACGGGCGCGGGAGCTAGATCTGCCCACTAATCCCCACCAAACCCAGGAATGGTTAAATCGGATTGAGCATTGGCGGGCCGATTATCCCCTCCAAGTCCCCCACTATGAAGACAGTATTTCCCCCCAGTCTGTGGTCTATGAAATTAGTCGCCAAGCCCCCCACGCTTACTACACCACCGATGTGGGTCAGCATCAAATGTGGGCAGCGCAGTTTTTAAATAATGGCCCCCGGCGTTGGATTTCCAGTGCGGGTCTGGGGACCATGGGCTTTGGCTTACCCGCCGCCATGGGAGCTAAAGTGGCGATCGGCAACGAAGAGGAAGTGATTTGCATTAGTGGTGATGCCAGTTTCCAAATGAATCTGCAAGAGTTGGGAACCCTTGCCCACTATGGGATTAATGTCAAAACCATTATTTTAAATAACGGTTGGCAGGGGATGGTGCGCCAATGGCAGGAAGCCTTTTATGAAGGGCGTTATTCCTCTTCGGATATGCAACAGGGAATGCCCAATATCAATCTCCTCTGTGAAGCCTATGGCATTCGGGGTATTACGGTACGTCATCAAGCTGATCTCGCCCCGGCGATCGCCGAAATGATTGCCCACAATGGGCCGGTGGTCATGGATGTAGCAGTTAAAAAGGATGAAAACTGTTACCCGATGGTGGCCCCTGGCAAGAGTAACGCCCAAATGTTGGGACTCCCCGACGTTCCAGCTCGTACTACCGTTAATCAATTAGCAGAATGTGAAGTTTGCCACACCCAAAACCCTATCAATCATCGTTTTTGTTCGGGGTGTGGTGCAAAACTCTAGGGGGCGATCGCCAGTGAGGGGGCATAACAGCGGAGTTAGTTGATCTTAAAATCGATTCGGGTTCCGCTGACAGGGTAGTCTGAATAAAGGCGTTAATGCCGAATACTTTCTTTATCCGCCCCCTGCCCTTCCATCATCGCCATTCATGGGACTTGAACTCCGCAGTTACGTTTATTTAGACAGTCTCCAATCCCAACATGCTGCTTACATTGGTACTGTGGCATCGGGTTTTCTGCCGTTACCGGGGGATTGTTCCCTTTGGGTGGAAGTGTCACCGGGCATCGAAATTAATCGCATCACGGACATTGCCATGAAAGCGGCGGTGGTGAGGCCGGGAGTATTATTTGTTGAACGTTTATATGGTCTGTTAGAAATCCATTCCAGCAACCAAGGGGAAGTACGGGCGGCGGGGCAAGCCATGTTGCAATATATCGGGGCAAAAGCCAATGATTGCATTAAACCCCAGGTGGTTTCTAGTCAAATTATTCGCAATATTGATGCCTATCAAGCCCAGTTAATTAATCGCAATCGTCGCGGCCAGATGTTATTGGCAGGGCAAACGCTGTTTGTGTTGGAAGTACAACCCGCCGCCTATGCGTCCTTGGCCGCTAATGAAGCTGAAAAATCGGCGTTAATTAATATTTTGCAAGTCAGTTCCATCGGTAGTTTTGGCCGCCTTTACCTCGGTGGGGCCGAACGGGATATTATTGCCGGTTCCCAAGCAGCCCTAGCGGCGATCGCCAATGCCCCTGGCCGTACTCCCAACCTGTTAGAAAAGCGAGAATAAGGGGATTTATTGAGGTTTATGAACATGGATACGTTAACGGTTAATTGCAACGTCCTGAACATGACAGACGAACAATTTTTTCAACTCTGTCAAGCCAACAGCGATTTACGCTTTGAGAGAAATGCCAACGGAGAAATGGTGATTATGAGTCCGACCGGGGGAGAAACCAGTAATCGCAATGCGAGCATCACGGCCCAATTATGGCTTTGGAATCAGCAATATCAGTTGGGTCAAATCTTTGATTCATCCGGCGGCTTTAAACTTCGCAATGGGGCTGATCGTTCCCCCGATGCAGCCTGGGTTTGTAATCAAAAATGGGAACAGTTAACAGCAGCGGAAAAGCAACGTTTTTTACCCTTTGCACCCGATTTTGTGATTGAATTATTGTCCCCCACGGATTCCCTCCCTAAAACTCAAACTAAAATGCAGGAATATATCGAAAATGGCACTCAATTAGGATGGCTGATTAACCGTAAAGCCCGTCAAGTGGAAATTTATCGCCAAGATCAAAGTGTGGAAGTGTTAGACAATCCTGAAACCCTTTTTGGAGAAATGTTATTGCCGCAATTTAAGCTCGAATTAGCCGCAATTTGGTAACTCAAATTAGGAATGAAAAATTTTAATCCAGCCCATAGAATGCATTTCGTTATTCTGCATCGTCCTTCAGCGTTTTTTGTGGGTCTAATCGCAGGAATAATTCCTTTTTTTGCCTCAACTAAACCCCTTAATGCTAATCCCGTAATCACCTCCCCAGGCATAAAAAAATATTGTCCTGCCCAATTTCAACAACAGGTTAAAGCGTATTTACAACGCCCGGATTTAGCGCGGACCCACTGGGGGATTTTAATTAAGCTATTAGATGGGCAAACACCGCTTTTTGCACACCAAGCCGAAAAACTGTTTATCCCTGCTTCTACCCAAAAGCTTGTAACCACGGCGATCGCCTTAGATCAACTCGGCCCAGATTTTCAGTTTCAAACCCAGATTTATGCCCAACCATCCCGCCGCTCTAATCAATTAGACAAATTACAAGTGATTACCCGTGGCGATCCGAGTTTACAACCAGCGGATTTAGAGGCGATCGCCGCAAAACTTAAAAGCCTGGGCATTAAGCAAATTGAGCAATTGCAATTGGTGGATAAAATTCCCCCAGCACAGTACTATCGTTCGAGTTGGGAATGGGATGATTTGCAATATGATTATGCCCCAGCGGTTAATCACGCCATCCTGGCCGATAATCAGGTGACTTTGACCCTAACGCCCCAAGCCCCTGGAGAACCGTTAAAAGTGAGTTGGTCTGAGGCGATCGCCGCTTCCCAATGGCGAGTGATTAATCAAACCCGCACCGTAAGCGATCCCCAACAACCGCTTCAGATTCACTACAATCGCGCCAAGGGAGAGTTAACGTTACAAGGCGAATTGGCTCCCGATGCAGAACCCGATCAGACTGGGTTAGCCATTCCTGACCCCGCCCAATATTTTCTAGAAATCCTCCAACAAAAACTCCAGCAGCAAGGCATTACCGTTAATCAATCCCAAATCAGTGGTGAATCTGGGCCCGTAGCAGCCAAACCGTTATTAACCCTCACCTCTCCGCCCCTGTCTGCCCTAATCAAAACCATTAATCAAAATAGCGATAATCTTTACGCCGAAGCCTTATTGAATCAACTGTTAGCTTCCGAATCGCCTCAGACTGACAGTACATTTTGGGCAAACCGTTTACAAGCTTTGGGCATACCAGAAACTCCCCTGCGGATCAAAGACGGTTCCGGCTTATCGCGCCAAAATTTAATCAGTCCCCAAACCTTAGTTCAGTTATTGTCCACCCTCGCCCAATCCCCCAATGGCTCAACTTACCTGGACTCGTTGGCGATCGCCGGGGAATCAGGTACGTTAAAAAATCGTTTTCTTGACAGTCCTTTGGCCGGCAAAGTTAGGGCCAAAACGGGCACGTTAACAGGGGTGGTTACCCTGGCGGGTTTTGAGTCGGCAACACCTTTGGGAACGTTGGTATTTAGCCTGATGGTCAACAATAGCGATCTGGCTGCTCCGATATTACGGGAGGCAATGGATCAAATTTTGCTGTGGAGTGCCCAGGTCAAACCCTGTGATTAACTAAAAATTAACTGGCCTGTTGGTCTAGGACTCGATGCGTTTCCACCGGGGCACAAAAACCTTGTAAGGGAGACTCTTGCATCGCTTTGGTTAGGTTTTTGCCTTGGAGTAGTACCCCAAATTTGCCTAACCCCGTTGGATCGATCAGTTGGTGTAACAAGGCCCGGCGGGAAAAAATTTCGTTCAAATCATATTCCCCACTCGATAGAGCCAAAAGGCGATCGCCAAGGCCGAGATTCATTAAAAAAGGAGCCTGTTGGGTCAAATCAAGGCGATTTAACCCTGAGCGTTCTCCCCATAATTCCAACGCCGTAAAATTGACATGGGCGGTGAGATCCTGTTCCCCCAAATTAACAAAGGGATCATTGTGGTGACGTTGTTGGTAATAACATTGCAACGTACCACCACTGCGTTGGGGATGGTAATATTTGCCCGCCGGATGTCCGTAATCCACACTCAAAACCCAACCTTGGGCTAATACTTGACTGATTTTTTTGAGTACAATCTGCGCTTCTAAATTTACCTCGGTTTCATAACCCTCTGCATAGGGAGGACAGGTTAATTGCAAGCCAAAACTGGTGAAATAATCCACTAAATCCGGGGTAGATAATGGCCCCCACACCGAGCCTAAACCCGATGCCGTTGCCTCAATATATTGTTCTTTTAATTCTCCTCCCTGGATGCCAACCCGATGGACAGGCAACGCATCAAAAAATTCATTACTAAAACAACAGCCCGTGATGGAATTGGGGGCAAGGTCTGACCAGGTTAACCACGTTACTTTTTGGGTATCTTGCCAAGGACTTAATAACCGTTGTTGTCGATGTTGCAGGGCGGCGGATTCTTCAATGATTTGATAACGTAACGCCTGATAAAAGTCAGGATAAAGCTTGGCGGCATAGTCTAAAACCGTTTTGGCAAAGGCCCCTGTCCCGGCCCCCAGTTCCAACAGATCAAACTGGTCTGGTTCCCCTAGCCGTTGCCACATTTCCACAAATTGCTGGGTTAATAATTCGCCAAAGTCTGGCCCCAAGGCGATCGCCGTCACAAAATCCCCCCGCATACCGATATCCACCTGGCCGCCACTGTAATAACCCAACTCAGGTTGATAAAGCACCCAAGCCATAAATTCTTCAAAGGTCAGACGTTGATGGGGAGACTGATGGATATGGTCAAGGAGAGCGGAGAGGACAAGTTGGGACATAGAGTAGAAATTATTTAGACCATTACTCAATTCAGCATTAAGCGTGTCTTAAATCTTAGAGGATGTCTGAGAAGTCAGAGTTCAAG
>Ga0315899_10004517_pt1 | contig 15030 bp, 15 predicted proteins | sample LakEriMetagenome_2_FD_203518 | JGI IMG/M metagenome (GOLD analysis project Ga0315899, IMG submission 203518) | Freshwater fungal communities from buoy surface, Lake Erie, Ohio, United States - Buoy 4 MA112 | ecosystem: Environmental > Aquatic > Freshwater > Lake | place: USA: Lake Erie, Ohio... | reverse complement strand
TTCCCTCGGCCGTCAGAAGGTTTTTCACCATGGTGCTACCGGTGGCCTTTCTCACCACCGTGCCCGCTGAAGCCATGCTCGGCCGCCTGACCCTGCCCTGGCTGATGCTTTCGCTAATGGTGGCTTGCCTTGGCCTGGCCCTCAGCCGCGCCTTCTGGCAATTCGCCCTGCGTTTTTACACCTCTGCCTCCAGTTAGATCCAGCACCTTTGTTGTGCTCCGCCATGGGCGGCGGCCGCAGTTGGCAAGCGATTGGAAAGCACTGTAAGTCAGAAAAAAACCGGCCTTTAAGACCGGCTTTTTGCTTTTTAAGTCCTGGCAAAAATCAGACCGAACCGGAACCAGCAACCACCTCAAGAATTTCTTGGGTAATGGCAGCCTGACGAGCCTTGTTATAATCCAATGTCAACGTCTTGGCCAAGGCCTTGGCGTTATCACTGGCATTATTCATAGCCGTCATCCGGTTGGCTAGTTCGCTGGCGGCGGCCTCCTGCAAGGCACGCAACAGCTGGTTGTTCAGGTAGAGGGGCAACAAAGCATTGAGTAGCTTCTCGGGACCCTGTTCAAATACGAAATCAGAAGGCAGGGCCGCCTGGGTGTTTGCCACTTCAACGGTTTCGACTGTTAGCTTGCCGTCCTTTGTCACCAAGCGGAACAGCTCGTCGTCAGGGTCAGCAATGTCCTGGGGATCCAGGGGCAGCAGGGTCTGACAAACGGGTGAGGAACTAACAAGGTTAATGAACTTGGTGTAGATAATCTCCACCCGGTCGCTAGCACCGGCAAGAAAATCAGCCAAGATTTCAGAAGCCACCTTATTGGCATCAGCGGCGGTGGGAACCTGTTCCAGTCCAGTAAAGGTAGCTTGAATGGGATAGCTACGATTGGTGAAATAGGTGATGGCCTTACGACCAAGCAGCACAAGATCAACCTCGTATCCCTGGCGCTTGAGCTCGGCGAAGCGCAGCTCGGTTTTCTTGATCACCTGGGAGTTGTAGCCCCCGCAGAGACCGCGATCACCCGTCACCGATAGCAGGGTGATCTTGCGAACTTCACGAGTCGCCAACAAGGGCGAATCAGTGTTTTCAAAGGCGAGGCGCGATTCCAGGTTTTGAAGTACCCGAGCCAAACGATCAGCGAAGGGCCTGCTGCGTAATACCTGCTCTTGGGCCCGGCGCACCTTGGCAGCGGCCACCAAGCGCATGGCTTCGGTGATCTTGCGTGTGTTCTTGACGGAGCTGATCCGATCGCGGATGTCCTTGAGATTGGCCATGGCTGGTTCCTCAGGCTGCCGCCAGCAGCGAAGCCTTCACTTCGGCAATGGCCTCCTTCAAGGTGGCTTCGGCATCTTCAGCCAATTGCTTCTCAGTCATCACCTTGCTGATGAAATCAGGCTTGTTGGTTCTGAGGTATTCACGCAATTCGCGGGCGAACTGGGTGACTTGATCCACAGGTACGTCATCAATCAGACCCTTGACGCCGGCATAGACAATGGCAACCTGCTCAGCCAAGTTGAGGGGGCTGAACTGGGGCTGCTTCAGCAGTTCGCGCAGACGCTTACCGCGGCCCAATTGGGCCTGGGTGGCGGCATCGAGGTCGGAAGCGAACTGGGAGAAAGCGGCCAATTCGTCAAACTGGGCCAGCTCCAGCTTCAAAGTACCAGCGATTTTCTTGATGGCCTTGGTCTGGGCGGCACCACCAACCCGGCTGACAGAAATACCCACATTGATGGCAGGACGCAGACCGGAATTGAAGAGGTCTGAGCTGAGGAACACCTGACCATCCGTGATCGAAATCACATTGGTAGGAATATAAGCGGAAACGTCACCGGCCTGGGTTTCAATAATTGGCAGGGCAGTCATGCTGCCCTTGCCCATGGCGTCGGAAAGCTTGGCCGCCCTTTCCAGCAGGCGGCTGTGGCAATAAAAAACGTCACCGGGATAGGCCTCACGACCTGGGGGACGGCGCAACAGCAGCGACATCTGGCGGTAGGCCTGGGCTTGTTTGGTGAGATCGTCATAGACAACAAGGGTGGCCTTGCCCTTGTACATGAACGACTCAGCAATGGCAGCCCCCGTATAGGGAGCCAGATACTGCATTGCCGCAGCTTCCGAAGCGCTGGCAGCAACGACTACGGTGTAATCAAGGGCACCACGCTCGCGCAGGACCTCAACCACATTGGCCACCGATGCGGACTTCTGTCCGATCGCCACGTATACGCAAACGACATCTTCACCCTTCTGGTTGATGATCGTATCGATAGCAATGGCGGTCTTGCCCGTCTGACGATCGCCGATGATCAACTCACGCTGGCCACGGCCAATCGGAATCATGGCGTCAATCGCAGTGATCCCGGTTTGCATCGGCTCATGCACCGACTTGCGCTGGATAATTCCCGGCGCCATTGATTCGATCAGACGGGTTTCGGTGGTTGCGATCGGTCCCTTGCCGTCAATCGGCTGACCCAAAGAATTCACCACCCGACCCAACATGGCATCACCCACCGGGACGGCGGCGATTTTGCCCGTTGCCTTAACCGTGCTGCCCTCCTGAATGCCCCGACCTTCGCCCATCAACACCGCGCCGACGTTGTCGTCCTCAAGGTTGAGGGCGATCCCTTCGGTGCCGTCCTCAAACTGGACTAACTCCCCCGCCATGACCTGCTCCAAGCCATATACACGGGCGATGCCATCACCCACCTGGAGGACACTGCCGACGTTGCTGACGGAAACCGACTTGTCGTAATCGGCAATCTGCTGCTTGAGGATGGCGCTGATCTCGTCGGGCCGGATGGAAACCATGGGTGGGAAGTCCCCGGAGGGGAGGTGATGGAGGGGTAAGGGGGGAGAAAAGAGGCAGGAACCTCAGCTGGCCGCAGCCAGTTCGAGGGCCAAACGACGCACCTGGCCAGCCAAGGAGCTGTCGATCACCTTGGAGCCAACTCGGATCACGAAACCGCCAATCAGGTTGGGATCCACCTGCAAGACAGTCTCGACCTTGTCGGTGCCAGCAACCGCTTTCACCTTCTCGACCAACTGGGCCTGTTGATCGTCACTTAGGGGTGTGGCCGCCGTGATGGTCGCCAAGGCAATGCCGTTCTGATCACGATGAAGCTCAAGCAGGCGCTCAAGAACCGCATCCAGGAAACCGATGCGCTGGCGATCGGAGAGGAGCTTGAGCAAATTGAGGAAATTGGGGGAAATCTCAGACGCGAAGATTTTCTCCAATGCCGCCTTTTTGGCATCGGGCTCAAGCACCGGCGAAGCCATCGCCTCCCTTAACTCGGAAGAGCCGTTCCAAGTCTCAAGGACCTGACGGGCCTGGAGGATCACGGATTCGGTATCACCCGAAGCGTCGCAGAGCTGCAGAAAAGCTTCGGCGTAGGGGGTTGTGATTGTGTTGAGGAGAGGCATCTCAGGGATTCCCCAGCGATTGGATGGACTGGTCAATCAGACTGGCCTGGGCCTTGTCATCCAGCTTGCCGGTCAAACCTGCCAGGGCCTGCTCGACGGCTTGGCGGGCCGTTTCGCGCCGCAACTGGGCACTCACCCTGGAGGCCTCATTGGCCAAATCAGAGCTGGCTGACTCCTTGATTCGAGCGATTTCATCGATGCTGCGGCGCTCGCTTTCCTCACGAATGGCAGCAGCCCGGGCGGTACCGTCCTGCACGATCTTCTCGGCCCGCTGCTGCGCCTCAGTGAGCCCCTGCTGGGCCTCGGCCAAGGCGGTAGAAGCCTTGGCGAGCCTTTCCTCGGCATCTTTCAGGTCGCCGAGAACGGAGATACGACGACGTTCAAGAATTCCGCCTAGAAAACCTTTCAAAAACCAGACTGTAGCGGCGATCAACACCGCCAAATTAATAATATTGGTCTCAAACAGATTGAGATTCAGACCAAAGCCAGCGTGGCTGGCCAACAGGGGCAAAACAGGGAAGGTAGACATCAGGCGGGCAGCAGGCGATCAACAATCATCTGACCCAGGCTTTTAGCTTCGGTGCCCAACAGGCCAAGGGCCTTCTCGCGCTCCGCATCAATTTCGCGACGGGCTGTTTCGCGAGAGGCATTGGCTGCGGCGGTGGCTTCTGAAAGAGCCACTCGATGCAATTGCTCCATCTCCTGCTCGGCTTCAAGAATCGCCTGCTGGGATTGCAGGCGAGCTTCCTTGAGGCGATCCTTAAGATCAGCCTCCAAGCGTTCCGCTTGGGCCAGCTTTTCCTTGGCGGCGGCACGGCTGGTGTTGACGTATCCCTCGCGTTCCTCAACGGCTTTGCCGACGGGACGGAAAAACAGGGCATTCAGAATGAAGGTGAGAAGCACCACCTGCAACGCCATTAGCGGCAGGGTGGCGTCAAGGTCAAACAGACCTCCTTCCTGGGCACCGGCCTCGGCGGCGAACAGTAGCCAACTGGTCATGGAGCGGGGAAGCGGGCGGACGGGGTGGTGGCTGGGTCAACAGCAGCGGTAAAGCCAAGGAGGACAGTCGGGCGGATTCAGCATCCGCCCAACCAAAGACCCCCTCAATCTCAACCGGCGAAAGGATTGGCGAACAACAGCACCAGGGCCACCACCAAGCCATAGATGGTGAGAGCTTCCATGAAGGCCAGGGAAAGCAGCAGGGTGCCGCGAATCTTGCCTTCTGCCTCGGGTTGACGAGCAATACCTTCCACGGCGCTGCCAGCAGCGTTGCCCTGGCCGATGCCAGGACCGATGGCGCCAATGCCAACAGCAAGACCGGCGGCCAAAACAGAAGCGGCGGAAGTCAGGGAATCCATGAGGGAACGGGGAATTGGGAGGTCGCTGGAGAGCCTGCGCCTGGGACATCTCGGGAGAAATGGGCCCGAAAGAATCGGACCTGCGCGCAGAGAGTTTGGCAGAACGACGTCCCTTGGCGACGCCGTTGTGGCCTTAGATCAATGGTGCTCTTCGTGCACCGCCTCGCCGATGTAGTAGGAGGCAAGGGTGGCGAAGATCAGAGCCTGAATAGCGCTGGTGAACAGACCCAAGAACATGGCCGGTAAGGGTACGACCAAGGGGACTAGGAAAGCCAATACAGCAACAACCAGTTCGTCAGCAAGGATATTTCCGAAGAGACGGAACGATAGGGAAAGAGGTTTTGTGAAATCTTCAATAATTTTGAAAGGCAACATAATGGGCGTTGGCTCTACATAATATTCAAAATAACGCAATCCCTTGCGGCTTAAACCGGCGTAAAAATAAGCGAGAGAAACTAAAAGTGCCAGCGCAACCGTTGTATTGATATCAGCCGTAGGTGCTCCCAGTTCACCGCTCGGGAGATGGATCAATTTCCATGGAATCAAGGCACCGCCCCAATTGCTCACGAAAATGAATAAAAACAAAGTGCCAATGAAAGGCAGCCAGTCGCGGTAAGCCTTCTCGCCAATCTGCTCACGAGCAAGATCACGAATATAAGTCCACAAGTATTCAAGCAAGTTCTGGACGCCGGAGGGTTCTCGCTGCATCTTTCTGGTGCCATAGGCGACCAGAGCCAGCAAGGCACCGATCACGACCCATGAGCTGAGAAAAACCTGGCCGTGAATCTTGAGATTGCCAAGTTTCCAGTACAGGTGCTGACCCACCTCGAGTGCAGCGAAGGGAAGACTGAAAGTCATCGGAACCATCGGGGTCGGTGTCCTGAAGAAAGGGCCGAAGGGCAAAGAAAAGGTCTTGGGCCGGAATTAACTATCCAGGGCAGCCTGGACAAGCAAGGCAGGTTTATAAAGAAGAAAACCCACCAAGGCTGGAAGCAGCTGGAGTTGGGGTATGCGGGCACTGGCCAGTACGAGAACGACCGGAACCAGCAGTTGCGCCTTGCTCAGGGAGCGGTTGGCTTCGCCCAGTCGAGCCACACTTCTGGACAAGAGCCACAGATAAAGAAGACCGGAAATGGCGCCGATCAGGAGGCTCAAGCCAACATTCCATCCGAAAGCAAAGGAAGCAATCGGCACTGCACCAGCTGCAGCAATGGTCGTGGTCAGCAACAGGCGCTGCTGTAGCCGCCGATAATCCCCCATGCCATTGGCATGAGAGTCCCGTAAGGGCTCCTCGGCAAGAGGTAATGGAACCTCTGGATTCGGATACGGGGCAATCGCGGCCGGCAACCGTATGAAGCGAATTGGCGACCAGAACTTATCACGCAGGCTTACGGCATCGGGGTCTTCCGCCTCAAGGGATCAGTGGTTGAAGCAGCCGGAGGGCGATCAACCGGCGAGCCCGCAGCAGAAGTTCCTGCGGATCCATGGCCAGGGGCAAGGCGGCCAGTGCCATTCCCTCGGGAGCCTCCTCCAGGGATTGGAGCAAAGCCAGATCTCCGGGTTCGATGTCCAAAGGCTCCAGATCCGGGCCCAGCAGTGCCGTCGCTGGCCAACCCCAAAGGCAACGGTTGCGTTCCCCACCGGCAGCCAACAAGTCTTCGTCGTTGGCCCAGCAGTTTTTGATGATGGGTTGTCGACTCAGGAAAAACTCAAAATGGCTGATATCGGGATCAAGAGACTCGACAAGTTCCCATTGCTGACGCACAGGAAGATCCAGGGCTCTCTCTAACAGCTCTCCTTGCAACAAGCGAGCCGGATCCCACTGGGAGGGATTGGAAAAACCACAGAAATGCAGCCCACATTGCTGCACAAAGATAAAGAGACTAGCTAAATTATAACTGGTTTCCTGGGGATGGAGATACATATCTGCAAAGTTTGCATCCGCCGCTGTGTCCAGGGCCCAACGGTTCTGATGATGAAGGCGAAGGCGATTATGAGCCGGCAGATCTTGGAACAATGCCCGGCCCAGCCTCAAACCTTCAGCTGAAGGGCCCGCCTGTAAAAGAGCCAAAGCCTTCTGCACCCTATGTATCTCCCAGCGCCCCCCATCGGCGTAAAGAAAAAGATGCAACAGCCCTTCTGGTGCAAGCCTCTCAGCCAGGGATTTTAATCCCTGCTCAGGGCGATCAAGGTGATGCAGAACGCCTACGGAATTAATGTAGTCAAAACTTCCTGTTTCTTCAAGGTTCAAGAGGCTGCATTGCTTCACCTCCAGCGATTGCACTTGGCCGGACGCCCCAGAGCGCCTTAGCCTTTCGGTGGCCACATCAAGGGCCCCAGAACTTATATCCACAGCCACCACATCGGCCCCTGGGTTGAGGTGGCACAGATAATCCGTACTGACCCCAGTGCCGCAACCGGCATCCAAAATGCGCCATGGCCTGGGCAGGCCGCCAAGACGAGGCGGTAAGCCACCCCTGACGGCTGCCACCACACTGTCAACACACCAACGCCAGTTGTATCCCGGTGGCGGTCCGTCCTGAAGGGGATCCCCGGGATAGGGAAAACGGTCGTAGAAGGCACTGACGGCCGGCGTGGCGGCATCTCGGGCGGTGTGCCCAAGCTCTGGCGAGGCCTGGTCCTGATCCATGGGCTGTGCGGTGCTTGACAGGGTATTGGCGCTAAAGGGATGGCCCAAACGCTGGGGCTGCGGGGGGCCAACGGCAGCAATCGGCACGAAGCTGCAAACATTTGTTCATGGCTGGCCGGAGGCCTCAGGGCGAGCCGTAACCTTCCAAAGCCCGGCTCACTCCCGTGACATGACAGTGACCGCCAGCAGCGGCAGCACCAGGGTCACCCCTCAGCTCTACGACACTCTGCCGCTCTCGAGTGTCCGGAAAGCCGAGCAGCAGGATCGCTTCCCCGATGGGAGCGAGCTGCAGACCCTCATCACCTTTTTCCAGAGCGGACAGACCCGGGTAGCAGCCGCCCAGAGGCTCTCCGAAAATGCGGCTGAAATCGTCGCCAAGGCGGCAAACCGCATCTTTGCTGGGGGTACCCCTCTCTCCTATCTGGAGTCACCACTGCCGTCTGCTGGTGTCTCGCCAGTCGCCAACGAACCCCTGGCCGCCGACCAATCGGCGTTCCAGCAATCGGTGCGCACCTTTGTCGGTGCCAAGGCAGGACGGGGGGGCAACCTGTTCGAACGGCTCCTCGAAGGCGCATCGGGAGACGCGGATGTGCGGGTCGTGCTGCCCCCAGGCTTCAGTCCGATTGCCGTGGGTCGCTACGGCACCGAACGGATGAAGAAATCCGTGCGCGACCTGGCTTGGTTCCTGCGCTACGTCGGTTACGCAGTCGTAGCTGGCGATCCGAGCATCCTGGCCGTCAATACGCGCGGCCTCAAGGATGTATTAGAGAAAGCCTGCTCCCTGAGCGCCACAAACGTGGCCCTGCAGGAGATGCGGGCCGCTGCTGCCTCCCTGTTCCAAGGAGAGCCCGCCGCCCGCCAGCTGGTGATTGATTGCTTCAACGTTCTGCTCAAGGAGCTTGAAGTTCCCACCCCCTCGTCCCGACAAAGGCTCGGCAGCCCCGTCAATCAAGGCTTGCAGCTGCCAGCGATCTATGCCCTCTCCGCCCAAGGGGCCCAGCGCTTTGTGATGAAGCCTGGCTTGACAGGCTCCCAGAAAGCCGAGGTGGTTCGAGCGGCCTATCGGCAAGTTTTTGAAAGAGACCTTGTCAAGGGTTATTCCCAGGTCGTTTGCCCTGTTGAAGCCACCCAGCTCCGCCAGGGCCAGATCTCGATGCGGGAATTTGTGCGAGCCTTGGGTCGTAGCAAGGAATATCGACAACAATTCTACGGTCGTTTTTCCAACAGTCGAGTCGTGGAACTGGCCTTCCGCCATTTCCTTGGACGCGGTGTGAGTTCCATCGAAGAATTCCGCAAGTATTTCTCAATTGTCAGCGCCAAAGGCCTTAATGGCTTGGTCGATGCGCTTGTTAACAGCATGGAATATGCCCGTACGTTTGGTGAAGAAACGGTTCCTTACCTGCGGGATTTGGGAGAAGAAGCCCAAGAAAGTGCCGGTTGGGGTTCCAATCGCAAGTTGTTCCGTTTTAGTGCCCCCTTTGAAGGAGCACCCCAATACATCACTCTTTACGCCTCCTACCGGCAACCCTTCCCCGATCAACATCCCTATGGCGGCGGAAATGATCCCTTGGCTCTGAACTACGGAGCAATTTTCCCCTCCGGAACAGACTCCGTGGCCACCCGAGCGGCCTCTTTCGGCTACGACACGCGGCGCATCCTGATCGGTAACGGTCTAAACCAGCCCGGCCAGATGAACAGTGTTCAATTCCGCAAGGCCAGCCCCCGCCGGGTGGGCCCCAAGGTGGTAAGGCTGCAGCAGATCTCCACCGGAGGTAATTCAGTACCGCGCCGCGGTGGTCAGCCCAGCATCCGGGGGACAGAAGCTTCCACGCAGGCCGTGATCCGGGCGGTTTATGCCCAAATCCTAGGCAATGCCGGCTATGCAGGCGAACGCAACACCGTCGAGGAAATCAAACTCGAAAACGGCGATATCAACCTGCGTGAATTCATTCGCCAGGTGGCCCGTTCCAACGCCTTCCGACGCAGGTACTGGAGTGGTCTATACATCTGCAAGGCGATTGAGATCATGCATAGGCGCCTACTAGGGCGGCCCACCTTTGGACGTTGGGAGATCAACGCCTATTTCGACACCGCCGCTCGCCAAGGCTTCTACGGCGTCGTTGACGCCATGATCAATAGCCCTGAATACAACGAATGCTTTGGTGAGGACACCGTTCCCTACGAACGCTTCCTCACCGCAGCCGATCGCAATGCCCGCAAGGTTCCCGCCCTGCGCCGTGCCTTCGACCCGACAAAATTTGTTGATCTCACCCCCGCCAGCCGGCCTGATGTACCCCAGGCAACCGCGCTGCGCACTGTTGCCGACACGGTTACCCGCAACCTTCCCCAGCGACGTCCGCCTGTGGTCGGATCTTGGAGCGCCCAGCTTGTTGGTGGCGAATCCATGGCGCCCCCTCGGCCACCAGCCCCCGGTCCCGAGAGCCTGAGACAGGCACCTGTCCCAACGCGATCCTGGCGTCCCTCCCCCAGCAACGGCGCCGCCGTGGCCTGGAGCAGTGGGGTAGCTGCCTTCACCACGGTCCCGCCGGCGCGAAGCGTGCCTGGGGCTGGGGCCCGCGTCATTGGTAGCTGGACTGCAACCGTGGGCCAGGGATTAGTCAGTGGCATCGCCCAAGCACCAGGGGCGGCCATGGACAAGGCGTTCCAACCCGGGTCACCCCAGGGATTCCGCCGACGCCAGAGCCTCAGCCGACCTGTCCGCCTCCCGGCGGCTCCTGGGCGGGATCAGGTCGCTGAGGTCATCAGTGCTACCTATCGCCAACTTCTCAATCGCGATGTCTATGTGGCAGAACGATTGAGTGATGCTGAATCCCAATTAAACGATGGCCAGATTGACGTGGCCGGTTTCGTAGCCCTGGTGGCCAGCAACGACATGTTCCTTAATCGGCTCAACCAGCTTGCCCCCCTGCGAGCCGCCTCAGGTGCCTACTTAGCACTCTTGGGTCGGGCTCCCCAGCCAGCCGAAGCCAGTCGCTTTTTGGCAACCCGGGTGCGATCCGGCTTGCCTACAGCGATCGCCGAAATCCTTGACAGCCCTGACTACGCCTCTGCTTTTGCCAGAGATACTGTTCCTTACTGGCGCGGCCTCGATACAAGCGATGGCATCCCCTTGGCAACAGTGAATAAAACAGCAGCTCTGTATGGTGGCAACGCTGCTCTCAAGCCAAACCCCAAATCAGCTATCTGATTTAACGTCGCATTCAGCAATTTAGCCGCCAGTCTTAGATTACTTTGCACTGCGATAAGCCCCTACTTTGTAAAGTAGGGGTTTTTTGCTTATCTACAAGCAGCCAATGCAAAAAACATTTTTCCTAGGTTGGTCCCACCAAACCAGCCATCCACACACCGCCAAATTGCCCCTGGCGGAAAATCAGACTAAATCATGGCAAAACCATTGCGCCCCAATGGTTCTCCAGCAGAAAGCGGCCGTAAAGAACTGTTACCGGAGCTGCGGCCAGCGCACGCCTCTAACGCATAATTATTCGGCAGACGGAAACCCGTCAGCACCCTTACCCACCGGATACCGGTCTCCTTAACGGTGACCGCTTGTTTCGAGGCAGAACTGCATGAGCATCGTCTCCAACTCGATCATCAACGCGGACGCCGAAGCCCGCTACCTCAGCCCTGGCGAACTCGACCAGGTCAAGTCATTCGTGGCTGGCGGTCAACGTCGACTGCGTGTCGCCCAGGTCTTGAGCGAAAGCCGGGAACGCATCGTCAAGCAGGCCGCAGGCCAGCTTTTCCAGAAGCGTCCCGACGTCATCTCCCCCGGCGGCAACGCCTACGGGGAAGAGATGACCGCCTCTTGCCTGAGGGACATGGACTACTACCTACGTCTTGTAACTTACGGCGTCGTTGCCGGCGACGTGACTCCGATCGAAGAAATCGGAATCATTGGCGCCCGTGAGATGTATCGCTCCCTCGGGACCCCCCTTGAAGCGATGGCAGAAGCCGTACGTGAAATGAAGGCCGTGGCCACCAGCATCCTCACCGGAGCCGATGCCGAAGAAGCCGGATTCTTCTTCGATTACCTGGTAGGCGCGCTCGCCTAAGGCCCAGTCCCACCCCTTCATCGCCACCCAACGGATCAATGCAAGACGCCATCACCAACGTCATCAATCAGTCAGACGTCCAAGGTCTTTACCTCGACGGTTCCTCCATGGGACGCCTTGAACAGTATTTCGCCAGTGGCGAAATACGGGTCAGGGCGGCCGCCACCATCAGCGCGAACGCCTCGGCCATCATCAAAGAAGCCGTCGCCAAATCCTTACTGTATTCGGACATTACCCGTCCCGGTGGCAACATGTACACCTGCCGTCGTTATGCGGCCTGCATCCGTGACCTCGACTATTATCTGCGTTATGCCACCTATGCCATGCTGGCTGGTGACACGTCGATCCTTGATGAGCGCGTCCTGAATGGTCTCAAAGAGACCTACAATTCCCTTGGTGTGCCCATCGGTGCCACAGTGCAATCGATTCAAGCAATGAAGGAAGCGACAGCCGCACTTGTCGGACCAGACGCAGGTCGTGAAATGGGCGTCTATTTCGACTACATCAGTTCCGGCTTAGGAAACTGATTTTTCCTCCTTCTGAGCTCAAGCGGCCCGACTAACGAGGAATTATTTCCATGCGTCTCTTCAAGATCACAGCCTGCATCCCTTGCCCGGAAAAATCCCGATCCCAGCGGGAAATCCACAACACCTACTTCACCAAGTGGGTTCCTTTTGATAGCTGGTTTGCTGAACAACAGCGAATCATGAAACAGGGGGGCAAGATCCTGAAGGTTGAGCTGGCCACGGGCAAACGTCAGCAAAACGTCGGAATTTAGCGAATACGAACCAGCCGCTTCTCAGTCCATTGACTCAACCCGACCTTACGGTCGGGTTTTTTTGTTGGCAGCCAGCAAGCATTTTGTCTGAAAAGACTCGACAAAACAGGCCACGTCGCGCCTAAATAGGGCAACAACGTTATGCCAGAAGGCCTTGCCCCGACCGCCCGCCCGATCCAAAGTGCCGCGTTCCGGAGATTTTGCTGAATCCCTTGGCCGTGACAACCAATTCAGTGTTGCTAACCCGAAATCTGGAGCTGCCACAGGGGCCATCCAGCACCAGGGACTCCTGCCCCTGCCATGGCCCTTCTGGTCTGCCGAAGCCAGGTTGCTTGTGGGGCTGATCGCCCTTTGGAGCGTGCTTGGTCTTTTTGTGCTGTCCTCGGCCAGTTGGTGGGTGGCAGCCCAGGAAATGGGCGATGCGGCTTATTACATCAAACGACAATCGCTCTGGTTGCTTGCCAGCTGGGGGCTTTTCTTGCTGGCTCTCCGCACGTCGATGCGTCGCTGGCTCGCCCTTGGGGCTCAAGGTCTGCTACTGGGCACCCTTCTGGTTGCCGCCACCTTGGTGGTTGGCAGCACGGTGAATGGGGCTAGTCGTTGGTTGGTGATCGGGCCGATCCAACTCCAACCCACCGAACTGGTGAAACCATTTTTGGTGCTTCAGGGAGCCGTGCTTTTCGCCCACTGGCAGAGAATCGCCCTAGATCAAAAGTTGCTCTGGCTCAGTATCTTCAGCGGTCTTGTTTTACTGGTTCTGAAACAGCCCAACCTCAGTACCGCTGCACTGATGGGTCTTTTGCTTTGGCTGATGGCCCTTGCCGCAGCCTTGCCAATGATGATGTTGCTTGGGGCTGCCGCCTCTGGGGCGATGCTGGGTGGCGCCAGCATCATGATAAACACCTATCAACGACTTCGCGTCGTTTCCTTTCTCGACCCTTGGAAAGATGCCCAGGGGAATGGTTATCAGCTCGTTCAAAGCCTTTTGGCCATTGGCTCGGGAGGGGCTCTGGGTTCCGGCTTCGGGCTTTCAACTCAAAAACTCGACTATTTACCAATCCAGACAACTGATTTTATCTTTGCAGTCTTTGCCGAAGAATTTGGTTTCCTCGGTTCGTTGATGCTGCTGCTTTTTCTCGCAGTCTTTGCCTTTGTCGGCCTCAAAGTTGCCCTCGGCTGCAGCAGTCCCCAACAAAGGCTTGTGGCGATTGGTTGTACAACGCTTCTCGTCGGCCAGTCGATCCTCAACATTGCGGTCGCCAGCGGAGCCATGCCCACCACCGGCTTACCGCTGCCCATGGTCAGCTACGGAGGCAATTCCCTACTGTCGAGCCTGCTTCTGGCCGGCTTGCTTGTGCGCTGCGCCCTCGAAAGCCAGGGTCTGGAATCCGCACGGCCCAAGCGTCGATCCGCTGCGGGCCCCAGATAGGCTGGCAACCTTGCTGCTCGCCTTGGCAATGCCCAGCCTCGCCCTGCAGTTTGCCGACCTGGCACGGGGCAGCGAACAACTTCTCCAGGGCAGCCTTGCCCATCCAGGTCCGCTCACCTTTGGAGCAGTTTTCGCTGGTGGACTGCTCACCAGCTTGGGTCCCTGCTCGCTTTCTTTGCTACCCGTGACTCTGGCCTACCTGGCTGGTTTTGCCGACCATTCCCACGACAAAGGTCCACTGCCGTGGCAGCGCAGTCTGTGCTTTGCCCTGGGAATCGTCTGCTCACTGGTGCTCTTGGGACTAGCCAGTGGCCTGATGGGTCGACTCTATGGAAGCCTTCCAGATCAAATTCCACTGCTGGTTGCCGCCCTGGCCCTATTGATGGGACTCAACCTGCTTGGTTTCCTGCCCCTGCGCCTGCCTGCCGGCCCTGATCCAGAGCGCTGGCGCCGCCTAGTTCCGGCCCCCCTGGCTCCCCTGGCTGCAGGTTTGGCCTTCGGTTTGGCGGCCACACCCTGCACCACCCCAGTGCTGGCGGTACTTCTGGCCTGGATGGCCGAGACCGGAAAGCCGCTTGTAGGCATGCTGCTGCTCACCAGCTTTGGGGCCGGCCAAGTGCTGCCCCTGCTGTTGGCTGGCACGGCGGCAGCCACCCTTCCCTCCCTGTTGAAACTGAGGCAAATAGGTCAATGGGTGCCGCCAATTAGTGGAGTTGTTCTCCTCGTGACAGGTGCCCTGACCCTTGTGGCCCACCTGGCATGACCGCTTTGTCGACAGCGCTGATGCGCCCTTTGGCCTGGCTCTCCAATTTGAAGCTAGCGATAGGTCTGCTGCTGCTAATTGCCCTATCCAGCGGCATCGGCACCGCCATTCCCCAGAAAGAAACCAGTGAGTTTTATCATCAACGCTATGATCCAAACCCATGGCTTGGATTACTTCGTGGTGACGGTGTTCTGAAGCTGCAGCTTGACCACGTTTATTCCAGTAAATGGTTTCTGGCCCTGCTGGCCCTGCTAGCCCTGGCTTTGATCTTATGTAGCTGGCGCCGTCAGTGGCCTGCGCTGCAAGCCTCGTTGCGCTGGATTGACTACAGCCAACCACGCCAACTCAGCAAGCTATCTATAGCAGAAACCCTTGAAACAGAGAGCCCATCAACAGATCTAGATCATCTCGAACAACAATTAGAACAAGGAGGTTGGCAGATCCGACGCCAACAAGACCGGCTGGCTGCCCGCAGGGGCGTAGCCGGTCGCGTAGGTCCCCTGCTTGTTCACGCCGGCTTGGTCGTTCTGATGCTTGGGGCCAGCTGGGGAGCTCTAGCCGGACAGCGAC
>Ga0315899_10004516_pt1 | contig 15034 bp, 9 predicted proteins | sample LakEriMetagenome_2_FD_203518 | JGI IMG/M metagenome (GOLD analysis project Ga0315899, IMG submission 203518) | Freshwater fungal communities from buoy surface, Lake Erie, Ohio, United States - Buoy 4 MA112 | ecosystem: Environmental > Aquatic > Freshwater > Lake | place: USA: Lake Erie, Ohio... | reverse complement strand
CAACACCGAAATTCGAAGATTGAAGCTGGCATCGTACGCACCTCTTCGGTACGTGCTTCCGCACAAGCAAGCTGCGTATGATGCAAAGTACAGCCAGGAAATTCGTGGCGGTGAAGGGTTTTTCAGACAGGTTGACCGTGAAGAATCGCTAGTGCACTTGATACGTGTCAACGTGCTGAAACGAATGGAAAGTGCTGTTTCCTCTTTCACTCTGACCGTGCAAAGGCAACTTGCCGACGTTGAACGCACCTTAAGTCGCATCGAAAATCATGATGCGGAATTCGAAGAAATTGATATTGCCGACGTGGATCTAGACGATCCTGCAATGGAGAGTCTTCTTGTTGGACGCAAGGTCAAGGTTTTGCTACAGGATGTGGATCTGATTCGCTGGAAGCAGGACCTGATAGAAGATCGAAACCGACTGGCGACTCTTTATAGCGCGGCGCGTCAGATTGATGCTGGACGCGATGCCAAACTTGAAGCATTGCGGGAGCTTATCAATAGGAAATGCAAAGCCCCAATCAATCCTGGCAATCGAAAGATCATTGTTTTCACCGCGTTCGCTGAAACGGCTTCCTATCTGTACCAGCAGGTTAGCGACTGGGGGTTGAAGACCTTAGGCATTCATAGTGCACTAGTCACTGGATCCGGTGGGAATCAATCGACACTACCCAAGCTACGCAAGGATCTGGGCAGTATTCTCACGGCGTTCGCACCGCGAGCCAAGGAACGTCCCGAAGAGTACGCGAATGAAGGCGAGATCGACCTCCTCATTGCCACCGACTGTATTAGCGAGGGCCAAAACCTCCAAGACTGCGACTTCTTGATCAACTACGATATCCACTGGAATCCAGTCCGTATCATCCAGCGATTTGGTCGTATCGATCGAATTGGATCGCCAAACACTTGCATTCAACTAGTCAACTTCTGGCCTAACATCGAGTTAGACGAATACATTAACCTCGAGCAGCGAGTTAGCGGCCGCATGGTTTTGCTCGATATCTCTGCCACGGGCGAAGAGAATCTCATTGAGCAGCAATCTGGCAACCAGATGAACGACCTGGAGTATCGTCGCGATCAACTGAAGAAGCTTCAGGATGCGGTTATTGACCTCGAAGATCTTTCGAACGGCGTTTCGATCACCGATTTAACACTTACCGATTTCCGGATCGAGCTTTCTGAGTACCTCAGGGCACATCAGTCGAAAATTGATGAGCTTCCGCTAGGTAGCTACGCCGTCACTACGCCCACAGACGACGAGACGGGAATCACCCCAGGCGTCATCTTCTGTTTGCGAGCCAGTGGCGAATCCGCGAACAAATCGTTCGAACCAGGCTATCCCCTTGCGCCGCATTATCTGGTCCATGTAAACGAAGGCGGAGCAACCGAGCTTGGCTTCACTCAAGCCAAGCAGATCCTCGATCGGTTGCGTCGCCTTTGCGCTGGTCGCGAACTGCCCGACGCCCAGGCAGTCGAGCGGTTCGAAAAGCAGACACGAGGCGGCGAAGACATGAGTACCGTTCAAAAACTGCTCGCGACAGCGGTTGCCTCAGTAGCTGGAAAAGGCCAGGAGCGCGCCGTCGCCAGTCTCTTCAGCCCCGGGGGGACTCACGCGAGCAAAGGCGAGTTTGCGGGCATGAATGATTTTGAAGTCGTCGCCTACTTGATAATCTTAACCCGAGATACGACGAGCGCGAATATGCTTCGTGATACGACGACGAAAAGCATAATTGCCAAGGCTTACGCAATCGCTGAGAAATGGAAGGAAGAGGGAAAGACACGAGATGAGTTGCTTCACGAATTTGGACGCATGCTCGACGTTTCGGAGGGAGGAAAAGAGTGAACATCACATCGAACTTTCGAATCCTCCTAGACACTAATACAGTAATTGGTGCAGGATCACGCTGGTTAGCGGAAGAACCTCCCCGTCCAGTGAGCCTAGTGCAGTGCCTAGTTCACGCTGTCGCGTCATCTCATGTCGGTCTCTACTGCGAAAGCATACTTGAGGAGTATGTTGAGGTGATGCGTAGGCGCAATCATCCTGAAGAACGAATTGCGAAGTTCCTCGCCTACGTTGTTTCGCTGTTCACGAAAGTAACAGTAACAAGTACATCATGTCATACTCCACCGTCCGATCCAGACGATGTGATTTATATATTTTGTGCACTTGATGGAGGTGCTGATCTGTTGGTTTCGGATGATAAGCATTTGCTTAACGTCCGGGATGCCTATCTTCCGCGTCCAAAGATTGTGCGAGTTCCCGAAGCTTGCTTGCACCTGCATCTTGAACAGGACGAAGTGGAATGAGAACGACGGAATTCATCGACTCGCTTTCATTGCCGCAAGGGGCTTTCGTGAATGAACGCATTGCAAAGAAGCTATTGGTCGAGAACGGCGCTGCAACACCAGCGGACAAGCGAGCCATCAATGAAGGCATCGAAGAGCTCATTTGGGTTGCAGCGTTGAAACCCAATAACATTGGTGTTCCGGCCTATCGCGATGATTCTCGTGAGTATCTTGAAATCGCCATACTATCAATGCGTTGCCGCGCAGAGGCTCGCTCCAATCGGATCACCGAGCTCATTCATCGTTCGATACCGTATCCCGTCTTACTGGTCTCGATAATGGAAATAGGCCAGGCAGGGAGTGAAATCGATCGCAGTGCGTCAACTGCCAGTGTTCCCTTGTTGAATGTTTCAGTGGCAGACAAACGTTTCTCGCAGAAAAATTCTCAGAGCATGGTTCTGGAGGATGGCGTTACAGAGGTGCAACTAGAAGCAGACGGTCGTCTTGAAGCGTTCGCGTTTGCGATGAACCTTGGCAAGCAACCAAGAGACAACTTGCTTCGTCTGTATCACGGTTGGGCAGCGATTCTGGACGTTTATCGTGCGTCGAGAATCACGGGAGAGTTCGCTACCAATTCATTGAGCCGCGAAGGGCGACGCTTGGCCATCGCAGAGTTCGAACGAATCGAACGCGAGATTATATCTCTTCGCAACCAGGCGGCTAAAGAGAAGCAAATCAATCGACGCGTCGAGTTAAACCTCGACGTCAAACGAATGGAAGCGCGGCTTAACGCTGTGCGCAATCAGTTATCACCCGTTGGGCAACAGGCCCCGAAATCATATGAGTAAGGAAATCAGCGTGAAGAAAATCCAACCCGGCGAGCCCGAAACAATGTCACAGGACATGATAAAGCAGAACCTTGAGCAATTAAGAGGGCTGTTTCCTGAGGCATGGACAGATGGGCAAATCGACTTCGAGGTGCTGAGGCAATTGCTTGGAGGTGCGGTCGATGATCGAGAGGAAAAATACGGACTTAATTGGCATGGCAAGCGCGACGCACGACGCCTTGCATTGACACCTAGTGTTGGCACATTGTTACCACAGCCTGACGACAGTGTTGATTGGAATTCAACCAAGAACATTTTCATAGAAGGTGACAACCTCGAAGTTCTGAAGCTTCTACAGAAAAGCTACGCTGGGAAAGTAAAGCTGATTTACATAGATCCACCTTATAACACCGGCAATGACTTTATTTATCCAGACGACTTTCACGATAGTATTCGCAACTATCAGGAGTTGACCGGGCAGATTGACAACGAGGGCCGTCGCACATCAAGCAATACTGAGGCTGGCGGGCGATTTCATACCCAATGGTTGAATATGATGTACCCCCGCTTGAAGCTAGCCAGAACATTGCTACGTCAAGATGGCTTCATCATGATAAGTATTGATGACCATGAGTTGTCCAATTTGCGAAGGCTATGCGATGAGGTTTTTGGAGAAGAGTCGTTCCTAATTCAGTTCGTGTGGCGACGTCGTTCCATGGCGGATAGTAGAAATGAAGATCGCGCTTCTTCCGACCATGAGTATGTCGTATGTTACAAGATGCCTGATGCAAGACTGAAAGGCGAACCAATTGATACGGATAAGTACTCAAATCCTGACAATGACCCTCGTGGCCCTTGGTTCAGTGCGGACTTGACAGGGATAGCCAATGCTTCCGAGCGTCCAAACCTACATTATGACCTGGTCAATCCCGCGACAGGTTTGTCTTACCCTCCTTCGCCTACCCGAGGGTGGTCGTGCGCAAGGGATACAATGGCGAGAATGATTGAAGAGAAGCGAATTCTGTGGCCGAATCGTCCAGATGGCCGGCCTCGACACAAGAAATTCCTGCAGGAAATTACGCGGCATGAGACAGGACTTTCTTCCTGGCTCGATATGGTTGGTCAGACTTCAGAAGGTACACAGCTAATTCAATCTCTATTTGGCGAGAAAATTTTCCCCTTTTCAAAGCCAGTTTCGCTTCTGAAGAAACTTGTGGAGCAGGCAGTCCCTGATGAAGGCGGTTTAGTTTTGGATTTTTTTGCTGGTTCTGGAACAACTGCCCATGCGGTTTTGGAGCAGAACTCTGTGGACAACATAAGTCGACGCTTCATCTTAGTGCAGTTGCCTGAAGCAACTGGTCGCGAAGACTTTGAATGTATAACTGCGATAACAAAAGAAAGAGTTCGTAGAGTTGGTAAACGACTTCGAGAGGAACTGCTGTGTGATGGGGTCGACTTGGGATTTCGTGTTCTGAAGCTCGCTAGCAGCAATATAAATCTGTGGAGTCCCGATCCAAATGGGCTCGATATGTCACTACTCAATTCTGTCGAACACATAAAGGCTGATCGCTCAAACGAAGACGTACTTTATGAACTACTTATAAAGCTAGGGCTCGATCTTTGTGTTCCCATTGAGGACAAGCTCATTACAGGCAAAAGAGTCTATAGCATCGGTGCCGGTTCTCTCATTGTCTGTTTAGAAGCCGACATAGCACAGAACGAAGCAGAGTCGCTGGCACTAGGTATCGTCAATTGGCGCTCACAGCAGAATCCCTCCGGCGAGTCAACGGTTGTTTTCCGAGATAGCGGGTTTGCTGATGACGTCACCAAAACCAACGTCACTGCCATTCTACAGCAACATGGTCTAGATAACGTCCGTAGCCTCTGATGTATCTCGAAACCATTTTCGTTGCATTACAAAGATGGTTCTGTATTCGCCACTGAAATCGAAGAACGATAATGAAACTTCACTTTGAACCCAACCTCGATTACCAACACTCCGCGATCGAAGCGGTTTGTGACTTGTTTCGCGGGCAGGAGATATGCCGTACCGAGTTCACCGTAACCAAAGACTGGGGAAAGCAAGTCGCACTGCCGGGCTATGAATCTGATCTCGGTATCGGCAATCGACTGACTCTACTCGACGACGAACTCATCGCAAACCTCAACGATATCCAACTTCGCAACGGACTGGCTCCGTCAACGAGCTTGGCTTCCGGCGATTTCACAGTGGAAATGGAGACGGGGACCGGTAAGACCTATGTTTACCTTCGCACCGTGTTTGAGCTCAATAAGCGGTTTGGATTCACAAAGTTCGTAATCGTTGTTCCGTCCGTGGCGATCAAGGAAGGAGTCTACAAGTCGCTTCAGATTACCGAAGACCACTTTCGAGCCTTGTATGCCAACGTCCCATTCGAGTTCTTTCTATACGACTCCAGCAAGCTCGGCCAAGTTCGCAACTTTGCCACTAGCCCGCATATCCAAATCATGGTGGTCACGGTTGGCGCGATCAACAAGAAGGATGTCAACAACCTCTACAAAGACAGCGAAAAAACGGGTGGTGAAAAGCCGATTGATTTGATTCGAGCGACTCGACCAATCCTAATTGTCGACGAACCGCAAAGCGTCGACGGAGGCTTGCAGGGAAGCGGTAAACAGGCTCTCGGAATGATGAATCCGCTTTGCACTTTGCGATATTCAGCCACGCACACCGATAAGCACCACATGGTCTACCGCCTCGATGCCGTGGATGCATACGAACGCAAGCTTGTAAAACAGATCGAAGTGGCTTCCGCCAGTATCGAAGGCGCTCACAACAAACCCTACGTTCGATTCATATCGGCCAGCAATAGGCGAGGAACGATCACGGCCAAGATCGAAGTGGATATCGAAGGTGCGGGCAGTGTTCGTCGAACCGAGGTAACTGTTCAGGACGGCGACGATTTGCAGCAAACGACCAGACGTCCGGTCTATGAGAACTGCCGTGTCGGAGAGATCCGCGTTGGAAAAGGAAAAGAGTTTCTTGAGCTGCGAGTTCCGGGCGGCGAGGTCTTCTTGAAGCTGGGGCAGGCTTATGGAGACGTCGACCAGAATGCGATCCAGCGTGAGATGATCCGACGAACGATAAAAGAGCATTTCGAAAAGGAGAAAAGACTTGCGCATCAGGGGATTAAAGTACTGAGTCTTTTTTTCATCGACTCCGTGGAAAAATATCGTAAGTACGACGCAGACGGACACCCAATCAAGGGCGACTACGCTCTTATCTTCGAAGAAGAGTACCGTCGCCTAGCCAAGCACCCAGACTACAACACGCTCTTCAAAGAAGTCGACATCACATCTAGCGCAGAGGAGGTTCACAACGGATACTTCTCGATCGACAAGAAGGGGGGCTGGTCCGATACGGCCGAGAACAATCAAGGCAACCGCGACAACGCAGAACGAGCCTACAACCTGATCATGAAAGAAAAGGAGAAACTGCTCAGCTTTGAAACCAAGTTGAAATTCATCTTCTCACACTCGGCCCTTCGCGAAGGCTGGGACAATCCGAACGTATTTCAGATTTGTGCTCTCCGCGAAATGGGTACCGACCGAGAACGCCGACAAACTATCGGCCGTGGTCTTCGTTTGTGTGTCAATCAAAACGGAGAAAGACTGCGTGGCTTCGACATAAACACCTTGACCGTGATTGCTACGGAGGGATACGAACAATTCGCTGACAACCTCCAGAAAGAGATCGAACAGGATACCGGAATCCGCTTTGGAATCGTCGAAGAGCATCAGTTCGCTGCAATTGCAATTAAGGGTGATGACGGGGTGAGCAAGCCACTGGGATTCGATAAGTCCAAGACTCTTTGGGGATTCTTGCTTCAAGAGGGGTACATCGATCGGAAGGGAAAGATCCAAGATTCGCTTCGCAAAGCCCTAAAGGATGAGACGCTCGTACTACCTGATGAATTCAAGCCACATAACATTCAAGTACGTGGAATTCTAAGAAAGCTCGCTGGCAAGCTTGAAATCAAGGACGCCGACGAACGAAAGAAAGTGTTGCCTAGACAAGCAGTGCTCAATGGCCAAGAGTTCAAGGAACTCTGGAATCGGATCAAGTATAAAACGACGTACCGAGTCCAGTTCGATAATGACGCGTTGCTGAAGACATGTATCAAAGCGATCAAGGATGCACCGCCTATATCGAAGACCCGTCTCCAGTGGCGCAAGGCCGACCTTGCTATTGGCCGTGCCGGCGTAGAGGCGAATGAAACCGTCGCTTCTGCTCCGATCATTTTAGAAGAAAGTGATATCGAGCTTCCAGACATTCTTACCGAGTTGCAGGACAAGACGCAGCTCACACGTCGCACGATTGCACGAGCTTTGATCGACAGTGAACGCTTGGATGACTTCAAGCGAAATCCACAGCAATACATCGAGATAACCGCTCAAGCCATCAACCGCGCTAAACGATTAGCCATCGTCGATGGCATCAAGTACCAGCGTCTTGGCGATGAGTTTTACTATGCACAAGAGCTTTTCGAACAGGAAGAGCTCAACGGCTACCTGAAAAACATGCTCTCCGTGAATCGTGGAGTGCACGAATACGTGGTTTACCAGTCCGATACCGAACGCAGTTTTGCGGAGCAGCTTGACAAGAACGAGTCGGTAAAGGTCTTCGCAAAACTACCAGGCTGGTTCCAGTTGCCAACGCCTCTCGGTCCCTACAACCCTGACTGGGCAGTTTTGATCGAGCAAGACGGCGCAGAGCGAATCTATTTCGTTGTGGAAACAAAGAGCAGCCTCTTTGACGATGACTTACGCGATAAAGAAGGTGCCAAGATCGATTGCGGCGAAGCCCACTTCAAAGCCTTGGCGGTTCAAGAGAACCCAGCCAAATTCAAGCGAGCAGCAAAAGTTGAGGATCTGTTCAAATGAGCTTGCTCACCATCATTGTTGATGAAAGGTACCGCTGCCGTGGCAATTACTGAACGTGAAATCGATCAGGCTTTTTCCGACCATCGAGCCACGCTCGGTGGCGTACGGGAAGATTATTTCGGATTGCTCTACTTGCAGAGCGAGTTCGGGTTGGCACATGACCAAGCTGCGCTACAAAACGCATTCGGCGGTCACGACTATGGCATCGATGCGTTTCACATTGATGTAGAACGACGCAACCTCTACCTGGTGCAGTTCAAGTGGTCACCTTCGCCAGGCTCATTCAAAGGCTCATACGAACGGCTGATAGGCTCCGGAATGGAGCACATCTTCGGCGATCCATTACAGGACAAACTGACGAACCCGTTGCTCAGCCAGCTTAAATCACGATTGATGAACGATATGGCGTTAGTCGATCGGGTCATGATCTACTTTGTATTCAATGGCGACGTTGAAGAAGCCGAACGAAGTTCAACGCTAGAGACGCTCCGAGAAGATTTGGAAGCGAAGAAGTATCTGATCGATCAATTCTTCGAAAGGCCAATGTCACTGGTCATTGAATATCGCTCAGCAAAATCGGGACGGGCCGGCGGCTCGGCTCATAAACGCAAGTCGTATCGCTACATGGTCAAGATGCCCAAGATGCTATTGCGTGAAGGCCCCAACGGCGTGCAAATGCACCTGGGGTTCATTCGAGTGACCGACCTGCATCGAATCTTTCTGGACATGCGTCAGCGATTCTTCGAGCGTAACATTAGGTCAGGGTTGTCCGAATCTGAAGCACCCAACCGAGCGATCAAGCAAACACTGAAAGACATCTTGATCGACTGCAAGGTGGAGCCTTCGGTCTTTGCCTTTAATCACAATGGCGTAACCATCCATGCTCAGAAGTTTGCCGAGAGCAATGGCGAGTGGGAGATTGCAGAACCACGACTACTGAACGGCGCGCAAACAGTCACAACGTTCTCGCGGTTCATGGAACTGAACACTGGCAATCAGCAATTGGCTGAGAATCAGGCTCGACTAGATGAATTGTACGTCCCGTGTCGAATCATCACCGAGGCAAGTCAGGAATTCGTTGTTGGCGTTACCATCAACAACAATCGCCAGAATCCAGTGATGCCATGGAACCTGCGTGCAAACGACCTGATTCAATGCCAATTCTTCGACAAGTTCAGAGATGACTTGGGCATTTACTACGAACGACAACAGAACATGTTTTCGACGATGACGGATAGCGATCTCGAGGAGATGGAGATTGATCAGTCGCACAAACGAGCGGTCGAAATATTGAAGCTGACAAAAACCTTCCTGGCCTCGGATGGGCTCGTTGACAAGATGTCCAACATGACAGAGGCGTTCGAGAACGAGAAGCTTTACTCACAGATCTTTGATGAGAAGCGTTTGACCGTTGACTCGCGACGCATTCTTCTTTGCTACAAGGTCCAACTCAAGATCCATCGGATGGCCAAATCAATTCAGGAAAAAGGTGAGGCCAAATACGGATTTATCAATCGAGCCCGCAATCTTTTGTGGGCGTTGTTGGTCCAAGCGATATTGAATGACAAAGACCTAGAGTGGTACTGCGACCAGTACGGCAATCGTTTGGTAGTGGAGGCGAACTATATCGAGTGGCTAATCAAGCTCTCCACCACACGTGCAAGACTGCTGATTGGTGACGTTGTGAAAATGGAACCTTATGCGACTCACGTTCGCGAAGAGAATTATGGGTTCCTTCGAACTCAGGCCGTGTTTAAAAAATGCATGGAATCCGCCCACAACCGCTGGGGCTGGGTGCAGTGTAGACTACGCTGACCGTTGGTAACTTGGCAGTCTGTTACCTAGCACCGACCTTGGCATAGATTTCTCCAACGAGTACGAAGCCGCAAAAGAACTTGGTCAACGCTAAAGCTTTCAGTTTGAATCCATTGCTTTTTGGGGATCAGAATCATCAATCGCATTACTTTTAATTTCCTCGCAACACTATCTTTTGAAAACATTTCCCATGCAAGAGTTCTTCGAGAAGCTTAATACATTCCTACCGGACGTGCTGACGGCACTGGTATCGTCGCTAGCTGGATACTGGCTAGGAGTCGGATCTGAGCGCCGAAAGGAGTACAACGAGATTGCCGACGAATTTTACGCAGTTGTCAATCGGGAACTAATCGATGGTGCAGCTCACACGTTTCAACTCGATGACACAATGGTGAACGCACTGCGAAGACGAATGTACGGATCGCAGCTACGAAAATTCGACAGTGCATTGCAGGCTTATAGAATCGAAGCACAACGGACCAAGCAGGATTCAGCCGGACAAGTACTCTTCGTGGATGTGGAATCAGTGAATCACTCGCTGCGAGAGCTTGCCAGAGTAGTTCGAAGAAAATGATGACCTGCCTTAGTTTGCCACAAGAGGCGATTTACCATACCCAGATCCATCGTCAAGCAGAAAGGCCTGAGCGAAGCTCCGTTTGGTGCAAGCGTAGCTCCCGGCATCGGCGGCTAACTAATTGGATTGGCCTCCCATTTGCAAAACCAACCTTGGGCATCGATGGTGGTGTCAGGGGAGAGGTCTCGGATGGTTTTCGTGGAGAGTTAGTCTCCCGCAACTGAATAAGGGAAATCGAACTCAGTTTGACCCTCCGGTTATACCAACAGGCCGACGCCTCAAAACGTCGGCCTGTTCGCGTTTCTACGCAGTATTTTCCAGGGTTTGCACGCTCCTACCTAGTCTTAAACTCTCCCCTGTTCGATGTCTCTACCAACCCAGGCGCGAATCGTCTTGGGTGCTTTTTCTTCCTTTGGCAACCCGACTCTCGGGAGTCTCAAAGTCGCGCGACCCGGAGGTTATAGAAAAGTCTCGAACTTCATAACCCGGACGAAAACTGGAAAACCAAATTGACCCGCTGGTTATGCGTCGCGCGACAAAAGCGCGAGTTTTGGAGCCTCTTTTTCATAACCGGCAGGTCACGCCCGCTGGCCCTTGGGCGGCATGATTACCTTAGAGCTTCAATTTCATTGGGTTTTTGCATCGCTGCGGTGCGAGAGAGTCGCTTTTTCTCGACTTCATAACCCGAGAAACACATCAAAGACAACTGACCCGCCGGTTATGGCCGGCGCGATGGAGGCGCGAGGGATCGGCGTTTGAAGTGACTCTGTTTTCCGTTGCCAAGCAACCTTGAACGCAAACAACAGATGACCTCGGTTACGTAAATGCATTTCTCCGGTGTCCGCCAATCGTGGGCCATTGCAGTTCGGAGATACCTTGAGGCGTGAACCGGAGGGTGGCACAAATGCTCAGCATGGTACCGCAACTTGACTATCTGTTACGATATCGTTAGCTTCCCTTGGACGATAAGGGATTACCGGGACGAAGGTTCGCCGAAACTTGCAAGGTTACGCCATGTTGGGAAAATGCTCGCTATCCAGATTCTTCAGTGCCTTCGGAGGAAAACGGTCGGTTGCCAAAAAAAGGGCCTTCCGTTCGAAACGACGCGTGTTTTTCGAGGCCCTGGAGTCGCGTCGCGTCTTCGTTGGCGATATGGAGCTTTTCTCGTTTGAGCTGACAAACGGGGAACTGCGAAACACGGAATCATCCGACGCAGCGCGGATCGCCACTGCCCGACGGGTCGCCGACTTCGTCGAAGACCGGATGGGTATCAATCTGGCAACCATTGCCGAAGCGACCCTTTCCGGCAAGATGATGTCTGGCGACGCTGGGCGTTCTCCGGTTTTCACCTTCGAGATGGATGGAATGGAGTGGGACATTCGCGATCGTCAAGGCGGTTTGGAGATGGTCGTTAACGACCACGACCTGATGCAGAACGCGGATGCCCCGTTGGATACCAATAACAATGGCTCGATCGACCCCCTCGATATCTTGAGCGTCATCAATTACATCAACGGTAGCCCCACGAAGATGGTACCAAACCGCGTAGCTTCACCGATGTCCGAGGGATTCGTCGATGTGGACGGAGACAACGTGGTGAGCCCGATGGACGCCCTGATGATCATCAACAAGCTCAATTCGCCATTGGACAACCCGAGAATGCCATTGATCGCCGAAGACGATTATTTGGAAAGGACCCTACCGGCAACAACGACAGAGTTCCCAGTCAGCGAGATTGACGTCTTAGCAAACGATATTGGGGATGGCTTGAAGTTGATTGATGTTCAGTTCGGGAACGCGGGAATCGTCGAGATTGTTGAAGCGAGCGATGGATCAGGCAAAATGGTGGTTCGGTACACACCGGGAGATCAGTTCCGTACCGACGATGAATTCCTCTACACGGTCGAGGATTCCTGGGGGAACCGTGCATCTGCAATCGTCGTAGTAAGTTACAGCTTGGAATCGACGGGTGATAACTCGTTCAAGGTAAATGTATCGGCGGAACAAGTGCAAGGAACGGTGCCGGGAGAGGCGATCGGCTTCCAGGACGCCGATGGCAACGCACTCATCTCGCTGGAGTACGACGGAGATGAAAACGAATTCGTGGGAGTCTTTGTCCATTTCCAAGCGATCGAACCCCTCCTCGGAGTAGCGATCTGGGGAACCTTTGCAAGTGACACAACACTCGAGGACCGATTCTTTCCATTGAGAGGGGCCAGCGGGGCCGCTTGGATCTATGGCACCTTGGCCGAAGTCAACGGGATCCTAGCTAGTCTTCGGTACATTCCAGCCCCTGGATTCTCCGCTCCGGACGGGATCAGTGTCGTTGTGAACGCCACCCTCTACGGGTCCCTTGGAGTCCCGACCCAGCAGAGTTACGGCTGGATCTCGGTCGTAGTAGCGAAACTCGACGCGGCACCGATCGCGCTGCCAAATTTCTTTGTGTTCAACTCTCCAAAGGAACCTGTTCGGCTGAACGTTTTGGACAACGATTCCAGTCCATCGGGTTCAACGCTCCGGTTGGTGGGGATCTCGCAATATTCGGATGCGAACGAGTTGTCAGTCACCACCCCATACGGGACGGTGATCGAGATCGACCCGGAGGCCAACGACATCATTCTTACGCCAGGTTGGGGAACGCACGATGTCTTCGTTTACATCGTCTCAGACACTGAGGGACGACTCTCTCAAGGCATAGTTGCTGTTTCGCTCGTTCCTGTTGAGGAGTAAGACGACTGGGGCTTTCCACCCACCCGTTTGTAGCGTGCCTCGAGCTTGTTCCGAGCCCAATCTTTCCGCAAAGTCGGTTCTATCCCAACCCGAAACGTAAGTGAGGGATGACGTTCCGTCACTTTGGAGTGTCTTCCCTCGTGCGTCCCTCGCTCGCGCGTCGGGTTGCGAAGGACGCTGGAGAATCGGCGTTTTGCCAACTTCAATGGGCGAAAAGCGCAACTTCGAAACTTACGCTGAGGGTTGGGGGTCATGCCAGACAAAAACACGAGACTTCCTACCCGCGGCGCTAGACAGGTCGTTTACTTTTTGGTGGCAACCGCCTTGCGACGTTTGGGATACAGTTCGCGGCAGATACCGCATACGGTTCCATCGCAGCCTCGCGCCGTGCAATGCTCTCGACCGTAGAAAATGATCTGTAGATGAAGGCAGTTCCAGCTCGATTCCGGGAAAAGCGACTTCAAGTCCTTCTCGGTTTGGACCATCGAACGACCATTGGTCAATCCCCAGCGCTGAGCGAGTCGATGGATATGAGTATCGATCGGAAACGCGGGAACGCCGAAAGCCTGGGCCATGACAACCGATGCCGTTTTGTGACCTACGCCGGGAAGTTTTTCAAGCGATTCAAAGGATTGAGGTACAACGCCCTCATGCTCTTCGACGAGGATCTTGGATAACTCTCGAATCGCTTTGGATTTCTGAGGGCTCAAGCCACAGGGCTGGATGATCTTGCGAATCCTTTCAACAGACTGACGGCTCATTGCATGCGGATTTCCCAACGACTTAGAGACGCGGTGGCACAAGCGTTTGCGGGGGATCCATCCATTATGGCGGTTGCTGGAATCGCATACGATTGGCTCAATGACTCGGACAGCAATTTCGGTCGTTGCGTCGACTGCAATCGACTATCGCCTCTTCAGCAGCAAAGACATAAATCGGTTAAGCGTCCCGTCTCCACCATCACCTTCTTCACCCCTGCCGCCCTGGCAAAATCATCCTCGGTGACCTAGGAATTGAGAATGGAAAATTGAGAATGGAGAATTATTAAGAACACGCCGACCCGCATGGATCTCAATTCTCAATTCTCCATTCTCAATTCAGTTAGTAGGTTGGCGTTCTTCCAACCCATCGCTGTATTGGCTGCCGCTCGGTACTGCGGTGCGGAAACCACATATTCGCTCTTGTCTCCGAAGATCTCGAACGCTTCATCGAGGATCGGTCGCAGCAGCTATACGACTGCCAAAAAGTGTGGTCGTCTGCACTTGGTAGCAATCGCTCTCTGCCTAAAAGCTCTCTCCATTGCACGCTTTTCCCCCGCGATTCTCTGGGTAATACGCCTCCGGTGATAACCCGAAAAATCCCGATGAGCTAGAGCGGAGTTTGGATCTGGCAACTGAATAAGGGAAATCAAACTCAGTTTGACCCTCCGGTTATACCAACAGGCCGACGCCTCAAAACGTCGGCCTGTTTGCGTTTCTACGCAGTATTTTCATGGGTTTGCACGCACAGGCCCAGTCTCAAACTCTCCCCGGCGCGATGTCTCTCCAAACACACGCGCGAATTGGCTTGGGTGCTTTTTCTGCCTTTGGCGACCCGACTCTCGGGAGTCTCCAAGTCGCGCGACCCGGAGGTTATAGAAAAGTCTCGAACTTCATAACCCGGACGAAAACTGGAAAACCAATTTGACCTCCCGGTTATGCCCCGCGCGACAAAAGCGCGAGTTTTGGAGCCCAATTTTCATAACCGGTAGGTCACGCCCGCTAACTCTTGGGCGGATTGATTTCCCTAGGCCGACGATTTAATTGGATTTCTGCATCGCTACGGTGCGCGAGAGTCGCTTTTTCTCTACTTCATAACCCGCGAAACGCATCAAAGACAA
>Ga0315899_10004515_pt1 | contig 15038 bp, 17 predicted proteins | sample LakEriMetagenome_2_FD_203518 | JGI IMG/M metagenome (GOLD analysis project Ga0315899, IMG submission 203518) | Freshwater fungal communities from buoy surface, Lake Erie, Ohio, United States - Buoy 4 MA112 | ecosystem: Environmental > Aquatic > Freshwater > Lake | place: USA: Lake Erie, Ohio... | reverse complement strand
GAGAAGCATCTTCTTTGGTAAGTTGAGTCAATTTCATTGCGCGGATAGTAAATCCAGATTCAATGATTTTGTCAATGATTTTTCCTGTGTTACCAGCAGCTGTTGCATCTGGCTTAATCATCGTAAAAGTGCGATTTCCTGACATAGTTAAAAATTTGGATTGCAAAAATACAACATTCCCTGTCTAAATTCGCTGAAAATTAACAGAGATGAATGCAAGCCTTACTTCAGCCCAAGCCATTGAATTGGAAGATAATTATGGAGCCCACAACTACCACCCGATTCCAGTTGTTATTGCCAAGGCCAAAGGGGTAAAGGTTTGGGATTTAGAGGGGAAAGAGTATTTCGATTTTCTTTCTGCTTATTCTGCCGTGAATCAAGGGCATTGTCATCCGAAGATTATTCAAGCGTTGAAAGATCAAGCCGAGAAAGTGACACTTACTTCTCGTGCCTTTTACAACAGCGAATTGGGAGCCTATGAAAAATTCATTACTGAATATTTTGGTTATGAAAAGGTACTTCCTATGAATACCGGTGTTGAAGGTGGAGAGACCGCTGTTAAGCTTGCGCGCAAATGGGGCTATAAAGTGAAAGGCATTGCAGAGAATCAAGCGAAAATCGTTTTTGTGGAAGGAAATTTTTGGGGAAGAACACTAGCTGCAATTTCAACATCGAACGATCCAAGCAGCTATGCGGGTTTCGGTCCGTATATGCCCGGCTTTTTGTCTATTCCATACAACGATTTGAATGCATTGGAGGCATGTTTGTCGAGCGATCCAAACATTGCTGGATTTATGTTTGAACCTATTCAAGGAGAGGCAGGTGTAGTTGTTCCGCACGAAGGATATTTGGCAGGAGTTCGCACATTGTGCACGAAGTATAACGTTTTGATGATTGCCGATGAAGTTCAAACAGGATTGGCCCGAACCGGTAAGATGTTGGCGTGCGATCATGAAAATGTGAAGCCAGATATTTTGGTTTTAGGAAAGGCTCTTTCAGGAGGTGTGCTTCCCGTTAGCGCGGTTCTTTCTAGCAATGAAATTATTCTCACGATAAAACCGGGTGAACACGGCAGTACCTACGGTGGAAATCCGTTAGCTTGTGCAGTTGCAACTGCTGCATTGGAAGTTCTTCGCGACGAGAAAATGGCTGAAAATGCAGAGCGTTTAGGTGAACTGTTCCGCAGTGAAATGATGAAACTTCAAAACGAAGTTTCTTTGGTTACGCTTGTTCGCGGAAAAGGATTGTTAAACGCTGTGGTGATTGATGATCACGAAGACAGCCATGCGGCTTGGGACATCTGTGTAGACCTTGCGAAAAACGGATTGTTAGCGAAACCAACACATGGAAACATTATTCGTTTCGCTCCTCCATTGTGTATTACCGAAGCAGAGATTATGCAGTGCGTTGAGATTATCTCAAACGTCATTAAGGCTCACGCGAAGAAATAAAAAGGGTTATAACCAGCCCTTGGATTTCATCCAATCATCGTTGAACATCTTGCCCAAGTAGCGAGTTCCGTGGTCGTGGAAAATAACTACGACAACATCTCCTTCCTTGAATCTATCTTTCATTTGAATGATACCTGCCATGGCAGAACCAGCGCTGTTTCCAGCGAAGATGCCTTCTTCTTTCGCAATTTTTCGCGTATAAATCGCAGCGTCTTTATCGGTTACTTTTTCGAAATGATCAATTAAATTGAAGTCGACATTTTCAGGAAGAAAGTCTTCACCAATACCTTCAGTTACGTAAGCATAGATTTCATTCTTATCGAACTCACCCGTCTCTTTGTATTTCTTGAAGACCGAACCGTAAGTGTCGATACCTAGTACTTGAATATTCGGATTTTTTTCTTTCAAGAAACGAGCAGTTCCCGAGATGGTTCCGCCTGTTCCAACACCCACAACCAAGTGTGTAATTTTCCCATCGGTCTGATCCCAGATTTCAGGACCAGTTGATTCGTAATGCGCTTGTGCGTTGCTCGGATTGTCGTACTGATTCGGTTTCCAAGAATTTGGAGTTTCTTTTTCTAGGCGGGAAGATACGCTGTAGTATGAACGAGGATCTTCTGGATCAACATCGGTTGGACAAACAATTACTTCAGCTCCTAACGCACGAAGTGCATCGAACTTTTCTTTACTCTGCTTATCGGTACTCGTGAAAATACACTTGTATCCTTTCATGATAGCCGCTATGGCCAATCCCATTCCTGTATTCCCTGAAGTGCCTTCGATAATGGTTCCGCCCGGTTTTAATCTTCCATCTTTTTCTGCATCTTCAATCATTTTTAAAGCCATGCGGTCTTTGATAGAGTTACCCGGATTGAAGGTTTCCACTTTCGCCAAAACGAGCGCCGGAATATCTTTCACAATGGTGTTTAATTTCACCATAGGAGTGTTGCCAATGGTACCGAGAATGTTTTCGTAATACTTCATGCTGCGAAGGTAGGTTAGGAGGTTTAATTTTTTCGAATCGACTCTGCAGGTCGGAAAGTTGAAACGTAAAGCGATGGAAGAATCATGGCGAGCACACAAACGCAAAGCGTAAGCGCATTTAACACAACGATTTCCATCGGATTCATTAGAATAGGAATTTCAGAAACATAGTAGTTAGCGGGGTCTAATTTGAAGAAACCTGTGTATTTCTGAAACAATGCAATGCCAATACCCAGAAGGTTCCCAATGATGACACCTTTCCCAATGATGTGTGCAGCATGCCACAAGAATACGCGCAACAAGATTGGATTCGGAAGTCCCATCGATTTCAACGTACCAATGAATGATTGTCTTTCAAGAATAAGAATGAGCAAAGCAGATGTCATGTTCACGATGGACAAGACAACCATGAGCACAACGATGATTACTACGTTCACATCGAGCATTTCCAGCCAAGCAAAAATTTCGGGATTGCGATCGGTTAATGGAATAACGAATAAGTCATAGGGCACTGCTTCCCACAAAGGATCTCTCACTTTTTCAAGAGCCTCGTAATTTTCAACTTGAACTTCATACCCCCCAATGTAATTCACTTCGCTACCGCGAAGGTTCGAATAAGTCCATCTAGGAGTCACGAATTCATTTTCACCGTGTGGAGGGAAGGTTAAATGAACGTAGGTGGTGTCAGGTATTTGAAACGGCGCAGTTGTGATTAATCCGAACGTTGTGTCAATAAGGTCCAAGTAATAGATGGGATCCTTTGCGGGAGTCCCGTCAAGCCAGTGTTGTTCGAATTCTCCACCGTTTCCAAAACCTATGGGTGAAATGAATGTAAGCAGAGGAACACTTGTGGTATCTACGATTATTTGTCCTTGAAGTCCCCATCCTCCGAATTGTTGCAAATAAGCGAGATGCACGAAAATGAACTTTTCATCGTACTCTTCCAATTCCGTTTTGTACGTGCCAACGAGAGTGAAATTTTGTTGTTGAATATCGTCTTCGCTATTCACGATATACAAGCTCATTTTTTGTCCCAATTGAAGAGCCAAACGATTGGCGATGTATTCCGACAGTACAATTTCCGCTTCAGGTAAAGTATCTGCATTGCAATTCAATTGCATAACACGGCCTTGTGTCAGCACGCTGTGCAAAAAAGTGGTGTCGTATTGCTCTTCAATTCCTTTTGCAATCACTCCAGACAATCCTGCTTTCGATTCGACAATAGCTGGCTTTTGTCCGTACACACTTACATTTTTTATCCCGGAAATTTTCTTTAAATCGTCGATGAGTTTTTTATCCCACAGTAACGGAACAGACTCTTGCGCAGCATTGTCGCTGTTCGATACAACCTGAAAATGGCCACCGAATCCAATAACTTTTTGACGAACCTCTGATTGAAAGCCTTTCACAATGGCCAGTGCAAGAATCATTAGCGCAATTCCAATAGCCACACCCCACATGGCAATGCGCACAATGGGCTTCGAAATGCGCCCGTTGTCGCTTGCTTTCAACATGCGAAAAGCTAAGAAAGAAGCTAGCTTAAATGATTTCATTGCGGCTCAAAGTTAGGACTTCGACATTGGAAAGTTACTAACTTCATTTATTTCGGTTCAATTTTGGTAAAGAATGAACAAAATTTGTGTGCCCATGAAACACAGCTGTATTCGATTCACTTTACCATTCATTCTGCTACTTTGCATTCTGCGGGCAAGTGCTCAGTTTCCTGGTGCAGCCAATACGGAGGCATATTTCGGATTGCTTAAGAATAGACGCGTGGCGGTTGTTGCGAATCAAACCAGTGTGATAGATAATGTTCATTTGGTAGACACGCTTCTTTCAAGTGGAATTAATGTGGTGAAGATTTTTGCTCCTGAGCACGGCTTCCGTGGTGAAGCCGGAAACGGCGATCACATCAACGATGGAATAGACAAGCGAACAAAGCTACCCATTGTTTCTTTGTACGGCAATCAAGTGCGTCCAACGCCAGAAATGCTTGAGAATGTCGATGTCATTGTTTTCGATATTCAAGATGTGGGGGTGCGGTTTTATACGTTTTTGGCTACCATGCAGGAGGTAATGGAGGCAGCAGCGCTTTCCAACAAAGAGTTTATTGTTCTTGATCGTCCCAATCCGAATGGTTACTATGTCGATGGTCCAGTAATGACCGATTCGAGTCTGTATTCGTTTGTAGGTCAGTTGCCCATTCCGGTTGTGCACGGATGTACGTTGGGTGAACTTGCGAAAATGATCAACGGTGAAAATTGGTTAACCGTGGGAAGGACCTGCAAACTCACAGTTATTCCATGCAGCCAGTATTCTCACAATTCTTATTACGAACTTCCGATTAAACCTTCACCGAACTTACCCAACATTACTTCAATATACGCCTATCCAAGTTTATGTTGGTTTGAAGGAACATGCATTAGTGTTGGTCGAGGAACAAGTCTTCCCTTTCAACAATTTGGATTTCCGAATTGCAAGGTGGGAGACACCTCTTTCACCCCGAAAGAAATTCCTGGAGTTTCTTCCAATCCTCCTTTTAAAAATCAGCTTTGCAAGGGAATCAAAGTAAGCTTCGATAAGCGACCGACTAAATTGAATTTAACATGGTTGAAATCTATGTACACGAGTTACCCCAACAAAGAGAAATTCTTCTCCTCACCCAATTTTTTTGATAAATTAGCAGGCACAACGGCGCTAAGAAAGCAGATTCAAGAAGGAGTTTCAGAAGATGAAATACGCGCTTCTTGGCAAGCAGATTTAGCCCATTATAAGACCATACGAAAGAAGTATTTATTGTATCCAGATTTCAATTAAGCATGAACATGTCCATTAAACATTTACTTCTCTCCCTTGCAATTTTTTTAGGAGGAACAAATGCGTTCGCTCAATTGGAAAATACCACGCGCGATGTTGCACGCAAGCATCCGAATGGGAAGCCTTATGTTGTAGTCTATATGAAAAATACAACGGGAGAAATTGTGAAAGAGGAAGTGTATTACTCGAATGGAAATTTAGAGTGGGAAGGATTTTACAAACGTTCCATTGAAGAAGGTTCATGGAAGTATTACTATCCGAACGGAGTCTTGAAAAGCAATCAGTATTACATCAAAGGAAAAGAGAACGGCGTATTTCTCGACTACAACGAGTCTGGTAAACTTGTGAAGCAAAGTTTATTCAAAGACGGGAAACTTATTTCTGAGCAAAGTTTTTAATCTTATTTTTTCGGAAGCCACTTGTTTTCTTCTGCGCCCAATTCGTGCGCAGCTGCTCGCGAAAGCGTGAACAAATAATCGGAAAGTCTATTCAAGTATTGAATGAAGATCGGATTCACAGTAGAGAGTTCTGCAAGTGCAGTTGCCGTTCGCTCTGTTCTTCTGCAAACGGTTCTTGCTAAGTGAATATGTGAAACAGTTGGGTGTCCACCTGGAAGAATGAAATGCTTTAATTCTGGCAGTTCAGCGGTCATTCGGTCGATTTCTTTTTCAAGAATTTCAGACGCGTCAGCGGGAAGTGCAGGCAGTTGAATTTTTTCCGCTTGTTCTGGTTCAGTAGCGAAATGACTTCCAACAACAAATAAATTATTTTGAATGTCACGAAGAATTGATTGGTGAGTAGGCAGTAAGTCAGCAACCAAACCAATGAACGAATTCAATTCATCAATATCACCGTATGCGGCAATGCGAATGTGGTGTTTTGGAAGTCTTGTTCCTCCCAATAACATTGTTTTTCCGTCGTCGCCTTTCTTCGTGTAAATCTTCATGTCTTATTCTTTAATGGGTTCTGGTAAATTCCAAGTTCCGCGAATCACAAACCGAACGGTTGTTCGGTTTCTTTGTTCAAGCAATACTTCTTTGTATTGCAATAGCTGTTGCATAACCATTGGTTTCGGGTGACGAATGGTTAAGATAGATACATTGTCGTTGTATCTAACATGAAAGTCGCTTAACTGTTCAACGAGTGCTTGCAGTTTGTTTGCATCGGATGGAATGCAGACAGAAAAATTCAATGCCGAGTTTTCCATCATGTGCACATGAATGCCCAGATTAGCAAAGGCGTTGAAGATGAACGTAAGGTTGTCCTCCACCACAAAACTGAAATCTTTGGTTGAAATGGAAATCAGTGTTTGGTTCTGCTTCAGAATATAAGAAGCCACTTCCAGTTCAGCATTGGCGCGTTCTACAATGCGAGTGCCCTCTGCTTCAGGATTCAAAAATGATTTTATGTAAAGTGGAATGTTCTTGTTTTGAAGCGGTTTAATGGTTCTCGGATGAATGACACTCGCGCCGTAATAAGCGAGTTCCACAGCCTCACGAAATGAAATTTCTTTCAGGAGTTGTGTAGGCATAAAACACTTCGGGTCTGCATTCAACAATCCGGGCACATCTTTCCAAATCGTCACCGATTCAGCATTCAACAAATACGCGAATATCGCCGCTGAAAAATCAGATCCTTCTCTTCCTAAAGAAGTTAGCCGCTTCTTTTCGAAGAAATCTTGCGCAACATCTTTGGCGGAGCCAATAAATCCTTGCAGCACCAGTGTTGAATGCAATTCAAATTCTTGCTTCAGTGCCGCAACACGTTGCTCACTCTCTTCCCAAAGCACACGTGCATCGCGGAAGCGAGAATCGGTAATGACGTAATCGGCACTGTCCAATCTTTTTGAAGAAAGATTATTTTTATTGAAGCAGGCATTTACAATGGCCGTCGAAAGGTATTCACCGTAACCAATGATTCGGTCGTACTCTTCGTCGAAACTCGCATTGATTTCGCTTTTGCAAATTTGAGAGAGCGTGTCGAAGACCAACAACCAATCGGAGTCGGTTTCTACTTCCAATTCTTTCGCGATGTTGAAATGAAATTCGAAAATGTCTTGAAGTTCTTTTTCAAAATCGTTTCCTTCGAAACGCTTTTTATGAATGAGTTCAAGGGCGTTTGTGGTTTTGCCCATGGCCGAAACAATCACAATCTTATTTTCTTGAAATCGATTCAAGATGGAACACACGTTTCTCACTGCTTCCGCATTTCGTACAGAAGCTCCCCCGAATTTGTGCACTGTTAGTTGTGCCATGACGCCGCTTTAATTTGTTCAGTAAATAAATATCCGTTTAACCATTCGCTTGAAAACGTTGCGTTGTATTTCCGATAGAAATTCAAAGCGGGTTCATTCCAGTCGAGCACTTGCCAAGTCATTCCGTGAAAATTTCTTTTCGCGCATTCATTCGCTACTTGCTCAAACAATCGCGCACCAATTCCATTTCCACGTAATTCTTCTTTCACGACAATGTCTTCTAAATAAATCATTGGACCTTTCCAAGTGCTATATCTAATGTAATAAAACGCAATTCCAACAATTTGTTCATTGCTTTCAGCAACGAAAAATTCGAAATAGGGATTGTCTTGAAATCCCCACGCCTCCATTTGCTCAACAGAGACAACAACGGCATCGGGTTCTTTTTCGTAGGTCGCCAATTCTTGAATAAGCGCAAGGGCTGCACGTAAATCGGCTTTCGTTCCTTTTCGAACCTGCGTTGTTTCCATGCGGCAAAGTAAAAGCAAAAAACAATCAAATACATCCTGTTGTACCTTTGCACTATGGCAGGAGTACGTTTAGAGAAATTTGGATCCTTAATCAAGCGCGAGTTATCGGTGTTGTTTCAGCAGAATTCACGCGAGTGGTTGGGAGGAACCATGGTAACCATTACGCAAACACGTGTGGCACCAGATTTAAGTTTAGCACGCATCTACATCAGTGTTTTTCCTTCAGACAAGAAAGAAGAGACTTTGAAATTGTTGAAGCAAAATCACTCTTCGGTGAAGAGAGAATTGGGATTGAAAGTGGGAAAGCAAATGCGAAAGGTTCCTGAGTTACAGTATTACATAGACGACTCGTTAGATTACTACGAGACAATCGATAATTTATTGAAGAAGTAAGATGCATTACGATCCCATTAAACGCAGTCTTGGCGGTGTATTCAACCGCACACCCTTCTTGCGAAAGTTGTTTTATTTTTTGTTAGACGTCTTGCTTCTTCGTTCATGGCACATACGCAGTGAGCTAAGAAAACTCAATGGCAGTGGCGTGAAGAACATCTTGGATGCGGGATCTGGATTTGGACAGTATTCTTTTTGGATGACGAAGAAATTCGATCAAGCTGAAATTTTAGCGGTTGATGTGAAGGAAGAGCAAGTTGCCGACTGCAACAACTTCTTTAGTCAAATTGGAAAGTCTCACGTTAAGTTTGAAGTCGGCGATTTGGTGACGTTTGTTCAGCCAGAGAAATTTGATTTGGTCTTGTGTGTTGACGTTATGGAGCATATAGAGGAAGACGTTCAAGTGTTGACGAATTATTGCAACAGTTTGAAAACGGGTGGTATGCTTCTGATTAGCACCCCAAGCAATATGGGAGGAAGCGACGTGCACGACGACGGCGAGACCTCGTTCATTGAAGAGCACGTGCGCGATGGTTATGGAATTGATGAGATTGAAGAGAAGTGTAAGCGCGCAGGATTTTCGAAAGTTGAAGCGCGTTACAGTTACGGTGCTCCCGGAAAGATTTCTTGGAAATTGTCCATGAAGTATCCGATGCTTATGTTGAATAAATCGAAAGCGTTTTTCATTGTGTTGCCGATATATTATTTGGTAACCATGCCGTTTTCGTTGGTGTTGAATGTGTTCGATGTGAATGGAACACACAGCACGGGCACTGGACTAATTGTTAAAGCTTGGAAGTAAGATGAAGTTCTTAATTGTTGGATTGGGAAACATAGGCGCAGAATATGCGAATACCCGTCATAACATTGGGTTCTTAGTCGCCGACGAGTTAGCTGCGAAACACAACGCTACTTTTTCTACAGAGCGTTACGCAGACAAAACAGAATTTCGTTCGAAGGGAAAGACATTCATTGTCATTAAGCCTTCCACCTACATGAATCTATCTGGAAATGCCTTGCGGTATTGGATGCAGCAAGAAAAGGTTTCGTTAGAACATGTGATGGTGGTGACCGATGATTTGGCCTTGCCCTTTGGAAAGCTGCGTATGCGCGGCAAGGGTAGCGATGGCGGTCACAACGGCTTGAAGCACATTCAGCAAATCTTGAACACGGGCGATTACGCGCGCATTCGCGTGGGCGTGGGGAAGGAGTTTGCTAAAGGTCAGCAGGTAGACTACGTTTTGGGCGAATGGAATGCTGAAGAGAAGCAGGGTCTAAAGGCGGTTGTTCAGAAAGCCGCACAGGGTTGTTTGTCCTTTGCCTTCATTGGATTGGGCTTAACGATGAACTCGTTTAATACGAAGTAAAGCATCCTCCATTTAGTCGTTGAAAGAATCAGTCAATTGTACAAAACAAGTTAATGAGAGACTTGCTAGAACGATCTTCAACTCTCTTAAAAGTGGCGTTTTTTTTTGGATTGTCATGAATACGTGTGTACATTGGCTTTAAATTCTTAACCTAAACCCAAAAAAATTATCTTAAATGAAAAGAAATTTATTCATTTTAGCAGCCATTTTGTTTGTTTCAAGCGCTGTTAATGCCCAGAAAGTTGACAATAGTCAGATTAAGTACAGAAGAAGTTCCCTAAATATGATTTTATTGGAATCAGAGAGTTTCCCAATGAAAGATGTGGTTCTTGGTTCATGGTCTAATTATCCTTTCCCAAATAAGTATAACAATCATAATCTAAACGAGAGATCTATTAGTCTTGAGTCGATGAACTTAACTGATCAAGATTTATTGGCAAGTGGCTATTTGAAAGATACTCTCAAAACACCATTAGATATTATGAAAGCAACTGCTAAACTGCAGGGCTTGAGATATCTAAATGCTGACAGTACTATTGCACTTGCATTACCTACAGAAAAAGTAATGTACCAATTGAAAATTGATAAAATACTTCGTGAAAAGCAAATTGCGAAGCAAGTCGTAGCAAAATGGTATAATCGCGATGCAAAGGGTGTTCTAAACACTCAATTAATCGAGGAAAGAGGATTGTTCGCGGCAAACAATGCTGACGTAGCTACTGCAAAAACTGCTGAGGGTGGAGAAGCAATTTTGAGAGAAATTGGTAAAGAATTGATTGCAAATTCATTCACTACGTTCACCAAAATAGATTTTTTTGAAAACGAGCCGGTTGCTCGTGTTATTAGAGATCAGGCGAAGATTGAAGCTATGAAACAGTTAGCAGGAAAGCCTCAAGTGTTAATTGACAAATCGATGCAATTGATTGATGCGGCATACGACAAAGCGAAAGATGGCTACACATTGATTTCAAAGACTTGGCTTTATCAATTAGATTGGAATGATACTATCTTGAACAAGCTTTATGACATTTGGGATAAACCAGCTGATTTTGACAATGCCGATTTCTTTAAAATGAAATTTGTTGGATCAAACTACAATACAAGTACAATACTTTTCTCAAAAGAGGGGCGTACAATTGAGCAAATGATCGATATTGCTTTGGTTCGTAACATTGATAACACCTTTGCAAAACTTCAGAAGGAATATGACGTATTCAAACCAAAAGTTCCAATTTTGTCAGTTGATCCAATTACTGCTGACATCGGTACAAAGGAAGGTATAAAGGGCGGAGAGAAATTTGAGGTTTTAGAATTGATTGTTGATCCGGCAACTGGCGCTAGCGAGTATAAAGTCGTTGGTAAAGTAAAGGTTGATAAAAGCAAAGTTTGGAATAACGAGTACAACTTAAATGTAGAGAAGGTTGCTGAGTTAGATAAAGACGGTAATCCTATCCCTGAGCTTACTTCAACTTCATTTAAGGGCGGAGGATCTAAACTCTATCCTGGTTTGCTTTTGAAACAAGTTAAATAAATTATATTTTCGACGAACAAATAATTCATAAAATCATGAAAAAACTTGCAACATTATTAGGTGCCGTTGTTTTACTGGCTAACATTGCTTTAGGTCAAGCTAAGAAGAAAGCAGAAAACGACACGTTTGAATGGAGATACGAAATCGAAGTTGTAAACACAGGTACACAGGGTACTAAACAAGTAAAAGTTTGGACATATTCTAAAAAGGCTGATGTTGCCATTGAACAGGCGAAAAAGAACGCTGTCCATGGTATTATTTTTAAGGGTATGCCGAACAACGGAGCTGTAACAGGGGAAAAGGCTATGGCACAAGACCCTAATTTAGAATCATCACAAGAAGAGTTTTTTAAAGAATTCTTCAAGGATGGTGGGAAGTATTCTAAGTATGTTACTCTAGTAAATAATGGGGCGATAGCTGCAGGAGACATTATGAAAGTTGGAAAGGAATATAAAGTTGGGGTTGTAGTAAGTGTCAATACGAGTGGCTTGCGAAAGGATTTAGAACAAGCTGGAATTATTAAATCACTCACAAACGGTTTCTAAATATGAAAAACATTTCTTTTGCCCTCATTGTATTTTCTTTGGCGTTAAGTTCTTGTTACGCTCAAAGCGGTAGCTACACAAATCCGATATCTTGTCTAGGGGTTGAAGGCGATGGCTCTCAAACTTTAGAAAGTTGGGGTAGCGGACGCAACAGATTTGATGCTGTTGAACAGGCTAAGAAAAATGCGATAAATGAAGTTTTATTTAAAGGTATATTGAATGGGAAGGGAGATTGCCAGCGCAGACCTTTGGTTCCCGAGGTAAACGCGCGTGAAAAATACTCAGCTTATTTCAATGCTTTTTTTGCCGATGGTGGTGAGTATCTCAATTTTATTACTCTTCAGGATGAACGAATTGATGATAAAATTGGCAGAGGCAAACAAAAAGGAACTCGTGATGTTACGAACAGAGTCGTAGTTCGAGTTTTGAGACCTGATTTAGAACAAAAACTTAGAAAAGACGGGATAATTAAATAGAAAAAAATGAAAAAAGTATTATCAATTATAGTATTGGCTCTTACCATTTCAGTTGGAGCTTGGTCACAGGCTAAAAAGCCAACCATTATGGTTGTGCCTAGCGATGCGTGGTGTAACTTAAATGGTTACACTCAAACTTTTGACAATCAAGGAAAGACTGTTGTTGTTCCAGATTACAAAAGAGCGCTTCAAGAGAACACCGATTTACTATCGGTTATCAGTAAGATTAACGAAATGATGACTGAAAGAGGATTCCCATTGAAAAATTTGGAGTCAGCTTTGAAGACATTAGAAAGCAATGCCGCTGAGGATGCAATGACTACAAGTAAGTCAGGTGCTGAGCAAAGTCAAAGTCCGGTTGATAAATTGAAGCAAGTAGCAAAAGCTGACATTATTATGCAATTAACTTGGACTGTAGTTAAAAGAGGTCCTGAAACTGCAATTGACTTCAATTTGCAAGGATTGGATTCTTATACCGACAAGCAGGTTGCTGCAGCAAGTGGTAAAGGTCCTAGCAGAATGGGGTCAACTGCGCCAGATTTGTTGAGAGAAGCTGTATTAGCTCAAATTGATGGTTTCAATGGTCAGTTACAAACGCATTTTGACGATATGTTCGCTAACGGAAGAGAAATAATTTTGCGAATAACTAAATTTGACTCTTTTGATGGTGATTTAGAATCTGAATACGCAGGCGAAGAATTGGGATCATTGATTGAAACTTGGGTGAATGAGAATACTGTAAACCATAGATTCAACACAACTGACGCTACTGAGAATATGATGCTTTTCGAGCAAGTCCGAATTCCACTCTATGATGCGAACAATAAGGCAATCGATGCAAGAGGTTGGGCGAAAGGGCTACAAAAATATCTTAAGGATACCCATCAAATTGAAGCTAAACTTAAGATGAAAGGTTTGGGTCAGGCTCAATTAGTTATAGGCGAAAAATAATTACAGACATGAAGAAAATATATTTATTCAGTTTAGCTTTTATATTAGGCTTGTCATCAATGGCGCAAACCAAGTCTTCCGACGCTGGAAGAATTGTTTTGAATACAGTAGTGCCAGAGCAAATTGAAGGCTTAACGGGCACTGCTAAAGCAAATTTGGAGAATAAATTAAGCCAAATTGCCACCAAAAATGGGATGGGCGGATCTGCATTAAATCCACGTTTTGTGCTAGCGGCAAACGTAATCGTTCAAACTAAGGATATTACACCAACCGCTCCTCCAATGCATGCCTATACAATTGAAGTAACATTGTTTATCGGCGATGGAATTGAAGGAACGAAGTTTGCAAGTACTTCCGTAACCTTAAAGGGTGTAGGAGAGACAGAAACGAAGGCATACATGATGGCGTTGAAGAACTTGAAAGTAGACGATGCGAAGTATCAAACCTTTATCGAAACCGGAAAGAAGAAAATCGTAGACTACTACATTGCGAAATGTGATTTTATTATCAAGGAAGCTCAGCAGCTTGCTTCAAGAGCAGAATATGATGCAGCTATTGCAAAATTAGTTGCTGTTCCTGAGGTATGTAAAGAGTGCTACGATAAGGCAATGGATGCGGTGGCGCCAATTTTTAAGCAGCAGATTGATAGAACTTGTAAGTTGAATTTGGCTAGCGCCACTTCAGTTTGGAATGCAGGTCAAAACGCAGATGCTGCGTCAGAAGCTGGAAAGTTACTATCGGTTATCGACCCAAATTCAAGTTGTTTTGCCGATGCTAAATCTCTGTCAGATCAAATTGCAAAGCGTGTGTTAGAATTAGATAAACGCGAGTGGAATTTCCAAATGAAGCAATACGATGATCAAATTTCTCTTGAAAAAGCTACAATTCAGGCCGCTCGAGATATTGGAGTTGCTTATGGTGAGAATCAACCACAAACAGTTACATATAACTACGATGTTTGGGGGTGGTGGTAAATAAAAAAAAATTGTTATGAAGAAAATTATTTTGTGTTTAGCATTGGTTAGCGTCTTATTCACTGCGAATGCTCAAAGAGTAGACAGAGGCATGACAATGTTCTCGCCGGGCTATACTTTCTCGCTTATAGACGCTACGGTTGGCGATAGTTCGGTAAGTTCATTTGCTCAGAACTTCAATCTGTCAGTATTGAGATTTGAGAGCTCATTTGACAGATTTGCTTTTGACGGAGGTGTGAATTTGCAGTATTTATCTATACGTTCGACAGGTTCTGGTGAAGATGTGAATGTTAGATTTGCAGGATTTTCTCCTGAGGTAAGAGGGAGATACTACTTCTTCCCAAATGAAGACAAAAACAATCGTGGGCCATTCATTGGTGCAGGAATGCAATTTATTTTACCTTTAGCAAAATCGTCAGATGTAAGTGTTACGTCTATTAGACCTACCTTTCAAATGGGTATTTCTAGAAAAAAGAATTTCAGTGTAGTGGTTGCTCCAAATTTCGTAAATATAGCTGGAGCTGACCTCGATTCTTGGTTCTTTGGATTTGATGTAGATCTTTTCAAATTCTAAGAAAATATAATTTAAGTCTAAAACCAGTGAGCAATCACTGGTTTTTTTTGTGTAGTGAAATGTGATTTACATAAACTTGGTTCATTTCTCTCCTTGTCATTCTCAATAAATTAACTATCTTTGCACTCCTTTTTAGGGTACGGTTATGAACGACATGGTTAAAATTCTTTCTGGTTCGGCGTCTAAATACTTAGGCGAAGGCATTGCACATTCTTTTGGAACTGAGCTCGGAAATGTTTTGTTTCAGCGCT
>Ga0315899_10004513_pt1 | contig 15039 bp, 14 predicted proteins | sample LakEriMetagenome_2_FD_203518 | JGI IMG/M metagenome (GOLD analysis project Ga0315899, IMG submission 203518) | Freshwater fungal communities from buoy surface, Lake Erie, Ohio, United States - Buoy 4 MA112 | ecosystem: Environmental > Aquatic > Freshwater > Lake | place: USA: Lake Erie, Ohio... | reverse complement strand
CGCCGCGCACGCGCAGAAAGTCAAGGAGGGGGAGCAGCGGCAAACCCTGAATCGCGAACTGGCTGCCTTCAACCCGGCTGAACAGTTGCGCGCCCGGCCCCTCGATCCGGTAACATCCCACGCACCAGCGCAGTTGTTCCCAGTCCGCCTCCAGATAGGCATCGATGAAACTGTCGGACAACGGCCGCACCGTCATCCGCACCCGCTCGACGTGCCGCCAGATCGGCCCGCCATTCAATGCGATCACCGCAGCGCTGTGGAGATGATGCACCCGCCCGGACAGGAGGCGCAGGATGCGCCGCGCATCCTCCCGATCAACGGCCTTGTCGATCATCTCGCCGCGCGCCTCGCTTTCGCCGATCGACAGCGTCTGGTCGCATCCCAGCACCAGCGCGCCGGGCGCCCGCCGCGACACGCGCAGCGCCTTCAGCTCCGCCAGCGCGTCTGCCAGGGCGCGCGCGTCGAGTCCGTCCGCGCGCAGCGCCTCCTTTGCCGCCTCCTCGTCCACCTGCGGCGACAACGCCTCGAACGGAACCTGCGCCGCCTCCAGCATCGCCCGCCGGCTCGCGCTTTGCGACGCCAGCACGATCATGCGCCCGCCCCCGCCTGACCGTCGGCGCCTTCGGCGAGTTCACGGTCGTTGAACAGGTTGATGATCGCGGCGGCCGCCTCCTCGATCGAACGGCGAGTCATGTCGATCACAGGCCAGCCATTGTCGGCGAACATGCGCCGGGCGAAGGCCAGCTCAGCCTGCACCTTGTCATTGTCGACATAGGCGGTCTCGGGCGCCTGGTTGAGCGACAGCAGCCGGTTGCGCCGTATCTGGATCAATCGTTCCGGACTGACGGTCAGGCCCACGACCATGGGATGCTTCAGCGAAAACAGGCTGCGCGGCGGCGGCGATTCCGGCACCAGCGGGATGTTCGCGGTCTTATATCCCCGGTTGGCAAGGTAGATGGATGTGGGCGTCTTGGACGCACGCGACACGCCCGCCAGGACGATGTCGGCTTCCTCCCAATTTTCATGGCCCACGCCATCGTCATGGGCGATGGTGAACTGGATGGCCTCGATCCGCGCGAAATAGGCTTCGTCCAGGATATGCTTGCGGCCCGGCCGCGTCCGCGTCTCCTGCCCCAATATGTTGGACAGCGCGTCCGCCACGCTGTCGAGCGCGGCGACATGGGGCAGGCCTAGCGCCCGGCACCGTGTTTCGAGCCGTTTGCGCAGGGGATGGTTGGTAAGGGTGAAGAGCACGAGGCCGGGGTTCGCGGCGATTTCCTCCATGATCCGGTCGAGATGGACATCGGAGCGCACCATGGGCCAGAAGTGGCGGATCGCCTCGACATTCTCGAACAGGCCGATCGACGCCTTGGCGATATTCTCCAGCGTCTCGCCGGTGGAGTCGGACAGCAGGTGCAGGTGGATGCGCGCCATAGGGCATCTCTGTGGGCAGCTTGTGGATAAAGCAAGGGATGAAATCGGGGATGAAATGCCACCCGCATCCCGTCCCCGCAGTCCCGACTCTTATCCACAAGGGCCCAACAAGCCCCCATTTTCATCCACATGCTGTGGATAACGGGGATGAACATACTGACTCGGACGGCAAAGCGTGGGCCCGGGGAGTCAAGCTGTTGGCAAAACCGGGCACAGCGCATAAATCCCGCTGCCAACGGAGCATCTATCTCCATCAACCTTTGAATCTAATATTAAAGAGAGAGTCTGATGCGCCAGGAAAACCGGGTGGACCCCGCCCGAACGGCTTTGCAACCCAAGCCACTGATGGCCGTCCTCCACGGCGAGGTGCCTGCCGTGCCACCAATGTGGCTGATGCGCCAGGCGGGCCGCTACTTGCCCGAATATCGTGCGCTGCGGGCGCAGAAGGGCGGCTTTCTCGAACTGGTCTATGACAGCGAGGCCGCGGCCGAAGTAACCCTCCAGCCGCTCCGACGCTTCGGTTTCGACGGCGCAATCCTCTTTTCCGACATATTGATCGTCCCCTACGCCATGGGGCAGGATCTGTGGTTCGAAGCCGGCGAGGGCCCACGCCTCGCGCCGATCCTTGGCGACACCGACCTGTCGGCGCTGACGCCCGACTTTTCCCGCTTCGACGCCGTCTATGAAACGGTCAGGCTGGTGAAGGCGGCGCTCGATCCTGCCGTTACCTTCCTTGGCTTTGCCGGCAGCCCCTGGACCGTCGCCACCTATATGGTCGCGGGACAGGGCAGCAAGGATCATGCGGCCGCGCGGCGCATGGCCTACAGCCAAGCGGACCGTTTCGCCGCCCTCATCGATGCGATCGTCGACGCGACCGTCACTTATCTGTCCGGCCAGATCGCGGCCGGGGTGGAAGCGGTGCAGCTGTTCGACAGCTGGGCCGGCAGCCTTGCGCCCACGCAATTCGAACGCTGGGTGATAGAACCCAACCGCCGCATCGTGGAACGGCTGAAGGCCATCCATCCGGATGTCCCCGTGATCGGCTTTCCCAAGGGTGCGGGCGCGAAGCTCGCCGACTATGCCCGTCTGACCGGCGTCGATGCCGTGGGTGTCGATGAAACGATCGATCCGCACTGGGCCAATGAAGCGCTGCCCGCCGGCATGCCGGTGCAAGGCAATCTCGATCCGCTGGCTCTGGTCGCCGGCGGCCGCGCGGTGGAGGAGGCGGTCGACACCATTCGCACAGCCTTTTTTGGCCGCCCCCATATCTTCAACCTCGGCCATGGCATATTGCCCGACACGCCCATCGCGCATGTCGAAGCACTCATTGGCCATGTGCGGCAAGCAAGGGAACCTGACTGATGCCCTATCTCGGCGCTGCCTATCTCTGGGTGAAGGCCGCCCATGTCATCTTCGTCATCTTCCTGATGGCGGGGCTGTTCATGATGCCGCGCTTCTTCGTCTATCATCAGGAAACCGCGCCGGGATCGCCGGAGGATCGCAAATGGGTGGAGCGCGAAACACGCCTGCTCAAGATTATCCTCAACCCATCGCTGACGCTGGTCTGGATCTTTGGCTTGATGCTGATGGTGGAGATCGGCGCCTGGAACTTCGGCTGGTTCCACCTGAAGCTGCTCTTCGTACTTGGCCTCTCGGCCTATCATGGCTGGATCGCCGGCTATGCCAAAAAGCTGGACAAGGGGCAGCGTCCCCTGTCCGACAGGCAGTTGCGCATGATGAACGAGATACCCGGTATCGCCGCCGCGATCATCGTCGTCGCAGTGATCGTCAAGCCCTTCTGATGCTCATGTCCTAAAGGCGGCGCATCATGTTACAAGGATGCTGCCGCTTTTCGATAGGACCAGTCCCGCGCAACTTTATGTCAATTTTTGCGGGAAATATGCGAAGTTAAGCCGGATCGACCGCAATATTGTCGATAAGGCGCGTCCGTCCCAACCGTGCCGCACCCAGCAGCCGCGCGGGGCGATCCAGCACCGTCATGGGTTCAAGGGTGACCGCGTCGCACAGCGTCACATAATCGATAGGATCGAAGCCGTGCTGGCCGAGCGTCGCGATCGCCTTCGCCAGCGCCCCCTCCACAGCCTCGCCCTTCTCGATCTGCCGTTTCGCCTCGCCCAGCGCGCGGGGCAGCGCCAGCGCCGCCTTGCGCTCCGCATCGCTCAGATAGGCGTTGCGCGAGGAGAGGGCGAGCCCGTCCTCCGCGCGCTGCGTCGGCAGCCCGACAATCTCGATGGGAAGGTTCAGGTCCGCGACCATGCGCCGGATGACGGCAAGCTGCTGATAATCCTTCTCGCCAAAGATCGCGACGTCGGGTTGCACCTGATTGAACAGCTTGGCGACGACGGTCGCGACGCCGTCGAAATGACCCGGCCGCGCCGCGCCGTCCAGCCCTTCGCTGACGCCCGACACGCTGATATTGGTGGCGAAACCTGCCGGATACATGACCTCGACCGTAGGCGCCCAGAGCATGTCCACGCCCGCCGCGGCCAGCATCTGCGCATCCTTGGCCTCCCGCCTTGGGTAGGCGTCCAGATCCTCGTTCGGCCCGAATTGTTTGGGATTGACGAAGATCGACACGGCCACATGCCGCCCGTGCCGCTGTGCTTCCTCCACCAATGCCATATGCCCGTCATGCAGCGCGCCCATGGTGGGCACCAGCACTAGCGGCTTTCCGTCGCGTTTCAGCGCGGCCACGGCGGCGCGCAGGGCGGGCAGGTCACGCAGCGTTTGCACGGAAGGTTGGGCTCCGATAAGGGCGTTTGAAACAGGGATCACCTGCTAGGCACGGGCCGGCGGGACCGTCAACATAGATTGCGACAACAAGGGTTATCACCGGACCAATGGCCACTCCGCAGCCGCACCTCATCGTCTTCGCCAATGAAAAGGGCGGCACCGGCAAGTCGACCACGGCGGTCCATACCGCCATCGCCTTGACGACGCTGGGCCACAGGGTCGGCATGATCGATCTCGATCCGCGCCAGCGCACCGTCACTCGCTACATGGAAAACCGCGCCGAAACCGCGCGCCGCCGCAGCATAGATCTTCCCGCGCCGGATTTCGCGGTGTTGAAGGGTGACAGCATCGACGCGCTGGAGGCGGAATCGGCCGCGGTGTCGGAGGGGAAGGATTTCCTGATCGTCGACACGCCCGGCCGCGACGATGCCTTCGCCCGGCACATGGCGGCGCGCGCCAACACGCTGGTGACGCCGATGAACGACAGTTTCGTCGATTTCGACCTGATCGGTCAGGTGGACGCCGAAACCTTCAAGGTGCGCCGCCTGTCCTTTTATTCCGAACTGATCTTCGAAGCGCGCAAGACCCGCGCGAAGGCGGACGGCGTGTCGATCGACTGGGTGGTGCTGCGCAACCGTGTCCAGCATCATGACGCCCGCAACAAGAAGCGGGTGGGCGACGCGCTCATGGAACTGTCCCGCCGCGTTGGCTTCCGCGTCATTCCCGGCTTGTCGGAACGCGTGATCTTCCGCGAACTCTTCCCCTCGGGCCTCACGCTGCTCGACAAGGGGCATCTGGGCGATCTGGGCGTCAGCCATATCGCCGCGCGGCAGGAACTGCGCGAAATGGTGTCGGGCCTCGCCCTTCCCACCCGCGATGGTGCCGTGCCGATGGATATGCTCGGCGCTGCCTGATGGGCCTGCTGGCGCTGCTGCTGGCCGGCCTTGCGGTCTGGCTGATCTGGACGGGAAGGCTGCAACGCATGACGGCGAAGGATGGCATGGCCCTGGGCGCGGCGCTGGTGGGCGCGGTGCTGGCGGCCAAGGGCAAGCCGGTGATTGGCGCGCCGCTGCTGATCGGCGCGGCGCTCTTTTTCGCCAGACAGGGCAACAGGCGCGCTGCCACCCGTAAGCGGGCCGTTCCTGCGCCACCGCGCGCCGATGATGTGGCGAAGGCGCGCGCCCTGCTCGGCGTATCACCGGACGCTGATCCCGCCGCCATCCGGGCGGCCCACCGCCGCCTCATCGCTTCTGTCCATCCCGATAAAGGTGGCACCGAAGCGCTCGCGGCCCAGATCAACGCCGCCCGCGACCTGCTGCTTGGCCAGCGGCAGGAGGGATGAGCCATATCTTCCACCCCACGCTGCTGCGCGACTATGATCTGCGCGGCACCGTGGGGAAGACGCTGCACCGGGCCGACGCATGGGCGGTGGGCCGTTGTTTCGGCACCGTCATTGCCCGGACAGGGGGCCGTCGGATAGCCGTCGGCTATGACGGGCGGTTGAGTTCGCAGATGCTGGAAGCCGCGCTGGTCGACGGTCTTGTCGCGACCGGCATCGACGTGCTCCGCATCGGCCTTGGTCCGACGCCCATGCTATATCATGCCGAAGCGACTGGCGATGTCGATGGCGGCATCCAGATAACCGGCAGCCATAATCCCGCCGACGACAATGGCTTCAAACTGGTGCATGGCCACGCCCCTTTCTTCGGCGCGGACATCCAGCGGCTGGGCGACATGGCGGCGGCGGGCGATTGGACAACCGGCGCGGGCAAGGTCGAAACAATCGGCCTGATGGATGCCTATGTCGACCGCCTCCTGCAGTCTTTCGACGGCGCGTCCTTTCGCATCGGCTGGGATGCCGGCAACGGGGCGGCCGGCAAAGTGGTCGAGAAGCTGACGCAGCGCCTCGCTGGTGAGCATCATCTGCTCTTCACCGATGTGGACGGTCATTTCCCCAACCATCATCCCGATCCTTCCGTGGAGGCGAATCTGGACGATCTGCGCGCGCTCGTCCTTGCCAAGCGGCTCGATTTCGGAGTGGCTTTTGATGGCGACGGCGACCGGATCGGCGTGATTGACGGGCAGGGCCGTACCATCGCGAGCGATCGGCTACTTGCGCTCTTCGCCGCCGATATCCTCGAAAACCGGCCCGGCGCGCGCATCATTGCCGATGTGAAGACCAGCCAGCGCGTGTTCGACCGCATCGCCGCGCTCGGTGGCCGCGGCGACATGTGGAAGGCCGGTCACAGCCATATCAAGTCCAGAATGAAGCAGACTGGCGCGCTTCTGGGCGGCGAAACCACCGGCCACTTCTTCTTCGCCGACGATTATCCAGGTTATGATGATGGCCTATATACCGCCGTCCGGCTGATCCGCCTCTTGCGACGGGGTGGTCAAACCCTCGCTGCGCTGGCGGACGAACTGCCCAGCAGCGTCATCACGCCCGAGCTTCGCTTCCCGGTGACGGAGGAACGCAAGTTCGCCGTGGTGGAGGAAGTGACGGCGCGGTTGCTGGCGATGGATGCGGCGGTCACGCTGATCGACGGCGTCCGCGTATGCACGCCGGATGGCTGGTGGCTGCTTCGCGCGTCCAACACCCAGGCAGCACTCGTCGCGCGTGCAGAAGCGGTGGACGAAGCGGCGCTCGCCAGGTTGCTGGATCAGGTCGATTCGCAGCTTGCCGAATCGGACGTGCGTCGAATCGGGTGATTCGGGCGCATGTTTCGACTGCCAAGCACCGCACAGTAGGATTTTTCATCGATAATTGACGTTACGGAAACAAGCGGTGACGGTGACGATTGCATCAAACGCAATCAGAGCCACGTCTTTCGCATTTGCGATATGAAGCGCCGCGACGCACAAAGAACGGGCCTTTCAGGCATCCTCTCCTAAAACTTTCAAGCCGCCCTCGTTGGCGGCTTTTTTTTGTGCATTTTTCCGGCCGCTGTCGTCGCGTCGCCGTAGCGTCGTGGACCCACCGGCCGTCAAAGGCGCGGACGCGACACAACAGCAACACTGGAAATTAACGCAATCTGCGCTAAGCGCATGGCTCCCCTGCCGGTCTGGCGCGTTGGCAGCGTCGCTGAACGGCACAAGACAAGTCGCAAAATAGCAGAGGATCTGCCATGCCCGTTCGCCGCCGTTTTACCCCCCATCTGGCACAATGGCTGTTCGCCACGGCCGCGCTTGCCGCGCCGGGTTCCGCTTGGGCCGGGGGTTTCTATCTTCAGGAACAATCGCCCGTCGAAATCGGCCGCGCCCTGTCGGGTGGCGCTGCAGCCGGCGACGATCCGTCCACCATCTATTTCAATCCAGCGGCCATGACGCAGCTTGAGGGCATCCAGCTCTCTGGCGGCGCCTCCGCGCTTCTCGCTTCCGCCCACCAGACCAACCGTGGCACTTACCGCTCCGTGCCCGGCTCGGCCTTGCGCGTCCCGGTGCAGGGCAATGACGGTGGCAATCCCTTCGACAGCGTCATTCCCGTGCCCAGCTTCTACGCCAGCGCGCAGGTGACCGACCGCCTTTGGCTGGGCCTGGGCGTCAACGCGCCCTTCGGTCTGAAGCTTGGCTATGACGATGGCTTCTTCGGCCGCTACGACTCGCTCTACACCGATCTCAAAACCTATAATATCCAGCCCTCTGCCGCCTATAAGCTGACCGACAATCTCTCCATCGGCGGTGGCGTCGACGTGCAATATGTGAAGGCGGAACTCACCAACGCGCTGCCGCAACTGTCCCCGCTCGCGCCGTCGGACGGCTTCGCCCGGCTCAAGGGCAACGACTGGTCCGTAGGCTGGAACGCCGGTCTCTTCTACACCACGGGCGACACCAATTTCGGAATCCATTATCGCTCTGGCATCAACCATCGGCTGGCGGGCACCCAGTCCGTATCGGGCCTGATCGGCCCGATCGCCGCGGGCAACGGCGATTTCGCCGCGACCGCGCCGCTCGACCTGCCCGACATTGTCACCGTGTCGATGATGCACAAGCTGACTCCCAGGCTGCGCGCGATGCTGACCGGCAAATGGTATAATTGGTCGAAGTTCAAGGGCATCGCCGTCACCTCGGCAACCGGCACGACCAACAAGGAACTGGACTATCGCGACAGCTATTCGTTCAGCGCGGGCGGCGAATATGACGTCAGCCCGGCGCTGACGCTGCGCGCGGGCACCATGTTCGACCGCACGCCTACCAATCCGCAGCATCTGACGACCCGCGTGCCCGATGGCGATCGCGTATGGCTGACCGGGGGCGCGACCTTCAACATCTCGCCGGCGGCGGCGCTGAACCTCAGCTATGCCCATACCTTCGTCGAAAAGGCGAACATCATCCGCCCGGACAGCTATTTCCCCGCTCCGGCGACCGTCACCGCCACCACCCTGGCGCAGACGAGCGGCAATGCGGATCAGGTCGCGGCTTCGGTGACGCTCCGCTTCTAATATCGAGCGCGAATGACTATAGGGGCTCCGTAACCTGCGGAGCCCCTTTTCATGTCTTTGTCCAATCCCGGCCTTCGCCCCTGGCGCGACATCGCGCGTCGCCAGAGCCGCCAGATCATGGTCGGCAACGTGCCCGTGGGCGGCGACGCGCCGGTGTCGGTGCAGACGATGACCAACACGCCCACCCATGACGTGCGGGCGACGGTGGACCAGATCCGCCGCTGCGAGGACGTGGGCGTCGATATCATCCGTGTGTCCTGCCCCGACGAGGATTCGACCGCAGCCCTCAAGCAGATCGTCCGCGCCGCGCGCGTGCCGATCGTCGCCGACATTCATTTTCACTATAAGCGCGCGCTGGAAGCTGCCGACGCGGGCGCGGCCTGTTTGCGGATCAACCCCGGCAACATCGGCAGCGAGGCGCGGGTCAAGGAAGTGGTGGACGCTGCCAAGGCGAACGGCTGTTCGATCCGCATCGGCGTCAACGCCGGCAGCCTGGAAAAGGACCTGCTGGAAAAATATGGCGAACCCTGCCCCGAAGCGCTGGTCGAGAGCGCGCTCGACCATATCAAGCTGCTGCAGGACCAGGATTTCCACGACTATAAGGTCGCGGTGAAGGCGAGCGACGTATTCCTGGCCGTAGCCGCCTATATGCAGCTTGCCGACGCGGTCGATTGCCCGCTGCACCTTGGCATCACTGAAGCGGGCGGCTTGATCGGGGGCACGGTTAAAAGCGCGATCGGCATCGGCAATCTTCTCTGGGCCGGGATCGGCGACACGATCCGTGTCTCCCTTTCCGCCGAACCGGAAGAGGAAGTGCGCGTCGGGTACGAAATACTTAAATCGCTCGGCATCCGCACGCGCGGGGTCAAGGTTATTTCCTGCCCCTCCTGCGCGCGGCAGGGTTTCGACGTCATCCGCACCGTTCAGGCGTTGGAGGAACGGCTCCAGCATATCCACACCCCCCTCTCGCTTTCGGTGCTGGGATGCGTGGTCAACGGCCCCGGCGAGGCGCGCGAAACCGACATCGGCCTCACTGGCGGCGGCGCGGGCAAGCATATGGTCTATCTCTCCGGCCTTACTGACCATACGGTCCAGGACGAAGGCATGATCGACCATATCGTTGCCCTGGTTGAGGCCAAGGCGGCGGAAATAGAGGCGGCAAAGCTGGAAGCGGAAACCACCGACGCGGGCAAGGCGGAAGCGGCGGAATAGCCGGCTGAGGATGGAAAAGCCTGCTCGCGGTTTCGCGATTCCCTTCGCCGTCTGCTGCCTTGGCGTCGCGCTCTTTTCCGTCATGGATGCAGCGATGAAGGGGCTCAGCCTGTCCATCGGCCTCTACAACGCCCTGTTCTGGCGCGCCGTGGCCGGCACCCTCCTTGGCTTTGCTCTGATGCTGCTCACCCGCCAGCGCTGGCCCACGGCGGCGGTGCTGCGCATCCACCTGCTGCGGGGAAGCGTGGTCGCTGCTATGGCGGCGCTCTTCTTCTGGGCGATCATGCGCCTGCCGCTGGCCGAAGCGATTGCGCTCTCCTTCATCGCCCCGCTGATCGCGCTGTATCTCGCTGCGCTGCTGCTCAAGGAGAAGGTCGGGCGCCAGGCGATCGGCGCATCGCTTTTGGGGCTGGTCGGCGTGGGCGTGATCCTGTCGGGCCGGCTGCAGGGCCATTATGCGCCGGACGCCCTTCTCGGCGCGCTGGCGGTGCTGGCGTCGGCCGTGCTCTTCGCCTGGAATCTCGTGATCCAGCGGCAACAGGCGCAACTGGCCACGCCGATCGAGGTCGCCTTCTTCCAGCATCTTGTGATGCTCGGCGTCTTCGTGCTGGGTGCCCCCGTCTGGCTGACGATTCCCCCTGTCGAGGCAGCGCCGCTGGTGCTGCTTGCCGCCTTGCTGGCCTTCACCTCCCTGTCGGCGCTTGCCTGGGCCTATGCGCGCAGTGAGGCGCAGCGACTCATCCCGGTCGAATATAGCGCCTTCCTGTGGGCGGCGATCGTCGGCTGGCTGGCGTTCGGCGAAAGGGTGACCCCGGCCACTGTCGCGGGCGCCTTGCTGATCGTCGCGGGCTGCCTTATCGCCGCCCGCTCGAAACGGCCGGACATGGCCCATGTGGAAGCGGGGACAGCATGAGCGACATCATCATCCGCCCGGCATGCGCCGACGATCTGGACAGCATCCACGCCTTCATCCTCGCGCTCGCTGACTATGAGCGGCTCGCCCATGAAGTGAAGGCCGACCGCGCGACGCTTGGCCGCTACCTGTTTGGCGACCGCCCGATGGCTGAAGTGCTGATTGCCGAGCAGGGGGAAGTCGCAGTCGGCTTCGCGCTCTTCTTCCACAATTTCTCGACCTTCGAAGGGCGGCCGGGCGTCTATCTCGAGGATCTGTTCGTCCTGCCGCAAGCGCGCGGCCTTGGCGCTGGCAAGGCGCTGCTCGCGCATCTCGCGCAGCTGGCGATCGAGCGCGACTGTGCCCGCCTCGAATGGTCCGTACTCGACTGGAACGAGCCGTCGATCGCCTTCTACCGCTCGCTGGGCGCCAAGCCGATGGATGAATGGACGGTGCAGCGGGTCGAGGGCGATGCGCTGGTGGCGCTCAGTTCCGCCGCCAGTCCTCGACGCTGACGGCGATCAGCGTCACGGCGAAGAATCCCAGGGCAGCGACGACAAGGACGGGATAGAAGGTGGCGATCATCGGACGGTCTCCTTTGCCGGAGATGGTAGGTCGCGGCGACCTCCCGCCGTAATAGGGATTGTTACGGATACGCGCGCGACGAGCCGTCGGCCGGCAGGCTTGACGCCGACTCCCCCCTCGGCGCATTGTGCCGGAACGGAACATTTGGGGGACATGGGATAGTTATGGCCGTCGGCCGCACCGTCAAACGATCGCCGGAATGGCGGGAAATGCTGAAGCGCAGCCTGATCCGCAGTGGCGCGTTGATTGGTGCGCTGGCGCTGATCGCGGCGACCCTGTTCCTCGCACTGGCCTTGCTCAGCTACGCGCCCAGCGATCCGTCGATGAACACGGTGGCGGGCGATCATGTCGCCAACATCATGGCTTCGCCAGGTGCGTGGACCGCAGATTTCCTGCTCTGGCTGCTGGGCGTGCCGGTCGCGCTCATCCTGCCGCTGATGGCGGTTACCGCCCGCCGCCTGTGGGGCGATCAGGACATGGCGGGATGGAAGGCGCAGTTCGGCAAATGTCTGCTGGGCATCGCCCTGGTCGGCATTGCGCTCGCCCTGTTTCAGACGGAGCCGCTGGTCGGCTTGCCCGCGGGTTGGGGCGGGGTCATCGGCCTTGTCACAGCGAAGGGCATCGCCAGCCTGACCGCGCAAGTCCCCGCCGCTGCGCCGTGGATCCGGGGGCTGCTGGTCGTGGTCGCGCTGATCGCCGGCCTGTTCGCCTGCTACCGCAGCCTAGCGCTGGAAAAGCCCTTGATCGCGATGCGCCGCCCCAGCTTCCCGCGGCTCAGCCTGCCGCGCCCCGCTCTTGGCTTTGCGGGCGGCGCAACAGCCGACACGGACGTTTTCGACGATGATGACGAACCGGCCGAGCGGGTCATCGCCCCGCGCCGCCAGGTGTCCAACGAGCCCAAGCCGCCCATCACCATCCAGTCGCCCAAGCCCGCCCCGGCGCAGCGCGCCATGGCGCCGGTCAGCCAGGACGACCTGTTCGGCAACTCCTCGCTGCCCTCGCCCGATCTGCTCAATCCCATCCCCGCCAGCCAGGGCGGCAAGATCGACAAGGCGGCGCTGGAGCGCAATGCGCGCTTGCTCGAATCCGTGCTCGACGACTTCCATGTGAAGGGCAACATCACCGAAGTCCGTCCGGGCCCGGTCGTCACCATGTACGAGCTGGAGCCCGCGCCCGGCATCAAGGCGAGCCGCGTCATCGCGCTGGCCGACGACATCGCCCGCAACATGTCAGCGCTGTCCGCGCGCGTCGCGACCATTCCCGGTCGCACCGTCATTGGCATCGAATTGCCCAACGCCCATCGTGAGGGCGTATCCTTCCGCGAACTCATCACTTCGGAACAGTTCGGGCAGGAAGCGACACTGCCAATCATCCTTGGCAAGAATATTTCGGGTGAACCGATCATTGCGGACCTTGCCCCCATGCCGCACCTGCTGATCGCCGGCACCACCGGGTCGGGCAAGTCGGTGGGTCTCAACGCCATGATCCTGTCGCTGCTCTATCGCATGACGCCGGATCAGCTGCGCCTCATCATGATCGATCCCAAGATGCTGGAACTGTCGACCTATGACGATATTCCGCATCTCCTCTCGCCCGTCGTCACCGAACCCGCCAAGGCGATCCGCGCGCTCAAATGGGCGGTCGAGCAGATGGAGGACCGCTATCGGATGATGGCGTCGATCTCCGTCCGCAACCTCGCCAACTATAATGAAAAGGTTCGCGCCGCGAAGGCCAAGGGCAAGCCGCTCGGCCGCCGCGTCCAGACCGGCTACGACCCGGAAACCGGCAAGCCGATCTACGAGGAGGAGCAGCTGGATTTCCAGCCGCTGCCGCAGATCGTGGTGGTGGTGGACGAGCTTGCCGACCTCATGATGACGGCGGGCAAGGAAGTCGAATTCCTGATCCAGCGCCTCGCGCAGAAGGCGCGCGCAGCCGGCATCCACCTGATCCTCGCGACGCAGCGCCCTTCGGTGGACGTCATCACCGGCGTCATCAAGGCAAACCTGCCGACCCGCATCAGCTTCTTCGTCACCAGCAAGATCGACAGCCGCACCATCCTGGGCGAACAAGGCGCGGAGCAGCTGCTGGGCAAGGGCGACATGCTCTACATGCATGGCGGCAAGGGCCTGACGCGTGTCCACGGTCCGTTCGTGTCCGATGACGAGGTCCGCGTCGTCGCCGACCATTGGCGCGCGCAGGGCCAGCCCGACTACATCTCCGCCGTCACGGAAGAGCCGGAGGAAGGCAGCTTCGCGCTCGACGGCGTCGATCTTGGCGACGACAGTCCCGACGCGCAGCTCTTCCGCAAGGCCTGCCAGCTGGTGTTCGAAAACCAGAAAGCCTCGACCAGTTGGCTTCAGCGGCAATTGCGCGTCGGCTACAACAGCGCCGCGCGCCTGATCGAGCGGATGGAAGAGGAGGGTCTGGTCGGTCCCCCCAACCATGTTGGCCGGCGCGAAGTGCTCCGGGATGAGAACGGCAATCCTCTCTGACGCCGCGATTGCATTTCGCGCAATCATCGTCGCTCCGTTCGCATTTGCAGCGAAGGCGGCTGGACGGCATATGGAAAGGGCCTTTCAGGCATCCTCTCCTAAAAACTTTCCGGGCCGGTCGTATAGATCGGCCCTTTTTTGTTCCGCGTAGATGAATGCCGTCCCAATCCTTGCAATATCGGAACGACCGGGTTCACAGCGGGTTCAACCCTCCACGCCTAAGTCATGGCCCATAGACCAAGATGGAGTTGAACCCATGAAGCGCCTGGTCGCGCCCCTGATCCTCGTCCTTGCCGCCGCGCCGGTCGCGCTGCCGCTTGCTCCCCTCGCTGCGCAGCAGGCCCCCTCCGGCCTTGCGCAGGTCAACGCCTATCTTCGCGCCGTCACCACCATGACCGCCGACTTCGCCCAGACCGACCGCAACGGCCAGACCCTGACCGGCCAGCTGACGCTGAAACAACCCGGCAAGATACGGTTCCAGTATCAGAGGGGCGTCCCCCTGCTGATCGTCGGTGATGGCAAGGCGCTGACCGTCATCGATTATGAGGTGCGGCAGGTGCAACGCTGGCCGATCGGCAATTCGCCGCTGGGCGCCCTGCTGGACCCGTCGAAAGACCTGTCGAAATTCGGCAAGGTGGTCCCGACCGACGATCCGTCGATCCTGAGCGTCCAGGCGCGCGATCCTAAGCGGCCCGAATTCGGGACCATCACGATGATCTTCAAACGGGATGGGGCCAGCCCTGCCGGGCTTCAGCTCTATGGCTGGGTGGCGCTCGATTCGCAGAACAACCGGACATCGGTGAAACTGTCGAACCAGCGCTATGGCGTGCCGGTGCCCGACTCGGCGTTCCGCTGGACGGATCCGCGTCCGCGCGGCCGTTCGGGAGGATGAACCGAGCGCGTGGTGCGGCGGAAAGATAAACTTTCCGCGTCGTTCATCTGCGGCTCATATCCGCGGCGCTAATCAGGATTTCACGGCGGATGGCACTACCGGGATTTCCCCCCTGTTACCCGGTCCCCACCTCCACCGCGAAGCGCTTCAAGGGCGCGATCGAGACCCCCGTTCCATGCCCCCGGAGCGGGGGTCTTACTTTGTGCCTTCCGCCTCTTGTCCCCGGCCGCTTGCGCAACAATGCGCGCCATCCTAGGTGGCTTGGCATGGCCGACACGCTTTCCATCTGTTCCTGGAACATCAACAGCGTCCGCGCGCGCATCGACATCGTCGAACAGT
>Ga0315899_10004511_pt1 | contig 15042 bp, 11 predicted proteins | sample LakEriMetagenome_2_FD_203518 | JGI IMG/M metagenome (GOLD analysis project Ga0315899, IMG submission 203518) | Freshwater fungal communities from buoy surface, Lake Erie, Ohio, United States - Buoy 4 MA112 | ecosystem: Environmental > Aquatic > Freshwater > Lake | place: USA: Lake Erie, Ohio... | reverse complement strand
GGTCTTGAGCTTGCGGATGATCTGCTCCGCTGTGTGCCTGGTGCGTTTCATGGTGAGGTCCCCGGCCCAGTCTGGCCGGATGAGGACTCTCATTCACCCTGGACCGACTTCCGGGGGCCACGTCAAGCGCACCTCTCGGTGCGACCGATCCAGGTGAACCAGTGGAAGCGCCAGCTGCTGGACGGTGCGAGCGAGCTGTTCACCAGAGGCCAGAAAACCAGGGACAAGGATGAGGGACAGGCCAAGGAGGCGGAGCTGTTCCAGCAGATCGGGCGGCTGCAGATGGAGTTGGAGTGGCTCAAAAAAGTCTCAGCTGCTCTGATGACCATGAACTGCGCAAGCTGGTCGATCACGACCACCCTCAGCTCAGTGTCAGCCGCCAATGCGCGCTGTTGGGCCTGCCCAGGTCCACGCTCTATTACCGGCCCACATCGGTACGGGCATCGACCCTGCGGATCATGGCGAGGATCGACGCTCTCTACCTAGAGGATCCCTGCAGCGGCAGCCGCCGAATGGTCGACTATCTGGCCAGAGAAGGCATCCCAACCAGCCGTGATCGGGTGCGAAACCTCGTGCGCCGCATGGGGTTACGGGCGATCTTCCAGAAGCCACGCACGATGGTTGAAGGGGAGCCATACGAACGATTCCCCTGCCTGGTGGCGATCGGGGATCTCTTCTCCAAGAATGTACTCAGCTGGAAGCTCTCGGACAGCCTTGAAACCGAGTTCTGCCTGCAGGCTCTGGAGATGGCGCTGGAAAGCGGCTGGAGGCCAGAGATCTTGCACTCTGACCAAGACTGTCAGTTCACCTCCTCATTCCTCCCGTCCGGGGTTAACGATGTCAGGGGCTGCATCTGCCCAGTAAAAGGCACCCGCCTCAAGCGGGTTTTGGACCTCTTCAAGAGGACGTTCCCGTTCCAGGTCGGGAGCTACTCAGGCAACCTCGGCCACTCCTGCACCCAGGCGGCAAACCGCTCCAGCCCCTGCTCCAGCGGCGTGTGTGGCCGGAAACCCACCCAGCGCTCCAGGGCGCTGGTATCAGCCGCCGTGGCCTCCACATCGCCGGGCTGCATCGGCTGAAGGTCCTGGATCGCCGGGCGGCCCAGGGCCTGCTCCAGCAGGCTGATGAAGCGGGGCAGCGGGGTGGGCTGGGCGTTGCCGATGTTGAACAACCGATGCGGCGCGGCCGCCGTGGCGGGGTCGGGCTGGAGGGGATCAAAGGCCGGATCCGGGGTAGCAGGCTTGTCGAGACAGCGGATCACACCCTCCACGATGTCGTCGATGTAGGTGAAGTCGCGCTGCATGCGGCCCTGGTTGAACACCCGGATCGGCTCGCCCGCCAGGATCGCCCGGGCGAACAGCATCGGCGCCATGTCCGGCCGGCCCCAGGGGCCGTACACCGTGAAGAAGCGCAGCCCCGTGGCCGGCAGCCCGTAGAGGTGGCTGTAGGTGTGGGCCATCAGCTCATTGGCCTTCTTGGTGGCCGCATACAGGCTCACCGGATGGTTCACGGCGTGCTGCTCGCTGAACGGCAGCCGGCGGTTGCCGCCATACACCGAGCTGCTGGAGGCATACACCAGGTGCTCCACACCCTGGTGGCGGCACCCCTCCAGCACATGGCCGAAGCCCACCAGGTTGCTCTGGATGTAGGCCGCCGGGTTCTCGATCGAATGGCGCACGCCCGCCTGGGCCGCCAGGTGCACCACCGCCCGCGGACGCTCCTCGGCGAACAGCGCCGCCAGGGCCTCGCCATCCTCCAGGCTGGCCTGCACGAACCGCCAGCCGGGCCGGCCCTCCAGCAGCGCCAGCCTGGCTCGCTTGAGGGCCGGGTCGTAATACCTGTTGAGGTTATCGACCCCAAGAATCCGCTCACCGCGTTGCAGCAGCCGTTCCGCCACGGCGGCACCGATGAACCCCGCCGCTCCAGTGACCAGAATCGGACGGGACTGGCTCACGCCAGGACCTCGCGAAACCAGGCAATCGTGGCATCCAGGCCCTGATCAAGCGAGATCGTGGGCTGCCAGCCCAACTCCGCTGCAGCACGATCAATCACCGGCTGCCGCTGCAACGGATCATCAGCGGGCAGCGGCTGCTCAACCAGGGCAAGCCCCGGATTGATCCGGGCACGCACGAGCTCCGCCAACTGGCGGATGGTGAATTCACCAGGATTACCGAGATTGATCGGCCCACAATGAGCGCCGTTCATCAAACGGATCAAGCCATCAATCAAGTCGTCCACATAACAGAATGAGCGGGTCTGGCGACCGTCTCCATAGAGCGTGAGAGGCTGACCTCGCAGAGCCTGCACAATGAAATTACTCACCACGCGGCCGTCATCCGGCAGCATGCGCGGCCCATAGGTGTTAAAGATGCGGGCGACGCGAATCTGCGTGGCATGCATGCGTTGATAGTCGAAACAGAGGGTCTCGGCAATCCGCTTGCCTTCGTCATAACAGGAGCGGGGGCCGATCGTATTGACACAACCGCGGTACTCTTCAGGCTGGGGATGCACCTCTGGATCGCCGTACACCTCACTGGTGGACGCCAGCAGCAGACGCGCACCAACGCGACGGGCCAAGCCCAGCATGTTGAGCGTACCGAGAAAACTGGTTTTGGCGGTCTTGATCGGATTGTGCTGGTAATGCACAGGTGAAGCAGGGCAGGCCAGGTGCCAGATCCGATCGACTTCCAACAGAATCGGCTCGGTCACGTCATGGCGGATCAACTCAAAGCGGGGGTGCGCGATCCACTGGGAGATGTTCTGCTTGCGACCGGTGAAATAGTTATCGAGGCAGATCACCTCCTCCCCCGCCTGCATCAGGCGATCCACCAGGTGGGACCCGAGGAAACCGGCGCCGCCGGTGATCAGATGGCGCTGCGGTGAGCTGGACATTCCTCAACCCTCGCCCACGGTCCAGACCTGCAGACCGGCCGCCCGGGCAGCTGCGGCATCGGCGCACGCACGCGCATCAAACAGCCAGGCCGGTTGACGCATCCGTGCCGCAATCTGCAACCAGTCGAGCTGGGCGAACAGCTGCCATTCCGTCAGCAACACCAGCGCATCGGCACCGCAGGCGGCCTGCAGGGGATCGGCAACGGCAAGCCATGACCCATCGGGCAGCGCCGCCATCGCCGGATCGGCAGGCTCCTGGCCCAGCTCACGGGCGATCTGGCGAGGACTGACCTGGGGATCGAGGATCTGCAGCACGGCCCCCTCCTCCAGCAGATCGCGGCAGATGGCGATCGCCGGTGACTCTCGCGTGTCGTTGGTATCGGCCTTGAAGGCAAAACCAAGCACACCGATTCGCTTGCCCGTCACGGTGCCGAACAGCCTGTTCACCACCAAGCGGGCGATGCGGCGCTGCTGCCAACGGTTGAGCACCACCACCTGCTCCCAGTAGTCGGCCACCTCCTCCAGCCCGTAATGCCGGCAGAGATACACGAGGTTGAGGATGTCCTTCTGAAAGCAGCTGCCACCGAAACCAGGACCGGCCTGGAGAAACCTGCTCCCGATACGGCTATCGGCACCGATCGCCCGTGCCACGTCGCGCACATCAGCGCCGGTGGCCTCACAGAAGGCGGCGATTCCATTGATCGAGCTGATGCGCTGGGCCAGGAAGGCATTGGCCGTGAGCTTGCTGAGCTCACTGCTCCAGAGATTGGTGCGCAGGATGCGCCCGGCCGGCACCCAGTGGGCATAGATGCCGGCCAGGGCCTCGATCGCCGCGGGATCCGCACCACCGATCAGGACCCGGTCCGGCGTCTCGAGGTCAGCCACGGCTGTGCCCTCGGCCAGAAATTCAGGATTGGACAGCACCGAGAAGGTGCGCTTCTCGGCGGAACCCGTATTCCGTTGAGCGGCGCTGAGGATCTGCTCGATCACCGCCGCCGTGCGCACGGGCAGGGTGCTCTTCTCCACCACGATCGTGTGGCCCCGGGCCGCGCGGGCCACGGTACGGGCACTGGCCTCCACCCAGCGCAAATCACTGGCCTGGCCAGCCCCCAGGCCCCTGGTCTTGGTGGGGGTGTTCACCGAGATGAACACCATGTCAGCCGCTGCGATGGCCTCGTCAACGGCGGTGCTGAAGTGCAGGTTGCGACCGCGCACCCGCCGCAGCACGGCAGCAAGACCGGGCTCATACACCGGCAGGCGGCTGAGGCCAGGGTCGTTCCAGGCGTTGATCCGCTCGGCGTTGAGGTCGACGACGGTGACCTCAATGGCGGGGCAACGATCGGCGATGACCGCCATCGTGGGCCCGCCCACATAGCCGGCGCCGATGCAGCAGATGCTGCGAATCGTGGCAGCGGCGGCGCTCACTGGCGCGGTGGCTCAACTGCCGGAAACCTAAACGAAGCGCTCCAGCAACGCCGCCGGGGTGAGGCGCTGCTCGCTCTGACCACCCGCAGCCTCGGCACGCAGGGCCTTGAGCAGCACCAGCCCCTGCTCCCACTCACCCTCGCCGATCACAACAGCCCAGGGGGCTCCGCTGCGATCGGCCCGTTTGAACTGTTTGCCGAAGGCGGAACCGCTCTGATCGAGCTCGACGGTGCGACCGGCCAGGCGCAAGCGGCGGGCCAGCTGAAGCGCCTGGGCCTCGGCACCGAGGCCACGGCTCACCACATAGATCTCCGGCCCCGCCACCGCTGGTGCCGCCCCCCCCTGAGCCAGCAGCAACACCAGGCGCTCCATGCCCAGCGCCCAGCCGATTGCCGCCGTGGCCGGCCCGCCCAGCTGCTCCACCAGGCCGTCGTAGCGGCCGCCACCGCAGACGGTGGCCTGGGCGCCCAGCTGGCTGGAGGTGATCTCGAAGGCGGTGTGGCTGTAGTAATCGAGCCCGCGCACCAGGCGCGGATTCAGGGTGAAGGGGATCGCCAGGCCGGCCAAGCCGGCCTGCACCTGCTCGAAGCGCTCGCGGCTCTCCGGTGCCAGGGCCTCAGCCAGGGTGGGGGCATCCGCCAGCAGGGCCTGAGTGGTGGCGTTCTTGGAATCGAGGATGCGCAGTGGATTGCGCCGCAGGCGGTCCTGGGAGTCGGGGTCGAGCCCGTCGCGGTGCTGCTCCAGGAAAGCCACCAGCCGCTCGCGATAACGGGCGCGATCCTCGGTGCTGCCCAGGGTGTTGATCTCCAGCGCCAGACCACCCACGCCCAGCTCGGCCAGCAGATCCCAGGCGATGGCGATCGCCTCCACATCGGAGCGGGCATCGGCGAAGCCGAGGCACTCCAGCCCGATCTGGTGGAACTGGCGCTGGCGGCCCGCCTGGGGCCGCTCGTAGCGGAACATCGGCCCGCCATACCAGAGACGCTGCGGCCCCTGGCTGAGCAGGCCGTGCTGAATCGCGGCCCGCACCACCGAAGCCGTGCCCTCCGGCCGCAACGTGCAGCTGCGATCGCCGCGGTCGGTGAAGGTGTACATCTCCTTCCCCACCACATCGGTGGCTTCACCGATGCCGCGGGCGAACAGCTCGGTGGCCTCGAGCAGGGGCGTGCGGATCTCGCGGACCACCGCCCGCTGGAAGTGGCGACGGGCGGTGGCCTCGATGTGCTGCCAGAGCGGTGTGTGATCCGGCAGCAGATCCACCATTCCCCGCAGGCTCTGCAGCTTCTCCACCGGTATCCCATTGCTGCGCTCAGTCTGCCGGGGTGCCTCGCGGCAGACTGAGCGCCATGAGTCAGACCCTGCTGATCACGGGAGGCGCCGGATTCATCGGCAGCCACACCTGCCTGGTGCTGCTGCAGGCCGGCCATCGGCTGGTGGTGCTCGACAACTTCGAGAACAGCTCAGCGGAGGCCCTGCGGCGCGTGGCGGAGCTGGCCGGACTGAGCGGCGACGATCCACGCCTGCAGGTGGTGGAGGGCGATGTACGCCAACCAGCGGATCTGGCCCGGGCCTTCGGCCTGGGGCCAATCGATGGGGTGGTGCACTTCGCAGGCCTGAAGGCGGTGGCGGAATCGGTGGCCGATCCGCTGCGCTACTGGGATGTCAACGTGGGCGGCAGCCGGGCGCTGCTGGCGGCGATGCGCGGGCACGGCTGCCGCGTGATCGTGTTCAGCAGCACCTCCACGGTGTATGGCCAGCCGGAGACGTTCCCGCTGCTGGAGAACGCGGCGCTGGCACCGTTGCACCCTTATGCCCAGACGAAACTGGCGGTGGAGCAGCTGCTGACGGCGCTGGCCGCCAGCGAACCCGGCTGGCGCGTGTCCAGCCTGCGCTACTTCAACCCGGTGGGTGCCCACCCGAGCGGCCGCATCGGCGAGGACCCCCGCGGCATCCCCAACAATCTGTTCCCGTTCATCACCCAGGTGGCGGCAGGCCGCCAGAGCGAGCTGCGGGTGTTCGGCGACGACTACCCCACTCCGGATGGCACCGGCATCCGCGATTACCTGCACGTGATGGACCTGGCCGAGGCCCATGCGGTGGCCCTGGAGCATCTGCTGGCGGGCAACGGCTGCCTGCCCACCCTCAATCTGGGAACCGGCCGGGGACTGAGCGTGCTGGAGGTGGTGAAGGGCTTCGAAGCCGCCACCGGTCTGAGCATTCCGCGGGTGATGCTGCCGCGCCGGCCCGGCGATGTGCCGAAGCTGGAGGCCAGCCCGGAACTGGCGGCCCAGGTGCTGGGCTGGCGGGCCAGGCGCAGCCTCGAGGAGATGTGCCGCGATGGCTGGCGCTGGCAGCAGGCGAACCCGAACGGCTACGCGGGCTAGGAAGGCTCGACTCGCAACCGCTCAGCGCGCAGCTCGCGCAGACGATCCCCCAGAGCAGGGCCAGGGGCCAGTCCGGCCTGCAGCAGCTCTCGGGCGGTCTGCGGAGCCGCCAGATGGCGCCAGCGCAGCCACCAACGCAGGAGCGGGCGCCTCGGGCCGATGCCGGCGGCCAAGGCCAGGGCGATCGCTTCCGGTGGCAGGCCCGGCTGCTCAAGCCAGCGGGTCCAATCCCAGGGGGTTGCCGCAGCAGCGGAGCCAACGGGCGGCAGGCCCGCTCGCAACAAGGGCAGCGCGGCCAGCCAGCGCAGCTGACGCCTGGGCAGCTGCAACCGCTCAGCCAGGGCTTGGGGGTGATCGGCGCCGGCCAACCAGACCAGCAGCGGCGGCAGTCCAAGCCGCGCCCCCCAGCGCAACCGCCGCTGCCAGGAGCGATCGCGCTGCAGGCCTGGATCCAGCAGGGACAGCGCCTCCCAGCGCTGCAGGCAGGCCAGGGCCTGGGGCCAGCGCTCCCGCTCCAGCAGCAGCTGCAGCTCCATGCGGAGGCGGGTGCCCAAGGCCGCCGGAGCCTGGGCGGGTGGATCGCCAGGCCGCCAGGGCCACGGCCAGGCGGCCAGCGTCTGGCGCACCTGCTCGAGGCTGGACGGAGCCAGGTCGAAATCCAGGCGGGCGGCATAGCGGGCTGCCCGCACCAACCGGGTTGGATCGTCGCGGACGCTGCCTGGATGCAGGAAGCGGAGCAGGCGTTGCGCCAGATCAGCCTGGCCGCCATGGGGATCGAGCAGCCGGGGGGGATCCGCCAGCAACAGCGCCATGGCGTTGATGCTGAAGTCGCGCCGGGCCAGATCGTCGTCAAGCTCAGCGAAGCTCACCTGCGGATTGCCCCCGGCCACCGGATAGACCTCACGACGCGCGGTAGCCACATCGAGCAGCACGGTGCAGGGGCTTCCGGTCGGCTGGGCCAGCTCCAGCGCAATCTCCACGGTGCCGTAGGCACCATGCTCACGCGACCCCCGCACCAGCACACGGCCGGAGCGCTCCAGGGCCCGGGTCAGCCAGACCGCTGCCGCCTCACCGGCTTCGCCCTCCACAACCAGGTCGAGGTCGGGCAACCCGCGCCAGGGATCGTTGTGAACCCGATGCAGCAACAGATCCCGCACCGCACCGCCGACCATGGCCAAGCGGCGCTGACCGGCACAGCCCGCAAGAACCTCCAGCAGAAGGGGCGGCACCCCAGGCAGATCGAGCAGCAACGGAGAATCGAAACGACCCATCACCCCATCCTCCCGGTTCAGCCGGGCTGACACCGAGCCTCGCCGCCGATCGAGCATGCGGCCGAACACGCGCAAACTCCGGCACCTAGAGTTGCTCCGGCCAGCCCTGAACAGTCAAGCCAGCCGAACAATTCACACCAAACCAGCAATGCCCCGGACCATTACATTCATCACGATCAACTATCACTGCTGTGATCTGGTTCTGGGCTTGATTGAATCGCTGGCCAGCGCCTCAGATGGCAGCATCCACTGCATCGTCGTCGACAACAGCCCGCACGACCCAGACCTCGCCGCTCTGCAGGGCAACGAGAATGTCACGATCCTGTACTCCGACCACAATCGCGGTTTCGGCGGCGGCTGCAACCTGGCCCTTGAATACCTGCAACAGCACGACCCACAGGCCATCGCCTGGCTGATCAATCCAGATGCACGCCTGCTGCCGGGTGCTGTTGCGTCGATCCGGCACGGCCTCGCGACTCTGCCAGCACCCGCCGTGCTGGGGACACGCATTCAGGACGACAACGGCCAGCTCTCATTTGACCTTGGACGCTTCGAGCCACGCTGGGGACGGCTGAACCATGAACCGACAGACAGGGCCACCATGCCTCAACTCGGCAATGAGGATGCACTGGATCGTTGCGACTGGGTATCAGGTTGCAGCATGATCCTCGACCTGGCGGCCATACCACTCGCCCCTCGCTTTGACGAACGGATCTTTCTCTATTACGAAGACGCGGAACTCTGCCTCAGACTAGGCAGACAGGGAATTCCATCCTTCGTGACAAGAGCATGCCTGGTCAGCCACAGTGGCTCGGCAGTCACATCACGCTACAGGGCCAGAAAATACCGCCACGCCACCTTTGGCAAGCTGTATCTGCTGCACCGACACGCGACGCTGCGGGGCCTCGCCGCCAACGTGGCCCGGTTCTATGCAAGCGCGGTGCTCGGATGGCCACGCGACCAGGAGCAGGCCCTTGGGCGAATGCTCGGCACAACGCACTATCTGATCTGGGCAGCCCGAGATCGGCTGACATCCCGGCGCCGCTGCGATCAGCACCGTCAGCCAGGCATGCGAACGCAATCAGCACCAGACAGCACGGCCTGCAGCTGAGCCCGGAATCGCGCCGGCTGAAAATGAGCCTGCGCAGCAGACCACTGTTGATAACGCATCGCCCGAAAGTCCTCATCAGTCGCTGACTGAGCCAGCCGTAGGCAGCTCCGCAGTTCAGCATCGTCGGCAAAGACCGTCGCACCCAACGTCGCCGCGACATCCGGCAGTGCGCCACGCGCCGCCACCACGACCGCGCAGGAGCAGGCTGCCGCTTCAATCGCCGCGAGCCCAAAGGACTCGGGGACTGCCGAGGGCATCACAACCAGATCAATCGCAGCCGCCGCCAGGGCAGCCGGGACATCCGCCACGACACCATGCCAGACAACATCGGCGAACCGAGCCTGAAGCTGCTCGGCATAGGCGCTGTGCTCCGGTGTCACGCCACCAAAGACGTGGACCTGAACATCACCAACCATCTGCGCCGCCTGCATCAGCCGCCCATGCCCCTTCTCGGGCCTGACGACCCCGATCACCGCCACATTGAGCACTGCTCCGCGACCCTGCTCGCGGAAGGGCAGATTCACGAAGGCGGACGACAGGGCGTTGGCAATCACCCGCATACCGACAGCCTGAAGCCGCTCCGCGACAAAGGGCGACGGAACCACCACCGCCGCCGTACGCGGCAGGCGGGCCAGCAGACGAATCAGGCGCTGCTGCCAGACCGTATGGCAGAGGTGGACATGCAGGAGACGACGCGGGCGCCGCAATCCAAGGCTGAGCAGCGTGACCGGCAGATAAAGCCTTGGGCCGTTGAGATACAACCAATCTGCGGCTGCCATCTGCTGACGCAACCGCCATAGCGGCGCCAGCAACCGCAACAACACCAAAAGGTCGCGCCAGCTCTTACGCCCACTGCGCATCTGCGGCAGAGGAAGCGGAACCAGGGCAATCTCTCCATACAGCACGGCCAGACGCCGGAGCACCTCTTCAAGACTGCCCCCGAATGGGAAGGCGACCGTGACCGGATATCCAGCTTCCCGTGCGGCGGTCACCGCTTCAACCAGAACCCGCTGCCCACCCTGGAGATGCGCATATTGATCAAAGAAGATCACCGGCAACTTAGCCGGCGCAGTCAGATCAATAGTCATGGCAGACGTACATAAGCCCACTCAATCCTGCGGCGAACGCTCTGCGCCACCCGTGAAAGTGAAAGGAAGGCATCACGTTCAGTCCTACAGTACAAGCCGGACCGCTGGGGGTCGGTCCCGATCTCCATCACCGTCACCCTCAACCTCCATCAATGCTGAGCACCACCCTGCTCTGGGCCCTGCTGGGCCTGCTCCTGGTCAACGTCCTCGCCCTGAGACATCCCAGCAGGCCTGTTGCACGCTGCTGCTCCTCAGTGTTGATGCTGGCCCTGCTCCTCTGCGCGAGTGTGCCGAGCGCAGCCACAGCCCTGCGGCCACTTCTCCTGCTCACAACAATCGGCACCTGCCTGGCCCTGAGCTGGAGCCTGACACGACCATCCCCTGGCGGTGACGAACGGGGGGCGAACTATCTGATCACCGCCCTGGTGGTGAGCCTGGCCAGCGGCGCGCTCGTCGCCCTGCGGCCCCATCCCTTTGAATATCCCGGCGATACCGTTTTTTACCTCAACAGCACACAAGGCTGGGCGCTGCAAACCGGCAGTCAGGGCAACTGCTTATCCGGCTCCGCACGGAGCCTGACGTACCTCAGTCCATGCACTCTCTGGGGCGCCCTGATGCAAGCAAGCCCACTCAGTGCATCGCAACTGCTGAGCGGAATACCGCAGCGCCTGGCAATCGGCCTGCCGGTGAGCATCTTTGGCTTGAGCGTATTTCGCCTTCTGCAATATGCCCGCATCGGACCGCTGAGCGCCAGCCTCTCCTGGCTGTTCATCAGCATCGGCTTAGGCAACCAATCGATTGCCTTCATCATCAACCATTCCCTCCAGGGATCAGTTCTTGGCGCCACCGTCTTTCTTGAAGCCGTGATGGTGATACTGGCTATTCTGCGGATGCAGGGGCGCAGCTACCGCCCCTTGCTATTGCTGCCGATCGCGATCGCACCCCTGCTCTATCTGCAATTACGCCTGCATGGCATCTTTGCGATGCTCACGCTGGCCCTGCTGGTGCCGTGCATGGCGGCGGTGGGGGTCCAGGCATGGCTGGCACCGGGGCGAGGCCTGGTCAGCCGCCGCACCGGCGCGGGGCTGATCAGCCTGAGCCTGGGGATGCTGTCCCTTGCGCTGGCGCTGAAGACCGGCTGGGCCGTGGATTCCGCCAAACTTGGTGGCGACATGGCCGTTCGCTGGTATCCACTCACCGCACTGGGTGTACCCGAAACCCAGTTACCGGCGAGTTACATCATCAAGGCACCGGCAGGGCGGCCCGAGTTCCTTGCCATCGTCTCGCTGATCGCAAGCACATGGCTCGTACTGCGACCCAGCAAGGATCGCGACGACGCAGGCTATCGCGAGCTCGCCTGCCTGTTCAATCTCTCCATCTTCGCAATTTACCTACTACCGCCCTTCAGCCATCTCTATATCAACCTGGCCAATGAGCTCAATTCCCTCTACAGACTGATGTGGGGAATGATCCTGTTTTCGCCCCTGCCGGTGCTACTGGATGATCAATTCAAAGCCCCCATCGCCAAGGGCTGGACCAGGGCACGCCTTCTGCGGACTGCAGCAGCAGCGCTGACGGCACTGGGGGCCCTGGTTCCGATCCCCCTGGGCTCCAGACAGGCACTGTGGAGCAAGACACGGCATCTGGTTCAAGGGCCATCGAGCAGGGTTGACCAACTCCACATCAGCCAGGCTCTGATGCCAGCCATTCTGACGATCCAGCAGCGGATCGGTCGCCCCCCGATAGTCCTGGCGGATCCCATCATCGGCTACACGCTATACGGGTATCCCGGCCTTGTGAGCCCAATCGATCCCGCCCGAATCACAAGCCCCCTCGACTCAGATGATAGCCATACCCATACGAAACTGAGCACAATACGGGATGAAAAGGAGCTGAAAGCCTTCATGCAAGCCATGGAAGCTATCGTGATGAAACCCGATCTCATCATTCAGCAGAGTCCAATTAATCCTTACTACAGCCCGTACATCGAAACAGGCAATTACGACCAAGACACCATCCTCTCGCTGGCCAGAACAGGAAGCAACGCCCTGAGCGAAGCCCTACTCAACAGTCAGGGCTACCAACTTTGGCAGAATCTGGATGAGCACGGCCAGCCCGTGGCGATCAACAGCGCAGCGACAACGTATCGGCTCTGGTTATCAGGTGATGGCCTGAATCGGCGCTAGCCGCGGATCAAGAATCTTGGGGGGCATCCCCTCGAACTTCACCGCGATCGAGATCTTGGCGCCGCTGCCAAACAGGTGGGTGACCCGCCCCTCCCCAAAGGAACTGTGCAGCAGCCGATCGCCGACCGCCCAGGCCTGGACCTCCGAGCGACGCCGCACCGCATTGGCCGGCTCAGCCGCGCCAGCGGGGCGCTCGCGATCGACGCGCGTGAGCCGCTCCAGCCGCTGCTCGCGGCGGATGGCGGCACCGCCGCTGCGGGGGATATCGCCCTGCACCAGCGCCTCCGGCAGCTCCGAGAGGAACACCGAGGGCACAGCCGGCTCACGCATGCCGCCCCAGAGGCGCCGCTCCGAGGCGTGAGAGAGGAACAGACGCTCCTTGGCGCGGGTGATGCCCACGTAGCAGAGGCGCCGCTCCTCCTCCAGGGCGGCCGGATCCTCGAGGGAGCGGTAGCTGGGGAACAGGCCCTGCTCCATCCCCACCAGGAACACCACCGGAAACTCCAGACCCTTGCTGGCGTGCAGGGTCATCAGGGTGACACGATCCTGCTCGGTGTCCTTGCTGTCGGCATCGCTGGCCAGGGCGGCGGAGGCAAGGAAATCCTCAAGCGAGCCCTCATCGTTCTCCTCCTGGTATTGCAGGGCGGCGTTGACCAGCTCGTTGAGGTTGCGGCGGCGGTCTTCGGCTTCATCGGTGCCGGTGGCGATCAGCTCGGCTAGGTAGCCGCTCTGCTCCATCACCCGCTGCACCAGCTCCGAGGGAGGCGCTTCGGCGGCCCGGCCCTGCAGATCGTTGATCAGCTCACAGAACTGCAGCAGGCCCTTGGCGGAGCGGCCGCCCAGCGTGCGCACGGCCTCAGCATCACTCACCACATCCCAGAGAGGAATACCCAGCTGGTTGGCGGCGTCGGTGAGGCGCTCGATCGTGGTCTTGCCGATGCCGCGCTTGGGGGTGTTGAGCACCCGCAGCAGGCTGACCGTATCGGCCGGGTTCACCAGCAGCTTGAGGTAGGCGAGCACATCCTTGATCTCGCGCCGGTCGTAGAAGCGCAGACCACCCACCACCACGTAGGGGATCCCCCAACGCACCAGCGATTCCTCCATCGCCCGCGACTGGGCATTGGTGCGATACAGCACCGCCATGTCAGCCCAGCGCAGATCTGGGTGAGCGGCCTCGAGGGTGCGCATGCGGTGCACCACCGCCTCGGCCTCGGCGATCTCGTCGTCGCAGCGGGTGAGGGTGATCAGTTCACCCTCGCCGCGGGTGGGGCGCAGGATCTTGTCGATTCGCTCGGAATTGTTGGCGATCAGGGCATTGGCCGCCTCGAGGATGGTGGCAGTGGAGCGGTAGTTCTCCTCCAGCTTCACCATCGTGCGGGTGGCGTCGTCGGGGGCACCATCGCCGAAATCGTCCTGAAAACCCATCAGGATCGTGAAATCGGCGGCGCGGAAGCTGTAGATGCTCTGATCGGCGTCACCCACCACGAACACCGAGCGCCCCTGCCAGTCGTCGTAGGTCTCGGGGTCGCGGCCGTCGGTGACGAGCAGCTTGATCAGGTCGTACTGGGTGCGGTTGGTGTCCTGATACTCATCCACCAGCACGTGGCGGAAGCGACGATGCCAGTAGTTGCGGATCTGCTCGTTCTGGCGCAGCAGCTGCACCGGCAGCAGCAGCAGATCATCGAAATCGAGGGCGTTGTTGGCGGCGAGAGCACGCCGGTAGCGCCGATAGGTCTCGGCCATCAGCTTGCCGCGCTGACCGCCGGCATCGGCCTCCAGCTGCTCGGGCATCCAGCCCTGGTTCTTGGCGCTGCTGATGGCCCAGCGCACCTTCTTGGGTTCGAAGCGCTTGGGATCGAGGCCCAGCTCCTGGGTCACGATCTCCTTCACCAGGCTCTGGGTGTCGCCCTCGTCGTAGATCGAGAACTGGCGCGTCCAGCTCAGCCCCTCAGGGTCGCGGTACTTGTCAATATCGAAGCGCAGCAGCCTGGCGAACAGGGCGTGGAAGGTGCCGATCCACAGCTCCTTGATCACCTCGCGGTAGATGCGCGAGCGCAGCTGGCGCTGCTCCAGCGGCGGCAGGGTGCTCCAGGGTTGGCCGAACTGGCTCTGGGCCAGCTTCTGGGCCAGCAGCAGCTCCAGCCGCTCCTTCATCTCGCGGGCGGCCTTGTTGGTGAAGGTCACCGCCAGCAGCTCGCCGGGATCGACGCCGTGGTGGCCGATCAGGTGAGCGATGCGATGGGTGAGGGCGCGGGTCTTGCCGCTGCCGGCACCGGCCACCACCAGCAGCGGGCCCTCGTGGTGATCCACCGCCTTGCGCTGGGCGTCGTTGAGACCGGCGAGAAAACTCATGGCAGTGCCTTAGCTGTTCAGCGCACGCTTCTCAAAGGAAGCCAAATCATGGAAGGTATCGGAACGCTGGCGCAGCTGATCAAACGTACCAGAAGCCTTGATCCGTCCCGCCTCGAATTCGTAAATACAATCCGATCGGATCACCGTCGATAAACGATGGGCGATCACAACAAGGGTACAGCGACGGCCGATCAACTCAATCGCATCCATGACCTCCGCTTCAGTGCGGTTGTCGAGCGCACTTGTGGCCTCGTCAAGAACCAGGAAGCTGGCATTACGGTAGAAGGCGCGAGCCAACGCCAGCCGCTGGCGCTGGCCGCCAGACAGACGTAT
>Ga0315899_10004508_pt1 | contig 15048 bp, 21 predicted proteins | sample LakEriMetagenome_2_FD_203518 | JGI IMG/M metagenome (GOLD analysis project Ga0315899, IMG submission 203518) | Freshwater fungal communities from buoy surface, Lake Erie, Ohio, United States - Buoy 4 MA112 | ecosystem: Environmental > Aquatic > Freshwater > Lake | place: USA: Lake Erie, Ohio... | reverse complement strand
AACCCTAGTCCGGTGAGGAGAGTACCGAGCCCAAACAGGTATATAGCGGTAGCTAAATTTTGTTTCTGTAAGAACAATAAAAGGTTGATTGATTGAGAGGGGTAGGGATGTATATGTTGCAAGCTGGCGGGGTTGTGTTGTTGGTGGGTGACAGCACCGGACTAGAATTTCGCGAGGTGGCCTCAAAGGGGGCCGCTCAGCCTTTTATTATAGTGTATGTTCGGTTTGTATGACCAGCTTTCTTTCTCTTTCTGAGAACAGACAGCAATGCATGCGCATGGGCAAAGTCAGCGCGTCAGAGCGTACACAGCACTCTAGGGGGGGGGCATCCTGCAGCCTGAGTCCATGACGGCGCGAAACATCCGCAGATGCGCCACCATCCCTGAAGGCTCTTGTCTTGTGACTTTGCGACCGCGAAACGCCCGCAGATGTGTCACCATTCCTGAAAGCCTCATTCGCGATCACAATTGTTTTATCCGTGCCTCCCCCACTCTTGGTACTTGGTAGTTGCGTATCTCACTCACCGAGACCCTTGTGACACACTTTTGTTTTATTAAAAATCTGCAAGATCACGGGCCTAGAAACCGCGTCACGCCCCCGAAACCCGTGACGGCACATCATGCCCGAGACGGCACTCCCCGCCGCCGCGGCGCTCGGAGTGGACCTGGGCGCGTCGAAGCTCGTGTCCGCGACGCTTCCTCTCGTCGGCGCCGACGGAAAGCTACCCGTCCTCGTGCGCAACCAACTATCGAACGACGCCACGCCGCTTGCCGTCGTGTTCCAGCCGGGCCTGCGCCGGGAGCTGGGCGAGGCCGCAATTGACACACCCGCCTCAAATGCGCAGAACCTGGTGGCCGCCTTCGTGCCCCGTCTTGGTGCGCCTGGCGAGCAGGTCGGAGGAGAGAGAGGAGAAAAAACAGAACGAGAATGGAAAAGGGCAACCAAGCTGATATATCAGCCCGGTGTGCGGGGCCTGAGCACGGGCACTGCCCGTGCTCTCTCTCTATATATATCAGCCCAGTTTGCGGGGCCTGAGCTCAGGCCTGCGAAGCTGACTGCAGTATGACCGCACGCGAGGGTGGCGATGATCCCGTTTCTGAGCTCTCGCCCCTCCTCCGCCTCTTACATTCCCCTCTCTGTGCGAAAGCAGAAACGTCGACAGTGGACGCAGGCTACGCGTTCTGAAATCTGTTGCGTGTGCTGTGAACTCTCTCTCTTTCTTTCGCCCTGAGCAGGGCGCGTGCACGATCCCGCCCGCCCAGGCCAAAGGGGAGGGGGACAGGCAGGTCCTGCGGCTCGAACAGGTCCTCGCCATGCTGCTGGGGAGCCAGGCGCGCAATCTCGAGGCCCAGACCGGGGCCCCGCAGTCGAGCCTCCTTGTGGTCCTGGCCGTGCCGCCTGCCCTAGAAGCGCAGCCGGGTGGGGCCGCTGCTGTGCACACGGCCGCGCGCATTGCCGGGATGGAAAACGTGCGTCTGGTGCCCACCACGACGGCGCTGGCGTGGCATTACTCAGAGCGACACGGCAAGGACATTGCTGACGCCGACGCGCCCCACACCGTGCTCATCGTGGATGTGGGCCACATGGCGTGGTATGAGACACACAAAAAAACACAAACACACCCGCACACACCCGCACACACACACATACACAGACACACACACACACACACACACAGCTCGGCCGTCGTGGCGCGGTACACCCCGCGCGAGGGCGCCAACGGGGGCAAGGAGATTGAGCTTGAGATCCTAGCGCAGGGCGGCAGCTTCGAGGTCGGGGGCGGAGTCTTCGACGCTGCCCTCAGCCAGAGAATCAAGGAAAAGTTGGTCAAGGAGCACGGCGCAGACGCGTGCCGCGGCGCGCAGTTCGATTTCCGCCTCGGCAAAGCCTGCGAGAAGCTTAAAAAGCTGCTCTCCACCGTCGACCCCGCGAAGCTGGACCTTGACAGCCTGATCCCAGACAAGGATTGCAGGCTTACGGTGACGCGCAAGGAGTGGGAGCTTCTCCTGGAGCCCAGCCTTGCGCGCCTCAAATGGCTCGTGACCGAGGTGCTCGCCCAGAGCGAGGTTCCTCCAGACGGACTGGAGGGGGTGGAGGTCGTGGGAGGAGGAGCCCGCGTGCCCGCAGTTGGGGAGACGATCCTCAGCTGCACTGCACACGACAGTCTCCGTCACACCCTCGACTCGTCCGCTGGTGCACGCTCTTATGCTCTTATTTGAATCCACTTTACTTTTTATTTCTTTTCTTTTTTAGGAGCGGATAGCGCCGCACTGGTCACGTGCACGCTTTGCTTGAATTTAATTTACTTTTTATTTCTTTCATTTCCTTTCTTTTTTTTAGCCGCCGCGCTCGGCGCCGCCGGAATCTCCCGCACACTCGCCCAGCCCGCCCCCCCCGCGCAGGAAGAAGGCTCAAAAGGCAAGAGTAAAGCGGGGTTCGTGCCCGTCGTCTCCTTGGCCAAAGAGCCGTGGATCCAGTGCGCCGAGGGAGGAATGGGGGACGTGGAGCTGGTTGAGGCGCTGGCGCTTGAGGGCCGTTTTCTCGCCCAGGAGCAGGTTCTGTCCCCGATCTCTCCCCTCGTGCCGCCTCCGTGTTGCCCACATCCCGCTCCTCCCTCTCTGTGTTGCGCTCCGTGACACACACACACACACACACACACACACACACATGCAGGAGGAGAAGGAACGTGGGGCAGCGAGCAACAGGCTGGAGAGCTTTGTGTACGGCATGCGTGCGGCGTTGACTGGGAGGCACAAGGAGCATCTTGACTGCGCACACGTGTCTGCCACATGTGATGCCATTGAGGTCCCGTGTTAGCGCATGAGTAGAGGCGTGTTAGCGCATGAGTAGAGGCGTGTTAGCCTTGCTCTCACAACTGCATGCCGTCGCTCACGTGAGGCACACTCCGTGTCACTCCCTTGAGGTCTGTGACAAACACACACACACACAAACACACAAACACGTGGGCACACCCGGAACACGGGCGGACGCACAGGAGTGGATGTGGGGAGAGGGAGCGGATGCGTCAACGGCCTGCTTGAAGAGCAAATTGGAGGAGGAGGAGCTTGGCATGCGGGGCATGTACGCGACCTTCTTCGGTCGGACCCGCACCCTTTGTGTTTCGAGTAGCACTGTGTAGCCCAGGCGGGGGTTTGCGCCTCCGCCGCGCCTGCGGCGTGGCCGCGGCACATCGGCGCGCTGTCCGCGCGCCCAAGCTGCCCTGCCTCCACGGGGATGAGGGCTTTTCGTGGGGTTGTGTCTGGCGCTGTCGCGGCAGACACATGGCCGGCGCCCAACATGGCAGATCTTGTTCTATTCTTCTATCAAGGGCCCATACCGTCTCTTCTGTCAAGGGCCCATAACTCAATACCGCCTCTTCTGTCCCTTGACCCTCTGTCTCCGCCGTGTGTCCATGTGTGTTCATGTGTGTGCAATGTGTCGGTGGGCGTACTTGGGCAGAGGAAAAGCATCTCGCCCAGCAGAAACGTAAGCAGGAGGAGAAAGAGGTGAGAGAGAGAGAGAGAGAGAGAGAGAGAGAGAGAGAGAGAGAGAGAGCCAATAGCAGGTGCACGCGCGCAAATGAACGCACACAAAAAGACATACGCGCAGCTCTCTCGCTCGCGCGCGCGCGCTCTCTCTCTCACGGGCCCTGCCTGTATTCACGCCTGGCGCGGGCTCTGGGCGCATGAAACAAGCAGGAGGAAGAGAAGCTTGCGGCGCTCGCCTCCGAGGCAGCCATGAACAGGGACGCAGACGATGACCACGACACGCGCATCCTCAAGTTCGCCGACCGCTACGCCCTCGCTGATAAAAATAAGGTGGCACTCCCTGAAAGAAGGGACCATTCAGTGTCGTGATCAAGTGCTTCACCATTCACGAACCCTTCTGTTTCTTGCTCTTGTGCGCACCTGCGTACCTCATTGCGTGTCGAGTGCTTGTGCGTGCGTCCTCCTCCTCCTCCTCTTCCCCCTCCTCCTTGCTCTTGTGGTCGCTGTGCCACCAGTATTATTAGTGTTATTAGCCTTTGTATGAGTACTGGCCTCCAGTCTTATTAGTATTATTAGCATTAGTATTGTATATGTTGCTGCCCGGTCTGCGCTTGAGGCGGCTGGTGCTGCCTCGTCTGCTCTGCTGCCATCTTACGCACACACTCGCCCTCGTGTCAGGTGTCTCCTTAGACACACCTTAGACACACCTTAGACACACCTTAGACACACTCGCCCTCAGGTGTCTCCTCTCTCTCGCACGCGCGGGTGGTATGATGGTTCTCGCGTCGTGTCTCCAGTATCTCCAGTATCGTCTCTCTCTCTCTTTCGCTCTCTCTGTGCGCCCGTGCGTCCCCCCCCACATCTGCGCGTCAACACACACACATGCGTTCACACACATGCGTTCACACACACACACGCACGGCAGGCGGAAGGGACAGAGCTGTTCAAGGGCGGCAACTGGCAGCATGCCGCACAAAGGTTTAGGGTTAAGGGTTTAGGATTTAGGCGATTGGCAGCATGGCGCACAAAGGTCCCCAGCCAATACGCGTGTTTATATGCCCTTACATTATGTACGTAATTATGTAGGATCTGTGGTCCCGGTCAGTGTGTGTGTGTGTGTGTGTGTGTGTGTGTGTGTGTGCGTGTGTGTCTGGCTGACTGAAACATCAAGGCGCTTGCGCACGCACGCACACATGACAGATACATCAAGGCGCTTGCGCACATGGCCAAGCTTGTGCACGTGGAGCAGCTAATGTCCGATGACGACCACAACAAGGTCCACATCCCCCCCACCACCTGCCTCCATCCCGGCCACTTTGTGCACCCACCTACCCACACAGTTGTGTGATGCGCGCGCGCACACACACACGGCAGGCGAAGAGCTTGAAAGTAGCGTGCTACAACAATCTGGCCATGTGCTTCTTGAAGCTGGAGATGTGGGCGAAAGCTGTTGACAACGCCGACCGGGCGCTGCAACTTGAGCCTAGTAACTGCAAGGCATGTATCCTCCTCCTCATATGACACATGAGCCTAGTAACTGCAAGGCGAGAAGAGAAAGCCTCGCTCCTCCTCTCCCCTCCTCCTCTCCCCTCCTTTCCCCCTCTCTCCCCTTCTCTCTCCTCGATGCGGATAAGACGAGAGCACCTCGGCCTCCTCACCTAGCGCACTCGCCATGCATCTCCCTGTTACCTGCTCTCTGTCTCTTGGGCGCGGGCGCTGGCGTTGGGCGTATTCCTCGTGTCTCTCTGGCCGTGTGCGTGCATGCGTGCGTTGTGCCTCCGTTGAGAAAGTTGATATACGTATCATGGGCGTCAAGTGCGCTCCTTATGCGCGCGCGCACACACACACATGGACAGGCTTTATTTCGTCGAGCGCAGGCGCGGGTTTCGAGCAAGGACTTTGAGGTGGTCCGCTGTAGCTGAGCTTGCCTCGTAGATGCTTGCCTCATATGAGGAGGAGGATACATGCATGTCAGTTACAAGTTACAGTTTTTGAGTAGTCTCAAAGCTCTCACGACAGCGTTGAATGGCAGGAAGGCATCGTGGACTTGAGAACTGTCCTTGCCTTGGAGCCCACCGACTCGGCCGCCCTGAAACTCAAGGCACAGGTCGCCCCCAAGCCTTCCGCCCCAAGCTGTCCACACCCACCAGAACCGCGCGCACACACGCACACACGCACACACACGGGCACGGCGCCTTTTCTTGCTGCTTGAGCGCGCTCTGTTGTCGTCTCAAGTCATGAGACCATGGATGGATATGGTGCGACACCCACGCTCTCCTGTCTCTTCTCGCCTGTCTCTTCTCTCTTGCATGCGAGTGCGCCAGGCCGAGAAGGAGCTCAAAACACGTGAGGAGAAGGCCAAGAAAGTGTACTCCAAGATGTTTGCTTGATATACCCCCAGCAAGTTGTTGGCCTGAGGCCTTGCATTGCCAACAATGATGCTCTTGCCAACAATGATGCTCTTGTTCTACGAATGATGCTCGTCTTCTACCATGCACCACAGTCAACTACCCCTTCCGCTTCTCTGCGCAGAGGGCAGGGCAGGGCAGGGCAGGGCAGGGCAGGCAGCATTTTGGAACTCGTTGAAACTGGCTTACATTAGTAAAGTTTTGAAACTCTTGACTTAAGATCGCTGTATAGAGGACAGAGGGTGCTCAGAGCACTGGCCCCCCCCCTTCACCGCCCAGCACCGGCTTGTTCTATGAAGTGGGCGCTAGACTCGCCCTTATCTATCATCTATTAATGTGGGAAAGCGCGGGCTAGTGCTCCAGAGCACTTACACACTCGCAGTGGTACACACTTGTACACTCGCAGTGGTACACACTTGTACACACTCGTAGTGCTACACAAGGGTAGTGCTCCAGAGCACTTGGCCCCACTCGCCCTCTATCGTTTATAGTGTTTTGCTTGCTGCTTTCCAGACCTGCGCACACGCCTCACCCGCACGCGGTCACACGCTTCAGCGTGCCCGTCGTTGCCCTGTCCTTGCCTCATGTTAACACCAGCGTGCGTCTCCCTCCCTAGCAGTGCCTGGGCAGAATGAATGAATGAATCCTCCTCCCCTGACCACCCGAAGGCAGCGGATCCTCCTCCCTCCTTAACGTCTCCTTCATCTTCAGGCAGGGCCGTGCGGCCACATGCCTCCCTTGCCCTTTTGCCTGTGTCTCGAGTGTCCACGGGAAACAAAGAACAAGAAGCAAAAGAAACACATAACAAGCTGCATGAGCACAAGCTGCACGAGCAACGGCAGCGCCCTCGCCATGCATGGCAGAATACGGCAAGCACTTGCCATTTGGCAACTGCTTGCCTTGGGAGGGGCTTTGTGGCGAGCAGGGCTGCTGAGCTTAGGGGAGCTGCGTCTTGCTTCTCACTTTCTCTGGCTGTGTCTCTGCTTCTGCTGGCTGAGTCAGCGAACCAGATTAAAGTGGCGCTCTGCCGCTGCCGGGTCAACCGTAGCAGCGCGCGTCACTGTAGCCCAGCACGCAAGCGCACACAGGCACGCCACTGCCAGGTACGGGCAGGTCCCACTTCTCCCTCGCGCCATTCTACTTCTTTAGGGAGCTTGTCAAGGCTCTAGCTTCTTCTATCCTCAATCACTTTCTGCCTTTTGCGTGGAGAAGTGGCATGCAGTTGAGGCGCTCACCCATGGTTGCCATACGCGGTCATGACAGCGGCCTTGTCGTTCACGTGGTGCTGCTGCATTCCCACGCGCATCGACGACATGCGCATGGAGTTGATGTTGTGCATGTTACTCAAGCCGTTGTTTCCCACATTTCCCATGTGTGCGCCCATCTGCGCGGCCACCCCGTATCAGACAAGCGCACAAGACAAGCGCACAACACCCCAGGACAGCCTGGTCGAGCAGGCGCATGCATGCCACGCAGCGAGGCTTTCTGCTATTCCTCCTGGCATCGCCGTATTGCACCTGCATGTGCTGGAGCAGCTGCTGCGGCTGCGGCTGCGGCTGCTGCTGCTGCTGCTGCTGCTGCTGCTGCTGCTGCTGCTGCTGCTGCTGCTGCTGCTGCTGCTGCTGCTGCTGCTGCTGCTGCTGCTGGGCATGAAAGTAGCGGAGTGCAGCCATGCGTTGAGCCGCGTCCAGGTCCCCATCCTGCTCACCCGCATTCCTCATGTCATCCAAAGCCCCCGCTTCCGGGTCCACCGAGGTGAAGAAGGACGGCTCATCATCGACTTTGCCGCTCATGTTGCCCGCAGCCATGGCGTTGGCGGCGTTGAGATGCGGCTGCTGCATCTTGGCATGCCCCATCATGCCCTGCATCTCGGCCATATTCTGCCACGGTATGCTGACGCACGTTAGCACTGGCAGGCTGATTTCTTTCCTGCTCCTCACTGCCAGGCTCGTTGCTTTCCTGCTCCTCCACTTGCACCAGGGCCTCCCACGCTAGCGCCCGCCTCCATCACGCTATTCAAGTGCGCGCAATGCACTGCATCTAATGCGCGCGCAATAGATGGCGTCTGTGCGCAATGGACCACACATAGAGATGGCATGCCGTCTGTGCCCAACGGACCCCAGTACCTCATCTGGGTGGTCCATTGGCGCACCGTCTGTGCCCAATGGACCCCAGTACCCCATGTGCGCCCAAGTGAGGCGCGCACGGTACGTGTCGCAGGACCTCTTACGCAGCACGCGGATGCTCCTAGTGCTGGCACAGCAGCAAGCTAGCCCGCTAAGTCAAGTATGCACAGACCGCACAGACACGCTACACAGACAGGTGTTGCCTGACCTGGTTCTTGTGTTCATCGCCCCAGTTGGGCGCGTACATGGCGCTGTGAGCTTGCTCAGGGTGCACATTCATGCTCATGAGCATCTGCTGGTCCATCTGCGCCATGAGCTGCTGCTGCTGCTGCGGTGACAGCTGCTGTAGCGGCGTGTGATGCGGAGACAGCTGCTGCTGCTGCTGCTGCTGCTGAAAGAAAGCTGGCGCATTGAGGTCGCGCATGTCGCGCATGTCGCGCATGTCGCGCATGTCGCGCAAATCCCCCAGACACGACAGGCTGGGGGGGCCCGGGGCACCCTGCCGAAGCTCCTGCATGCCGTGCGCATACGGGCAATGGGTGCCTTTGGAACAGCGGCTTTGCATGTGGAAGAGGCACAGCTTGGTCTTGTAACGGTCCAGCTTGAGCGGAGACGGCGACGACAAGCCCGCTGCCACCCCGGAGCCCGTGAAGCGCTGCAGCTCCTCCGAGCCATGCGCAAACGTGCACGTCGCCCCCTTTGCACACATGTTGTTCTCCCAGAACTTACAGATGACAGTCTTGTAGCCTTTGGGGGGCATGTCTGGCTGTGACCCTGCCGACCAGTTCACCTGGTTCACCTGCTTTTGCATCTGCAGCTGCTGGAGCTGCTGCTGCTGGTCGAACTGCTGCGCCTGGAGCATGAGCTGCTGGTTGCTCAGCATGTTGGGAGACAGCTGCTGCAGAAGCTGCGGCGGAATCTGCCCATGCTGGAGCATGTGCGCCGCTATCATCGCGGGCACGTTGCCTGCCAGTGCCTTGTTGTTCATGTGCTGCTGCTGCTGCTGATGCTGCTGCGAGGGGCTCATATTCATATTCGACATACGCTCCGTCATTTCGTCGAGCGACGGCGGCGGGGTCATGGTCTCGCGCGCCATTCCGTTTGGCGGATTCGGCGGCGACGGGCCCCTCCTGCTCACACCATCATCATCACCTTCAAAAGCACCAAACGACACCACACTCCGCCAAAACTGCCACGCAGCAGTGGACACAAGGAGGCGGCACGTTTGCAATCCCACACCTCGCCCGGAGCGCCTGCGACACCCGCGTAGCCGCGTGCCACGCGCGGCGGACACGAGCCCAGCACAGGGAGCAGGGCACAGATCGCAAGGGGCGCGGCAGGGGAGAGGCAATTACCCGAGATGGCTCTCGAAAGGCGAAGGGCCTCGCCCAAAGGGTCCAGGCCCCGGGTTGGTCAGCCCACCTCCGGGCTCCTGCCCGTTTGGCCGCATGTTGGGCGCGCCTGACATCATCTTTAGCTGCTGCTGCTGCTGCTGTTTCAAGGCGGCGTTCCTAGCCCGTTGTTGCGGCGAGAGCGTCAGCGAATCAGCGTGGTGGACGCCTACGGGCTTGAACAAGGACTGGTTGTCGGCGGGCTTCAACAAGCACTGGTTCACTGCCGCAGCCCCGGGACCGAGCGGGAAGTTGTTGTGGAGGTCAGGGGGGCCAATGAAGCCGATGATGCGGTTCTGCTCCTTGTTCGGTGTCGCCGCGCCGCTCAGGTGCGCAGGAGAGCTTCCTACACTCCCGACGTTGCCGCAGTTCTGTGCGCAGGCGCATCACAACGCACCCCACCCTGTTAGACTCGCATGCGCATGCACGCCCGCGCAGAAGCACTCGCAAGCAGCGAGACCAGACGAAACAGGCTCGACTGGGCGCAAGACGAGCACATGTGCGACGGGCACCTGTCCGAGGTACACGTCCTCTAGATAGGGGTGTTGAAAAGCGCCATCCAAGACGCCCCTGCCCTGTGCTCGGGAAACCGACGAGGATCCTTCGACAAAGCAGCCCTCCATCTAACTCCTCCTCGGTGGTCCTGCCCACAAAAATGCACGACGGTCACCAATCTTGAAAAACAAGCACCTTGTTTCTCAAGGTTCTGATCAGAGTTGTTGCTTGATTCGCCAGATTCGCTGGCCAGCGTTGTGGCTTGTTTCTGAAAGGCCTCCAGTGTGTAACATAGGCGGCGCACACCGACACCAACACCAACAACAACAGGCGAGAGCGAACCAACATACCTCGTGACGCGCGCGAACCTGTCTACCAGTCCACGGAAACCGGCTTGAACAGCAAGGTGAGCCCGGGTGTCGGGCGACGTACACCACCTGGTCGCGCCTACACCTTTGACATCTGCAACCAGGCACAAACATACGTAGACGCGGTCAAGGCGCAGGCATCTGAGCACGCGCTCGGCGCGGCTCGCAGCGCACACCACACCCGCATACGGGCGCGCAAAGACCGGCCGTCACGCCTGTCTGCACGCTCGCACGCGAGCACGGCACTGGCTATCGAGCATCGGGCACGCAGGCGCTGCGCCGCGGTGGCGAAACCAACGCGCGGCAACAGCCCCGCGCGCATCCGCAAGCCCGCCGCAAGCGCGACCGACACCCGCCGCGCGCTGTCGACCAAGGGGCTCCCGCGCATGCCTCCCTCTGCGGTCCTCCGGAACAGCCGCGGTAAGCGGCTTTTCTCGCAGGGGAGTTTTGGCTGGCAACGCCGTGACCACGGGGCCAGCGCGCTTACGCGCCGCGCGGGGTGAGGCACCCTTGGCGCGTCACCGGGCGGTCGCATGCGTGTGCTCCCAGTGTGCTTACCTCGACCCTCGACGCCTCCGTCCGGCGCCGTTGCTGACCTCAAAGGCAGCGCCTCTGCTTGGTGAACCTCTGTGGTCAGGTCGCCTAATAGGCAGCAGGCAGACTAATCTGGGGCGGTTTAAGTTAAGGGTTAAAAGGTGTTTTTGAAGGCTTTTCCGGGGGCAGTGATCACGGGCCCCCGAGAAAAAGCTCATGGAGCCGCTGCTCACTTCGTCTGACTATGAGATGCTGGTTGTGCGTGTGCGTGAGCGCACGCGCTGCCAGCTGCACGAAGCCTGCTCGGCCATGCCGCGCCTCACGCGTCTTTCGTTAATGTGCGAGCGCGAGCTTCCGTGTGTTGTCTTTTTTCTTCCCGCTCTGCGTGGGCGGCACAAAGTGTGTGTGTGTGTGTGTGTGTGTGTGTGTGTGTGTGTGTGTTTGTGTATATGTGTGTGTGTGTGTGAGAGAGAGTACAGCAAGAAGGACTATTGTCGCGAAGAAAGCACCCTCACTTTCTCACCGACTGCACGCAACACATGCAGCACACTCTTGCCTCAAGGCCAGGTTTTGTCGCCAGGTTTGAAATGAATGATTTCGCCCGAGAGCGGCTTCCGGCCCAGCATGGAGGAGTCACTCACACGCACGCGCGTGCGCGCGCGCGCGCACACACACACACACACACACACAGGCCGCACAGGCGGTGATGCAAAAGGCCCAGGCGACGCTTGTGGCGCATCACACGGGCGGACGCGAGGAGCTGCTGCTCGGACGCAGCGACGTCGCAAGCGAGCTGCGCGAGTGGCCCCTGGGCTGCGATCCTGCCGCGCTGTACAAGACGCTGGCGCTGGCAACGCCTCTGCCGCTCCGCGCCACGCGCATCGCTGTCGACGGTGAGCTCAGTGCGCATGCCGAGAACACGCACACCCACAAACCACACACCAACATACGCAGTGTGCCCACACGCACGAACGCGAGCTCATGCATCTGCTACGCTGACGCAAAGGCTCATGCGCGGCAGGCTTCGCGAGCGACGCCCACTGCGAGGCGCTGAGGACGGCGGCCGACAAGGCCATGGCGGGCTCGCCCGAGCGCAACGGGCACTCCAACGTGGCTGTCGGCGCCGTTGGCGCCGTGGCTGCCGCCCAGCGCCGCGAGCAGCGCCACCTCCTCGATTGCAAGGGCGAGGTGCTCAGCCGTCTGCTCATCTACAAGACGCGCCTGCTGATCATGGAGCACTACAGCGTGCCGGAGCTCTATGAGAGCGGCTCGGTGGTGACGCGCATCTCGGGCGCGTCTGAGGCGGCGGGCAGCTCGGCGCTGGACTATGCTTGCCTGCACATTGACAAGGCCAACATAGGGTCCTACGACTACTCAGCGCTCCTCTACCTCGCGGACTATGGCACCGACTTCACGGGCGGGCTGTTTGCCTTTTGTGATCCCGACGGTGTGGACCGATTGGTAGAGCCGCGCAAAGGCCGCCTTGTTGCCTTCACCTCGGGCGCCGAGAATCTGCACCAGGTGCGGCAGGTGACGGGCGGCACGCGGCACGTGCTGGCAATGTGGTTCACTTCGTCGCGTCATCTGGGCCTCGAAGTGCACGGCGCGCCGCCCGCCTCCGGCGCGCCCGTCACACAGGTGAGCACGCTCGGGCGCCAGAAGGAGATTCAAGGGGTGCTCACAGCGATGCGGCAGGACATCGGCGAGGTGCTCGCGGGCATCAGCGCCGCCAACTTTGCAGAACCCCCTCCTCACACCCCGCCAGACGACCAGCGCCACGCGGGCCATCAGATGCACAAACATATTTTGGACACGCTGCAAAGCTTTCACGACAGGCCTCCCGTGACAGAAATGGCCCAGATGCTCGCGCCGCTCGGCGACCCAGCCTCACCAACGCAGGACGCGGCCTCAGCGCGCCAGCTGCTCTTTTTCCCACGCGAAGAGCACATGAAGCACTACGTCCATGTCCTCCACCAGATGTCCGCGTCCTCTGCGTCTGCCTCACCGAACCCCTTCACCCCCACCTCGCCCGACCAGCGCCGGCGGCACGTGCAGGGGCTTTTTCTGAATATGCTGGTCCTGTGGCATTCGAGGCAGTGGCTCCTCGCTCGCGCTTTCATGCTTGCCGGCGGCCTCCAGGCCCTCGTCCTCTTGCTCGCGCCCTCCATCGACGCGCACATTCGGTGCTGTTGCCTCTCCCTCCTCCCCCCCACCCCCCCCCTCTCTTTCTGTGCCCGGGGGCACGTCACCGAGCTCTGCGCACTCGCACGTCCGCACATCCATACGTCCACGCGCCCAAACACATGCACCCGCCCCTGAGCCAAGGGTTTCAAAAATTGTGTTTTGCCATTTTTTGGCCAAATCACAGCTTTGAAAACGCGGCGATCCGGGAGCAGGAGCTCAGAAAACCTCCGCAAATCCCTTCAAAATGAGCGAGCGTGAGGAACTGTGGCGACCGTCTGTAAGGTTGCGCCCACCCGATTCTCGGCGACACACACAGGTGGAACAGCATAGAAGTGCTGGCGCGGGTGACGATCGAGCACCCGGACGGCTGGGAGTTTGACTGGCTCGATACCCCCGCCCCAGGCAGCCCTGACTGCCTCCTGCACCAGTGCCTCTACGTGTTTGCGCAACAAGGTGACGACGACACAGGAGTAGAGCTTGACAAACTTGGCAACTTGGCTACTTGGCTAGAGATGAAACCTTTGGAACAAGACTCGAGAGACTAGATATGCAAGGCGCGTTGCAACTAAACTAGGCTTCTGACTTGACACACTAGACCATGTGACATGAGGAGGAGGATACATGCATGTCACATGAGGAGGAGGATACATGCAGGTCACTAGGCTTCTGACTTCTACACACTAGACCGCTTGACACCTAGGCACACGAGCACCAACAACAAAGCATACAGCACGTGTCATCAACAAAGCATACAGCACGTGTCATCAAGACCAAACCACAACTAGACACAACCATAAACAGAAAGAAAAACACCAAAGGACGCAGCGCAGGACAAGGACGATGCCAAGGCGACGATAACAAGACCAAAACACGCCCACCATACTCGATAAGAGGACCAAAACTTTTGGTCCTCTTAGCCTACAATACTCAAACGCACGCAACAAATGCAAAAGAAAAGGGAAGGCAGCTAGTACACGGCAGCTAGTGTAGACCAAGCATTAGCGAGCTTCGACCAAACAGCGCTCAACCCAGCAATCTAGCACAATCTAAACTATACTGCCCTCTATTCGCCTGCAACCCAAGAGTCACCCGCCTAACACGCCTGATACGCCGGGCTGCGCAACCCTGGGGCGAGTGAGAGAGGAACTGATGGCGACACTGATGGGCAACATTGATGGCGAGGACAAGAGACTGATGCACGGGCTGACGCACCAGAACCCATGCGTGCGAGCCACCAGAACCCAGCCCCTGGCTCCAGGGCCTGCTCGTTGCACCGCCGCCAACTCAGGCCAGGCCTGGAGGAGGCCACCTGTGCCTTCGGCTGGTAGGACAAGAGAGAACACATTCTATAGACACACCTGTGCCTTCGGCTGGTAGGACAAGCTTCTGAGCAAATGTGCCCGTGTCTGCATGTCTGTTGGTGACGTGACACGCCTCTGTTGGTTATTTTTTGCCATGTTTATCCCGTGAGTGCATGCGTCGTGCTCTTCTGAGGGAGAGAGCGATTGCGTCTGAGGTGCGTTGGGCCACAGCGTGGGCGAGCGTGAGCGTGGGTGTGAGTGGTAGTCTGGCACATGACGCTTTGACTGGGCGCATGGGCTTGGCAGGTTGCGTTTTGGTTGTCGTGGCTGCGGCATGTTTACTGCCCTACCAAGCCCCAGGGTTTCCGCGTGAGCGCACGTTACCTCAACGCCATCCGACAGCTTGTCGTCAAGGCCGCTGATGATGATGAGCGGTGTGTGCAGTGTGTGTGTTTGTGTGTGTGTTTGCGTTTGTGTGTACGCGCGCAAAAGAGAGAGAGAGAGAGAGAGAGAGAGAGAGAGAAAGAGAGAGAGAGAAAGAGAGAGAGATAGAGAGAGCGCTTGTCTGTGTCAGTGGGTTGGTATGTGGACGCCGTGGATGTCAGTGGAAGTATAGTGTCAAGTTCGTGTCAAGTTTGCAAGGCCTCGCTTCCAGCAAACAGCACTTGGCCATATTTTCTCCCACACCCATACATACACACCCACAAACTCAACACACAACAGCGGGCTAGCCACAGAGCTGTACAGGGACCT
>Ga0315899_10004507_pt1 | contig 15049 bp, 13 predicted proteins | sample LakEriMetagenome_2_FD_203518 | JGI IMG/M metagenome (GOLD analysis project Ga0315899, IMG submission 203518) | Freshwater fungal communities from buoy surface, Lake Erie, Ohio, United States - Buoy 4 MA112 | ecosystem: Environmental > Aquatic > Freshwater > Lake | place: USA: Lake Erie, Ohio... | reverse complement strand
TGCAACGTCGTGGAGCGCGATCCGCATCGGCATCGCAGGAATTCTCGTGGTGGCCCTCTTCACCCAAGGCTTCTCGGCGGGACTCGCGGCAGCAAGCAGCACGCCGCAGGTGCCTCCGACACCATCCTTCACGCCATCAGGATCACCAGCACCTTCACCAGCACCGAGTGACGGGCCGATCGTGCTGCCGGCAGATCTCACCCCTGCACTAGCCGATGCTCGTGATGACGAAGAGCGACTGCGTGGCGACGGTTGCCTCGCATTTGAACGCGTCACGACGCCGCCAAACTGCGTGTACGGCGTCAAGGGGTCAGCGATAACGATCGCCCTCGTTGGTGACTCACACGCCTCGCACTGGTTCCCAGCAATTGAAGCGATCGCCCTTGAGCGCGGCTGGAGGCTGGTGACCTTCGTCAAGGTGTCCTGCTCGTTCACAACACTCGCGCAGCGCAATCTGGCGCTCAAGCGTGCCTATCGAGAGTGCACCGCATTCAATGAGGAAACGGTCGCTCGCCTGAACCAAATCAAGCCTGCGCTCACCATCATCGTGAATCGCCGCACCTTCCGCCCAATCAGCGAAGGCATCACCGCTACGTTGGCTGGAGCCGCACTCGGTGAGATGGTCGCCCGACTCCCGGGAGCAACGGCGATTCTGGTCGATACACCCGATCCTGGTCGTGATGTACCCGCGTGTCTCTCAAAGCACCCAAGCGATATCCGCGCCTGCCTCTTTACGCAAGATGACGCAGATAATCGTGAGATCGGCGTAGCGGAGCGTGTGGCGGCTGAGGTTTCAGGCGCGCAACTCATTGATCTCACTGACAGCATTTGTGCCGCGTGGCCCTGTTTGCCGATTGCCAAGAGCGTGCTGATCTATCGCGATGAGGATCACATGACAGAGACGTTCTCGCGAAGCCTCGCCACTCCACTCAAAGTAGAGATCGAAAAAATTCTGCCGCGCTAGCGCTGCGCTCGCTCCGCGGCGTAGAGCATGATGGCGGACGCCACCGCAAGGTTGAGACTCTCTGCAGTTCCAAGCATCGGAATCAATGCGGCACTGGCACAGGCACTGCGCAGATTGGCGCTCAGGCCATCAGCCTCGGTGCCGATCACGATCATAGTTGGTGTTGCGTAGGTAAGCTCGCTGTAATCGGAGGCTCCATCGAGTGCCGTGGCGACCGTGCTCCCCGGCCAGCGCTTGAGCAGCGTGACCGCCTCGTCGTGTGTCGCGCGATAAATCGGCACCGTAAAGATTGAGCCCATCGTGGCGCGCACCGTTTCAATTGAGTACGGGTCACACGTGTTGCCAACGAGAATCACGCCGCCAGCGGCACAGGCGTCAGCGCTCCGAATGGCGCTTCCAAGATTCCCAGGATCGCGCGGTGCCTCGAGCATCAGCCACCGCGCTGCGCGACTTGGATCGATGGTCGTCACAGACTGAGTCTCGGGGGCGGGGTCGGCATACACGGCAAGCTGCTCTTGCGGGTTGTCGCGCCCCGTGATCTTGGCCAGCACTTCCGTTGTGACCGAGAGTGACTCGCGCGCGCGGCTCGGACCACCGTCAATTGGAGCTTGCAGGGGGCCGGTGGTGAGGAGCATCTCGGGAACCCAGCCCGCAGCGGTGGCGGTCGCGATCGTGCGCTCGCCTTCGGCGAGGAAGAGGCGCTGCTCGTCACGGCCCTTCGGTGTGCGCAAGGCGCGCAGCCCCTTCACGACCGGGTTGGAGAGGCTCTCAATGCGCAGCGGTTGCATGGGGGGAGGATACCCCTAGGGGGCGGCGACGGTTTCGCCAATCACGCGCAAGAGTGAGTCACTGCTGCGCGCATCCTGCGATAGCTCCCAAATCATGATCCCTCCCGCCAACTGCAGTGCGAGTTCGGTCTTGCGCTGAATCGTTGCCGGCCCGTTGTAGTTCTGTTCAACCCCCTTATAGAAGATGCGATCACCGCTGGCGGTCGCATCGTCATTTGCGAGCAACGTGCGATACGCCGCGCCACCGGGTCGGGCATAAAACGGTACGCCGAGCACGAGCTTATCGGGGTGGATACCTCGGGCAAGCCAGGTCGCGAGCGAGCGCTCCGCCATCGCATACGACGAGTGATTGTTCCTCGGCCCGTCGTAGGCCATGAGGTTGATGAAATCGAGATGCCCAACGGCGTCGGTTGAGATCCCCACCGCATCGGTCGCATCGGCGAGCACTGCCGCGGTGACGAGGGCCCCCGCAGGAAGCGCCGATCGGAAGTCCATCGCGAGCGCCGCAAAGTTCCCTGCCGAAGTACCAGCATTTGGATATTCCCAGTCAATATCGACACCGTCGAGCGCATAGGTGGCGCAGAACTCAGCAACACGCTTCGCCAGTTTTGCGCGGATGGCGGGGTCAGCCGCGAGCGTCTCAAACTCCTTATCCCATCCCCACCCTCCAACGGCGATGAGCACCTTTACGTCGTGCTTCTGCGCCTGCGCTACGACCTTGCGCAAGTGGTTTGGGGCACCGAATGGCCGCGTCGTGCCATTTGCTCGTGGAATGAGGAATGAGTAATTGATGTGTGTCAGGAGCGAGAAATCGATCGCATCAATGTTGGCGGCGGGTGTCACATAGCCAACGACCTTGAACGGCTGTGTCCGCGCTAGCGGTGTCGGGCTTGGCGATACAGTTGGAGCCACCGCCGTTGAGCAGCCGATGAGGGCGAGTGCCAGGGCCAACGCGCCCCATGGTGCTCGAACGAAGCGCCTCATCAGCGCAGTGTCTTTACGGTGCCAAGGTTTACGCGCGGCGATGGCCCGGCCGGGGCAGACCAGGCAACGAGCGTCACCTTGTAGCTGACCCCTTTGACGAGGCCAGTGATCGTGCACGTAGCGGCAGCTCCTGCGACCTGCGTCACCGCAGAGCCAGCCAGCGTGCAGCTTCGCGTCGTTCGACCTTTCGAGGTTGCAGTAGCGATCCAGCCGGTTGCTGGGGTGGAGTCGGCGGGCAGCGCCCAGTTGACGCGAATGGTGCCGCGACCCGCCGTGACCGTTGCATCAACAGGTGCAGCGGGTGCCTGCGTTGCCCAGACACCGATGCAGCGTCCGCCGAAGCCGCCAGGAGCCGCACTGCGAACACGTGTTGCTGCGTAGAGGGTGGCGAAGGCACTCGTGGCGAGTACGTCGGGCTCAATGGCAAGACCCGCTCCGATCGTTTCGTATCGCTGCGTAACTGGATCCCACAGCACAAGATTCGGCGCGTCGAGTGCTCCAGCCCTGGAGAAGTACCCGCCAACAGCGACTCTTCCGTCATTCAGCTCGGTCATTGCCGAGACCCACGCGGTCCGTCGTGGGTAACTCACGCCACCGCCCAGCGGAACCCAACCACCTGGCGCCACCGGTTCAATGACTTGCACGGCGTCTCCATACCAGCCAAGCCCTCGACCGATGAGTGGGTGACCGAGATTGTCCACCACGATGCCTGTCGGTAGATCTGAGAAGAGTCGCGTGTCGCCGATGGTGCTCCAAGCCTTTGCCGTTGGTGACCAAGCCGAGATCAATCCGTTGCTGAATCTTCCTGCGACATACGCCGTACCGTCGCTTGAAAGAGCGGCGGTGGTCACCTCCGAGGTCACCCCTTTTCCGAGCGCAACCCAGCGCTTGCGAACTGGGTTCCACAGGGCGACGTTTGCCGATGCCACACCAGGCGAACCTGCAAACCGGCCAGCGACAAGTAGGTTGCCGCTCGCAGCGTCGAGTGAGAGTGCCCGCACCACGATCCCTTTGCCGCTCAGCCCCTTCCCCACCTTCGACCAGAGGCCCGTCTTCAAGTTGAGTTGCGCAAGCCCAACGGCAGTGACGCGGCGTGAGCCCTTAGTGATCGTCGTGAAGTTTCCGGCCACGTAGAGCGTGGTGCGCGCCGCGTCGACGGCAAGCGCGGTAATGGTGGCAACGCGCCCGGCAGAAGTCTTGAACGTTGCGAGCGCCTGCCAGGAGCCGCTTCGCGGGTCACGCACGGCGAGCCCTGCGACGGCGGTGCCCGCAGCCTTCACAAGACCAGCTCCACCAACAAGGAGCCGACCATCGGGAAGTTCAACCATGGTCGTGGTGCTGCCTGTCCAGCCGGCTGTCCCACCAAGTGGAATCCAGCGTGCGGTCAAGGCAGCGGCGCTGTCGCTCGGTGTTGGATCACCACAGAAGTCGGCGGGGAGCACGACCGGCGGATCGGGCGGTTCTGGATCGCCGCTTTCGGCGGCGGTGAGGCGCGGAACCCCGCTCCCATCGAGGGCGGGTTGGTCGATGACCTTAATCAGTTCCTGCACTAAATCATCAGCAAACGAGTTCATCGTTGCTGAGCCGTTTGCTTGGGCGGCGATCGTGATCCCCAGGGCTGGGATCCTCTTCAGGGAACTCGTGACCCCAGAGAATCCTCCGTTGTGCCCGTAACTCCGTAGCTCGCCGAGCCAGGTGCGATCAACCTGCGTCCCGTAGTTGTAGAGCCATGAGTTCCACGTCTGGTAAGCGCTCCCATTCATGGCGATGGTTGCCGCTCCTTCGGTGAGTCGGTTCCCCCAGAAGAGCTCGCCGAATCGCGCCAGATCGCGCGGTGTTGAAAGCATGTCACCGGCCCCGCGCAAGATCGTTCCCACCGCCTTGCTTGGCCCCCAACTCGCGAATCCATACGGCTTCCCGCCAATGTGTGGACGCGCGGCACCAACCTTTGGCCCCCACCCAGTCTCCGTCAGGTTCATCGGCGTGAGTAGCAGGTCTTGCACCAGCGTTTTCCACGCGACGCCGGTCGCGCGCTCGGCTGCAATCGTCACGAGCGTGAACCCCGAGTTGGAGTACGAGAAGCTGCCAACGCGCGTGGGTGGAAGCAGCCCTTGTACCGCGGTTATCGGTGTCACCTTCGCGTTCTGATTTCGGCTCAGCCACCCCATGCGCGAGTCTTCATCGGTGAGCCAGTCGCTCATCCCCGAGCGGTGGAGCAGCAGTTGGGCGATCGTGACTTCGGGCTCAACGTCAGCCTCGGGCACCAACGTTGCGGCGCGGGTGCTGAGTGGCAGCACGCCGCAGTGATCAAGAAGTAGGGCGACCGCCGCGGTAAACGACTTGCTGGTGCTGGCGATCGCAAATGGGGTGCTGGCGGTTACGGCGCGCCTGCTCTTGCTGTCGCCAACCCCGGCCACGGCGGTCATGCTGCGGCCGTCATCCCAACGAATCGCCACAGAGACTCCCAGATGCCGCGTCCGCCGCGCCTTCTGCCAGGCCACCACCTTGGCGTTGAGCGCACTCGCGAGCGTTGGATCGATGGCACGCGCCGGAGGGAGCGGGACGGGGCGGGCGGCACAGCTCTTCCAGTCAACGGTCTCGGCGGCCGCCACGGATGCTGCACTCTGGCCCGAGAGGCTGATCGCGGCGACGAGCAGCGCGATGCAGAGGCGGACGGTTCGGTGCGGCACGGCGGCAGGTGGCATGCAGTGATTCTACCGCTCTACGCTCCGAGGGAGCCGTACAATCGGCGGAGCGAGCCGTGTGGCGCGCACGAACTAGGAGGGCATGGAGATAGTCTCTGGTTCGCGACAATTCACACGTCAGTACGCATGAGCGGCCCGTCACGGGTTGAACGCCTGCCGCGCGTCACTGGCTACGACGCTGTCCGCGCGGCAGGAAGAAACTTCGAACGATTTTCGTCGCTACACCAAGGCGATGAAGATGTACGGGACTATCGACAGCTGCCGTTAGAGTCGGACCCGCCGCTGCACTCTGCGCTGCGCGCGTTTCTTGTTCCCTTCTTCTCTAAGGGATCGCTCGCGCCACATCAACCCCACATTGACGCGGATGCGCGCGCGCTAGTCGCTCCGCTGGCGCATAGCGAGCTTGAACTGGTTCGCGGGGTTGGCCTCCCACTTGTGGTGCGCACCATCGCACGCCTTCTTGACCGTGAGGCAGACATTGAAGAGTGGGCCTCGTGGGGTCCTTCGGTGTGGGGGGATCACGATGGGCGACGCGACGGTGCGGCGCTGCTCGGATTTCTGGAGCGTGCCGTTGATGAGGGTGCTGCGGGGCGCGGCGGGCGCCTCTTTAATCTCCTTGCGACCACACCGATCAACGGCCTGGCGCTGAGCCGTGAGGAGCAGATCGGCGTCGGCAGCCTCCTCCTTGCGGGGGGTCGTGACACGGTGATGAACCTGATCTCCGGAATCGCCTGGATGTTTGCGATGCACCCGGCCCATGCAGACGCCGTGCGAAGCGATGCAACACTGCGGGCAACGTTCATTGAGGAGACGCTGCGCCTCACCACTCCGCTTGGCCTCATGGAGCGCATTGATCGCGGTGACGCTGGTGGGAACCCCGCGACGTCGCCACACGTCGGGCTTGACTTTGCCTCAGCCAACCACGATCCTGCCACCTTCGCCTGCCCGGCCGATCTACGTCTCGACCGCCCCGCAAGTACGCCGCATGTGGCATTCGGAATCGGACCGCATGCCTGCGTTGGTGCCCCGCTCGCGCGCATGGAGGCGCATGCGGTACTTGACGCACTCATAGAGGCCGCGCCGAACGGATGGCAGATCGTTACCTGTGAAGCACAGTACCGAAGAGTGGACGGTAGAGAGGTTCCGGCAAGCTTTCAGCGCCTGGTGATCGCTGCCCACTAGTTCAGAGAGCTACGCGTGCAAACCGAACTGCACCGCGGCGAGTTCGGCATAGAGGCCACCCTTCTCGCGCAACTCTTCATGTCGGCCGCGCTCGACAATTGCACCGTGGTCCAAGACGATGATCTGATCTGCTGAGGCAACGGTGCTCAGCCGGTGCGCCACAGCGATGGTGGTGCGGCCGGCCATGGCTCGCTCAAGCGCCTGCTGCACATGTCGTTCGGAGACAGAGTCGAGCGCCGAGGTCGCCTCATCAAGCAACAGGATTGGTGGGTCCTTCAGTAGCACACGCGCGATCGCCAAGCGCTGACGTTCGCCACCAGAGAGTTTGTAGCCGCGCTCACCCACGACGGTGTCGAGGCCCTGCGGCAGCTCGTTGATGCGCTCAGTGAGCGACGCTCCGTCGAGTGCAGTGAGAATCTGTGTATCTGTTGCCTCTGGTCGCGCATAGAGCAGGTTGTCGCGAATGGTGGCGTGAAGCAGGTGCGTCTCTTGCGTCACCACACCAATCATCTCGCCGAGTGAGCGAAGCTTGATCTGGCGCACATCGACGCCGTCAAGTTGCACGGAGCCGGTACCCGTATCCCAGAAGCGTGGGATGAGGCTCAAGATCGTGCTCTTCCCTGAGCCCGATGGACCCACAAGTGCGGTGAGGCTCCCCGGTTCGGCGGTAAAGGAGATTCCCGTCAAGCCAAAGCTGTCACGTCGCTGTCGACCCTTTCCTTCTGAAGGCTGCGGATATCGGAAGCTCACCTCATGCAGCGACACCTGACCGCGCACGCCAGCACGGGTCAGTGACTGTGCGTTTGGCGCATCCACGATTTCGGGAACGAGATCGAGATAGGCAAAGATGCGCTCAAAGAGGGCGAGGCTTCCCCCAATCTCAACCTGCAGACCTAGGAGTGATGCGAGAGGGAAGAAGAGGCGGCTCTGCAGCGTGGTGAACGCCACGATGTCACCAATCGTGGGCGCATCGGGGGCGCCAGCGACCGCGAGTGAGCCGGCGGCAAAGTAGACAAGTGCTGGGATGCCGCTAAAGACAACCTGCACAACGACGCCAACCCATCGACCCGTGAGTGCCTGGCGCAACTGCAACGTGGCCAGCTCCGCCGACCGTTCGGTGAACTGTTCTGCACCAGACTCTGATCGGCCGAATGACTTCGCGAGCAGGGCCCCGCCAACAGAGAGATGCTCCTCGGCAATTGAGGTGAGGTCAGCGAGCGCCGCCTGCACCTCGCCACTCGCCTTTCGACGCGCAGCAGACGCCTTTGACGACAAGTAAAGGAAGAGCGGCGCAACGGCAATGCTCACAACAGTAAGCCGCCAGTCAATCAACGTCATTGCCACAAGCGTTGAGACGACGATCGCAATGCTGGAGGCGAGGTTCGCCGCCGCATCGCTCACCACTGACTGCACCCCCGAAACATCATTGGTGAGTCGGCTCTGAATCTCGCCGGTGCGCGTCTCCGAGAAGAAGCGGATCGGCATGGACTGCACGTGGGTGAAGAGGGCGTTGCGTACGTCGCGCATCACGAACTGGCCCACAGAGGCGGTGAGCCACGCCTGGGCGAGCCCGATGCCGCCGTTGATGATTGGCACCACCACCATGAGGCTGGCATAGAGCGCCAGCAGGCCGAGGTCGCGCTGCGGAATCGCCTCGTCGATGAGGAGTTTCAGCAGGTACGGATTCGCGAGTCCCAGAATGCTCGATCCAGCGATGGCGAGCCCAATGACGCCGAGGCGTCCACGGTATGGTCTGAAGAATTTCGCCGCTCGTCGCAGTAGCGGCAGCGCTGCTCCAGCAGGCTTCGTTGGCCCAGTGTCGTCGCCACCGAACATATGGCCACCACGACCTGAACCCATGCCGCCGCTCATGCGCGCTCCGCGCAGCGCGGCGTTAACAAGAGGGGCGTGTGCTGTGTGGGCATGGCGGGATTCTATCCCCCCGAGCGCTAGATCCCCGAACCCTCAGCTGCGAGCTCATCGGTACGCACGCGTGCCTGCGACAACTGGCTCCCCGCAGGAACGCTCTTCGTGAGCCAAACGTTGCCGCCGATCGTGGAGCCACGACCAACGGTGATGCGGCCAAGAACCGTCGCCCCGGAATAGATCACCACATCATCTTCAATGATCGGGTGGCGCGGCTGACCCTTTACCAGGTTGCCATCGTCACCCTTCGGGAAGCTCTTGGAGCCGAGTGTCACCCCTTGGTAGAGGCGCACGCCGCTGCCGATGATCGCCGTCTCACCGATCACAACGCCGGTGCCGTGGTCGATGAAGAAGCGCTCGCCGATCGTGGCGCCAGGGTGAATGTCAATCCCTGTTGCCGAGTGCGCCGCCTCTGAGGCGATGCGCGGCAAGAGCGGCACCTTAAGTGTGTAGAGCAGGTGCGCCATGCGGTGATCGATCATTGCGCGTACACCTGGGTACCCGTGCAGTATCTCTGATCGACTGCGTGCCGCAGGGTCGCCCGCAAACGCCGCGGCAATATCCCCCTCAATGAGCGTGCGAATAGCGGGCAGCTCTGCGGCAAAGGCCGCTGTGACGCGATCAACTTGATCAGGGGCGAGCCCCTCGCCTGGCCGCTCTGCGGCGAACAACACCGCGCAACGTCGAATCTGCTCGCGCAGTCCTGCAAGTGCCGACGCAAGGTGCGTTGCCACTGCCGCCTCGCCATCAGCGGCAACGCCGAGCTCGCGCGGAAAGAGCGCTGCACGAAGTTCGGCCAGCACGCGGGTGATCTCGCCGCGCGTTGGCCGGTCGCCCGCCGCCACTGCACCGCCCGCAAGGGCGGCATCGGCGGCGGTCAGCGCGCGACTGATTTCGGTTGAGTCAGCACTCACAGGGCGATCCCACTTGCATCAAAGAGTCCCTCGTAGAGCGCAGTGCTCAAGTAGCGCTCGCCCGAATCTGGAAGCACGACGACAATCGTCTTCCCCGCGTTCTCGGGTAGGTGCGCCAACTTCAGCGCAACGTGTGCGGCAGCGCCGCACGAGATGCCAACGAGGATCCCCTCTTCGCGCGCGATACGGCGTGCCATGGCAATAGCCTCTTCATTCGTCACTGACTCAACTTGGTCAATAAGCGAAAGATCAAGAATGTCGGGAACAAAGCCTGGCCCGATCCCCTGAATCTTGTGTGGCGCAGGCTGATTCGGCTGACCCGCCATGCGTTGCGCAATGACTGGGCTGGTAGCGGGCTCAACGGCAACGATCTGCACCGCCTTACCTCGACCCTTCTTGAAATAACGAGCGACGCCAGTGATGGTGCCGCCTGTGCCACTCCCGGCAACAAAGATGTCTACGTTGCCTTCGGTGTCATCCCAAATCTCTGGGCCAGTGGTTGATTCGTGGATTGCAGGGCCAGCTGGATTCTTAAACTGCTGCAACAGCACATAGCGCGCAGGATCCGAAGCGGCGATCTCTTCGGCTTTGGCGATCGCACCTGGCATCCCCTTAGCACCTTCGGTCAAGACCAGCGTTGCGCCGTAGGCAACGATCAACTTGCGCCGCTCAATGCTGACGGTGTCGGGCATGGTGAGGGTGACCTTGTAGCCGCGCGCTGCACCAACCATCGCCAAGGCGATGCCGGTGTTGCCGCTCGTTGGCTCAACAATCTCAACGCCAGGCTTCAGCACGCCGCGCTTCTCGGCGTCAAGCACCATGGCGGTGCCAAGTCGGCACTTTACAGAGTAGGCAGGGTTGCGCCCTTCGATCTTGGCGAGCACCGTTGCGGCGGCACCGTCGGTGACGCGGTTCAAGCGCACCAGCGGGGTGCGACCAATCGTGATGGCGTTGTCAGAAAAGATTCCTGGGTTATGAATGGTCATCTCGGGTACCTCCAGCTACATCGTGGGTGGTGGGCTACAACCGCCGCCCCCTCTGCCGTTTGGTCCCTGGTTGCGATCGCCTCAGCGCGCGCAGGACGGCTCGAAGGAGAGCGACGGGTATCGACAGATGCTCGGCTCGCCAGCGGCTTGGGCAATGAGATCGGCTGCGGTCATGTGGGGAGTGTATCGCCTGCCCGCCTAGTCAGTTACTGCAACGTCTTGCAGTCGACCACACAGCGAGGAGGCCGTCGCTAGATGCGGCGCGTCACTCCATCAATGAAGCCGATGATGCCGCTCTTGGCAAACGAGGGTCGGACGGAGAGGCGCCATATGGCCCCAAGGAGCTTGAGGAGCAGGTACGCGGCGAGCGCACCGGTGGCTCGCGCCAAGACATCGTGGATGTCAACCCGATAGGGCGGTACGACGTTCGAGAAGTAGTTCGAGAGCGCCTGGCTGATCTCGAGGCCGACGGCCATGATGCCGATGACGGCAAATGCCGCCCGTCGAGCGTCTCCATAGAGGGCGAGGGTGGCGAGCAGGAAGGTCGCCGCGCCCATCCCCACCTGCACAAGCAGCCACTGGGTCTGCAAGAGCGCAGGATCAAAGTTCACGAATGGAATGAGGCGGATCACATCGCTGCCGAGTGGTGCCCGTGACCAGTCAGAGTTTGGGAAGCCGATCGGGGCCCAGACATAGGCGACCAGGCCAGCGAACGCAATCATGCTCACCGTCGTGCCACGGGACTGGCGAATACGCTGCGTCCGCTGCACATACAGCACCACAGCGAAGCTGATCAGCCCCCCGAAAACCCCGGTCCAGTCCCACCCAGTCGACATGCCCAAATACTACTGAAAAGTTTTCTAATTGGCGAGACCGTGCCTCCTGACCCCCTCGTCCACCCTCAAAGCGATCCGCGAGCGGGGGTTCACCAAAAGATGAGGGGGTGTTGCGGCTGCGCGTTAGCCCCGTCGCTTGCGCGGTGTAGCGAGTGGGTTCGCTGGGTAGGCCGGGTACTTGTCGGTGAGCTGTACCAGATAGGCGTTCACGCTAACGGTGTAGCGCAGGTACGAGGCGTTGATCTCCCAGAGGCGTCGTGGATAGCGGCCGTTGATCCAAATCCCCACCCAGGCGAAGAACATGGCAAACGCGACCAACACGGCGAAGAGGCTCAACACAATAAGGTGTGGGATCACCAACAGCCACTTCAAGAAGAGGCCATTCAACAGTCGCGAAGAGGTCTTTGGATAGACCAGTGAAAGCTCAACGGTTGCCGCTCGCTTTGCTGGTACCTTGCGCTTGGTTGCCATGAAACCTCCCTTGATAAGAGCACGAACGGCTCTGTTGCGAGAAGTATATGGCTTTACGCAAGGTACCTCGCGCGCGATACGATACGGCGATGAGGCCTCAACAGCGACTTCGAGCATTCCTGCAGAGTGAGACGACCGGTGGTGCGCTGCTGATTGGTGCCGCGATCATTGGGCTGCTCCTCGCAAATGGGCCGCTCTCTGAAGCGTTCCGTGCGCTCGCTACAACCAAGATTGGTATCGACGCGCTCCAATTGAATCTCACGATTCAGAAGTGGACCGCAGACGCCCTTCTCGCCATCTTCTTCTTTGTCATTGGCTGTGAGCTCAAGCACGAACTAGTCGTTGGTACACTCTCGAAGCCGCGCCAGGCGGCGCTCCCCGTTGCCGCCGCACTTGGCGGAATGGTTGTTCCAGCGCTTCTCTATCTCGCCGTTAACCGTAGTGGTTCCGCTGATGCCGTAGGCGGCTGGGGTATCCCCATGGCCACCGACATCGCCTTCGCCCTTGCGGTGCTGGCGGTCCTCGGTCGCGGACTTCCTTCAGGCGTGCGCGCGTTTTTGCTCACACTAGCCATCGTTGACGATCTTGGTGCGATCTTGGTAATTGCCCTCTTTTATTCGACCGGCCTCAGCGTTGAGTGGATCGCAGTCGCGGCGATCCTCTTGGCGCTGTTCGCCCTAGCTCAGCGACAGCGCATCACTTCACCGCTCATCTATGTGCCTCTCGCGCTCGCCGTCTGGTATGCGGTACATGAGGCAGGAATCCATGCAACGATCGCTGGCGTCGCGTTGGGCCTACTCATGCGCGTCAAGAAAGATTCTGGTGAGGCTGACGCGCCAGTTGACCGTGCCACCGCGCGTTTCCACCCAATCAGCGCGGGATTTGCCGTGCCGCTCTTTGCTCTCTTCGCCGCGGCGGTTGACCTTCGTTCAATTGACCTTGGCGTCGTCATCAACTCGCCGGTTCTGCTTGGCGTACTCGTTGGACTCGTTGTCGGTAAGCCGGTAGGGATTCTCCTTGCCGCACGGCTAGCAACCGCGCTGGGGGCGCGGCTCTCAGCTGAAGTGCAGTGGATTGACATCGCCGTCATCGGTACACTGGCCGGAATCGGATTTACCGTGTCGCTCCTCATTAGCGAACTCGCGTTTATATCCGAGGAGTCTCTCAGCGCCGCGAAGCTCGGGGTGTTACTGGCATCGATTGGCGCTGTCGCCGTCACGGGTGTACTCCTTGCGGTGCGAAAGGACCGCCGAGCGAACCGCTAACGCCTGGAGCCGTCGCTCTTGTCGCCGAAGTAGCGAACGATTGCAAATGCCATCGCGAGCACCTGCTCATCAACATTACTGAAGGTTTCTGCAGCCGGAATCTCTCTTGCCAAATGTAGCAGTGGGCCTGCCTTCCATGTGGCGTGACCGCTCACCATCCAGGAAACGGCACCGGCGGCGTACCCAAGCTCTGGGCGTCGCGAAACATCTGCAGGGGTTGCCACATGATCCCACCCTTTCCCGTCAACAACGCCACCAACAGCAGTCGTCAAGAGCGACACGTTCTGCATCAGCGATCTGGCAATGCGTTCGCGCTGCTCGCTCGTGAAATCTTCGACCTTGCCGTTCGTAACGAGGTGCATGATCGAGCGATGGGAGACAGTCCATTCGATTTGATATCTGATCGCAGCGGCAAAGTGCTCGCGCGGTGCATGGCCGAACTGCTCCCACACTTTTACAAAACCCCGACCGTACTCCTCGTACGAGGTCACAGCCGCCTCTCGAATCAACCCTTCACGAGATTTGAAGTGATAGTTGACGAGGTTCGGCTTAATGCCAAGCTGCTTGCACACCGTGAGGGGGGTAAAGGTTTCGGCGCCAGACACCGTTAGTTCGGCAATGGTCGCCTGCAAAATGGCGTCGCGCGCTGAAATCTTTTCAGTTTTCATTGCGGGAGACTAGCATCTAGTACGATCAGATTCTTATGGATGTGAACGCCACACTTGACCGCCAACTCACGCACATGGCGTGGGCCAATACTGAAATGTTTTCAGTATTGGCGACGCTGCCTGAGGCTGCCTACGCCTACACCTCGCCCGGTTCCGAGTGGAGCGTGGGCGCAATCGCCCACCACCTCGTCACAGCCGCCGAGAATTACGCACAGCGCCTTCACAGTGAGCCACGCGCCGAGAAACGCGAACTACCCACCACATCCGAAGATCTTCGGGCCCTCGCCACAGCACTCGCGCTCTCCGACATCAAACTGCGCGCCGGTGCACAGCTGCCAGGCGACGAGATCCTTACGTGGATCTCTCTCGGCGGCGAAGAGGTCTCGGTTCCACGCTGGGTGTTAGTGAACCAGGCGGTGCACCACGCCACAGAACACCGCGCTCAGATCGCCGGTGCGCTTGTCGCAAACGGCAACAGCAGCCTCGACCTTGACGCGCTTGACGTGTGGAGCTTCAACGACGGGCTGCAATCGTGAGCACGCTTGCGGGTCGCACCACAACCGCTCTCCTGATCATCGACGTGCAGGCCGGCGTGGTTGGCGCCGCCCATCAACGCGACGCCGTGATCGCCAACATCAAAACGCTCCTCACCGCGGCCCGTGCATCTGGCACGCCCGTGATCTGGGTGGCGCACTCAGAAGAGCAGATGCCCATCGGCAGCGATGCCTGGCAGTACGTACCTGAGCTCGTGCGCATTGAGGGTGAACCGCTCGTGCACAAGCTCTATGGCGACTCATTCGAGGCGACTGACCTAGAGGCGGCCCTTGCCGCCGCAAATGTGGCGCACCTCGTGGTGGTCGGCGCGCAGACCGACGCCTGCATTCGCTCAACGATTCACGGCGCATTCACGCGTGGCTACGACGTAACGCTCGTGAGCGACGCCCACACCACCGAAGACATGAGCGAGTGGGGTGCCCCGCCTCCCGACGTGATCATCAAGCACACCAACATGTATTGGGGCTTTCAGTCGGCGCCCGGGCGAACGGCGGCGGTGCTACCGACCGCAGAGGTTTCGTTTAGCGCGTAACTGTCCCAGTTGATTTTGTACGCGCGTTCACCGCGCCGGTAACAAGCAGCGCCGTCACAACACCGCCCACCAAACAGAGCACGCCGGCAGCCACAAAGGTTCCACGCATGCCTATGAGCGCAGCGGCCGCACCGGCTCCCGCCATTGAGAGGAGGCTCGCCCCTTCGGTGACACCACTGAGAACGGCTCCGACGCGACCACGAACCGCATCAGTGGTGTTGTTCATGAAGATGGTCGAGGCGACGATGTTAATCGGTGACTGGGCGAATCCAA
>Ga0315899_10004506_pt1 | contig 15050 bp, 6 predicted proteins | sample LakEriMetagenome_2_FD_203518 | JGI IMG/M metagenome (GOLD analysis project Ga0315899, IMG submission 203518) | Freshwater fungal communities from buoy surface, Lake Erie, Ohio, United States - Buoy 4 MA112 | ecosystem: Environmental > Aquatic > Freshwater > Lake | place: USA: Lake Erie, Ohio... | reverse complement strand
TGATTATCGGGCAACGCCCCGGCAGCAAGAACTATGACCTAGCCGTCAGCCACGGATTCAAACCACTCGAAGTCGGCGAAGCCACCAAGCAAGCAGACATTATCAATGTGCTTCTCCCCGATGAAGTTCAAGGGGACATCTACCGATCTCACATCAAGCCGAATCTGTCCCAAGGCAATGTGTTGATGTGCTCCCACGGTTTCAATCTTCACTTTGGACAAATCGATCCACCCCAAGGTGTTGATACATTGCTGGTCGCTCCGAAAGGACCTGGTCACTTGGTTCGTAGTGAATACACCAAAGGTGGTGGTGTTCCCTGCCTGATCGCTCTCGGCACAGGTGCATCCGACACGACTCGCAAACTGGGTCTTGCGTATGCCAAGGGGATCGGCGGAACTCGTGGCGGTGTGATCGAAACCTCGATCGCCGAAGAAACCGAAACCGATTTATTCGGCGAACAAGTGGTGCTTTGCGGCGGTGTGAGCGAGCTCGTCAAGGCAGGGTTTGAAACACTCGTCGAAGCAGGTTATCAACCCGAGATGGCTTACTTTGAGTGCATGCACGAATTGAAGCTGATCGTCGATCTTCTCTACCAAGGTGGTTTGAACTACATGCGGTACAGCATTTCCAACACTGCAGAGTTCGGTGATTACACACGCGGGCCTCGAATCATCACTGCCGAAACCAAAGCTGAGATGAAGAAGATTCTCAAGGAAATCCAAACAGGCGAGTTTGCTCGCGAGTGGATCCTTGAGAATAAAGCCAATGCTCCCGCATTCAAAGCACAACGCCGCATTCAGCGTCAGCATCAGATCGAGCAAGTCGGTCGCCAACTACGCGGCCTGATGAAGTGGATCGACGCGAAAGTGATTGAGTAGTTTCGTGCCGGTTTGAATGATCGATCTGCATCTTGACGGGACAGAATCTTTGTCTTGAAAGGAAGTAGTATCATGAATCGACCCTTGAGTATCGCAGTCATTGGCTGCGGTATTGCGGGAAGCGTTTCGGCAGTTCTATTGAAACGCCAGGGGCACGATGTTTCTCTGTTTGAACAATCACCCGTCTTGCGTCCTGTTGGGGCTGGTGTCATGCTCCAGCCCTTGGGGCAATGTGTTTTGCAACGCCTAGGACTGCTAGAGAAGGTAATTGCCAATGCAGAACCGATCCATGCATTGCAAGCGATCTACCGTTCAGGCAGGACGATGATCCAAATGCCATTCTCGGCGGCGGGAGTTGGTATGCATGCTTATGGTGTTCATCGAAACGACATCTTCGACGTTTTGCTCAACGAAGTCCGCAACCTTCAGATTCCAATCCAGCTCGGTGCAGCAGTCAACCGAACGGAGATAGAACAGGAGCGAGTTGCATTACATTGTGCCGATGGCCAGAAATATGCAGGTTTCGATCGAGTCGTCGTCGCCAGTGGCGCAAAGTGTGGCCTGCGATCTCAATCTGGTTTTCGTGGTCGCGACAAAGAATATGACTACGCAGCCATTTGGTGCAATGTTGCATCCACGCAAGTGCGTCATCGATTGCTTCAGATCGTCGACGGTTCCACTCGACTGATGGGTATTTTGCCATTAGGAAATGGCAGAGCCAGCCTCTTCTGGGGACTCGCCTGTCGTGATCGCGAACGATGCATGGGGCAATCGATCGAAGACTGGAAATCGGAGTTGAAGCAGTTCTATCCAGCCGCGAGCGAAACGATCGACTCGATAAGTGATTGGGCCTGTGCAACCTACGGAACCTATCGTCGAGCAAGTGTTGCACCCGTGTTCAACGAGTATTTTGCCTTTCTTGGGGACGCGGCACATGCCAATAGTCCACACTTGGGACAAGGACTCAATTTCGCATTGCTCGATGCATACCGATTCGCCAAAGCCATGGAAGACTTAGGCGATTGGCAAAAAGCGGGCCGGCGCTTTGTCGCGGAGCAGAGGGATCACTCCCGATACTACCGATTTGTCACCGCTCTGCTGACACCCTTTTTTCAATCCGACGGTCGATGGCGGGGAATGTTTCGCGATGGCACGCTACCGTGGCTTTATCGGACGCCCATCATTCGAGGCCAAATGGCTCTGACCATGACAGGGCTCAAGTCCGGATTCTTCGGCGGCCCTCTGAAGCTGCAATAACTGCAACAAAATCGCATCTTGATGGTCATCGATCATCACGGTCTGAAATGTTGTGCGCTATTTCAGTAACCAGCTTACGGCAGCCATTTCCTCGGCTGTCTTCTCACCCATATAAAGTTCGAGATTTTGTCGATAACTAGTCTTGAACACTTCGGCGACGACTGTTGGAACGGTGGATTCACCTGCCAACCACAGCGGCTTTGTTGGCACTGCTACCAACATGCCTGGAAGATCCAGGTATTTGCTTCCGCCGGGTAAGAAGTCGACATCGCGATAGTTGAGTATTTTCCCAAATCGAAAGCCGTTGGTGTTGATCGCAGACTTATCGATCGCGTCACCAGCGATTGCGCGTGCTGCCACAGCGATCGGGCCCATTCGATCCAACGCGACGATCGATATCGAGGATGGATTCGGATGATCGCCGATCTTAGCTGAGCGAAGAAAATGAATGGCAGTAAGCACATCGTGCGCACGCTGCGCGAACAACGCATGGTTGTACCCAAACGTGTAGCCTGCAAATTCGCGAGGGTTCGCAACAATCGGTGTTTGAGTCATCGGTTTTCCATCTGCAAGAAAGTCACCTTGATAGAGCAAATCGATGCCTACAACCGTCGCACCTGATTCCACCAGCTTGGCCACGCCTGGTTTCCATTTTCCATCGGCCGTTTTGAGACCCGCCTTTCCATTCGCATCCAGCCATACGACCGCTTTGCCATTCCATTTCTTTGGATACAACCAAACGACGGGAAGGACTTCTTGATGCGCATTCGTCAACGTCCCAGTCATTTCAATAAACGCATCGCGATCTTCTTTGCTCTTCATTTCCCATTGGACTTGGCCGGTTTGCTCCAGTTTTCGTCCGATCAAAACCTCATGTCCTTTCGCAAGATCTCGTCGAATGCCTTCCATCGATTTTGCGCTATGAATCAATTGCTTTTGTGCATCCTCGGTGAGCCATCGGAGTAGCTTCTTCTCAAACTCCGGTCCGTTCTCTTTGGGAACGGGATGTTCAGCGTTCCATACGGTCAGTTGTTCGCGACTTAGGGGCTGATAATCACGCTCGATGACGGGTTCTTTTTGCCCAAGCTTGAAATGTTTATTGAGCCATGTATAGAAAGCCGAGCGGGAAACAGCGTTGTAGTTATGGGGAAAATGTTCGCCTCGTTGAAGCATTACATTTTTGGGTGCGCCCAGCAATGCGTAGGTGTCTTGAATATCAGGGAAACCTTTAGTCGCCATCTCTTTGGTCCAATCATTGGCGCTCGTCATTCCTTGTGGCTTGGGAGCGAACAATGCAGAGAACTCGATATTCCCTGTGTTGATTCGAAGGAGTGAAGCGTTCTCGCAGGTGCATCCACCCTGCATTGCCGTACTTACCATCACGGCGGGAAAAGAAAGTTGGACGCGCGGGTCGATCGCAGCCAAGATCATCGACTGCGTACCACCGCCACTGGCACCTGTGATCGCGGTTCGGGCGGGATCGACTTCAGGAAGGGTCAATAAGAAATCGAGAGACCGAACGGCGTTGAGTGTTTGCAGACCGAGGATCGATTGCAAATTTGATTCTGCTTGCGGACTGTAAAGACCCCAGTTTTCGGTCGTATTCATCTCAGGTCGTTGCTTGGCAAACGTATGAACGACCTCGCGCGACAATTGGACGGAGTCGGAATCGCTTAGCATATCCCATTGCCAAACGACGCAACCCATTCGTGCCAGCTGCACACACATCGACTGGAATCGGCTTTGGCCTCCCTGTTCGAAGCGTTCTTCACCATTAGCGATTTCCTTTAGCACGTTCGCTTCGGTTTCGGTCGACAGCCGAGCATCTTTCCAATGTCCGTGCGCGAACAAGACCCCAGGGACTTTGCCGGTAACGTTTTTGGGTCGATAGAGATTGCCTGTGACGTAAAAGCCTGGAACGCTTTCGAAGTAAACTTTCTCGATCGAATACTCAGGAAGATCGATCTTGCCATGAATCACTGCGTTGAGTGGCGTCTTGGTCGGCATGGGCCAGAGTCCGAGCGATACCAGCATCTGCCGTCGCACGTACTCGGAGCGAACTTCCCATTCTGCTTTGGTTTTCGGTGGTTTGAAAGGAAAGTAACCGTTCAGATCCTTCGGAGGTTGTAACCGACTATCCTTAGGCAGACTGTTTACGGAGGGAACAGTTGATGAGCCATTGAGGAAAGGATCAACAGCACTTGAGGGTTCGACAAACAGAAGGCAAGCGGAGAGGCCGAGTATAGTGCTCAGCGGTTTTTGCAATAGCATGATGATGGATCGCAAGAAGCAAAGGGAGGGATGGGTGACTGAGGCTTGGTGACAGTGACATGCCGAACGGTAGCAAGGTCGAAGTCAAGCCCTAAGTATAGCAGGTTCCCGTCGCAGAGAAAAAATCGATTCTTTCTCGCGTTGCAGTTATGGATGAAAGGGGAGGGGAGCGTCCCTCGAATCATCAACGGCTGGATGAAGATAGCAATGCGGAACCCATCGTGATACCGGGTGCAGGCAATGTGCTCGAGCCTCGCAAATAAAGATCGATGGAGCGAGCTGCTCCCCGACCTTCGTTGATGGCCCAGACCACGAGTGATTGACCTCGGCGACAATCCCCCGCCGCGAAAACGCCAGGGATGCTTGTCGAGAATTTTCCATGCTCGGCTTTGTAATTGCTTCGTGGATCGACTTCGATCCCTAGCATCTCGCTAACGTAATGCTCTGGCCCCAGGAAGCCCATCGCTAAAAGAATGAGATCGGCACCAATGATTTCTTCGCTGCCGGCGACTTCTTCCATCGTCATCTTGCCATCCTTCTTAATCCAACGGACTCGCACCGTCTTGATCCCGGTGACGTTGCCTTTTCCGTCGTCGACGAACTCTTTGCTTAGAATGCAGTATTCGCGAGCGTCTTTTCCAAATTTCAGTTCTGCTTCTTCGTGACCATAATCGCTTCGGAAGACGCGAGGCCATTGCGGCCAAGGGTTGTCCTCGGCTCGACTCTCGGGCGGTTTGTCCAACAATTCAAAGTTGACGAGCTGGCTGCATCCATGACGGAGGCTTGTACCAATACAATCGCATCCCGTGTCACCACCACCGATGACAACGACTCGTTTGCCTTTGGCTGAAATGAATTTGCCATCAGCGTGTTTGCTATCGAGCAAACTCGCTGTGTTCGCAGTAAGGAACTCCATTGCAAAATGGATACCCTTTAACTGCCGACCCGGGATAGGTAGGTCTCGTGGCTTGGTGGCTCCTGTGGACAATAGTACAGCGTCGTTGTCCGCCATCAACTTCTTGGGATCTACCGTCTTTCCAACATCGGCTTTCGTTACAAAGGTAACGCCCTCGGCAGCCATGAGGTCCAATCGGCGTTGCACCACACCCTTGTCTAGTTTCATATTGGGGATGCCGTAGGTCAGCAAACCACCGATGCGATCGGCGCGTTCGTAGACAGTGACTGTATGACCGACTTTGTTCAGTTGATCGGCGGCAGCCAATCCTGCCGGGCCACTGCCGATGATGGCGACTTTCTTGCCGGTTCGCGATTGAGGAGGATTCGCTTTTACCCAACCCTCTTTGAAACCGCGATCGATGATCGCGTTCTCGATATTTTTGATCGTCACGGGGGGGCTGGTAATTCCCAAAACACATGCGCCTTCGCATGGAGCCGGGCAAACGCGCCCCGTGAATTCTGGGAAATTGTTTGTCTTGTGAAGTCGCTCTAGCGCGTCGTGCCAACGGCCGTGATAAACCAAATCGTTCCATTCAGGGATGAGGTTGTCGATGGGGCAGCCTGTTGCCGATTGACAAAAAGGTACGCCACAATCCATACAGCGAGCTCCTTGCGTGCGAAGATGCTCTTCTTTCGGTTCCGTGTAAATCTCGCCAAAGTCTTCAAGCCGAACGATCGGCAAACGCCACTCTACCTTTTTTCGATCGTACTCTTTGAAGCCGGTTGGTTTTCCCATTTGTGATTGGTCTGTGCTAAGTGGAAGTTGGTCGGGTAAAAATTGGTTCACTCTGCGAAACCGTGAACGGATCTCGTCAATTTCTCCGGTGTGTTCGCAGAGCGACAGTGATCTCACGCTTTGGCAAGTTCGCGTTTTTCTTGTTTCATCTCGTTCAAGACTCTCTTGTAATCGGTGGGCATGACCTTCACAAAACGATGGATGCTTGCAGGCCAATCGCTCAGGAGTGCCGATGCGACCGTCGACTGAGTTAGCTCCGCATGCTTGGAGACCATCGCATGCAATTCAGCGATATCTGCATCGTCGTCAAGACTCTCGAGTTCGACAGTTCCTAGATTGCATTGAATTCGGAATGCCTCCATGTCGGCTAAAACATATGCAACCCCTCCGCTCATACCCGCAGCGAAGTTTCGGCCGGTAGGTCCGAGGATTGCGACACGTCCACCGGTCATGTACTCGCATCCATGATCGCCGACACCTTCGATGACTGCATGACAACCCGAATTCCGGACCGCAAAGCGTTCGGCCGCTCGACCGCGAATGAAGATCTCGCCGCTTGTCGCACCGTAGAGGCAAACGTTGCCGACGATAATGTTGTCCTCAGCTTTGAAGGAGGCGCGGTGATCTGGATACAAAACGATACGTCCACCCGAAAGCCCTTTGCCGACGTAATCGTTGGCATCTCCTTCGAGTTCGAAAGTAACGCCGTGCGCGAGAAACGCTCCAAAGCTTTGGCCCGCTGCACCTCGAAAACGAATTCGAATGGTGTCGGTCGGAAGTCCGGCTTGGCCATAAATTTTCGCAATCTCATTACTGAGGATGGTCCCCACGGTTCGATTGGTGTTGATGATAGGCAATTGGAATCGAACAGGCTTTGCCTTGCGGATCGCCTCTTGGCAGCGCGGCAAGATCTCGGTCAAATCGAGAGACTTTTCCAGTTCGTGGTCCTGTTTGTCCACGCATCGCACTTGGACATCCGGACTCGAACGCTTGGCAGGTGCGAGGATTGGAGTGAGGTCCAGGCCATCGGCTTTCCAGTGCCTTACAGCCGCGTCCACTTTTAAGAAATCGGTTCGACCGATCATGTCGTCGATTTTTCGGAATCCTAATTGAGCCATGATTTCACGGGCGTCTTCTGCAACCATGAACAAATAGTTCACGACATGTTCTGGTTTGCCGGCAAACTTCGCCCGCAGCTCGGGATCTTGTGTTGCAATTCCGACGGGGCACGTATTGAGATGGCATTTACGCATCATGATGCAACCCATTGTGATCAATGGTGCGGTGGCAAAACCGAACTCTTCGGCGCCGAGCAGAGTCGCAATAATCACATCGCGTCCCGTTTTCAGTCCACCATCGGTTTGCAGTGTAACACGGCTTCGGAGATTGTTCAGCACCAGCGTTTGGTGCGTCTCAGCGATTCCGAGCTCCCAGGGCAGGCCCGCGTGTTTGATACTGGTCAACGGAGAAGCACCTGTTCCACCGGTATCTCCCGAGATAAGAATGTGGTCGGCATGCGCTTTCGCAACTCCCGAAGCGACCACGCCAACTCCTACCTCGCTCACCAACTTTACGCTGACCCGTGCAGCACGATTGCTGTTCTTCAAATCGTGGATGAGCTGCGCTAAGTCTTCGATCGAATAAATGTCGTGATGCGGCGGTGGGCTAATCAAACCTACGCCAGGCGTGCTATAGCGAATCCGTGCAATATAGTTGTCAACCTTCTTGCCGGGCAATTCACCACCTTCGCCAGGCTTCGCACCTTGCGAGATTTTGATCTGCAGCTCGTCGGCGTTGGTCAGGTACTCGATGGTGACTCCGAACCGCCCAGACGCCACTTGCTTGATCGCAGAACGTTTGCTGTCGCCATTGGGCATCGGTTTGAACCGAATAGGATCTTCGCCACCTTCACCGGTATTGCTTTTGCCACCGAGTCGATTCATGGCGATGGCTATTGTTTCGTGGGCTTCCGCACTGATGGAGCCCAAACTCATGGCTCCTGTGCAGAAGCGTTTTACAATGTCCTTCGCTGGCTCGACTTCTTCGATGGGGACTGGGCCGTTGGACGCTGCGAAATTGAACTCCAACAAGCCTCGAAGCGCATAGCGCATCTTCGCGTCTTTGTTGATATGGTCCGCAAACCGTCGATACGCGTTCTTATCTCCGGCTCGAGCAGCCATTTGAATATCGGCAATGGCAGCGGGGTCCCAGCCGTGTCGTTCCCCTTCCGCACGCCAATGAAATTCTCCGACATTGGCCAGCATAGGTAACGCATCCGACTGAGAAACCGGATATGCCAAGCTATGTCGACGCATGGTTTCTTCTGCCAAGATGTCGAACGAACAACCTTGGATCCGACTATTGGTACCTGCAAAGCAACGTGCGATGATTTCGTCTTGAAGCCCCAAGGCTTCGAAGATTTGAGCACCTTTGTAACTCGCGAGAGTACTGATACCCATTTTCGCCATGACCTTCAGCATGCCTTTCGCGACTGCTTTACGGTAGAGAGCGACGATCTTGTCGTCGTCGAGTCCCTCGAGCAATCCGTCCCTGGCGGATTGCCATAATGATTCGAAGGCCAAGTAAGGATTGATCGCATCCGCCCCATAGCCAACCAATAAGCAATGATGATGAACCTCTCGTGCTTCGCCCGTTTCCAGGACGATGCCGATCTGTGTTCGCTTGGCTGCACGCACCAAATGATGGTGGACAGCACCACACGCCAAGAGACTACTCAGAGCGACTCGGTCTTTCGAAATGGCTCTATCACTCAAGACGATCATAGAGAATTTGTCATCGATTGCCTTCTCTGCTTCCTGGCAAATTCGATCGATCGTTTCGAGCAGTCCAGCCTTTCCTCGCGAACGATCAAACGTAATGTCGATCGTCTTCGTTTTCCAACCACGAGTGGACATGTTCTGGATCGATACCAACTCATCGTTGGTAAGAATCGGATGTTGAATCAACAACCGATGGCAGTGCGATGGTGTCGAGGCAAGCAAATTCTTTTCCGGGCCGACATAGCACTCGAGAGACATGATGACGTCTTCTCGAATCGAATCAATGGCAGGGTTGGTGACCTGCGCGAAGAGTTGTTTGAAGTAGTCATATACCAAACGCGGTTGATCACTCAAACAAGCAAGTGCAGAATCATTTCCCATCGAGCCGATCGGATCCACCTGGGTATTGATCATCGGCAGAAGCATGAACTGCATTGTCTCGATCGTATAACCAAACGCTTGCATACGTGGCAACAACGTTTCAGGATGGAACCCATGTCCTTTCGTAGGACTCTTCAAATCCGACAACGTCAATCTCTCTTGCTTGAGCCAGTCCTTGTACGGCTTAAGCTTAGCAAACGTTTCCTTGATTTCTGTGTCGGGAACCAAGCGGCCTTCTTCAAAGTCGATCAAGAACATGCGGCCAGGCTGAAGTCGCCCTTTTTCCTTGACGATTGCAGGGTCGACCGGAAGCACGCCCACTTCGCTGGCCATGATGACACGATCATCGTTGGTCAAATAATAGCGACTTGGTCGCAGCCCATTTCGATCCAATGTAGCCCCGATGTACTGGCCGTCGGTGAAAACGATGGAAGCTGGGCCGTCCCAGGGTTCCATCATGCAGCTTGAGTACTCGTAGAACGCTTTTTTCTCTTGGGACATCGTTTCATGTTTTTGCCACGCTTCGGGAACCATCATCATGACGGCTTCTTGGAGCGTACGACCGTTTAGCAATAGAAACTCCAGAACATTATCAAAGGTGCCAGAGTCGCTACAAAATGGTTCAACGACAGGGAATAACTTCTTCAATTCATCGCCGAACAATTCGCTTTCGGCGTTCCCTTCTCTCGCTCGCATCCAATTGATGTTGCCACGAAGAGTGTTGATTTCTCCATTATGGCTCATGAACCGCAAGGGTTGCGCGCGATCCCAGCTGGGGAATGTATTGGTCGAAAAGCGAGAGTGCACCATCGCAAGATGCGTTTCGAAGTCCGGATCCGAAAGGTCCAGATAGTAAGGAACCACTTGGGCCGGTGTGAGCATCCCTTTGTAGATAAGCGTTCGCGTCGATAACGAACAGATATAGAACAAAGTCGCTTGCTTTAAATTCTTGTCCGTGCGGAGTAGGTGGCTCGCTTGCTTTCGAATCAAATAGAGTTTGCGTTCAAACGCCAACGAATCAAGCCCCTGGGCCGCCGCGATGAACACTTGTTCGATCTTCGGTTCTGCAAGCCGTGCGGAAGGACCGATGTTTGCAAAATCGGTAGCTTGCGGTACGTCCCGCCATCCGAGAAGCGTTTGGCCTTCGGCGGCGATAAGTCGATTCAATTCCTTTTTGCAGTACTCTCGTTCCACTACATTCTTTGGCAAAAAAATATTGCCGACGGAGTACTGACCAGCCGGTGGGAGTTCAACGCCGAAATCCGACGTGCAGACTCGTCGAACAAACTTGTCAGGCATTCCGACAAGAATTCCGGCGCCATCGCCAGTATTCGACTCGCATCCACATGCACCTCGGTGATCCATATTCACTAAGATCGTATCTGCATCCACCACGATTTGGTGACTGGGTATCCCTTTAATATTGGCAACAAAGCCAACACCACAAGAGTCCTTTTCCAATTCTGGATCGTATAGTCCCTGCTTCTCCGGAAAACCAAAGGGTGCGTTCATCTAATCCGTACCTATATGTGAATTGTTGCTGCTGCTGAATGAAGATACTATCCGAAGCGAAGTGCCGCTTACGGAGCAAGAGGTTGAGGAGTCTCCGTCGAATCGGGCCCTCCTCCGTCTTCATCCCAAACCCTATTCTTCATAACCAAATCCATGAAACTCCTTGCGGCTCGGCTCATCGATACATCGCGGCGTTGAATGATCCCAAGAGGACGTGTCAAGTCGAGACCTTCGCACTCGATCATTGTTAGTGAACCCGCAACCAACTCGTTAGCAACCGTTAGCCTCGGCAAGAAAGCAACACCGCTGTTCACGATGGCCGCATGCTTGACAGAGTCAATGTTGTCGAGCTCAACCACCACGCGCATCGTCACATCCAACGCTCTTAATGCCTTGTCGATCTCTTGTCGAATTCTCAGATTGCTAGCGAATGCGACCAACCCCACTTGCGAAAGGGCCTGGGGCGATAATCGCCCCATGGACGCCAGGCGATGTCGAGGCGACGCCACTAACGACATCGGTTCATAACGCCATAAAGTGGTTTGTAACGTGGGATGGTTGAGATCGGGGTAACTAACCATGCCAAAGTCGACCGTCCCTTGTTCCACCATCCGGTACACTTCGTTCGGATGTGCGAGCTGGTACGCAAAGGTCGCTGCGGGAAAGGCTCGCTCAAACTTGTCCTTCAGAATGGGGATGTAACTCAGCCCCATCGAGTAAATCGACGCAACAACCACGTGCCCAGTCACTTCCCCCGAGTCGTGACCACCCAACCGAACTTCATCTACCAAGGAGTCAAACTGTCGAAGTACCCCAGCCAACCCATCGTAGAACTTTTGTCCCTCTGCGGTCAGAACGAATGGGCGTTTCGAACGATCGATCAACCGAACGGACAAGAAATCTTCCAGGTGCTGGACGCTTTGGCTAGCCGCGCTCTGAGTCATGCCGTGTTCGTTCGCCGCGAGCGAAAAGCTCCGTTTTCGAACCACATCGTAGAATACCTTCAAGGAACGAATATGCACCGCTCCATGCGTGCTAGCGGCTCTCTTATTATTTTTGTTGATTTCAATTCTCCTCTATTAATGGCAACGATGTGAGTCTATCTTTTCTTTTTACCGAGGTCAATGATCAATTTAGTAAGAAATTTACTTCCGTCGTGTCTTTATAAGAAATTTGTATCTTTGCGTTCGTGAGGCTAGGTGGCGTCCACCTAGAATCCCTGCAAATCTTGAAGAGCGGACGGCACGACGGAGCGTGCCTGCTACTTTTGTCGGTTATGTCTTGAGGCAAGTTACCGACCGGGAAAGACTTGAATTGCAACGTTCTCGAAGAATTGTACTCGTAAAAAGTACCATTTTTTACAGCGTCTCGTTATTCTATTTTGGCTCGAGCGGAACTTTTCAAAGGGCGCGACAATCGGAGATTGGGTAACTCAACTCAATTGGTGCAGTCATGGAACCTCAACAACCTAATCTCGATGAGCTGATCAGCGGCATGCTGGATGGCGAATTGACTAATGCTGAGGCTCGCCGTCTGGATGCGGAAATGAAAGCAAATCCTGCGCTCCAGAAGAGGATGGATGAGTTAGCGTCTCTAAGGAAATCTTTGCTCTGTGGCCGCCCAACGGGCCGGCTTCCAAGGTCTTTTGCCGCTCGCATCACCCATATGGCGAAAGAGCGGGCTGACGAGCTTGGGGACGAAGCACCGGAGTGGCTGCATGCCGAGGGCAGGTCAATGCGTACCGATAGGTTTGGCAGCCTATCGCCATCTGCGGTTCTTTCTGAGGTTCATCCAGCCGAGTTCAAGAACCGGGCTTGGATTCCGATAGCGTCGATATGCTCCGCGATTTGCGTTGCCGGTCTCGTTTTCATTTTTCGGTTAACGGATCCGGAACCTAAGCAGTTCGCCAATTTGCCGCCATTCCAGCAAAGTGAAGACAACAACACAGCAACCGTTGAGGAGTTACTGCAAAGTCAATCCACGAAAGACTCGCAAGACGGGCTAGTAAAGTCGATGTTTGAAAAAGTGGAGGTCGATGATCCTAGCACCCCATCAGATATCAGAGTCCAATCAGATAACCGGGTCGCTTCGGACGAGATCAAGAAACCAACGCTGTCTTCAGAGTCAGAGCCCAAGAAGGTAGAAAACTCTCTCGCTGGAGCATCTGAGAGCAAACCAAAACGTGCGAAAGGATCTGCGCCGGTTGTTTCTAACGGCAGATTGCTGTTTGCCGTTTATGTCGACATGGACAAAGTGGCTTTGGAGAACAACGCGCTCGATCAAATATTTGCGAAACATGGAATTGCCGCGATTGAAGAACTCGCGATCAACGAGGATCAATTACGATCACTTCTGACCACGGGACTCGCTGGTTCCGTGTCGCTCGAGGGAAATTCTATCGTTTTGCTCAAGGGCAAATCGAAGAATATCGACAAGGCGGTCATGGAGTTCAATTCCCAATATAGAGATTTTCCCGCCATTGGATTTAATGTATTGATGGGTGAGGAAGTCAAAGAACTAGAGCGACAGTTTAGCACGATTTCGGTAGCTACAGCTCCTGCTTCGAAGCGTTTGACCGTGAAAAACGACAGTGGCATTTTCTCAAGATTCTCAGACGGAAAGCTGAAAGCGAAGAAGATGTCGAACAATGGAGGTCTCGCGAAGATTCCTCTCGTGATGGACGATGGGGAGTCGTTGATGCTTTTGTTGATCCGAGAAGTCGAATAACCTTACGACCGACAGCATATTCCCCGACGGCCCATTTTCTTCCAACGGTCATTCCTTCCTTAAACTTGACGTTAGAAGTTGTTTAGATTGACGTGGGGCCACAGGACGTTTGACCCTCAGTGTATCATGGTTGTAGATGATCATCTCTCCAACCTTTTTCCCTATGAACACTGACCCCATCCCCAACCAGCCACTTCTTAGGCCTTGGTCCTCCTGGACTCCAAGGTATTTGACTTCGATCTCCCCGAAGCAGTTCGGTCATTACTTTACCGACGTACTGATCATTGGCGGCGGGCTTGCTGGACTTCGAGCAGCACACGAGATTCACCCGTCGCTTCGGACATTGATTCTGACCAAAGATAAGCTGGAGGAGTCGAACAGCACGTATGCACAAGGTGGGATCGCAAGCGTCTGGGATCCGGAGGACCGGTTCGATAATCATGTTGCAGACACGTTGATCGCTGGTGGTGATCTTTGCGACAACAAAGTCGTCGAGACAGTGGTGCGCGAAGCTCCCGATCGAGTCGCGGAGTTGATTCGTTGGGGAACTCGGTTTGATCAACATGATGGGCAGATCAAACTCGGTCGCGAAGGTGGCCACTCTCATCAGCGCATCCTGCATGCGTTAGGCGACGCTACCGGAAAAGAGATCATGCGGGCCATGATCGCTCATACACGCCAACAGCCTCACACGGAGATCAGCGAAGAGACTTTTACACTGGATCTGCTGACCATGGAGGGACGATGCCATGGGGCTATCGCATCCATTCGAGGAGGAAAACCAGTCTTTATCTGGGCTAAAGAGACAATTCTCTGCACCGGTGGCTGTGGGCAAGTGTTTCGCGAGTCTACCAATCCAAGAGTCGCAACGGGTGACGGGCACGCGATCGCATTTCGCGCTGGGGCCACGATGCGAGACATGGAATTCATGCAATTTCACCCGACCGTGCTCTATATCGCGGGTAGTTCTCGGACTTTGATTACCGAAGCCGTCCGAGGTGACGGTGCTTATCTGATCGATGCAAACGGAACTCGCTTTATGGGGGAGTACGATGAACGACTAGAACTCGCGCCACGCGATATCGTTAGTCAAGCGATCGTGAGCCAAATGGAGAAAACACAGTCCCCATGTGTCTACTTGACGATGAAGCATCTCGATCCCACGCATGTGCGAGAACGATTCCCGGGCATCGCCAAGGTATGTAGCAGTTTCGGACTGGATATTGCCATTGATGCGATTCCTGTTCGACCCGGCGCCCATTATATGATCGGTGGTTGCGAGGTAGATACCCAGTCACGCACGTCTATCCCTGGGTTGTGGGCTGCAGGAGAAGTGACCAGCAGCGGATTGCATGGTGCAAACCGATTAGCCTCGAATAGCCTTTTAGAAGGCCTAGTCTACGGAGCCATCGCAGGTCGCAACGCATCGGAATGCGCGAGCCAAAATCCCTCGAACGAACTGCGAGTCCTTCCCATTGAGTCACCGGGGCTAGCGCGGAGCGATCAAGAAATAGATTTGGCAGATATTCGCAATGCGGTCCGGTCACTGAT
>Ga0315899_10004505_pt1 | contig 15053 bp, 13 predicted proteins | sample LakEriMetagenome_2_FD_203518 | JGI IMG/M metagenome (GOLD analysis project Ga0315899, IMG submission 203518) | Freshwater fungal communities from buoy surface, Lake Erie, Ohio, United States - Buoy 4 MA112 | ecosystem: Environmental > Aquatic > Freshwater > Lake | place: USA: Lake Erie, Ohio... | reverse complement strand
ACGGGCGATGAACGCTTCACCAGAATCAAGGTTCCGCCCCTTTTGTCCCGGCTGATGCAGTTGCCCGGACGCGATCACTTCGTTCCTCTCGAAGATGTGATCATCGCCAATCTCCACCAGCTTTTCGAGGGAATGAAGGTGGTCAATGCGGCGTCGTTCCGTGTCACGCGTGACGCCGACCTCGACGTGGATGACGAAGAAGTCGACGATCTCCTCGAGGCGGTGGAGGCGGAGTTGCGGCGTCGGCGATTCGGCCGAGCTGTTCGCCTCGAGTACAGCAGCGACATGGCCGACGACGTGCTGGCGCTGCTTGTCGACGAACTGGAACTCGAAGTTTCGGATGTTTTCCCCTCGGATCTCCCTCTCGACCTCACATGCCTCTTTCGTATTGCCGGCCTGCAGCGCGAAGACCTCCGCGACGAACCGTGGCCGGCAGTCACTGCGGGTCGAATCGCCGCCGCTCTCGAGCAAGAGCAGTCGATCTTCAGTGTGATTCGTCGGCGAGACCTGATGGTTCACCACCCCTACGAATCATTCGTGACGTCCACCGAGGCATTCATCGAGGAGGCGGCCCACGACCCTCGCGTTCAATCCATCAAGATCACCCTCTATCGCACTTCACCGGACAGTGCGATTGCGCGAAGCCTCATGGAAGCTGCGGCTCGCGGTGTACAGGTTGTGGCCCTTGTGGAACTGAAGGCACGATTCGACGAGGCGATCAACGTGAACTGGGCTCGTCAACTCGAGCAGGCCGGGGTTCACGTGATGTACGGCATCGTGGGCTTGAAGACACACGTGAAATGCGCACTTGTGGTGCGTGACGAACCCGATGGCATCCGTCGTTACGTCCATTTCGGAACGGGCAACTACAACTCGAAAACGGCCGGCACCTACGAAGACATGGGCATCTTCACCTGCAATCCCGAGCTTGCGGTCGATGCAAGTCGACTCTTCAATCATCTCACGGGCTTCAGCCGGTCCGAGACCTACGGCCAACTGGTCGTGGCCCCGAAATACTTGCGCCGTGAAATCTTGCGACTCATTCGGGGTGAGATCGAGCAGGGTTCGGCCGGATCGATTCGAATGAAGTTGAACTCGCTGGCAGATCCGGAAATCATCGAGGCGTTGTACGACGCATCGCGTGCAGGGGTCGAGATCAGTTTGATCGTTCGGGGAATCTGCATGCTCCGTCCGGGAGTCAAGGGCCAATCAGAGAACATCAAGGTGCGCTCGATTCTCGGTCGCTATCTCGAGCATTCGCGGATGTATTTCTTCGGTTCGGCCAATGGCCCGGGCCGTGGTGGCTGGTACATCGGGTCTGCCGACATGATGCCGCGCAACCTCGATCGGCGCGTCGAGGTCTTGGTGCCGGTGATCAAACCGCGACACCAAGAGTGGTTGCAGCAAGTTGTGGGGTACCTGTCTGACCCCGACGTCCCGCATTTCACCCTCGGCTCCGATGGCATCTGGACCAGAGCGGGTCGCATCCCCTTCAGCGGCGATGCGCAACACCTCATCCATCTCTGGGCGCGCGACGAGCAGCTTCGGCGCGACACAGCATCCAACTGAGGTCCACGTGACGCTCGCGCGCGCCGAGCAGCGCCGCAATGCCCTATTTGTCAGACCCAAGACATGGTCTGTTCATTTTCCGTTCACTTTGAGGTTTCCGGATCGTGAAATACGCCCTCTATTTTTGGTTGAGTTCATCTGCAGTTCAACTTCAAGTGACGAACGGACATGTATGCACAAGCCTCCCGAGAAGAGACCAAGTCGTTTGGCCCGTTGGGTGAGGATCTCGGTCATCGTCGCGATGGTTTCCGGTTGTGGCGAGTTCAACGGTGGGGCCAGCGAGAGTGACGGCGGCGGAACTGTGTTCGTGACCGGTTCGTCGACGGTGGAGCCGATCTCGATCCTGGTGGGCGAGTTTGTACGGTCGCAGAAAGTGGCTGTGGCGGTCGAAGGACCGGGCACTGGTGACGGATTCAAGAAGTTCTGCAACGGCGAGGGTGACATCACGGGTGCATCACGGCGAATCAAGGATGAAGAAGTCGATATGTGTGCCTCCGGTGGGGTCGATTTCATCGAGTTGCCGGTAGCGGTGGATGGCCTCACGGTGGTCACCAACAGGGAGAACACCTCGGTCGAGTGCTTGGATTCAGCGGCCCTGTATGCATTGCTCGGACCGGAGTCCGAGGGTATGAAGCGATGGAACGATGCCAACAGTCTCGCCCAGGAAGTCGGGTCACAATTCGTGTCATTTCCCAACCTGCCGTTGTCGATCACTGGGCCGGGTGAAGAGTCCGGTACTTACGATTCGTTCGTGGAGTTCGCTGTCAAGGACATCGCCGAAGAGCGTGGGACTGAGGAGTTTCTTCGACCCGACTACATCGCCAGCGGCAACGACAATCTCATAGTTGAGGGACTGAATGGCAGCGAGTCGTCGCTCGGTTGGATTGGTTATGCGTTCTACGTTGGGGACAGGGAAGAAGTGCGTGCCATTGACATCCGAAACGAGGATGGCGACTGTGTCGAACCGACCGATGAGACCATTGCGGTCGGAACCTATCCGTTCTCGCGAGTTCTCTACATCTATGTGAATCGGGAAAGTGCAATCGACAACATGCAGGTGCGAACTTACGTTGATGCGTATCTCGGAGATCAGAATCCGGGTCTCGTTCGTGATGCCGGGTATGTCCCGCTGCCCGAGAGTACGAGGGCCGAAGCGATTGCTGAGTGGAGGAAAGTGTCGTGACAGTCATCGACCTCAGTGGCGACAAACGGCGCATACGACGCGACGGTCGGATGCAGTTGGCTCTGCGTTGCGCTGCGCTGCTTTCGGTGGTGATCAGCGCGCTGATACTTGTCGTACTCGTACGAGGGGCCATCGATTTTCTCGGCAAGGTCGACCTTCACCAGTTGGCTGATTCGGGTTGGTATCCGCGCCGTGATCGGTTTGGGTTGTCCACCATCGTGGTCGGAAGCATCATCGTCGGTCTGATCGCAATGATTGTTGCCGTCCCGTTCGGGTTGGGCACCGCTGTGTACCTTGCAGAGTATGCACCTGGGCGTGTTCGCTCGGTGGTCAAGCCCGTGATCGAAGTCCTCGCGGGAATCCCGTCCGTGGTCGTCGGGTACTTTGCTCTTCGCTTCATCGCGCCGAAAGTGGTTGACCCCATCTTCAGTCCCACGCAACCGCGGAACATGTTGGTTGCCGGTATTGGCATCGGCATTCTGGTGGTGCCCATCATGGCCGCGGTCTGCGAAGACGCCTTGCGAGCCGTCCCAGCATCACTTCGCGAGGCCAGTTTCGGTGTTGGTGCACGCCGCAGTACCACTGTCGTGCGCGTTGTGATTCCCGCAGCCGTGTCGGGCATCGTGGCCGCCACAATCATTGCGGCTTCACGCGCGATCGGAGAGACAATGGTGGCGACCATGGCGGGCGGCCTCGACGGGTCCGGTCCGTTCTCCGCCAATCCGCTCGAACCGGGACTCACCATGACGGCTGCCATGACCAATGCCGCCGGTGGCAGCGACCAAGTTCAGGCGGGAGCACCCTTCCTGGTCCTGTTCTTCACCGGTTTGTTGCTCTTCATGGTGACCATGGCACTGAATGTGGTGGGAGATCGGTTCGTGCGTCGTGTGAGGGAGAAGTACTGACATGGCATTGGTGGGAAACACGGTGCGGGTCACTACCCGCGAAGAGGTGGCAAAGTCGATCACCGGCAGCAGACGTCATATCGGTGGGTTGCTGTTCGTGGGTGGAACCATCGTCGCTCTTGTCGGAACTCTGGTGGTGTTGTTCGCATTGATCGGACAGCTTGTTGCGCAGGCTTGGCCTGTCATCACGGATCGTGGCGTGAACTTCCTCACCGACGGCTTGTCTTCGCGACCTTCGACCATTGGGGTTTGGCCGGGGCTGTACGGCTCGTTTGCCATCGGCATCATTGTTCTTGTCGTCGCGATTCCGCTTGGTGTGGCTGCTGCGGTGTATCTCGAGGAATATGCCGCGCCCACGCGCGTCACCCGGTTCATCGTGGTCAACATTCGTAACCTCGCCGGTGTTCCAGCCGTGATCTACGGCGTACTCGGGCTCACGATCTTCGTCGGTTGGCTCGATCCCGTCACGAGTGGCCGGACAATTCTCGCGGCGGGCCTCGCAGTGGCTGTGTTGGTCTTGCCGATTGTGATCATCACCTCTACCGAGGCCATCAGGGCCGTCCCCAGTGGTCTGCGTGAGGCTGGTTACGGAGTTGGAGCCACGAAATGGGAGGTCGTGCGCGATCACGTTCTGCCCTATGCCGCACCCGGGGTATTGACCGGGATCGTGCTCTCGCTCGCCAGAGCCCTCGGTGAGGCTGCTCCTCTCATCCTTGTCGGGGCCATCACCGGCCTCCTCCCCGAGACATCTTTGAACGGGCCTTTCACGGCGCTTCCGATGCTTGTGTATTCGTGGTCGGGCCGGCCTTCGGCTGGGACCGAGGTCGATTGGTCCAATGTGGCTGCCGCTGCGGGACTCACCCTCGTGGTGTTGGTCTTGCTGTTCAACGCTGCGGCCATCTTTATGCGAAATCACTTTGAACGAAAGAGGAACGGACTGTGAACCCTTCGAGTAAGCAGACATCCGGAACGTGCACGGGAGGTATCGTGCGAGTATCGACACCACACTCATCGGAGACCAACGCGTTGCCTTTCGAGGCAATGACGTTGTGTTTGGAAGCGAAGGCTTCGCACTTGGGGGTGGCCCAGTGAATGAACGCACCGAAGCCGAACCGGTTTTCACCGTCAAGGATCTGTCCGTTTTGTACAGCGGTTTTCGCGCAGTTCGCGACGTCTCGTTCTACATTCGTCAACACGAAATCACGGCGTTCATCGGCCCATCCGGCTGTGGCAAGACCACTGTTCTGCGGTGTCTTAATCGAATGAACGACTTCATCTCCGGGGCCAAGGTCGAGGGGAGAGTGGAGTATCACGGTGTCGACCTCTACGACGACTCGGTGAATGCAACCGAGGTGCGTCATCGCATCGGGATGGTCTTCCAGAAACCAAACCCCTTCCCCAAGAGCATCTATGACAACGTTGCTTACGGACCGCGAATCACTGGGATCACGAAGAAGGTCGATCTTGACACGATCGTCGAGCGTTCGCTTCAGCGCGCTGCCTTGTGGGATGAGGTGAAGCACCGTCTTGGGTCGTCTGCTTTGGGTTTGTCCGGTGGGCAGCAGCAGCGCTTGTGCATTGCGCGTGCCATCGCAGTTGACCCCGAAGTGATTCTGATGGACGAGCCGTGTTCTGCGCTCGATCCCATCGCCACGGCACGAATCGAAGATCTCATGCAGGAGATCAAGCAGGAGTACACCATCGTCATTGTGACGCACAACATGCAGCAAGCCGCACGCGTCAGTGATCAGACTGCTTTCTTTACCGCAGAAGTCAACGAGGACTCCGATCGTCGAACTGGAGTGCTGGTCGAGTTCGGCCGCACACAGAAACTCTTCTCGATGCCCGAGAATCCGCGCACCGAGGCATACATCACGGGGAGGTTTGGCTGATGGTCGAACTACGCAAAGGTTTTCACTCGCAGTTGGACGATGTTCGTCAGTCACTCGTCCGTCTGGCGGCCTCGGTGATCGAAGCGGTGCCACGGGCCACCAACGTGTTGCTCTCGGGCGATCTCGAAGGTGCCGAGTATCTCATCCTCACCGACGACGAGATCGACGCTCGGTCCATCGAGATCGAGGACAAGTGTTATCAGTTGCTCGCTCTTCAGGCGCCGGTGGCAGGAGAACTGCGCCAACTCGTGGCCATTCTCAAGATGGTGGGTGAGATCGAGCGATCAGCCGACCTCACCGTCAACATCGCCAAGGCGGCACGTCGCATCTACGGCCACGAACTCGACCCCAAGTTGCGCGGCATCATCACCAAGATGGGCGAGCAAGCCCAGCAGTTGTTCGTTGCGGCACTCGAGTCCTTCGAGACCAACGATGCAGCCAAGGCCAGTGCGCTCGACGACATGGATTCGTATCTCGACAGTCTTCAGCGCCAGTTCGTTCAGGCGATTTTCGAATCCCATGCAAACAACTCCATTGATTTGCAAGTGGCCATTCAGTTGGCAGTCGTCGCCCGCTTCTACGAGCGCATCGGCGATCACGCGGTCAACATTGGCGAGCGGGTTCGCTACCTCGTCACTGGTTGGTTGCCCGAACACAAGGGCGCTGCGCGGCACAACGCCCGCATGACCAACGACGACACCGACGGAATCCCGTTCTTCGACGCGCCAAAGACCGAAGAGTAGACACTGTTCACATGGTGAAGGCCACGAAGTGAGTTTCGTGTGGGGTGTGTTGCTGGGTGCACTGTGCGCCGGCGTCGTTGCCACTCTCGCTGTCCGATCTCGATTGGCATCGAACAGAGTCGTCGTGGAGCGCGTAGTACCCGTCGAGACACCCGCGCAGGTGGTGAACTACGAGGCGGTGCTGAACGGTCTGCCCCTCGGCGTGGTGGTTGCCGACGCATTGGGTGGGGTGTTGGTGCGCAACCAGGCAGCCGCATCGCTCGTCGGTCTGCGGCACGTGGACATCCTGGTCGAGCAAGCTGTCGAGCGTCTGATGGACAAATCAATCGGCACGGGTTCCATTGCAAGCGAGCAGCTCGAACTGTACGGGCCGCCACCCCGCACATTGGTTGTGGTTGCCATGCCTCTTGCCGAAGGTGGGGCCATGGCGGTGATCGAGGACATTTCCGAACGCAGTCGCATCGATGCTGTGCGAACCGATTTCGTGGCAAACATCAGTCACGAGTTGAAAACCCCCGTGGGGGCGCTGTCGATCCTGGCCGAGACGATTCAGGACGAGGAAGACCCTGAAGTGGTCCGCAAGCTGTCGGAGAAGATGGTGCGCGAAGCGCAGCGTCTGTCCGAGACCATCAGCGATCTTCTCGAACTCTCGCGCATCGAGTTGGACAGTTCCGTGGAACACGGTGAGGTTGACATCTCCGAGGTGGTGACGGAAGCCGTCGAACGCAATGCAGTGACCGCATCCCAGGCCGGAGTTGCCATCTCCGCACAACTGCCTCTGGACGCATGTCGTGTCCACGGCGATCGCACCCAGTTGGTTTCAGCTGTGTCGAATCTGATCGACAATGCGGTGAAGTACAGCGAAAAGGGCGCCTCAGTCAATGTTGGCACCCAGCGGGTGGGAGATACCGTCGAAATCGAGGTGCGTGATCAGGGAATCGGGATTCCACAGGCGGATCGCGAACGTATCTTCGAGCGCTTCTACCGCGTCGATCGCGCCCGCAGCCGGGGTACGGGTGGCACAGGTCTCGGGCTGTCGATTGTCCGTCACATCATGAACAACCATGGCGGCCAGGTGAACGTGAGTTCACAGGAAGGTGAAGGCTCGACGTTCAGGCTCACGTTGCCAGCCATCTTGCAGCACACTGAGGAGAACTCCCTATGAACGCCGCAACCACCAGTACCCAGACAATCCTCGTCGTGGAAGACGAGGAGTCTTTTGTCGACGCGCTTCTGATCGGTCTGAAGCGGGAAGGTTTCCGAGTCGAAGTTGCCCGTGATGGCAAGGAAGCACTCGATATCTTCGATGCGGTACAGCCCGACCTCGTCCTGCTCGATGTGATGTTGCCGAAGATCTCGGGAATCGACGTGTGTCGCCAACTGCGCAAGCGGTCGCAAGTGCCCATCATCATGGTCACCGCAAAGGCGGCAGAAATCGACACCGTTGTCGGGCTCGAAGTGGGGGCCGACGACTACATCACCAAGCCCTACCGCCTGCGTGAGCTTGTTGCGCGCATGCGCGCCGTGTTGAGGCGTGCTCCGATGGACCGCGCGGGGGAACTCACCGAGGGAGCGCTCACTGTGGGCGATGTTTCTCTCGATCCCAAGCAACACGAAGTGGTGATCCGCGGAGAGTCGGTGTCGTTGCCGTTGAAGGAGTTCGAGCTCCTGCACCTGTTGTTGGCCAACGCAGGTCGCGTCTTGCCACGAGAGACGCTGATCGATCGGGTGTGGGGCAACGACTACGTGGGCGACACCAAGACTCTCGACGTTCATGTGAAGAGGTTGCGTGCCAAGATCGAAGAAGATCCGGCCTCGCCCTCCAAGATCGTCACCATCCGGGGCTTGGGATACAAGTACGAGCGCCCGCGGGCCTGACCCGCTCCGCTCTACTATCGAGGCGTGGACGGCACGCCGAGCAAATTTCGTTCGTGGCTGATGCCATCGTCCACCGGACTGCCGTCACGTTCGGCGTTCTTCGTTCTGGCCCGTACGCACGGTTTGATGACAGCAGGCGAGGCTGTGATGACCGTTGCCTTGGCCGACTCGTTGTTTTTGTCGATCAGCCCCGACGCTGCCCGCGGCAAGGTGATTCTCTTTCTGGCTTTGAGCCTTGCCCCGTTCGCGGTGGTGGCTCCGCTCATCAGTCGTGGTGTCGACCGGATGAAGGGTGGTCGACGTCTGGTGGTGTGCCTGGCCGCAACGGGCCGCGCCGTTGTCACGTTCTTCATGATCGGGCGGGTGGACTCGCTGATTCTGTTTCCGCTGGCCTTTGCCGCACTGGTGCTGTCGAAGACGTACTCCATTTCCAAGTCGGCGTTGGTCCCCACGGTGGTCAACAACGACAGCGAGCTGGTGGAGGCCAACAGCAAGCTGGGCTTGCTGTCTGGCATCGTTGGTTTTTCGGCAGCGATTCCCGCTGCGTTGATTCAACTTGTGTCACCAGGTGCGGCGCTGGTCTTGTCGGCGATGTTCTTCATTGCCGCTGTTCTTTCTGCCTTGCAGCTTCCCAAATCCACTCGTTCGGCCCCCGACCCGGCCGGAGAGTTGGAACGCACCGAACTGAGATCATCGCGCATCACACGCGCCGCACAGGCAATGCGGCTGCACAGGGCGCTCGTGGGCTTGATGTTCTTTCATCTGGCTTTCTGGTTGCGTGACCAGAAAGCCGGCACGGTGTGGTTTGGCTTTGCCGTGTCGCTTGCGTCGTTGGCAACGATGACCGCCAATGCGGTGGCTCCGCACCTGCGACGAAAGCTGCACGAGGAGAACATGATCATCCTCGGTCTTTCCATGCTCGCCGGCATGGGCATTTTGTGTACGTGGATCGGCGGAGTGACTGGTGGTGTCATGTTGGCCGCATCGGTGAACGCTGCCGCTGCAGTGTGTCGTTTGGCATTCGAGGCTGTGGTGCAGTCCGATGCTCCCGATGCGAACAGGTCGCGCGCATTCGCCAATTTCGAGACGCAATTTCAGCTGGCGTGGGTGGGCGCGGGTTTGATCCCCGTCACGCTGCAACTCCCCGGCGAGTTGGGTTTTGCAATGGTTGGCCTGGCTGGCGGACTGGGCTTGCTCTTGTTCATCCTTCGTCGGCGCGTTGCGCGTCGATCTCGATCCGGGCGAGCCACAGGCCGGGAGCATCGATCTCGGCCTGTGTAGGAAGAGTTGCGGGTTCACTCAACAACTTCAGCAACACTTCGGCATCGCTTCGTTCGATCACGCCCGCCACGAAAGATCTGCCGCGGTCGACGATGTCACGGGTGTGGTGAATGCCCAGCAGATGTTCGACGAATCGATCACTGGTGGAGGATTCGATCCGACGCCGACGAACTGCCTCTGAAACCGCTGCAGACCCACCCAAGAGTTGCGCGCTGATGGAGTCGACGGCCCAGTCGAGCAACCCGACAAGGGTGGCGAGAAGTGCATCGAACCGAGGGCGCATGGCCTGTTGCTCGGGAGAGATCACTGCTCCGAGAAGTAGTTCAGGATCCGAAAAAGTCTGCTGGATGGCCCCCATGGGGTTCTCCATGTCGAGTTCGACATTGGTCATTTTCTCGAATGCAGCAGATGGGTCGGGGCGAAAGGAACGCACATGGGACTGGACGCAATCGAGCAACTCGTCATGGATGTGGGGGACGCTGAGGATTGCGTGTGCACACAACTCATGGATCAAGACCCACATGCGCATGTCGGAGACGGGGAGGCTCCACTCTTCGGCAAAAGTGTCGATGTTGGTGGCGACGATTCTGACGGGTTGATGGGAGTCCCGTGGGAGGAGCAGGTCGTACTGGCCGAAGGCACGCAGTGCAAGTTGGCCCACCATCGATCCCACCGCCATGCCCAGCATCGCCGGTGCCATGGCCGCCATGATGCCGGACATCATTGCAGCCATTTGGTCGGACTGATCAAGTTGATCCAGGTTCTCACCGGATGTGGGTGGCTGCTGGGCGAGAGCGGCTGCGAGATCGTTGAGCAGTGGTTTGTATGCATCGAGTGCGTGGTGACACCACTGCACGGGTGTCACGCAATCGATCTTTGCGGCGGTGGTGCCTCCGATGCCGAGCAAGTTGTCGATGTGCATCTGGGCCACAGGAACCAGTTGCTCGAGCGCGATTCGAGTTGTTGGCTCGACGTTGGTGACACCTTCGCTGCCTCCGCTGGCACTCATGAACGCAATCTGCCGTGCCACATCCCAGTTCAACGGGCCCTGTCCGGTGAGCGCCTTCATCATGTCTCCGAGAAAGGGCATTCCACCGAAGGGATTGTCACCGGTTCCACCACCGAAGGGATCACCTGCCATGGGGCGATGCTACGTCCCGTTAGCCTCCTTCGCATGGCGCAAGTGGTGGTTCTGGTGGCACCCGACAATGCACTGGTGGATCGGTTGCGCAAGTCGTTCGCGGCAAGCGGGACCGACGCAGTTTTCATGGATCAAGACGATTATTTGTCCTCAACTGACTGGCCGTCCTCAACTGACCGGCCGTCACCTCGTCAGCCACACACAAGTCTGGTGTTGTTGCAGCCGGTCGAAGCCGGTGTGTTGTCGGTTGCCCGTCGGTGCGGAGTCGCACAACTCGTGTTTGTCTCGAGCGCCATGGTCTACGGTGCGTGGCCGAACAATCCTGTACCGCTCACCGAGTCGGCGCCACTGCGACCCACGAATGCATTCGCACCGGCCATCGGCTTGATGTTGGAAGAAGAACGTGTGCAGCGCTGGGGGCAAGAGACAGGGTGCACCATCTGTGTCCTGCGGCCGGCATTGTCGTTGGCAGCCGAAGGAACACCGCCGGTTGTCAGCGCACTGGCCGCTGGCGTGGGCCTTCGTGCCGGCGAGGACGATCCGCCTGCACAGTTCTTGCATCTCGACGATCTTGCAAGTGCAGTGAACACAGTTGTTTCCGCCGGGGTGGGTGACGTCTACAACGTGGCACCCGACGGTTGGATCTCGGGCGATGTGATGCGGGGTTTGGCGAGTACGCCTACTCGTGTTCGCCTCCCCGGTCGGCTCGCCGATTTGTTCGCCGACATCAGATGGGTCGTTCAACGTGGCCCTCTTCCCCCGGGGCTGCGTGACTATGCGCGCTGGCCGTGGGTGGTGTCGAACGATGCCCTGAAGGCGTTGGGTTGGCAACCGACTGTCACGAACGAACAGGCCTATGTCGAGGGCACACAGACACCGTGGTACGCGATGATTTCGCCGAAGCGTCGTCAGGAGGTTGCGCTGATTGCATCGGGCACCTTGGTCATTGCAGTGATCGCAGTGCTCGCTCGACGAATTCGACGATTGCGCTGACGGGAACAAGACCTACTGCATCGTTGTGACGGCTGAACAAGCCGGCCAGCCGGCCGGTTGTGTCGGTGACGGGTGCGGCTCGGGGGACATCTCGCATGTCTCCGTTGTCTTCGAAAGGAATGAACGATCGAGACGACGTTGCGCCGGTACTCAAACCGATCTTGGTGCGGTGACTGCGGCGCTCATGGAGAACCATTGTCGAGCCGACGCTGTCTCGGGTGACCGAAGTGACTGCAGACGGCACGGATGGATGGGCAACAGGAATGTCGGAGCGGAGCAGCACCAGATCAAGGCCACTGTCGCGGAAAGCGACCGTCAACGGAATCTGCGATCCGGCAGCAGTGGCAATGAGTGCGGTCGAGTCGGAGTTTCGATCGAATCCGACCGAAACGAAAAGAGATGCCGTGGAAGACCCGCCCGAGGCGATGTTGAACGCCGACTGGAAAATGTCAATGGGAACGAAGTAGCTCTCTCCCCGACGATCGGCGAAAGCCATGGAGGTGGCTCGAGCATCGGACGGGACGTCGACCGTTGTCGGGGTGGGGGCCGCATTGCGGGGGGCGGTGTCTCGATCTGCTGTCCGTGGAAGCGCAAGGCCGATCAGGGCCACGCACAGCACGACAGCGACGCAGACAGCGATGCCGGTGACGAGTCGGCCGAGGGGCGGGGGAGCGACATTGGCAATGGTGCGCCGCTCTCTGGCCACTTCGCTCGGGTGGCGCCACGTGCGCTCGTGGGGTGGAACCGGTGCAACGGGTTCGTTGTCGGGTTCGTCGGTCGCCACGAGTGGGACAGGCTAGTGAAGGGCATTGTCGATGTATCGGCGGGGAGAAGGATCTGTTGTGATGGTTACGCTTGTCTGCGTGACACCTCCAGACACTTCCGACACCTGGGTGGAGCTCAGCGCCGATGTCTTGCCTGTCGGAGCGGCTTACGACTGGGCCGTGCGGCCACAGTGCGGAGCAGTGGTGTTGTTTTCGGGTACCGTGCGTGATCACGCAGATGGTCGAGACCATGTCACCCACATCAACTACGAGGCCTACGCCGAACAAGCAACAGTTCGGATGAACCAGATCATCGACGAAGCCCGTCGGCGGTGGCCGGATCTGGGGCGTGTGGCTTTGTTGCATCGCACGGGTGTATTGGCACTGGGAGAATCATCCGTTCTTGTTGTCGTGTCTGCACCGCATCGTCCCGAGGCTTTCGAGGCTGGGCGATTCTGTATCGACACTCTCAAAGTGTCCGTGCCCATCTGGAAGCACGAAGAATGGTCCGATGGCAGCGATTGGGGAACACGGAGTGAACCAATCGTCGCGGTTCCGTCGACTGGCACGACGTCGTCTCTCGGCAGTCAGCCCTCGCCAAGCAACAAACAAGGAGAAGCACAATGATCGCTGCACAGACACCCGTGGTGATCTTCGCCTTGTTGGCTCTTTCATGTGGTGCCGGTTTGGCCACCGTGCTTTTTCGCCAGCAGCGCAAGACGGGGATTTACGATGGGATCGAGAACTTTCGTCGGCACATCGATGCACTGTCACCCGAGGCCAGACGCAACGTGGTGAATCGTCATGTCGGCCCGGCCAACCCCGGCGACAACGAGATGAACGATCGGCGCTGACCGCGCCGACCTACACTACGAATCAACATGGCACGCGACCTCGCAATCGACCTCGGCACAGCCAACACCCTCGTGTACATGAAGGGCAAGGGCATCGTGTTGAACGAGCCGTCGGTCATTGCAGTCAATCGCAAGACCGGTGAAGTCCTTGCCACGGGCCACGAGGCTTGGAACATGATCGGCCGCACGCCGGGCTACATCGTGGCTGTCCGTCCCCTTCGAGGTGGGGCCATTACCGACTTCGACATCACCGAGCGGATGATTCGTTTGTTGCTTCAACGTGTCGGAGTGTCTCGGTTCACGCGCCCCAAGGTGGTCATCTGCGTTCCGTCGGCCATCACCGAGGTCGAGCGACGCGCAGTCACCGACGCAACGCGTCGCGCCGGTGCCTCGGATGCCCAACTGATCGAGCAGCCCATGGCGGCCGCCATCGGAGCAGAACTACCCATCGACGAACCGGTGGGCAACATGGTGATCGACATAGGCGGAGGAACAAGCGAGACCGCAGTCATCAGCCTTGGCGGTGTGGTTGCCCTCGAAGCGATCCGTGTAGGCAGTTTCGACATCGACGCCGCGATCCAGACCTATGTACGTCGCGAGCACGGCATTGCAATCGGCGAGCGGACGGCGGAAGAGATCAAGATTCAGATCGGAACCGCTGCACCGATGCCCGACGAGCGTGGGGCTCAGGTACGCGGACGGGATCTGGTCACGGGTCTTCCCAAGAACATCAATCTCACGGCCGAAGAAGTTCGCTTCGCCATCGACGAAGTGGTCTCGTCCATCGTGCAATCGGTGACGCGTTGTCTGTCGAAAGTTCCGCCCGAGATGGCCCAAGACTTTCTCCAACGAGGGATGTATCTGGTGGGTGGAGGTGGCCTGCTTCGCGGTCTCGCGCAACGTATCGAACGGGAGACCGATGTGCCTGTTCGCATGTCACCCATGCCGCTCGAAGCAGTGGTACTCGGCGCCGGCCACTGCGTGGAGAACTACCAAGTCCTCCGCAGCATGTTCATGGGCGCGAGGCGCTGAGCCGAGCCACTAGGAAGGGCGCGAGGCGCTGAGCCGAGCCACTAGGAAGGGCGCGAGGCGCTGAGCCGAGCCACTAGGAAGGGCGCGAGGCGCTGAGCCGAGCCACTTTTCCGTTGTGCGTGAGAACGTAGACGTCGCCGGAAGCGACGCTGCGTACTGCGGTGATGGGTCCGACATCGGTGGCAAGACGCTTCACTTTGGTGGCACGTGAACGTGTGACCCACAGTGCCGTGAGGTTTCCGCTGCAGTAGTCGCCGTAGACGTACCAGTCACGCAGTGCGGCGAGACGTGAACTACGAATGCGGGTGCCACCAGAGATGGAGCAGCCGGCATCTCCGTGCTTGTAGACGTGCACAGGCCGGGTGTGCTTGGCAACGCGTTGGTCGTTGTTGAAACGTTCGTTGCCTTCGTATGCACTCCAGCCGAAGTTGGCGTTTCGCCCCGACCCATTCGTGGCCCAAGCGACATTGACTTCTTCCCATGTGTTCTGGCCGACGTCGGCAATCCAGAGATTGTTGTCGGCGTCGAACTCGAATCTCCACGGATTGCGCAATCCGACTGCCCAGATGCGGGCATCGTTGGTCTTGGCGCCCGAGGCATTTGGGTCGATGCTGATGATCTTGCCCAGCAACGACTTCCGATCCAGTGCGTAGCGTTTGGGGTCGCCGCCGGAACCACCGTCGCCGGTTCCGATGAAGAGACGATCGCCCGGCCCGAACGACAGACCTCCGCCGTTGTGATTGGCATAGGGCTGGTTGAGTGTGAAGAGAATGGTTCGCGAGGAGGCTACGACCTTGCCGTCGGTGCGTATCGCGTAC
>Ga0315899_10004504_pt1 | contig 15053 bp, 10 predicted proteins | sample LakEriMetagenome_2_FD_203518 | JGI IMG/M metagenome (GOLD analysis project Ga0315899, IMG submission 203518) | Freshwater fungal communities from buoy surface, Lake Erie, Ohio, United States - Buoy 4 MA112 | ecosystem: Environmental > Aquatic > Freshwater > Lake | place: USA: Lake Erie, Ohio... | reverse complement strand
GGCGTCAACAGAATCACCTCTCGGCGGCCAAGACTGTGGACGAGTACGCCTACAACTACTGCAAGGCGGCGGGCAAAGGCATGCTCAAGGTTTTCGCCAAGATGGGTGTCTCAACCCTGCAGTCTTACAAGGGCGCGCAGATCTTCGAGTGTCTGGGCCTTAGCGACGAGGTGGTGGACTCGTGCCTCAAGGGCACGGCGTCGCGCATTGGTGGCTTGTCCTTTGTCGATGTTGCCCGCGACTACCTGCGTCAGCACCAGATGGGCTTCTTCCCGCGCGAGAACACCGACATCAACATTGAGATGCTCGAGAACCCTGGCGAGTACCACTACCGTGCGGGGCCCGGTGCGGAGGCGCACATCAACGACCCCTCGGCGATCGCGGCGCTGCAAGACGCGGCGCGCACCAAGAACGACAAGGCCTATCAGGAGTTCAGCAAGCAGCACGCAACGGCCACCGAACGGTGCACCCTCCGCGGGCAGCTCGAATTCGACTTTGGCAAGACTACTGCCATCCCCATCGAGGAGGTCGAGCCGGCGACGGAGATCTTGAAGCGCTTCCGCACCGGCGCCATGTCTTACGGCTCCATCTCCATGGAGTCGCACGCGGCACTTGCCAAGGCCATGAACTCCATCGGCGCCAAGAGCAACACCGGCGAGGGTGGTGAGGCGCCCGAGCGCTTTGATGACGACCGCCGCTCGTCCATCAAGCAGATCGCGTCTGGCCGCTTCGGCGTCACCATCAACTACCTGACCAATGCCGACGAGCTGCAGATCAAGATGGCCCAGGGCGCCAAGCCCGGCGAGGGCGGTGAGCTTCCTGGCAACAAGGTCAACTCGACCATCGCTCGCTGCCGCAACTCGACCATCGGCGTCGGCCTCATCTCGCCGCCGCCGCACCACGACATCTACTCGATCGAGGACCTCGCGCAGCTCATCTTCGACTTGAAGAACGCCAACCGCGCGGGTGACGTGTCAGTGAAGCTTGTGTCCGAGGTTGGTGTGGGCACGGTGGCTTCTGGAGTTGCAAAGGCCAAGGCCGACCACATTCTCATCTCCGGCCACGACGGAGGCACGGGCGCGTCCCGCTGGACCGGCATCAAGCACGCGGGCCTGCCCTTTGAGCTTGGCATTGCCGAGACCCACCAGACGCTCGTGCTCAACGGTCTACGCGGGCGCGTGTCGCTCGAGACCGATGGCTGCCTGCGCAACGGCGTAGATGTTGCAATTGCGGCGTGCCTTGGCGCCGAAATGTTCGGATTCGCCACCGCGCCCCTGATTGCCATGGGCTGCATCATGATGCGCAAGTGCCACTTGAACACGTGCCCCGTCGGCATCGCCACGCAGGACCCGGAGCTTCGCGCCAAGTTCGCCGGACAGCCGGAGCACGTCATCAACTACCTCTTCATGGTGGCCGAGGAGTGCCGCGCGATCATGGCGAAGCTCGGCATCCGCTCCATCCTGGAGCTCGTGGGCCGCGTGGACCTGCTCAAGACGTCTAAGTACCTCGGGACGAACATCAAGTTCCAGGGCATCAGCCTCAAGGATCTCATCACGCCCGCAAAGGCCTTCAGGGAAAAGATCCTCAACACCCAGGACGTCGACCAGTGGCTGAAGGAGACGACCAAGATCCAGAAGCAGAGCCACGGCCTCGACGAGGACATCCCTCAGGGCCTGCGCGCCATCGACCACGAGCTGTGTTCCGCCATTCTCGCTGCAGTCAAGGGCAAGAATTACAGCATGGCCGCCTGCCATCCCTTCTCCCACAAGATTTTTGGCACAAAGCTCATCCCAGGTGTTTTCTTTCTCCCCGACCCCGAACTTCACTTGATTCTTGTCAGCATTTTGCTTCGCATGCACCTCTATGAATGGTAGCGACATTTGTGTTGGATCCAGGAATACCTTTATCTCATTACTGAGTGCTGGTCGCACCTTTGTATGTATCTTGCAGGCCCCACAGTGGGCACTCCCAGTAAGGACATCAAGACGTTCGGTGAGGCTGTCCTGCACCTCAAGAAGACGGGCGGGAAGGTGGAGGTGGAGTGCTGGATCAACAACCTCAACCGCAGCATGTGCACCATCCTCTCTAACGAGATGGCCAAGGTTCTGGGCGAGGACGCCACTCCCTTCGGGCCTAACCCTTCCCCGGAAAACATGATCAAGTTCAAGGTCAAGGGCAACGGAGGCCAGTCGTTGGGCGCATTCATGGCCCCGGGCGTCACGATCGAGTTGGAGGGTGACGCCAATGACTACACTGGCAAGGGCCTGTGCGGCGGCACCATCGTCGTTGCCCCGCCCAGCGTCTGCAAATTCAAGGCCAGCGAGCAGATCATTGTTGGCAACGTGTGTCTGTATGGTGCGACGGGCGGCAAGCTCTTCGCGAGCGGCATTGCCGCCGAGCGCTTCTGCGTGCGCAACTCTGGTGCCATTGCCGTATGCGAGGGCTGCGGTGACCACGGTGCAGAGTACATGACAGGCGGCAGGCTCGTGGTGCTTGGCCCAACCGGAATCAACTTCGCCGCCGGTATGTCTGGTGGCCGTGCTTACGTGTACGACCCCGCCGGAGAGTTCATGGCGAAGGCGTGCAAGGAGGAGGACCCCAAGAAGGAGTATGGCCCCGTGTACCCTGAGTATGCTGACGAGCTCCGGCAGATGATTGCCGAGCACTACGCCCGCACCAAGTCGTTGGTAGCCAAGATGATCCTCTCCGAGTTTGAAGACAGGCTCAAGAATTTCGTACAGGTGTTCCCCCTTGACTTCAAGAAGGCGCTTGCCAACCCGCCCAAGGAGGACGGCATCAAGAGCCTCACTGCGGACCAGAAGGAGGCCGTTGGCATCAACCCCACTCCTGAGGCCAAGCCCAAGGAGGTCGACCTCGAGGACATGAAGATGGACCGCCCCATCAAGGTGGATAAGCCTGTGAAGAGGAGGGGCTTCATCGAGTACGAGCGCGGCTCCGCGCCCTATCGGGCGATCGAGGAACGCGCTAAGGACTTCATCGAGATCTACACGCCCATTGACGAGCCCAAGCTGCAGACACAGGGAGCACGCTGCATGGACTGCGGCGTGCCTTTCTGCCACCAGAAGGAGACTGGCTGCCCACTCGGCAACAAGATCCCCGAGTGGAACGAGCTGGTGTACCTGGGGCGGTGGAAGCAGGCGCTGGAGCGGCTGCTCATGACGAACAACTTCCCCGAGTTCACTGGCCGCGTGTGCCCTGCACCGTGCGAGGGCGCGTGCGTGCTCGGCATCATTGAGAACCCGGTGACGATCAAGAACATCGAGTGTGCCATCATCGACAAGGCCTTCGAGGAGGGTTGGATCGTGCCCAAGCCCCCGGCAACCCGTACAGGCAAGAAGGTGGCTATCATCGGCTCAGGCCCCGCGGGTATGGCTGCGGCGGATCAGCTCAACAAGGCCGGGCACTTGGTGACCGTCTTTGAGCGCGCCGATCGCATCGGCGGCCTCATGATGTACGGCGTGCCCAACATGAAGGCCGACAAGATGGAAGTAGTGCAGCGCCGCGTGAACCTGATGGAGAAGGAGGGTATCATCTTCAAGACTGGTGCCGCCGGCAACATCGGGGGGGCCAAACACCCGCTTCCTATCGAAGGCATCATGCCCGGCACCGAGCCCTCTCCGTCTGCCAAGGACCTGGTTGACAAGTTCGACGCCGTGCTCGTGGCAACGGGTGCCACCAGCGCTCGTGACCTCAACGTCCCGGGCCGCGAGCTCAAGGGCGTGCACCTGGCCATGGAGTTCCTGCACGCCAACACCAAGAGCATCCTCGACAGCGGCAGCGTTGACGGAAACTGGATGTCTGCCAACAACCGCAAGAAGATCGACGCCAAGGGGAAGAAAGTGGTAGTCATCGGTGGCGGTGACACGGGCAATGACTGCATCGGCACTTCGGTCCGCCACGGCGCCACAAGCATCGTTAACTTCGAGCTGCTGCCCAAGCCGCCGCCAGGGCGTGCCAATGACAACCCTTGGCCGCAGTGGCCCAGGATCTACCGCGTGGACTACGGTCATGCCGAGAGCCACAAGGCGTACGGCAAGGATCCCCGCGAGTTCCTCATCACCACCAAACGGTTTGTGGGCGACAAGGATGGGAACCTCACAGCGGTCGAGACAAAGCGGGTCGAGTGGGTCAAGAACGCCCAGGGTGCCTTCATCCCGCAGGAGGTTGAGGGCTCGGAGCAGACGTTTGAGTGCGACCTCTGCTTCCTTGCTATGGGGTTCCTCGGTCCGGAGAAGACCATCATCGATGAGCTCAGCCTCGCGTGCGACCCGCGCAGCAACATCAAGGGCGACTTTGGCGTACACACCACCAGCGCCCCCAAGGTGTTCGCAGCGGGCGACTGCCGCAGGGGCCAGTCTCTGGTTGTGTGGGCGATCCGCGAAGGCCGTGAGTCGGCGCGCGAGATCGACCGCTTCCTCATGGGCACCACCTCGCTGCCTTAAGTGCAAGGCTGCGGCGTTGCTCTTCGCGAGGTGGCACGAGGATGAGTGAGGAGCAGAGGAGGCTGTGGGCGATCTGAAAGAGGACCACTAGACCCGCAGCCGTGCTCACGGGGGAACGTGTTCTGTATGTTTGTATTGTATTTGTTTATTCGTTGCGACGCTGCGTCGCGATGGAGGGGGTACTTGTGTATGCGCCAGCGTCGCTTACTGCACCGGCGGAGTGTGTCCGGTGGGGGAGATAGATAACAAGCGACTTCGTTTGCTCCGTAGGTTTTTGGCTGTTTTTTATATTGCACCTAACGGATTTTAAGGCTGGTGCGTGTGCCGGTGGCGTACCTCTCCCTCGGTTCCTCCGAATTCTCTCTCTCGCTCGTTTGCTCTCTCGCGCGCTGTCTCTCTCCCTCTCTCTCTCCCTCGCTCTCTGTCTCTGTCAGGTCAATCTTATCGACGTACTTCCAGTCTTCCCCTGCGGGGAAAGGCACGTGAGGTGGTCGGTCAACCGACACTCCACTCACATGTATCTCCTCCTCCTCCTCATGTGAAACGTACACTGCGCGACCACAGGCTCAACATTCTTTATTGAATGACAGCGCGCGCGCCTTCGCCACCACTCCTTACTCTGCTAAACTCATTAATCGTGAAAGTACCGTTAACTCGAGTTCACGGGAAAGTACCGTTGTTGGGTCTCAAGTACGCTTTTCGACTTAACTTTCGACTTAACTCGCTTATCTAGCAGCTAAAGAGGATTGTTAGCCTGCAACGCAGCTCTCAACGCAGCTCTTTGCCTTGACACCCTTCAGGGGTTTTCGGCTAAGTTTCGGCTAAGTTTCGTCCTGAATTTCGGCTAAATTTCGGCTAAGTTTCGTCCTAAATTTCGGCTAAATTTCGTCCTTAATTTCGGAAACATGAAGCCTCCTCCCCATCATCGATTCCCCCAGAACATACCCCCTCCTCCTGTCAAAATGTTTTATACTGGTCGCGTAATCCTCCTTTATCCCTGTGTCTATCTCCATCTCTCTCCATCTCTCTCACTCACTCTCTCTCGCTCTCTTGCTCGCTCGCTCTCTCGCTCGCTCTCTGTCCCTTGTCGATTTCTCTGTCCCTTGTCGATTGTCAAGACTGCTCTCTCTCTCTCTCTCTCTCTCTCCCAACCCCCCCCTACCCCCCCTCCCTCCCTCCCCCCCTCCTTCCCTCCGGGACTGCATCCTCTTGACCTCCCTCCACCCGCGTCAACGTCGGAGCCCGCGCCTGTGCCCGCTTCCTGAACCCCTGTGGCGGCATCGTCGTGCACCCCACGCTCCGGGCGCACAGGCGGCGTGGGTGCCGAGAAGGGAGGGAGTGAATAGAGTTTGAGCTGGCGAGTTGACGCGACGAGGGAATCGTCGTCGTCCCAGCTCGCCTGGCCAGAGCTCTCCTCGCCAGACTCCAGTCCGCTCTCGCCGAGCGCAAAGGGTTCGATATCGAGGTTAATTTCCCGATATCCCCACACTGGCCTGTCTGGCTGCGGTGCAAAGCCGAGATAGCTTCCTGCTTTCGGTTCCAGGTCTTTGTTGTGAGTGATGCCCGGGAAGGTCGTCGTGAGCAGCAACCGGCTGTTGCTGCGTCTGATGTTGGAGAGTGCTGCATGGATGTGGGCTGTGTTGAGGTGGAACAACACATCGCGCGCTATGATCAGGTCCGCAGTCGGCAATTCTGCGGTGAGGAGGCTCGCGTGCGTGAATGACACAATGGCACTGCCGTAGAGGCGTGCGTTTTCGGCGATGATGTTGCCATTAATGTCATAGCTGAGGGCACGTTCCAGCCCAGCCCCGCTCCGCGTTTACCCCAGGAACAGGTTAACAGGCGGTCAGGGGCACGGCACGCATTGGGCAAGATATGACGCGGCTCCGGCGTGCAGCTGCACGCACCAAAGATGCAAGCGAAGCGTCCGCGCGTGCGCCCTGCGCTAACGTTTGCACACAGACACACCCGTTGTAGGATTGGACCCCGAGGGCAGCAAGATCTATTTGCCGCATCCAATTCCAGTCGCCGCACGCCACGTCGACGATGCTGCGCACTGCATATCGCTCAATAATGTCCTGCAGATATTCGCGAGTGGTGTGTGTGAAAGACGTTGAGCTGCCGGGCCCAGATTCAGACTCGAGCTCGCCACTGGCTTTGCGTCGCCTGTTGTAGAGCCCCCAGTGCAGGGCCATTTGAGCCTGCCGCTTGGCATCCTGTGTGCGCATCACCTCGTGTGGGAGCGCGTCGTCGACTGCGCGGGTGATGGCTTCCGCGCGCCCCTCGTATTCGCAACAGATGCTCAGCAGCCCCACTAGGATTGCGATCGCCGCCGCGTCTCGCGGCTGCGAGACGCGAGACGCCATGACGTGCCCTGTTTATCCCATACTCCAGCGGTTACTTACAATACTCCAAAAGAGTGGCCCCCGAAAACAGAAAATGCCTCGCGCCATGCTGCTGATTGGAGGCATTTTTCGGGAGCTGTCGCGCCATTCTGTCAGGCAACTTCGGGTGGCGGTGGTCAAGTGCCGGAGTTTCAGCGATGGCCCTGACAAGTCAAAGCGCCCGAAGCTGGTGGTATTCGACCTCGGCGGAGTTGTTCTGCAGTCGCCGATCCCAGCCATTACCAAGTTCGAAGCCGAGTCGGGAGTGCCAGCCGGCAGCATCTTTTCGGCGGCAAAGAAGAAGGGCGACGGCGGTGCCTTCCCGCGGCTTGAGCGCGGGGAGCTTACCTTGGAAGAATTTATTCCAGAGTTTCGCAAGGAGATCTCCGAGGCAGGTGTGGTATTGAAGAAGGATGTCGCAGACATGTTTGTGGCGATGGAGGCGGGCTTTGCGCCGCCTAGACCCGAAATGCTGCTCGCGATCCAGTCGCTCAAGGCCGAGGGCATTCGAACGGCAGCCCTGACAAACAACTGGAAGAGAAACAATGGCGCGACACTTCCCCCGTCGCTAGCATCAACTATGAAACTGTTTGACGTGGTGGTGGAGTCGGCGCTCGTAGGCCTGCGCAAGCCGGACCCAAAGATCTACAGCATGGTGCTGGACAAGAGCAAGGTTCGGGATCCCACGCAAGCGGTGATGCTCGACGATATTGGCGCCAACCTCAAGGCCGCAGCTGCCATTGGTATGGATACGATCAGGGTAGAAGATGACTACATGCAAGCGCTCACACAACTTGAAAGCAAAGTCGGCTTCAAGCTACAGGAATTTGTGCCCGGAACCGTTAGCGTCCGCCCGCACCTCAAAATTGACACGGCGGCGCTCGGCAACTTCATGGCCGCAAACTCTGTGCCCGGCGAAGGCACGGTCTCGCAAATCCGCCAATTCGGCCACGGTCAGTCTAATCCCACGTACCACGTCACGCGTGCGTCGGGGCACCAGCTCGTTCTCCGAAAGAAACCCCCCGGGAAAATCCTCAAGGGCGCACACGCGGTTGAGCGAGAGTTCGCGGTGATCAAGGCTCTCGGCAACGCCTCCTTCCCGGTCGCCAAGGCGCATGTGCTGTGCGAAGACGAGAGCGTGTTGGGAACGCCATTCTACCTCATGGACTACTGCGACGGGAGACTTTTCAAAAACCCGCATCTCCCGGGCCTTTCAGGCCCAGAGCGTGCTGCAGTATATGATTCCATGAATGAGGTCCTAGGGAAGCTTCACAAGGTTGACATAGGCGCGGCAGGGCTGACCAACTATGGCAAATCTGAGGGCTTCTACCGTAGGCAAATCGCCACCTGGTCGAAGCAGTATGAGAGTTCGAAAACACCCGATACCGATAGCACTGCGATGGAGGGGCTGGTCATCTGGCTCCAGGCCAACATCCCTCCTGAAAGCGCCCCTGCCGTTGTGCACGGCGACTTTCGCCTCGATAATCTCATCTTCAGTCCTGATTTGCCCCACTGCCAGGCGGTGTTGGATTGGGAGCTGAGCACAGTTGGTGATCCTATTGCAGACCTCGCCTACAATTGTCTTGTTTACTACCTTCCCCCCCAGTTTCCGCAAGTGCCAGGGTTTGCAGGTGTAGCTCTGCCCGAGGGCGTCCCGACTGAAGAGGAGTACGTCAAAGCATACCTACGGCGAACAGGGCGGGGAGAGGTCTTAAACTGGCACTTCTACCTCTCCTTCTCCTTCTTCCGCATCGCCGCCATCCTCCAGGGTGTGTACAAACGGGCGCTGCAGGGGAATGCGTCAAGTGACCAGGCCAAACAGGTGGGAGCACTAGCAAGCATGATGGCGCAGGCAGCAGTAGACCTCTCCCGGAAACCCCGCAACATCGCCTTGTAAATCACCAGGACCGGGAGTTCAAGAGACCCGGGCCCCAATGACAACGGCGTGTGTGTTTGTGTTACATATAACCGCAACCGCACTGGCTTTCTTTCGGGCGTGCATGTCTATCTCGGGCGGCATCCGCGGCGACCTCTTGCGCCTGCTCTTCTTCCTCTCCAACAAACAGGCAGATGACTATTTTAAGGCCCTAGGTTATCAGGCGCACAAACACAAACAAGAGTTTTGTCACCGTCGCAGCGTCTTCTTCCAGCAAAACCGGTGCACCATCGGGATGGCATGTGCTCAGGCTGTGGCATTGCGTGGCGCCCCCACCACCGCACGTCGCCACGTCGCTGCATCTCGCGACTTGCTGCCCCTCAACATGGCCTATGACGAGCATGACCGAAATGTCAGCTACATCCATGACTTCGCCTAAGAGTTGTGATATTATAATAGTATACCGAGCCCAGCCGGCTTCCGCGTGCTTGGTTTTGTAGGGGCAGATGCGTGACCTTATTAATAAACGGCTCTTTCTCCCCAAAGTCCAAAGTAAAAGTCGCGAGACTCCGACTTGACCGTCGAACATCCTGATGACGTGCTCTTAGGGCATTCCGGATCCTCACGAACCCAGGAAAGACCTTCGTCCAAAGTACAAAAAGAGCCCCCGCGAACCGTGACAGCTTTGTAATAGGTCCTGCAACTTGTTGAACTGTGACAACAGCAAGGTCCTTGTGATTTGCTCTCAGAGCCTTTCGGATGCCCATGTAACCAGGAAAGACCTTACTCCAAAGTCCAAAGTCTGAGTAACACTGGCACTGGCAACTGGCACCCTATCTCCCCCGGACGCCCGTGCACATCGACAAAAGCCCCAAATCCATGCGTAGGCTATGGCATCGAGATCTACTGACCCAATGACATCATACCTTCCCCGATACCGTACTAGGCACCGCAAAACTAAATCCCTGTGCCGTACGATCTTACCCCCCCGCACAGCTAGAACTCTGTGAAAACCGAGCTCGTACTTTTGCCCGCGTGTTCGCGGATCTGATCTGGCTGCCGTGACCGCCGCGGCACACCAATAGCACCGACTCTACATGCGCCAGTGTCTTGTCCGGAAGTGACTCAGAAATATGAGTTCTGATCAAGTTCTTTATTTCTCACGAGAGTGCGGCTTTTCCACAAAGCTCGACCGAGACGGATGCATCAAACGCTTATCTTGTCACGTTCGCGCTCTCGGAGCCTATGGCCAGTGTACAGTCGTAAAAACTCTTGTGGCGCAGCAGAGCACAGACTGAGGAACAATCACACAGTCAACGAGGTGACGTCCCTATTGGGATGGTTATAAGAGAAGCCGAATGCAGTGCTGAAGGGCGAACGAGTTCCCCACGATACGCGAATTGGTCTCTCATTTGGTTCTTGACGCTGAATCGATTCCTGTGTTTCTTTGTTCTCACTGGCAGGCTTTCTTTTGTTGAAACCCCGACTATAGTACTCAGTTGGTGGTGGATGGCAGGACGGGGAGCAGAAGGCTGACGGCAGCCTGCCCGGGCAGCAGCGCGCCGTGGTGGAAACGCCTGTGCACCGTGATTCGGAAAAGAGCGTGGCACCGTGGTCTTGGAGCTTGTGCACTCTGTCCATGGTATATATCATCTGAGTCCCTCCAGTAGTGTGTGTTGAGGATTTAGTTGAAAAACAAAATAAAACAACTCTCTTTAAGGTCACCGAGCCGAGTTCCGTACCGTACAGAACTCCTCCAGCGTGCGCCAAAAGGGCGGCTTACCCGGACCCTCCACCCGTAATGCTCCACAAGTTGCCTGTCGCGCGCCCCCCCGCTGGCGAGCTCGCGATCTGTGCCTCCCCGCGCACCTCCCGACGCCAGGGAGGGACATATCAGCCATGTGCAAGCACCGCTGAAGCAAGACGGTGCCAAGACCCGTCTGCAACCCCACGTCTTTTCCGCCGCCCGCCACCGCCGCCTCCTCCATCACCGCCTTCTCCACCGTCGCCTCCTCCCCCTCCCCAGCTCCTGCTACATCCGCTGCTTCGGCCGCTTCGGGCGAAGCGCGCCGCGACGCCAGAGTGCCAACTCATCCTGTCAACGTGTGGGGATGTTTTGCTCCTAGCACCCGCTGCATCTCTGCAAGCACCTCGCGCTCCATCGCGACCGCCTCATCGTACTTTCTTTGGCACTCATTCCACCTTCTCCTTTTTCCGAATGGCCGTGTATCTTTCTTCTCTTCCTACTGCTCCTGCTGCCTCTGCTGCCGCGCCCTCTCCCACGTTTCTCCTTAGTGATATCTGACGCGGAGCAGAGGAGATACGAGAGTCGATGTCGGTGTCATGAAGGTTGATGTCCTGGGTCATGCGAAGGTGCTGATGACGCCAGGGAGGGTGCTAAGAGCCTTAAAAACACAAATAGACACCCGCAGCGCCACGAGTCACCACGGTGCACTGGAGCTTCTGACCGGAGTGAACATCAATGACTGGTTGCTCGGGATGGTCTGGGGCGCACTGCCGCCACAGTTCGCTTCCTACTTGAAACTTACTATTGCAGTACTCGTCACTGGTGTCGGGCCATGGCTGGCGGGGGGCCCACTTGCTGTCGGACTGCAGGCGCTCAAGCGTGGCCTCGTGCACGCAGCGGAGCAGATGGAACATGAAAAACGGATTTAGAAATTGCCGTTTTTGAGTTCAACGGGACGCCATGAGCGTTTCGTTGAGGCTGCTGGCGTCGCGAGGGCAGCAACCATCCTATCTGGCGGAGGCAGCCTTCCCCAGTTACGCGGTGGAGAAGAGCGGAGAGAACCCGGGCGTCAAGACACCAAGTCCCGTCTACAGGCACACCAGCCCCTCTGACGAGCACCTCAGCGGGGCAAAGACGCAGCAGAGGCTCGGTCTTGCCACTCGCCTCTGCCGGGAAGGTCTGTGTTGTCGTGTCAGTCTGGGTTGTTTTTTCAAGCACGGCCGCGCGTGCTACGGCAACCAACATGATACTTACATACATAAATGCATACATACAGATGATGTCTTTTATTTGTTCTTGCATAAAACAAAATAGGAGCCGGAGCACCATAATATACCTTGACGAAGGTATGTACCATATTACATACAAGCCGCTGGCATACATACATGCACGGCGACACTAACCGGTCAGGCTTCCTGCTCGCCACATGCAGACCGACACCTGGAAGACGGCGATGATTTGGCGTGCGACAGCGTCGCACTGAGGGTGTCGCGTGGCATCTCCGCCTGCAAAGCCGAGACATCGCGAGAAACAGCTGATGTCAACACAAGCCTAAGCGCTGTCTTAGACCGCACGACAAGTATCAATGTTGCGGGCTGGGAATATGACAAGATTGCAGATTTTGCCCTGGACGAGTCTCATATCCTCGAAAGTTTTCTCTATTGTGACTTGGCAAAGGCAATGTACTAAGGACTGAGCTTTGAGAATCTGTGACAGGTCGCAATGGCTCACGGACTCGCAACTCCGCGTGATAAACCCAGCGCTGACAGATTCGCAGCTCTGGGGTGCCGGGGCTCGGGACACCTGGAGCGGCGATGCAGGCAGGAAGGACTCGAGCGAGAGAAAGAGAGAGAAAGAGAGTTTGGCGAAACTCGAGCTTGACCTGTTGAAAGAAGCTATCCAGAAAGTCATCAATGAAATAGACGGCGAGGGAAAGGACAGAGAGGCCCACGACAAGGTTCAGCTGCCGATGCACATAGAGGTCCGCGCCTTGGGCACGCATTTGCTCGCCGTCCGCGCACGGCACACATTTGAAAAAGTCAGCCGATAGGGGCTTTGTATAGCAAATAAACTACGGCTCTTACTTTTGAGAATTTCTGTCACAGCTCTGCTGCGCTGGTTCAATCGCTCGAGGACGAGACAAGGCTCGTGCGGAGCCTCGAGGCCGAGGCAAAAGACCTGAAAAAGCAGCTGGTGGACGCGCAAAAGCAAAATCACGAACTAAGATACCAAATGGATGTAAGCAAGGCCTTCATCGCCGAGGAGCGAGTCGCACACAGGCCAAAGACAAAAAAAAATACTCATTTTCTAGTGACCTTACATAGTAAATTTGCTAGGGCACTGACTTTCAAAGAATTTTTTTTTCAGAGAAGCTGCAATCAAGAGTGGAGGGGACAGCGCCCTCTTTACTAAGACATTTAGCCAACTCCAGGTGCGCGAGCGACGCCCTAGACCCGCCATTATCGGAAATTGCTAATAAATCCCTCTCTCTCTCTCTCTCTCTCTCTCTCTCTGCGCAGGTGCGGTTCCACCAGGCCGTGGAAGCTCTGGAACATGAGCGACAGCTCACGCGCGAGCTCGCGCGCCGTGTCCAAGCCTTTGGTGAGCAACCTCAAAAATCAAAAGTACTATATATATGTATATATAATATATATGTACACACACACACACACACACACACACACACACACACACACACACACACACACACACACATACATACATATACATATTATATAAATTATATATATATATACGTGTGTGTGTGTGTATGTGTGTGTGGTGTGTGTGTGTGGTGTGTGTATTGTGTGTGTGTGTGTGTGTATTTACATACACACATATAGTGACTTTTGTGTAGTAATTGCTCTCTCAAAGTACTATATATTGCTCTCAGCTCTATAGTGAGTTTTATATAGTAAGTGTGTAGAGTACTAAGCAAATTACTAGGGCACTGACGTTTAAAAATTTCTACCAGAAAACGAGCGATCAAATGCCGAAAAGGATCGCGAGCGCGCACATCGCCTCACGCAATGGGAGCAGGCGGAGAGAGAGCGGCAGCAGAAGGGGGAGAGGGAGGAAGAGGCAAAGAGGGTGAGCCGCGCGATGCAGCAGTTGCTCAGTCTTGCGCAGGAGATGCAAGTTCTCGCTGTCGATCAGCAAGAGGTGTGCGAGGCACACCGAGACACACTGCAACAGGATACATGTCAGTCATATGAGGAGGAGGATACATGTCGTTTGGACGCTCTGCAACACACAGACAACCCCATCAGGGACCTGGAGAGTGAAATTGAGAAGGAGAAGACCAGGGGGAGGGAGAGGGTGCAAAGGGAGGCAGCGGCACAGGAGATGGTTGGCAACTTGGTGGTGGCATTGCAAGAGCTGCGACAAGATCTACATCAAGCCTCGATTTCGAGCTCGCATGAGTGCTCGGAGTACGAGGACAGACTGAAGAGAGATGCGGGGGAGCGGCAGGAGAGACAGAGAAGCGAGGCTTGTCGGCTGCGTGGATTGGAGGTGCACACACACACACACACACACACACACACACACACAAATTCATACACACACACACACACACACACACACAGGTTGTGCATGCCTCTGTTACCCGGGAATTGGCGGAGATTGTGCACGGGCTGCAAGGACTGGGACAGCTCGTGGCCAAATGCGGGACGAGGCTCACGACGGATGCGAGGCTGCTGGCTGAAGCTGAGGTCCGCGTGCGCGCAGAACAAGAGGCTAGTTTTTATCTGGAGAAGATTTTGGACGGCTCAAGCATTAAGATAGACAACAGCATAGCTTCTCTCGAGCCTGTCCTTGAAAACATCCTCCTTACTCTTGGGCAAGTGCGTTGCGAGCAGCACTGCGCACAGCAGGTGCAACAAATTCTAAACAACAAACAAGTTCTCTGCACTGTACAACCTCTCACAAAGCTCTCTCGCTAGTGGACTTTCATACAGTAAATGTACTCGGGCACTGACTTTTGAGAAGGTCTGCCTTGATTGGTTTAGTTTAGTTAACTAGCACTATAGGGTAAATGTACTCGAGCACTGACTTTTGAGAATGTGTCTCAGACTTTCCGGAGGCGAATCAGCTCGGCAGCAAATTTGTGCCACAATCTCACCTTTGAGCTCCAGCAGCTCCGCGGTGATAATCAGGCACTGCGCCACATTGTCAAGGAAGAACAAGAGCGGGGCGAATCAGAGCGCGCCGAGGTATGCTTTCAATAGGTCCCTTTTTACCTATACATTAGGTCTCTTTTGACGCTAATGCACTCCCATTCACTCAGCTATGGCGAGAGAAAAATCTCCTCGTCCAGGAGAACGGCAAGCTGGAGGTAGACAGAGAGCGAGAGCGCGAGGTACACATTCTGAAACGTACTCTATACTGAGGTTTTGAGGGCTCTGAGTTTTGAGAATTTCTGGCAGATCAATCGACAACAGCAGAACGAGGTGCTAAGTGTACTGGGCAAGCTGCAGGCGCAGCAGCAGGAGCTGAGGACTTTGCAGAGGGAGAAGCAGGCAATGTCAATGTCGCCGCGAGCATTATGTGTGTGTGTGTGTGTGTGTGTGTGTGTGTGTGTT